>SAMEA104315432__coassemble_404_pt1 | contig 21934 bp, 20 predicted proteins | sample SAMEA104315432__metabat2_high_PE_023 | metagenome-assembled genome bin SAMEA104315432 (sample SAMEA104315432) | gut metagenome | biome: Monkey gut; feature: monkey-associated habitat; material: faeces | place: China | collected 2013 | reverse complement strand
AGCCGAACACAATCTACTCCGTCATGGCAGTCGCCGGGTATCTGAATGCCGTTCCTATAGGCAATAAAGAGTACATCATATCTATTCCGAATAACGAAATCCGCGACACATTTTCATCAATGATGATTGACAGAATATTCAAGAGTGAATCGGATTCGTTCATCGATATGTTCGAAGCCATAAAATCCGGTGACGTATCGAACGTAGAAAAGAACATGAAAGATTTGTTCTACAGCAAGGTCCCGTCCATCGTCCTGAAAGACGAAGGCGACTATCAGCTGATAGTTGCATCCGCTGCCATGAGCAGTATGGGGGATTACAAAGTCTATCTTGAAGAAGAAGCCGGAAACGGAAGAGCGGACATAATAATGAAACACAACCGTCCCGGACTTCCGGATATCGTAATCGAGTTCAAGAAAAGCAAAACCAAAACGGACAACGAAGAAACCCAACTGAAAGAAGCCGAAGAAGCAATCGAACAGATCAAGAACAAAGAATACTCCTACGGACTCGGCAAGGATATGATTCTGTACGGCGTATGTTTCAACGGCAAGAAACCAAAGGTCTTAATGAAAAGAATTGCCGAATAAACAGAAATAAAAGTAAATCCGACAGACTCGGATTTCAGATGGCATAATTTACAAACCAAGTTTAATATGGTAAAAACTGCGGGCCGAAGCCCGCTTATATCATGCCTTTTCCAAATATTTCATGACGGATTCAAAGATTACTTTTCCGTCTCCGTCTTCGGAATCATAACCTCTGGTCCAATCGGGATGCGTGAACCTGGTCATGACACGTTCCGGATGAGGCATCATTCCGAGAACATTGCCTGCGGGATTGCAAATACCTGCTATGTCTGATGGCGATCCGTTAGGATTCCAAGGGTATACCGCATCCGATCCGTCGGGACATACATATCTGAAAGCAATCTGATCGTTGTCCTCGAGTTTCTGTACGAAATCCGGATCGAGACTCAGAAGCTTTCCCTCGGCATGTGCCGACGGAATCGTCAGGAGTTTTCCTTTCGGAATCTCCGAAGTGAAAATGCACTTTCCCCTGTTATCGTTTCTAAGAACCGTAGGACGGCATTCGAATCTTCCGGAGTCATTGTTATACAGTGCTGCGGTAGGTGCATCGGACATTGTCTCCTCAAAAGCAGGAAGCAGCCCAAGCTCTACGAGAATTTGGAATCCGTTGCATACTCCCAACACCGGTTTTCCCGATTCGACGAATTTTTTCACATCGGAACCTATTCCGGCTTTAATCCTTGCAGCGAATATTGCACCCGCACGAACGTAATCTCCCGCAGAGAAACCTCCGGGGAAAGCCAGAACATCATAGTCCTCCAAACTGCGTTTCAACCCCGCGGGAGCCTGTCCGATGAGTTGTTTCAAATGGACTTTCTCGGCCTGCGCGCCTACCATCCTGAATGCTTCGGCCATCTCGTCTTCACAGTTTGTTCCTTCGATTCTTATCACGCATACTTTGACATCTTCGGCTTTCATCAGCATGCACCTCCGGACATGATGTTCCATATGGGATCGTTCCAGGCCTTCCTCATTTCCTCAACAGAAATCGTCTCTCCGGTCTCTTTCAGTTTGAGACAGTTGCCTTTGGTGATTCCGATGCACTCGGCATCCGCACCCATTATGTCCTGGAATCTTGTCACGTCCGCTCCGTCTACTTCCACAATCCAACGGCTGTTACTTTCGGAATATAATTTCCTTCTGAAATCGGGTCCGTTCACTGCGGAAAGATCTATCTCCGCACCGATCTGTCCGGAAATGCACATCTCTGCGACGGCTACGGCGATTCCTCCGTCGGAACAGTCGTGACAGCTTAAGACAAGCCTCTCGTCCATAGCTTTGAGCAGCTTGTCCATATTCCTCTTCAACGAGGGTATGTCCACTTCGGGAACTGCACCTTCGACACCTCCGAATTTACGGAATAAGAGAGATGCTCCCATCTCGTCTTTCGTCTTACCAACTACAAACAGACAACTGCCGGCCTTCTTGAAATCTGCCGTGACTGCTTTTGTAACATCATCCATAAGACCGCAACCGAGTATCATCGGAGTCGGCAGGATGTGGTGGCCTCCCGGAGCCTCGTTGTACAGACTGACGTTTCCGGACGGAATCGGAATATTAAGCTCGCGGGCTATTTCTCCGAGACCGCGCACAGCCTCTCTGAACTCTCCGAGTCTTTCGGGTTTTTCCGGATTGCCGAAATTGAGACAGTCGGTAAACGCATTCGGCTTTGCACCTACGGCCACAATGTTCCTGCACGCCTCGTCGATACAGGCCATACCTCCTTTGTAAGGGTCTGCCTCCGTAAACCACGGGTTGCATCCGATAGCTGCCGCCAATGCTTTTCTTCTTCCCGGCACCGGCAACAGTACCGATGCATCTCCGGGTCCGGTCTCGTTCATCTTACCGACCATCGGGTGTATGGCCGTTCCGGCACGTACTTCGTGATCATACTGCCTGATGGCCCATTCTTTGGACGCTACATTGAGGTCGGACAACAACGAAAGTATAACTTCTCTGTCCGAGGGTAACTCCGGGAATTTCTCACGGTCTTTGGATGAAACGGCAGGCAGAGTATACGGTCTGTTGTAAACAGGACCTCCGGTAAGGAACTCTAAATCCATATCGAATATGGGTTCTCCGTCCCAAAACAGACGTGTGCGCTTGAGGTCAGTTGTCTTAGCCACTGGCGTAGCCAATACATCCCACATGTCGAAGATTTCCAGCACCCTGTCAACATTCTCGGGTTTGCAGGTACACATCATACGTTCCTGCGATTCCGAAACCCATATCTCCCACGGGGCCAAACCGGGTTCCTTCAGAGGAACTTTCTCCAAATCCACGTCTGCGCCGCATCCCGCGTCCAGAGCCATCTCTCCGATGACACAGCTCAATCCTCCTCCGCCGAGGTCCTTCATTCCTGTTATGAGATGTTCGGCATTCACCTGGAAACAGGCGTGCATAACGGGTTCCTTCGTAATCGGATCTCCCAATTGGACCGCTCCTCTGGAATCCTCGTCGGATGTTGCCGTAAGATCCGCAGATGCGAAATTGACACCGTGGATACCGTCTCTTCCGGTACGGCCGCCTATGAGAATCATGACCTCTCCGGGCCCTCCGGCGAAATTGTTGGCCAAATCCTTGCGCTTGACGATACCGAGGCATGCAACGTTGACCAGACAGTTTCCGGTGTACTTCTCGTCGAAAAAGAATCCACCTGTTATAGTGGGAATTCCCACACGGTTTCCGTAATCGCGGATACCGGATACCACGCCGTTGACAAGATATCTGGGATGTTTTATTCCCGGAGGAAGCTCGCCTTTGCGGTCGATGGGTCCGAAACAAAGAGGGTCTGCCAATCCTATCGGCTGGGCACCCATACATACGACATCTCTGAGAATACCTCCGATTCCCGTTGCCGCACCTCCGTAAGGTTCGATGGCGGACGGATGGTTGTGCGATTCGATTCTCAGACAATATCCGTAATCGTCATCGAATACCATCACTCCCGCGTCTCCCCTTGAAAGGACATCGTCGCGGTCGATTCCGAAAACAAACTCTTTCAGGATGGGTTTGGATGATTTATAGCAACAATGCTCGCTCCATGCCTGCCCCAGAGACTGCAATTCGATGTCCGTGGGATTCCTGCCTTCCTTCTTGAAATAGTCGCGAATCGTCTTCATCTCTTCCAGAGACAGACTGAGGCTCATGTCGGCCGAAACCTGACTGAGCTGTTCGTCCGTCGCTCCGAGGATATCCACCTCATAAAGCGGAAACGGGACGTCGCGTTTAATCATCATATCGGACATCGCAATCATCTCACGGTGACCTTATAGTTCTGAATGACGGGATTGGCCAGAAGCTTCCTGCACATCTCTTCTCCCGCCTCGACAGCCTTGTCTGCGGGAAGATCCGTCTCAACTTCGAAGAGTTTGACCGTTTTGACATCCGAAATGCCCGAGAATCCGAGGGATTCCAGTGTTTTTTTGGTGTTCTTTCCTTCAGGATCGGCAACGCCTTTCTTGAGCTCGATTCTGATCTCGATTACTGTCATCGTCCGATGCATCGCCTCCTTCCTATAATAGTTGTGCGCGCACGCAACTGGATGGGAAGTTCGAACATACGCGACAGACAGGTTTATCGTTCGGATGCAATGCACCACGTATGGATGAGGATACGCTAACCCTCAAGGTCGCAATGGCGCAACGCCAATCCGAGACGGGTTACGGACGCGCTAGGATTGACAGCCTTACCAGAGATACCCTGGGAGTGGACATGGGAGATACCATAGAAATTGTCGGCAAACGTACGATTGTCGCCAAGGTATTCAAGAGCCAGCCGGAGGACGAGGGGCGCGGACTCATTTTCATCGACGGATTGATGAGAACCAGCGCAGGAGTCAGCGTAGACGACACGGTCACCGTAAAGAGATGCTATCCAGCACCTGCGAAGAAAATCATTCTGGCACCTAACATACCCGAAGATAAAATGTTCAAATTCGACCAAAGTATGGAGGGAGCATTCAGAAACGGATTGCTGGGAAGACCGCTTCTGTCAGGTACCGACATAATGGTTCCCAACATCGCCCTGATGGGCAGCAGGAACACATTCTCCGTCGTATCCACTGAACCTCCCGGACCGGTTATGGTCATGGGAAACACAAAAATCTCGGTAAAGGAAACGGCAGAAACCAGGAAAAAGGACAATAAACAAATCAAAAAGATTCAAACAAGGCATGTCACCTATGACGACATCGGAGGTCTGGACGAGGAGCTTCGCAGAATCAGGGAAATGATCGAACTCCCTCTGAAACACCCCGAACTGTTCGACCGCATGGGCATCGGTGCACCGAAAGGAGTTTTGCTGTACGGCCCTCCCGGAACCGGAAAGACGCTGATAGCCGAAGCGGTCGCCAATGAATCGGGAGCCAGTTTCTTCTCCGTCCGCGGACCGGAAATTATGAGGAAATATTACGGAGAATCCGAAGAACTGCTCAGAGATATGTTCAAATCCGCATCGGACAACGCACCGAGCATAATATTCTTAGACGAAATCGATTCTCTGGCGCCCAACCGCGACAGTACCAACGGCGATCTGGAACAGAGATTGGTGGCTCAGCTGTTATCTCTTATGGACGGCATGGGCGACAGGGGAAATGTCATCGTAATCGGTGCCACAAACCGCGAAGATTCCATCGATCCCGCACTGAGGAGACCCGGAAGGTTCGACAGAGAAATCGAAATAGGAATTCCGAACAGAAATGCCAGATCGGACATACTCCAAATCCACCTGCAGAATATGCCGCTGACAGACGATGTAGACGTGAAAAAACTGGCTGACATAACCCAGGGATTCGTAGGTGCCGATCTCGCGGCACTGTGCAGAGAAGCAGCAATGAAATGCCTGAGTGCAAAAATACCGGAACTGGATCTTGACAAACCCATACCGCAGGATGTTCTGAACGACATGAGGGTAACGATGGCCGACTTCAATTCGGCTCTGACGGAAGTCGAACCGAGCGGAATGAGAGAAGTCCTGGTCGAAGTGCCCAAAGTTACATGGGACGATGTCGGCGGACTGGACGACGTACGCAGACAGATTGAGGAAATGTACTCGCCGGGAGACGGCACAAGTCCTCTGGAAAAACTCGGAGTCGAGCCGGGAAAAGGCATTCTTCTGTACGGCCCTCCCGGAACCGGTAAAACTCTGATTGCCAAAGCCCTTGCCAATCAATCCAACGTCAATTTCATATCGGTCAGCGGTCCGGAAATAGCCAGTAAGTGGATGGGCGAAAGCGAGAAAGCCATACGTCAGATATTCAAACGTGCTAAACTGATGGCTCCCAGCATAATATTTTTCGATGAAATGGACTCGATAGCCCCGATACGCGGCAACGGCGGAGGAGAGTGGGAAAAGGTTGTGGCGCAGCTGCTGACATCCATGGACGGTGTGGAAAGCATGAACAGCGTAACCGTCATGGCCGCCACCAACCGTCCTGATATGATTGATCCCGCACTGCTCAGGCCGGGAAGATTCGACAGAATGGTTCTCATAGGCAAACCGGACGAAAAATCGCGTTTGGCAATCCTCGAGATACAATCCAAACGCATGCCTCTCGACGATGTGGATCTCAAAGATATCGCCGCGAAAACAGACGGGTATGTGGGTGCCGATTTGAGCGCATTATGCAGAGAAGCCGCCATACAGGCTTACCGCGAAGACAAAAATGCAACCAAAGTTTGCAAGAGACATTTCGAAGCCGCTCTGCGCGAAATCCCCCCGTCCGTCGACAGGGAGACTTTCGAACGCTATGAGAAGATGGGCAGGAACGTCGTGAAAAGACGCTCCAGTTGGGACAACATACCGTTCTATGGGTGATTAAAACATCTTAGCCATATACGGCAAAGCCTTGGAGAAACCAAGGGATGCGTAATAACCGCGTACGCCCACACCGCTGGTCACGCGGATTCCTTTACGTCCGTTGGCTCTGGCGATTTCCTCCGCCTTGGCCACCAACTCCCTTCCGAATCCGCGGTGCTGCCAATCCTCTCCCTCGTCGCCGATTGCCGCTATACGTCCGAAAACTTTCAGTTCGCGGATTGTAGCCAATTCGTTATCGTCCAACCTCAGACGGACATAACCGATTATGGAATCTTCGTATTCGAAAGATATGAAATGTTCCGTTCCGCCGTTCAGTTCGTATTCCGTGTCTTTCATCGCAATCCGGCTCGGATCTTCCAAGACCGCACCTGTATGGCCGACCTCGCGACAGCGGATGCATCTGCAGGCACGTCCTTCGGATGCCATGCTGTCCTCCACGAGCTGACGGATATTACTCTTGAGTATTCCTGCGGATATCTGCGGAACCGGAATATCCCTCTGTATCCTCTGAATGCGCACATACTCAGGAACCGTTGATTTCATGTCTGACAACAGTTTCACCGCGGTATCTACGTCAAGCGGAGTGTATTCACCTGCTTTCCACATATCATATAATTTGGTACCGGAAACAACCAGTGTCGGATAGAACTTCAGCATATCCGGCCTGTATGAGGGATCGTCGAATACTTTTCTGAAACATTTAAGGTCCTTTTCGGGAGTGGTTCCGGGCAATCCGGGCATTATATGATAGCACACCTTCAACCCATGATCTCTGCATGCTTTGGTGCATCTGCGTACCTCGGCCGTACCGTGCCCTCTGTCAACACCTTTGAGAATATCGTCGTCCAGAATCTGTACGCCGAGCTCAACGCGCGTAGCTCCGAGTTCCATAGCCCTCTCAATCTGAGCATCGTCGAAAACATCCGGACGGGTCTCCACCGTCAATCCTACACAGCGGTGTTCGGAGGTTTCGTTGATGAGATGTGCCTGTTGCAATGTGTCGGAATCTATGCCGTTCATAGCATCAAAACATCTGCGGACGAACCATTCCTGGTATTCCGGATCCCTGCATGTGAATGTTCCGCCCATTATAATGAGATCGATTTTATCGGTCTTGTGACCGATTTCAGTAAGTTGCCTTATACGGTCGCTTACCTGAGACCATGGATCGAAACCGTTACGGTCGGCACGGCGTGCCGCAGGCTCCTTTCCGGTATATGATTGGGGAGAACCGTTCTGAACTCCTCCCGGACAATACGAACACTTACCGTGGGGACAATCGTATGGGGACGTCATTACAGCCACAACCGCTACCCCGCTCATCGTACGCATGGGCTTCTTGATAAGGAAAGGCGTAAGCAGTTTCCTGTCCTGTTCGGATACTTCTGCCAATATTTCCGAGTTCGGAGGCACTCCCGGCAAACCGTATACTTTGCACAGTTTCAGTTTCATATTCTGAAGCTGTTCCCGATCCTTCACGGTACCGTTCTTAACCGCAGATATTATGTCGGATGCTAAAGAAACGACTCTTGAATCAGCCATAGTATTCTCTGCCGACATCCTTTGGAGCTTCTTTTACTGCGGGTACCATCGAAATGAGATCCATCATAACAATTTTGGAAGGAAGTATGAAACGGATGCTTCCGTCATTCAACTTAAAAACCAGAGCTGTGGCTCCGGCTATGACGGTCATGCCATCGAACGAACCTTCGAACGAATCTTCTTCGGAATAATATACTTTGAACACAGAACCTACGGTCAGTGTATAATCAGCACTCATCTCTTCCCCTCCCTTATGAGATCCTGAAAGTGTTTTACGGTTTTCTTATAGTTCTCCATGGCAAGGTTCACATTGGCTTCAACGAAACTCCATGCTTTGGTGAGATCGCCGTATCTGATACGGTACCCTTTGCGCATGGCGCCGTCATACTCAACATCCATCGATTCAAGCAGATCGATATTTTTCAGTTTGTTTATGTGCCTGTATATCGTGGGTTTGGTCGTACCCAAAAGGTATGCGAGCTCCTCAACGACCCAGGCTTTGTCGGGATACGCCATGAAATAATTAATGAACAGCTTGTACGGAACACTGTCGCGGACCCCTATTGTATCTGTCTTCGGATCATATCCCTTCGGAAGATATCCGATGTTGAGCAGAAATGTTTCCGCTATGACGTTTATGTCCTGTTCACCGGTCATGGGAACGTTGCTTATTACCTGAAGTTCGAACACCCTGTTACCCCGTTCGCCTACAATAATTAAGGCGGTATTAATATTTTTTAATGCAGAAGTTTTTCAACAACGGTATATGAAATTAGAATCTTTGTGTATTCGGAAACACAGATAACCTCCGGATGGCTGAAAATACCGCAATACATCCACCGAATCGGTTAATATCTGTTTAACATATATGGGACACAATGGGTGCACCGATTCAGACAACCGAGGAACAATTGTACCACTTTGTGGACGACTTGGAGAAATCTCTGTCATATGAGATGAACTTAGGGCGCACTTATGAAAATGTAATTATGTGCGGCATGGGCGGTTCCGCGATAAGCGCGGATATCGTATATGATTTATGCTTCGCAGACTCGGACATTCCGTTAAAGGTTTTGAAATATCCGGTAATGCCAAAATGGTCGGACAGCGACACATTGGCCATATGCTCTTCTTATTCCGGCAATACGCAGGAAACTATTGCCGCATACCTTCGGGCCAAATCTTTGGGATGCAAAGTAGTCGTGATTACGTCCGGCGGCAATCTGAAAAGAATGGCCGAAGAAAATTCCGATACACTCATCCTGATGCCGGAAAATATGCATCCGCGCCATTCCATCGGATTCATGATCGGATATACTCTTGCAGCCGTAATCGCAGCCGGTGGACCCGACATAAGATACCGCCTGACCGAATGTATACCTTCGCTGAAGAAATACAGAGACGAAATTAAGGACAAACATACCGGAATGGCATGGAAACTGGCAGAAAGCTTCGTCGGTAACCTGCCTATCATGCTGTCGGATGCATCGCTGAAATCTATAGCGCTCAGATGGAAGACACAAATCAACGAGAACGCGAAATGTGTCGCATTCACCAACCAATCTCAGGAGTTTAACGGCTGTGCTACGGGAGCCTGGAACAAATGCTGTGCCGATAACAGACAATTGGTTGTCCTGTGCGAATCGAAAGATGCGGAAATTAACCGCGATGCGAACGCTCTTGAAAAAGACGGCTGCAAATACCGTATGCTGTGCTTTGACGGAATATCCGTAACAGACAATATGTTCAGAGCACTGATACTCGGCGACTACATTTCAATGTACATGGCGGAAATCCGCGGAATCAACTCCGGAACAGTACCGCCGATAGACAGACTAAAGGTAAAACTGCGCGAACGCATCCAAGAATATGATGCGGGACCTACGGATAAACCGATAGAATTTTCGGTATGCATATGTGCGTACAACGAAGCAGACAACATCGGCAGATGCATCGAGTCCGTATACAATCAGAAATTCGACGGATTCTGCATGAAAGAAGTTATCGTCGTATCCAGTAACAGCGACGACGGTACCGACGACATAGTCAGGGATTTGACAAAAAAACATGATACTCTCAAACTTATCGCACAGCCCGAAAGAAAAGGCAAAAACCATGCGATAAACGAATTCCTCGATACGAAAAAAACCGAAATCGTAGTAATTCTTAATGCAGACAACATACTTTGCACGGAGAACAGCCTGCAAAAATTGGTAGAACCCTTCAGAGATCCGAAAATAGGTATCGTAGGCGGCCATCCGATTGCGCTTAATGACGGTAAAACCGTAGCGAGTTTCGCTTCCAAGATGGAATGGATAGTACACCATCGTATGGCAATGATTACTCCGAAAATCGGAGAATTGGTAGCATACCGCGATTTGGGTTTCAGACTTCCGACCGATACTCAAAATGACGAGGAGCTTATGAGGATGAAAATAGAGTCTAAACATTATCTCCCCGCATACGCTCCGGAAGCAACCACATATAACCGCGGACCCGAAACCCGCGAAGACTTCATAAAACAAAGGGTAAGAACAAACATCGGCCAATGTTATCTTGAATCGTTGCCGGAATATTACAACCCTTCAAGAGATAACTCCGTATTGATTAAAGCAACAATTAAAGCACTTCCCGAACTTGGATTCCATCCCATCAAAATCATACAAACGGCCCGTTTGGAACTGTATTGTCGTAAAAAAGCTCGCGAATACGTAGAGGAAAATAAACACGATACACCGATTTGGGAACGCGTGGATTCCACAAAAAAACTGTGATGTGCTACAATCATTTTTTAAGTAACATGTATAGTGGTATCCATGCGTATAGCGATGATTACGGACAGCTACTATCCCACCAGGGATGGTGTAGTCACATCCATTACCACCACAAAAAAAGCGTTGGAAGATATGGGAAACGAGGTGTTCGTTATCGCGCCCGATCCGGGTAAAAATGACCGCCAGGAAGGCGTCATCTACATCGGATCGATTAAATTCAAGAGCTATGCAGGATACTTTATTCCCATTCTCCCCAGCACGGCACTGCGTAAAATAGAGGAATTAGACGTTGATGTTATCCACATCCACGGAATAGCCGTCATGGCTCTGAGAGGTTTACTGTACTCAAAAAAATTAAACAAACCCGTGGTACTGACATTCCATACCATGGTCGGAGACGTACTGCAGTTTTATTCTCCGGTAGCTCTCAAAAACGATTTTGTCGAAAAATGGGTATGGAAATACATCCGCTTCATCCTCAAACGCATGGATGCCGTCATTGTGCCCACTCCCGGAATAGGCAATGAACTGAGAAACATTGTCGGGAATATCGAAACGGTGACCATTCCGACCGGAATCGATACGAGACGCTTCCATCCCAACATAGAATGCACCGAATTAAAAAATAAACTCGGACTCGGAAACGGTTATGTTGTAGCCCACGTCAGCAGACTGTCCTATGAGAAAAACATAGATCAGGTTATACGTGCCATGCACCACGTCGATGCCACACTGGTCATCGCCGGTTCCGGACCGTGCGAAGAAGAACTGAAAAAGCTCGTATCCGATGAGGAACTTGACAACAAAGTAATCTTTACCGGATTCCTGGACGGTTCCGATTTGTTGCAATTATACAGCCTGGCGGATGTCGTCGTGTCCGCATCGGAATTTGAAACCCAGGGATTGTCCATATTGGAAGCCATGGCCTGCGGGACACCGGTCGTATGTCGCGATGCGCGTGCGTTCCATGACATAATCAAAGACCACGTCAACGGATTTTTGTTTTCAAAACCCGAAGAACTGCCCCTGGCCATAGAAAGTGCTATACACGCTACGGAAGAAGTAGTTGACATGGAGCTGTCTACCGCTTTGAAGAACTCACGCGAAAACTCGGCAGAACAATTAATTGCGTTGTACACAAAGGTCACAGAGGGCCGTAAATGAGCGGAATCAGCGATGCCATTTACAACGTCTTTGGAGACTACGGCGACATAGGCGTGATGATCGGCGTATTTCTGATATTCCTTATCGACGCCCTTATTTTTCCCGCATTGCCCGAAGTATTCTTCATTCTGGGATTTGACTATAATCCGACAATAACCTATGGAGTAGGGCTCATACTGATGGCGGTTATTGCGGAACTTGTAGGCATATTCTCGTTATACTACATAGTAAAACATATCCGCATACCGTCACGCATTTCCAAAATAGTGGAGAAATATACTGATTTCCTTTTCGTAAACGACGAAAAAATATTTCTTGTGAACAGAATCGCACCCATGATTCCCTTTGCTGGAGCATTCATTGCGTTGGTCGACAGATGGGACCCCAAAAAATGTGCGGTTTACATCGTAATCGGATGTGTATTGAAGTATGGCATAATCCTTCTCGCCACCAACTTCTTCTACGAATATTTCGGAGGAAACACCGCACTTAAAATAACTATCGTGTTCGTTCTGATTATTATAGCCATAAGCATGGTCGCATCATATATGAAAAAGAAAAAAGCTGGTTTGGAACAATGAAGTTTGTCGACGTAAATCCGTTCTTCTACCCCTATAGGGGAGGCATAGAACACCGTATGCATGATACTGCTCGGCTGCTGTCCGAAATGGGTCACGACGTTACCATACTGACCTCGCGCCTGAAAGACACTCCCGCAGAAGAAAAAACAGAATTCGGATATCGCATCATACGTTTGGACTCACGTTTCATAAATGTCTACAACCCTCCGTTCGTATCGTCAAAAAATGTTCTCGAGACGCTGCAATCCTTGGATGCCGATGTAGTCAATTACAATTACCGTTGGGCTCCGTCATATGACAAAGATATGGCAAAATACGATGGGCCCAAAGTGTTCACATATCATAACATGTGGGGCGAAGGATCGGGAATCCAAAAGAAACTGTCAATGATGAACGACAACAAATTCGGCAGGAAGATTTTGCCTACATTCGATCATGTAATATGCGTCAGCAGATTCGTGCAGGAAGATATAATCTCAAAAGGTGTGCCCCGCGAAAAAACATCTTTTGTTCCAGGATGCTTATCCGAACCGCCGAAAGTTAACAATTCGGAAGAGGGAGACTTTATACTCTCTTTGGGCCGTCAGGTTGCCACTAAGGGACTGAAATACCTTGTCGAGGCCATGACGGACGTAGACTGCAAACTGGTAATGTGCGGAAAAGGCCCCGAAACCAAAAAATTGGAAAAACAGATTAAAAAACTGGGTTTGGAAAATAAGGTTGAAATGCGCGGTTACGTCTCGGAAGACGAGAAAGATAGACTTATGGACAGCTGCAAATTCTTTGTCATGCCGTCGGAATTCGAAAGTCTGGGTCTGGCTGCAATCGAACTTATGTCTCATGGCCGCCCGATTGTCTGCTCGGATGCGGACGGTCTGCCGGAAACCGTCGGAAATGCGGGAGTCGTCGTTCCAAAGAAGGATTCGCACGCCCTGGCAAAAGCAATCAACGATCTTTTGAACGATAAAGACAAGCGTGCCGAACTGGGACAGAATGCCATCAAACGTACCGAATTTTATTCGTGGCCGTCCCACATAGGTAACCTGGAACGCATCCTGAAGGATGTCGCTTCCAAAAAATAAGAAGGGGGATTAAATCCCCTTGTTTATCAGTTGACGTAGTCGAGCCACGCATCGTATTCCGGTGCTTTTCCGGTAGCTATGTCGTGGAACTTCTCGTGAATCTTGGTGGCAACTTCGCCGATTTTTCCTGTTCCGATTGTTCTGCCGTCAATCATTGTAACAGGTGCAATTTCCGCAGCAGTTCCGGTCATCCAAACCTCGTCGGCGGTAACAAGCTGCGTCCTGCTGACCTGAGTCTCCTCGACAGTGTAACCCATGTCGCGTGCGACATCGATAATGGACTGTCTGGTAATTCCCTCCAAAATGCATTCTGCAATCTGAGGAGTGATAATCTTTCCATGGCGGTACAGGAAGATGTTCTCTCCGGTGCATTCCGCAACATGTCCGACGGAGTTGAGCATAACTGCCTCGTTTGCTCCCTGACGGACTGCTTCCCTCTTAGCAAGAGTAGATGCGACATATGATCCGTTCACTTTGGCGCCTGCGGGTCCGCAGAGGTTATCGGGCCTCTGCCACGAAGAAGTGATGAGCTTTGCACCGGCGGACGAATCCTTTCCGAGATATGCTCCCATATGGATACAGGTTATCGCCATAGAAGCGGGAACACCGACGGGGTTGAGTCCGACTTCCTCTCCGGAGAGGAAAACGCAGGGTTTGACATAATCGACTGCGTCTCCGTTGGCTCTGACAGTATCTTTGATTGCGTTCATGAGGTCGTCAAATCCGTATTCCTTACCGTCGAACACGAGATCGATGCCCATAACCTTACATCCGTCCATAAGTCTGCGGACGTGGTCTTTGAGTCTGAAGACTGCAGGTCCCTTGGGAGTGTGATAAACGCGAATTCCCTCGAAAACACCGGTTCCGTAATTAAGTGCGTGAGCGAGAACGTGAACCTTCGCATCGGCCCAGTTGACAAGCTTTCCGTTCAACCAGATTTTTTCCGTTTTATCCATGTAAACACCTTGGAATTCTTTAAAGTGCATTGAGGGCCTTAACATACCTCTCGGGCTTGCTACGTTCGATCAGTTCCTCGACTTGATCGGATCCGCCGACAACACCGACATTTCCGTTGGACGTGGAAAGCAGTGCGTATGCGGACTGACCGGATTCGGGAACCAATTCGACTTCGTACACATCCTGTAGCTTCTGTAATCTTCCCGCAGCAAGATCGGCGGCACTCTTCTCATTCATCGAAAGAACAATACGAGACTTTCCGGGGAGTTCGCACTTTCCAACTACAATCGTCTCTACGTTGATTTTGTTGCGTGTGAATTCGCCCATAACCCTCTGCATGACGCCAAATTCGTTCTTGACTATCAGGGAGATAACATACATGCTATTACACCGATGCAAGCATACGCGTGCGTGTATTTGATGTAATCGCAAAGAAATACAAATGTCCGCAAATCGGATACGGACGGTGTTGACGAAATAGGAAACCCAGATTTTTCATAGTAGTTCGTTCTAAGTCAAAAGAGCATGAGCGACGGAGAAACAAGCAGGGAATTTTGGAAAAGAACTCCCCTCAACACCATAGTCAATGTTGTCAGAACATTGGTAATGAGTTTGGTAGGAATTCTGCTCGTTCCGTATTACATAGATAATTTGGGACTCTCCGCTTACGGTATCATACCGTTGGCAACGACGATGACCTCCTACGTTATGGTAGTCTCCGATTCCCTGGGTACCGCCTGCACCCGTTATTCGGTATTGGCTATACATCAAAATAACAATGTTTCAAAAACCCTGAACACGGCATTCTTCGGAATAGTGCGCGGATGTGCCTTATTGATTCCTGTTGTGATTATACTCTCTCTGCTGACGCCTGTTATTTTCAACATAGAGGGCAACAACGCAACAGACGTCCAGATGATGTTCCTGCTGATTCTGATATCTTCGCTCATAATTGCCAGTGTTTCGTCGCTGATCAGTATTTTCAACGCATTCAACAAACTGTACCTACTGTACATTGCCAGAATATTCAATACGGTTATGCAGGTGGGCTTGATAGTACTGTTGTTTTCAATGGGAACTCCCAGCTTATTGGAGGTAGGAGTGTCCTATCTTTTGGCATCGATTTTGTATTTTGTAGTGATATTCATATTGGCCAAACGTTGCTACCCTCCGTTGAAAATAAAACGTCACGAATTTGATATGGACGTTTTCAAAAAAATGGGTACTCTGGGAATATGGTCGGTTGTGTCCAAATTCGGAAGTATGCTGTATATCCAGGCATCTCTTGTTTTAATCAATATGTTTCTCGGATCGGAGGCGGGAGGCGGTTTTGCGATTGTGACGTCTCTGATATCTATGGTTCATACGGCCTGTTGGTCTATAACCACATCATTTGAACCGCTCATATTCAACGATTATGCTAAAAACAATATCGAAGAACTGAGAGCTATATTGAGATGCGGCATCAAATTCATCTCTATTCTTTTCGCACTGCCCGTAGCGTTTATAATCGTCTTATCTCCGGAAATAATAACCGCATGGGTTGGAAAAGAGTACGTGTATCTGTCGACTTTGGTATCGATAGCAATGATCAGTGACGTAATTTATTGTGCATCCACCGTGCTCCAGGGCGTTCCTGTTGCATTTGTACGCATGAAGCCGATTGCAATTATAACACTGGTATTCGGTCTTGCGAATATCGCAACTACTGCATTCGCCCTGACAATTATGAACAGCGGAATGGAAACGGTAATGTGGATCTGGCTTTTCTGGACAATAATCTATACTGGTGCAACTGTATTTTATAACGAGTCCATCCTCGGAACCAAAAAATTCTATCTGATGAAACCTATTATTCTGGGCACGGGATTGTCTTTTGTGATTGCAGCATTGATTGGACTTTTAACGAAGGTTATAACCATTGCCGGAAGTTGGTTCGTTCTCATACCGTTAGCCGCTCTGATGCTGGTCATATACATACCGATTATGTTCGCTATGATGAATAAAAATGAAAAACAGATGATATTGTCGATTATGCCTGACATATTAAAAAAGAAACTCTCTCGTTTTGTATAAATGTAGATATTCCACCTAATGTAAAACTCAATCCATAAATTTCATGAGTTAGAGATGTGATACCACCATTTACATTTGGGGGCAAATAGCTATTGCGATTATCCGTATAATAGCAGATGCATCTATTTAAAACGATATATTATTGAAGATAATGTAGGAGAATAAAGAAAATAAATAAATCATAAGTCACATCAACTTATTTTATTATCTTGTCTATGGTACTCTTCAAGCCATACTTTATAATCGGTATTACGGTCGTACGCTACTAAATGTTCTCCGTAACGCTTGTTTTCCGGCGGAGGCGTCATATAATCGGAACCAAAAAGTATGGTCAGTACAGCATCATAGTCTGCATACATACGCAATTTATGATTTTCAAAAACAACATCCATACAATTGTTCACAATCTCGCGATTTAATAATCCAAATTCCTTGCACGGGAAATCTATGAACATCATCTTTGAATCATTATTGGAAATAAAACCGCACAGTTTGTAATCGAGACTGTATATTTTATGAACCAATTTCTGAATCCAATCTCTTTTCGGTTTACCCTGGAATATATCGGATGATCTCCGACAAGCGCTCTGACCGATAACCAAAAGTTTGTACAACCTGCGCATCAAACGTGAATCCGGATAATCGCGAATTATGAATATATCTATGAACAGACCCTGATGCATCCTTGTATTGAGATGTGAAGGCTCTATAGCAGTAGACCCGTTCAATTTCAATTTGAAAAATGTATTTGTCCAATCGATTGACAATGGTTTTTGAAGAAAATATTTGTCGCTTTTGTCATTATCGAATATGCTAATCAGTTTTGGTACGTCATATTCTTTGATGCATACATCCAAATCGTCATCCCACGGAATGAATCCTTTATGTCTCACCGCACCCAACGCGGTTCCGCCAATAAGACTGTACTCCAAATGGTTTTCTTTCATTATCCTGTCAAAATCAAGGACCATCTCCAATAAACCTGCATGTATGTCCTCTAAAAACTTGGCATCACAATCAGACATAATACCATTAAAAATCAAAAGGGGGATTTCCCCCATTACAGTTTATCAAAGAACGGTGGATGCAACACACTCGACGTTTTCGATACCGGGGATTCCACGAAGGGCTTCTTCGAGTTTACCTCCGATGGTCTCATCGGAATCGTCGATCTTGAATCCAGCGTTTACTTTCATGAGTCCGAATGCGACGGGGAGAATTTTAGGCTCATCGTCTGTGAACTCTACTCCAACAGGTAGGATGTCTTTGAGTCCTGCGATGATTGCGTTCAAATCCACGTCAGTGCTCTCGGGGAAAAGATCGTATGCTGCGATGATTGCTCCCATCTGAACACCTCAAGGTCCCATAAATCCGCATTTCTTGCATTCGTAAGAGACGCCTTGGTCGCGGCACTGGTCGCACCTTCCGATTTCATACTCCCCGCATTTGGGGCATTTGAAGAAAGTGTTGCCGTGTCCGATGAGTCTCTTTCCGCATGAAGAGCATATTTTGTCGGCTGCCATAATTTTGCGATACCGTATCTAATATAAAAACACGCGTGAAGTTATAATAAGTACCCACACACGCTTCCAATCTCCGCAGATTCGTATAAAACACATATTGCCGACATGTACGACAACAGATTTATCGAACCGATATAATGAACATGGCATGGGTATGAAAATCCACGCGGAATGTGTGCCTTGTCTCCTGAAAAGGATTGTTTTTCAAGCGGAACTCGCCAACAACGGAAGCGAATTTCGGGCTACGGAAGATGCCGTAAAAGCTTTAGCCGCCAACATCGGAGAAAACAAAAGATCCGTAGATGTGGCAACTAAAGTTCATACCGCGGGATATAATGCGATGGGTATCGATGACCCATATCTGGACCTGAAAATACGCGCCGACAAAGTCGCTGGAAATCTTCTCCCCTCGATGGAAAAACTCGTTTCTTCATCCGAAGACCGCCTGAAAACATCATTCCTTGTCGCCGTAATCGGCAACATTATGGACTTCGGCATAGGCAAAGCAATCGATGACCCCGATGATTTCATACCGATTGTTGAAGACATGCTCAGACAGGGCATAGATGAGAATGAATTCGACAGAATCCGTAATGCCATTATGGATTCGTCCGAAGTTGTGTACATGTTCGACAACTGCGGGGAATCCCAATTCGATAAAATACTGATACGCCAACTGAAATCGTTGGGAAAACGTGTGGTGGGTGTCGTACGCGGAAAAGAGATTCTGAATGACGTTTCCATGAACGATGCTCTGCGCATAGGGCTGGATAAAGAACTGGACGGCATCCTTACAACAGGTAAATTCTTCATAGGAATCGACTGGCACGACATTCCGGACGAACTTTCTTCGGAATTGCACAAAGGCACGGTCATTATAGCAAAAGGGATGGCCAACTTCGAAGCATCGTTCAACGAAAATCTTCCCGTTCCGATAATACATGTATTGAGAACAAAATGCAAACCGGTTGCCGATTCGTTGAATGCGCCGTTGGGAACGAACGTCATACGTTTGATCGAACCATCCGACAGCGCATAAATAGAATCGAAATAATCAATCGCTAACAATATCAATCGGAAAGATATCTCAACAATGTGAATGACCGACAAACTGAGTTGCTGTCCATGTATAAGGATGTGGCATCTGTATTGGACTCGGAGAATATATGCTACTATCTGGCATACGGGTCCGTGATCGGAGCGGTCAGGCACAAAGGATTCATTCCGTGGGATGACGACATAGACATAGCCGTAATGGAAGAAGATCTCGACAGAGTAAACTCTGCCCTAGAGAAAAATCTTGACAAAAAACGCTATTATTACCAACGCCGTCTCGTAGACAGCCATCCGCACGTCATTCTCAAAACAAAAAATATGATTGAAGATTTAAATGAAAAGAAGGCACCGTTCATAGATATCTTCGTCATAGCAAAATACCCGTCCACTTGGTTGCGCAAAAAATTCTACAATACGGCCACGTGGGGAGAGCTGATTACATCCAATATCCTAAACCGCATAAACTCGATATCATGCGTGAAATTATTTTCATGGAGTGAGGGCTTTTTTACAAAAATCCGTAAAATGATAGTTAACGAAGACTCCGAATTGACAACTATCATAGACTATTATTTCAAAAGATGCATATTCGAAAAAACAGACTACGGCAAACCCGTATGGGCCTCTTTTGAAGACGTTTCGGTACCCATACCGCAAAAATACGACAGCATGCTGACACATATTTACGGAGATTATATGGTCCCTCCGAATGACGAAGACAGGACCGGAGCATCCGGATATCCGTGCTGTGCAGCACAACAATACGTGTTGGACATGGAACACGATACCAAACCGTAATGTCAATCTGGAATTCAATAGGATGATAAAATGCAGGAAAAAAGAGTGTACATAACACTGAAAGGCGACATAATTCACCCCGGAATAATCAGTGTAATTTCCGAAGGTGTAAAACACGGAAAAGTTATGGTCGGACTGATGACCGATTCGGCCATCGCAAATCACGAACATCTCCCGTCCCTCACGTACGATCAGCGTAAGATTATCGTAGAAAACATCCGTGGCGTATCCGAAGTGGTTATGCAGGACGAGTGGAGCTGCGTTAACAACCTTTTGAAGTACAAACCTGATTTCCTCGTTCACGGAGACGATTGGAAAGAGGGACCGATGAGATCGGTTCGTGCGGATGTATTCCGCGTAATGGAAGAATGGGGCGGAAAAGTAATCGAAATCCCGTATACGAAAGGAGTTACGTCATCCGCGATAAAAGACGAAAAACGTCTGATCGGCACCACTCCGGAAGTAAGGCTGAAAACACTCAGAAGACTCATTGCCTCAAAAGATGTAGTCCGTATAATGGAAGTCCATTCCGGTATATCCGCACTTATCGTAGAGAATCTGGAGGTACAGACGGACGACGGACTGAAATTTTACGACGGAATGTGGTCGTCGTCTCTGACAGATTCGGTCAGCAAAGGGAAGCCCGACATAGAGGCAGTCGATCTCACAACCCGCCTGAACGGACTCACCAATATTCTGGAATGCACCACGAAACCCATAATATACGACGGAGACACGGGAGGCCTTCCGGAACATTTCCAATTTACCGTACGCACGCTTGAAAGAAACGGAATTTCCGCGGTTATCATAGAGGACAAAATGGGCCTGAAAAAGAACTCTCTTTTCGGAACGTCTGTGAAGCAGGATCTTGCGCCCGTAGAGGATTTCTGCGAGAAAATATCGGTCGGAAAACGCTCCCAGGTCACCAAATATTTCATGATTATCGCACGTCTGGAGAGTCTGATTGCCGGACATTCGGTGGAAGAAGCATTGGAACGCGCCGACGCATACATAAACGCGGGCGCCGACGGAATTATGATTCACAGCAAAGAGAAAAGCGGAAAGGATATCCGTGAATTCTGCACCAGATTCCGTGCGGTGCACCATGACACGCCTCTGGTGCTTGTTCCCACAACGTACAACCAATTCACCGAAAAGGAACTGCACGGATGGGGTGCAAACATCATCATCTATGCAAACCACATGCTGAGGGCTTCGTACCCCGCAATGGTCGACGTAGCCACGGAGATTCTGAAGGACGGTCGCTCGCTTGAGGCAAGCGAGAAATGCATGCCGATAAAGCAGATTCTGGAACTCATACCCGAGACAAAATGATACCATGATTTCCCCTTCATTCTTCTTCGATACCGTAAAGGAAAACGGAGTCGGATTCTTCACCGGCGTCCCCGATTCCCTTCTGAAAAGTCTCTGCGCATACATCACGGAACACGTTTCCGACAGGGAACACATTATTGCAGTCAACGAAGGATGCGCCGTAGGAATCGCCGCCGGATATCATCTGTCGACTGGAAAAATACCTCTTGTATACATGCAGAATTCGGGAATGGGCAATGCGACAAATCCTCTGCTGTCTCTTGCCGATTCGGATGTTTACAAGATTCCGATGCTGTTGGTAATCGGTTGGCGCGGAGAACCCGGCGTCCACGACGAACCGCAACACGTCAAACAGGGAAAAGTCACGTGCACATTGTTGGAAACGATGGGAATACCGTACCATATTTTACCTGACAGCGAAGACGAATGTTCGGCCGTATTGAAGGAATGTTTTGACAAAATTGCCGAAACATCGTCGCCGTGCGCAATTGTGGTACGCAAGAATACGTTCGAACCGTACAAACTGGAGAAGAAACCCGAACCGGCATACGAGATGTCCCGCGAACAGGCAATAGAGGCCGTAGTTTCGTCTCTTCCCGACGACACGATATTCGTATCCACCACCGGAATGGCTTC
>SAMEA104315432__coassemble_398_pt1 | contig 22106 bp, 22 predicted proteins | sample SAMEA104315432__metabat2_high_PE_023 | metagenome-assembled genome bin SAMEA104315432 (sample SAMEA104315432) | gut metagenome | biome: Monkey gut; feature: monkey-associated habitat; material: faeces | place: China | collected 2013 | reverse complement strand
TACCGCAACGCGTATGTCCGGAATATCCATGCCGTTGATTTCCGCAACCTCCTTCATTTCCGCCAGAGGAGTTGTGAGATTGCGTTCGACATCGTTGGCCAATGCCTTCAGAGGGGACACATATATGCAGTACACGCGTTCTTCCAATGTTCCTTCGCGCGAATAACGCGTCAGCTCATTGATTATACTGGTGAACGCAGTTAGCGTTTTTCCGGAACCCGTCGGAGAAGAGACCAAAACGCTGCGCCTCTGATGAATAACCGGAATAGCCTTGGCCTGCGGAATAGTCAGACTGTCAAAACGTTCGTTGAACCATTTGGAGATTAAAGGTTCCATCAAGCCCATGACTTCGTCTTTGGAATATGTTTTGTCGACCCTCTCAATCATAACGACACCAAACGAAATGCATAATTCCAAGCTTGATATAATCATGTCGGAATCACATACGGAGACAATCTTTTTGTTACCGACAATGGTGAAACAAGGCTCGTGTAATTTATAAACACCGCAAATAATACAAGACTATGGTTCCGAGAACAAAATTGTTTTCAGCGTCTGTTATATTCGCATGTTTCTTTCTGATACTTGCATCCGTTGCAACGGAGAGCCAAGCAGAAGGAACCACAACATTCAACGGAACCATATTGGAAAACGGAAATCCTTTGGAAGGCGTTGAAATATCTGTTAACGGCAGTGAGACAAAAATCACATCCGGATCCGACGGAACTTTCACGTTCGAATACACCGGAACTGCTGCATTCACTCTTTCCTTGAAAGGCTACATATTTCAATCAACCGATTTGGAATGCCGTGAATCGACATTCACCGTAACCGAGCCCACAACCAGTGGAAAAATCATAGCGGTCAAAACAATACAAGAGTACAAAGGAACCGTCACAAGCGGAAACAGCGCAATCCGTGGCGCGGAAGTGACATACTCCGATTCCGACGGAAATACATACTCGTGTACAACCGCCGACGATGGTACCTATTCCATATCATGCCCGCCGTCAAATTACACGGCTGATGTAAAATGCAACGGATATGAAAACAAAAGCCTCGATGTATCGTCGAGTAATATGACAATAGAAATTTCGCCTGTAGAGGTAACACTTACCGGAATGGTAATGGATTACAGTACAAACGGAGATCCGACCGTATTTGCCGGCGTGAGAATCACCGTCAACAACGGTTCCGCTACCAGTACCACAACAAGTACCTCCAATGGTTTCGAAATCAAATTTGTGTACTCCCAGTCAAGTACGATTACATTCTCCCACAACGGATACAAAGTCATGGTACCCGGACTTTCCCAGATTCTTAAAAAACAGAATGAGGGCATGACATATTCCATTGACATAACCAATACGGAAATGACGAATGGAAAATACGAGATAAGTTCCTCCGAAAATCCCACTATAATGATTAAAACGACCATTGTCTTTGAGGGTAACGTTACCGGAATTTCCAAAGGTGTCGAATACAGACTGAAAGATGCAACGGTTCAATTCGAATCCGATGGCAACAAGTACAGCACCAAAACCGATGAAGACGGCGGATTCTCTATATCATGTCCGTTCGGAGAATACGAAATGACTGTAGAATGCGGCGGATTCCTCCTGTACGGTCCGAAAACAGTGGATTCGTCATCCGGTTATTTGACTGTCACAATGGAAGCATACGGAGGATCATTCATCCCCGGAATGGACGGCGCACATTCCATGATGGTTCTGGGACTGATAGTTTTAATCGTCGTCATGATTTTTGCCATCATATGCTACATATCTTCCAAAAAGGGAATAGGCAACATCAAAACAGATAACGATTTGAAGAATGACGATGAGTAATTGATTAAACCCCATGCAACAGAATGGATTGCCGATTGGCATCCAAACTGTCGCATTAATGAAATCAGCGTTTCAGATTTGATGAAACTTCTTCGTACAGACTGTTTCCGTTGGAATCCATTGCAACGATTAACGGTCCGAGTTTCTTGGTATTGAATCTCCACATGGCTTCCGCCATGCCTAAATCCAACCACTCGCATCCTTTGCACTCCGAAAGTCCTTCTGCCAAAGAAATAGCGGCTCCGCCTGTTGCAGCGAGATAAACACAACCGTGTTCCTTCATAGCTTCCGCCACTTTTTTGGACATACCGCCCTTTCCGATTATGGCACGTATTCCGAAAGAAGCAATCATATCAGGCTCGAGCTTATTCATACGGGCAGATGTCGTAGGTCCGGCCGCAACCACAGACCAAACACCGTTGTCATCGCATTTCATAATCGGGCCGCAGTGGTATATTGTCGCACCTTTCAAATCGTCAGGGACATCCTCTCCTGATTTTAGATATTCCAGCGCACGTATGTGCATCTCGTCGCGACCGGTTATTACAGGCCCCGTAATATACACGGTTTCCCCCAATTTCAACGATCTGACATCTTCCTCGCTGAGAGGCGTAATAAGTGTTTTCACCATCTCACTCCCTGTGCGTATTCTACTCCGTCTGATGTGATGACCGCCGATGCGCGACGCGTAGCCCAACATCCGATATTAACTGCAACCGGAAGACTCGCAGTATGACAATATGCTTTCTTTATTCTCACTCTGAGAGAAGTGGTGGAACCGCCGAGACCCATAGGGCCCAAACCCGATGAATTCAACGCCATAAACAACTCTTCCTCCAGAGCTGCCAAATCCTTGTCGGGATTGTCGTCATCTATAGGAAACAGCAATGCCTCTTTCGCCATGGCCACACACATATCCGAGGTTCCGCCTATTCCTACTCCTACTATAGTAGGGGGACACGGACGTCCGCCGGCATCCAACACAGAATTCACTATGAATCTCTTTACACCTTCAATACCGTCTGCGGGATTCAGCATACCCAAACGAGTCATGTTCTCGGATCCGGCACCCTTGGGCAAAACCGTAATCTCTGTAAAATCGTCATCGGTAGGAATGAAATGGATGATTGGCATTCCGTCACCGAGATTATCTCCGTGATTCTTGCGTGTAATCGGATCCACTGTGTTAGGCCTTAAGGGTATCTCGGATGTTGCCCTCATCACACCTCTGGAAATATCCCCGACTATAGATGAATCGAATTTACCTCTGACGTAAAACACAGGTATGCCTGTGTCCTGACACATAGGAAGCCCGAGATGTTCCGCTTTTTTGACATTCTCCATTATGGCTCCCAATTGTGTCGATGCCACATCAGACGTTTCCCAACCGGCGGCCGATTCCAGAGCCCATCCAATATCCATCGGTAACCTGGTATTGGCAAGACGGAGAAGGTTAACTACCACGTCCTCCACAGGTTCAGGCAATTTTATCATAACCGGGATATGGATATTGGTGTTATTATCACTGTCCATCAGGGTACAACATACAGGACATCGTCGATAACAACGACCTTCACGGTATCTCCGACTTCCATCCCTTCCGGGATACGGAGATCTACCGTAGAATAATTGTCCGGATGAAGCACCTGTATCTCATTTCCCGTGTTGTTAATTACAGTAGCATCCCTAAGATCTCCGGCATGCTCGTACACCTTTATTGAGGTCATGTCCTGTTTGTGAATTGCGCTCTCTCTGAAATTCATAAGATCGAGTGCACGCCCACCGTTGCTGGAAACACGCAAAAGCTTGCAATAACGCTTGTTGATGACAACAACATCTCCCACATGATAATCGGGCAGCCTTACAAGATACGTAAGACGGTACATATCCTGTCCGTCTGTGGTCTGGCCCACCAATTTAGGAGATTCTTTGGTTTCCGCAGCATACACATCGGACAATTCTTTGGCAAGATTCTTACCTAAAGATATCGAGGAGAGATAAACATCCACTCCTCCTGTTACAATCTCCATCTTGGTTATGAACAGCTGTCTGTTATTGGCTGCCTGTCTGGCAACGGAATTTTCCACCATGGCCAATGTTTCTTCCCTCAGTTCGGGAGACAGTTCCTTCGAACCCGTTCTGATCTGAAGTATGGCCTCATAATAACTGCCCAGCATCCTGGAACAGCGTCTGCAGACATTGTTCTTGATACGTACGATGGTCGATGCTTCATCCGTTGCCTCGTGTCCCAGTACATCGCATACCGTACGGACGGTCACAACATAGACATACGGATCCTGGCACTCCATATATGTTTCCAACTGTACGACGTTTACTCCCTTTATTACGGACAATGCATCGGCTGCAGCATCCTGTACGGCTACGTCAAGACTCTTCTTCAACCAACGGTCTCCGAAAGACCATTCTCCGCAATTCGTACAGACCGGAAGATCCACATGATGCGGTAACATGGTCAGCTTGCGTCCGTCCAACCAACAGTCCATGCAAAGTCCTTCCAGGGACTCGGTGCAATCCCTGCCGCATTTCACGCAGAAACTCACATGATCACAACCTGGACATGCTTTACACCGTCTATTGTCAGGACGTCTTCCTCGCATGCATGTCCTTCGGCTATAGCCAATGCCACGACACGGTTGCCTACAAGGTTCATTATCGTAGCTTCCTTCATACGTTGGGATAATTCGGACGGTTCCGCCTTGTGTCCGCCGTAGAATGCTTCGTTCACTGTTATACGCACGTCACCGTCCGTAAATGTCTCTCCCAACAGTTCGGCATCACATGCCGCAAGAATGGTATCATTATCATGTCTGTGTATTCTTATGTACATAGTATCAGGCCCTCTTGAACATACCCGGGCGGGGACTGAGGATTTCACAGCCGTCGCTCAATGCCTTGACCGCTCTGGTAACCTCCACTTCGCTGAGACCTTCGTCTTCACCGTATTTAATCAGAAGATCCATGGACAAACCTTCTTCATCGCCGTATTTTACGAACACATCGCGCATTATATCCAATCTGTTACGGTCCTTTGCCGATACGCCGGATGTTAGTTTGTCTATATCGAAAGATCCGTCTCCGTCTCCGACGATTCTCCTGAGATAATATTCGACAAGATCCACGGCTCTGTTGGCATCCACATCGGTCACCACATGGCTGAGCCTCATCCTTGCCGATGCTTCGGACAGCCTCACAAACGCTTCCAGCTGCCTGGCGGTAATAGGGACGGATTTTCCGTTGCTGCCGGTCTGCCTTATCCTGAGATAACTGTCTGTAATCAGTTTCCTGGCCTCGTCTGTCATGATAGGCGTAATACGCTTGGAAAACGCCACGTATTTTCTCAATATGTCTATGGAATATACAGGTTTTATAGAATCGGAACGCGTCATTATGTTGTCGATATCTATTCCGTCCACTACGCTGCCTTCGGCATATGCACGAGCCTGACCGCGCTGATGTGCCATGAGAATATGATTTGTAATGTTGGTATCAAGCGTTTTGTCCGGCTTGTCAGTCAATACGAATATCATATCGAAACGGGACATCAGTGCGGGAGGAAGATCGATTTGTTCCGCAATAGGCGTGTTCTCGTCAAAACGTCCGTATTTGGGGTTAGCCGCGGCGAGCATGGAACATCTGCACTGAAGCGTCGCATTGATACCTGCCTTAGCAACTGAAATTTTCTGCGATTCCATCGCCTCGTGAAGCGACGACCTGTCCTGATCGGTCATCTTGTCCAATTCATCTATACATGCCAATCCCTTATCGGCCAAAACCAATGCACCCGCCTCAAGAGTCCATCTGCCATCGCCGAAATCGTCTCTCACAGCCGCTGCCGTAAGTCCTGCCGCAGACGCCGATTTTCCGGATGCATATATTCCCCTGGGAGCCAACATGGACATGTATCTGAGAAGCTGCGATTTTGCCACACCGGGGTCTCCCATGAGAAGAATGTGCATATCTCCCCTCATCACGGTACCGTCATCCATCTCCTTGTGACATCCGCCGAATAATTGCAAGGCTATAGCTCTCTTGACCTCGTCGAGACCGTATATCGTGGGGGATATAGACTTCACAATGTTGTTATAGAGTTCAGGATCCGCAGCCATGCGCAGGATTTCTTCCTCGTCTTCTTCGGTAATCTGAATCTCATCGTATTCGTGCTGTTCGAACTCTACCGAAACCACATCGAGGTATGTTTCGAAAACGGTAGATTTGTCACGGTCTGTCTTCTCTACGGAACGCAACACACCGTTCAGTGTGATACGGTTTCCGGCCGTGACCAATCCTGCTATGTCGTCCTCCATGTATCCCGACAGCCTTTCGGGTTGCGCACCGCCGCGAAGACCTTCCGGACTCTCCTGAATTTCAATTTTCTGAGTATCGATGTATACGGAATCCTTGTCGTTAAGAATGAAACGCACGCCTGCCTTGTTACAGCTGCCTTCAGGATTGCTACACATCATAGGTTCCCTGAGTATCATTCCGGGCTGATCCATCCATATTTCGCATCCGCATCTGGCACAGGTGAACAATGCCGCAGTCATACGCGGTTTAACCGTAGTAACCTTTCTCGCCAGACCTTCGACTGCAATCAGTTTGTTCAGATGATCTGCCCTTAAATTCCTGATTTCGACAGTTGCGTCGCGGGGGAGGTTGAATATGCGTATGTTTATGCTCTCTCCGGGACGGCTGATGTTCGGCACCAGATTCATTACTGCGTTACGGGCCTCTTTGAGGGAACGGTCGGGATATTCGAGAACAAACATTGCAAAATCGATATTGTATGCGTTAATATCGGCATAATCTACATTGACTGATTTCTTCTGAGGGAAATTGTCCGCAATATCCTCTATAAGAATGGCATATTTATCATCCGAAAGGATGTCGGTCCAGGCCTTTTTTATCTCATTATCCTGAAAATTAAGCGTCATCTTTACTCCCCCTCGGTACGACAGTCTTCATCTACCCACCAAATCCATCCGCCGCGTTCCATCGAAATCTTACCATGGATTTTCCCGAGTGAACGGTATTTGGTCAGTGTCTTTGCCAAATCATCGGGACACCTGTATCCAAAAAGGAAATCCAATCTCTCGCTGGCCTCTCTAGTGGTCAGAACGTCGTTGCCGAGAGTCTCCCAAATCATCGGTAAAAGATCATCAGACGTCATCGTCTATGGTTTAGAACTAGACAATATTAAAATTCGCGGTTGTGACATCAATCGGAGGAATCCTCGCCTCTGATGTCCCTGAGATACTCATTCTGTATTCTCACAACTTCGGTACTGTCTCTGGCATTGGAATAATCTTCTAACAGATTTCCGTTGAGTCTCATAAATTCCGGAGCCCAGTTAAATCTTCCCAGAAATTCCGATGCCTGCTCTTTTTCGCCGAGAATGTAAAGAGCCGCCATGACCGCTTCCGCACTGTTGAGTTCCATGGGCCTTCCCCAATTAATCGGATTGGCCGCCAGAAGATACGGCAACGCACGTTCCTCACATCTTTTAAGACGGGGAAATTCGTCGATATTGGTCCAAGTGAGATCCATAACCACCAGACCCTTGCGTGCCGCATGTATGTCTGCTGGAGACATAGCCCTGTCGGAAAACGGGGAAAGAACGATAGAACCGGACGGAATACTGCCTAATGTCTTGGCTTCTTTTCCCAGACCGAATTTCATCATGCGCTTTGCCGTGCACTTTTTCGGATCGCACTGGCATTTGTCGAATATGATTACGGGAATCATGCGGACACTAGTCCCGCCAACGTTGCGGGGTCTTTCATATTCTCTTTGACCCAAGCCTTGACTTCTTCCATAGTCGCGGTGTAGTCTCTGAACAATTCAAGATCGTCCGTGGCTGTATATTCCTCGCGCATTCTCATCGGTGCAAGAATCTGCCTGCCTTTCCACGGCGTACGGGAAGCCCATTCGTCAAATGTGCTCTTCTGAAGATACACGACATAATCATAATTCTCGTCTTCCCTGAGAAAATCGCGATCTTTGAAATCTTTGGAGACCTGCCTTCTCAGATCTTCTCCGTTCTGGTATAAGGAAGAGATCATCTCACAGTCAACGATGTCGTGTTCCGGCCCGGCACTGTATGCCTCATAAATATCGGGAAACATCTTCTTAACGTAATATTCCGCAATCTGAGATACGAAATCGTTTTTCTGTTCTACGAACAGTACGCGTACTTTGTTTTCCCTTTTTTTGAGCATAATTTCACCGCTTGGCTGACAGTCTATCGGCGAAGCATATTAAAAAACTACCAGAACCTAATTCGAAAATCACAGAACTTATTACCATGATACTGCCTACGGGAACTTGCCACGGTGATGATCGTTTTTCGAGCTGATCATGATGATAGACGGGCGAGCTGAGTGGCATCGAACCGTATCGGTATATAGAGGCCTGCGGATTATCATGCATGCCCGTACTTCAATTGGCATTAGATATTATGCAACTGAAAAGAAGTGTCGCCATAGCACACGAATCGGCAGAAGGCGGAGCCGATTGGATCGAAGTCGGTACACCTCTGATAAAAAGCGAAGGGGCCGAAGCCGTACGTACAATCCGCAGAGAATTTCCGGGAAAGAAAATCATTGCCGATACCAAAACCATGGATACCGGTGCTTTCGAAGTAGAAATAATGGCTAAAGCCGGAGCAGATATCGTTACCGTATTGGGTCTCGCAGAAGATTCCACCATTGAAGAAGCAGTTCTTGCGGGAAGAAAATACGGTACCGAAATTATGGTAGATATGATTAATGTACCTGACAGAGTGGAACGCGCCAAACGTGTTGCGGAACTCGGTGTCGGATACATCTGCATGCACATGGGCATTGACACACAGATGCGCGGAGAAGAGCCCCCGATTGAAATTCTGAAAAAGATCGTTGCGTCGGTAAACGTACCGATAGCAGTGGCTGGCGGAATAACGGCAGAAAATGCTGGAATGTATGCCGAAGCGGGAGCATACGACATCATAGTCGGCGGAGGCATCACCAAATCTCCGGATATCAAAAAAGCCACAGAAAATATCAAAAAAGCCATTTCAGGTGTGAAAATAGAAACAGATCTTGCCAAAAAATACACCGAAGATGATCTTTTCGATGCTTTTTCGAGAGTTTCGACATGCAACATATCCGATGCACACCATAAGATGGGTGTTATCACAGGTCTTATGCCGCAGTCACTCAAGCACAAACAACGCATGGTAGGACGTGCGCTTACTGTTCAGACAAGCAACGGAGATTGGGCTAAACCTGTAGAAGCGATAGACCGTGCCAAAGAAGGAGATGTAATCGTAGTGGATGCGGGCGGAGCGCCGGTAGCCGTATGGGGAGAACTCGCATCGTGTTCGGCTATGGTCATGGGCGTCAGGGGAATTGTTATCGACGGCGCCATCAGAGACATCGACGATATAAGAGACCTTGAATTTCCGGCATTCTCACGTTCGGTGGCACCGTGTGCGGGAGAACCTAAAGGATACGGCGGCATAGGAATCGAAATTACCGTGGGCGGACAAAGAATCAGAACCGGAGACTGGATTATCGGTGACGAAAACGGATTGATTGTTGTTCCGAAAGAATCGGCTGTGGAAGTAGCCAACCGTGCCCTTGCCGTACACGAGAATGAAAACAGGACGCGCGAAGAAATCAAAAGAGGTTCCACATTGTCCAAAGTGAACGAACTTTGCAAATGGGAACCTGTGAAATGATGGGGGTATCCCCCATCCAAATCGTTTAAAACTGAGTAAATCCGCCGTTTATCTCTCTGTCGAGTTTTTCCAATCTGGCAATCCTGTCTTCCGTTGCGGGATGCGTGCTGAACAGACTGATAAGACTGCGTTTCTTCTTCTTTCCGTAAGGATCTGAAATCCACATGTCGGCAGTCGAAGGATTGTCGTAAGTATTGTAGTTGCTGGAACAACCCGTCTCCAATTTCCTGAGGGCACTCACCAAAGCCAACGGCTTACCGGTAACACGCGCTCCGGATTCGTCCGCGAGATATTCACGGCTTCTTGAAACACCCAATTGAATAAGCATCGCAGCTATCGGGAGAGTTATATCCGCAAGTATAGCAATAAGAAATGCCGAACCGTTACGGTCATCACTAAACAATGCCGAATATACGGCCATACGGGTAGCGAATGCTATCAGGGACGCCATCATAGAAGCTACGGACATTACAAGGATGTCTCTGTTCTTGACGTGCGACATTTCGTGTGCCATCACGCCTTCCAACTCGTCATCGTTCAAAAGATCTAACAACTGACGCGTAGCAACAACAGCCGCATTCTTGGGTCCGCGTCCGGTCGCAAATGCGTTGGGCATAGGCAACGGCGAAACACCGACCTCGGGCATGGGGAGATTCATCTTGTCTGCAAGTCTTTGAACCGTGGAATAAAGTCTCGGTTCCTGATCGTATGTAACAAGAGTCACTTTGTTGGCGCGCAAAGCCATCTTCTTAGAACCGAAAAGAGAGATGAGATTGAACACTATGGAAACAGCGAACATCGCGAGGAATCCGAGTTTCCAACTGCCAAAGAACGATCCCACCACAGATCCTATGACTACCAGGATACCTGTCATCAAAACAAACAGCAATCCTGTTCTCAGCCAATATACTGCTTTCATCCTATCACTCCATTATAGTTTGTATTCCATACCTACGTAAAAATCTTTGACCCCCGACAGTCCGAGATTGACTCTCAAATTGGTTATACCGTCTCTGGAGGTGCAGTGATTAAGATACAAATCCTGCACTCCGTGAGCTGAAAAAGATGCGGAATAAGCATCTGCCAGGTCTTTTTTCTTTTTTTCAAGGTAAACCGACCCTATGAATGCTTTCGGTTTCTCACCAAAATGTGATTCTACTTCGGTCAATATGTCTTCGGGACCGCAGCATCCGCGTCCGCTTATTACCGCGAACGGACCGTTTCCGACAACCATATACGTTTCGGCATATCCGTCGGGACCCGTCATCCTGGGACTTATATAAATTCCTTGAAACACTTCCGTCCACTCGGAAACGGACGGAGTCTTGAACACTGCTTTATCCATATTGTCTGCCGAAAGAGAAGGGGAGCGGGAAAGCAATCCCTTCTTCATTCCGTATAATCCGGACGGGGCATACACATCTACAGGTGCAGTCCTAAGACCCAGCAGACCGTTCAAAGCCCCTGCATTATCGGGATGTGTCTGAGATATTACCACCGCATCTATCGAATCGGCATCGATGTTCATATTCTCCAGGTTGTGTACAAGATATCTGTCGCGAAGACCTGTATCGAACAGTACCTTCTTTCCGTCGCATTCAACCAAGAACGACGTTCCTTTCGCCCCTATCAAAGGGGTATTGGGTTTTGAACCCTCATCATAAACACATTTTATCGTAGTCATAACTGCCCCTCAATTACCGTATAACGACTCCGGTATATCCCTGCAAATTCTGTATATGCTTTCCGAAGACACTTGGCCGTTGGAAACCCAAGCCATCACTTTCTTGGGAACGGTATTGACCGACATGATTGCTCCGGGCTTTTCAGGATCGTCGATATAGTCGGTTTCCATCATAAACCGGTCGGTACCTTTCGCAAGTGCCTCTTTGAGATTGGATTTTGATGCGGGTATAGACGGCATTACGCCGTGAGTTTCTTCGGGAGTTACCCAAGGCGGCGATGAATGCTTCACGACCATCCCACGGTCCAAACCGGCCATATCGGCCAATTCTGCCAAAGATTTATCCGTATTCTCGTCGGATTCGCAATGAATTATCACAGGTACTATGTTTTCTTTGGCCAATTCCATGCCTCTGAGAAGAATTCTGTCCGAAGCTTCCCTGATTTCGGCAGACACCGGAAAATGCGGACGCCCTATTTCGCCGATGGCGACGGCTTTTCCTTCGGCCACATCGCGTGCGGCATCCTCCATCCCTTTAATCATGATTTCTTCTGCTTTCTCCAAACCGTATGCTTCGGCCAAAGGAATTATCAATACTGGGTATGGACCGACTGCTATATTAATCAACAAATCAGTCTCAGCCCTGGCCTTTTCTGCCAAAACATATGTGATTTCATATGATGTGGCGAAATCCGATCCTTTTGATATCTTCACTTCCTTGTACGGCAGCGTAACAAGGGTCAGGCCCGTGCCTCCTGATGCCTGAAATTCCTTCAGGGCTTCCACATTTCTGCCTGACGGACTCATATGGATGTGGTTGTCGTACACGGGTACCTTTTCTACCATAAAATGTAGATTCGGCGCTCATCTATATTAGATAGATTATCGATGCTTCAAGAGTATGGATGGAAATTCACGTTTTCTGCTCAAATCCTTCAGAAAATACTACAAAGTGCATACTCCGATAATGCCCGACAGATTCACCCGCAGGGAGTTTGGATTCATGTTCTTTGACAAGAGTTTCGTCCAGAGACATGTATCGTTCAAAAGTCCCGAAGAATTACATAGATTCATGATGGGGCAGGTTCCGGCCCACAGCTATTATTCCACATCTTATTACCGCAAACCGGCCGCACCGACAATGGATGAAAAGGAATGGATGGGTGCGGAACTGATCTTCGATTTGGATGCTGATCACCTAGACGGTGCAAAACAGATGACGTATTCCGAAATGCTGGTACAGATACGTTCCGAAATGATGAGTCTTGTAGATAATTTCCTTATGAATGATCTTGGTTTTGATGAAAATCAGATTCACATAACATTCTCCGGCGGAAGAGGATATCATGCCCACGTCAGAACACCTGATGTAATGACGTTGGGAACTCATGAACGCAGGGAATTAGTCGATTATATTACATGTTCGGGAATGAATATCGATTGGATTTTTCCGATTAAACCTGTTGTAACCAGCGAGATGCAGACATCTTCGGGCGTACGGAGAAATGTTTCGGAAGTGAGACTGATTCCGGGTCCGGAATCGGGCGGATGGCGTAAAAGAATGCGCGAAGGATTGATGGATACTGTAAATGTGTTCTGCGACAGTGATATTGCAGACATCAGAAAAGAATTCCCATCCCTGAAGGGCACGGAAGGAAAGAGCATACAGAAAGTCAAGACCAATCTCCGGGAAAAAAGATCGTCTCTGTTTACAATGAATACAATGGCTATATTGGAACCGTATACTCAAAAAACACTGATCAAAGTTATGAAAGAAGACGTTGCCAAACGTCTGTCGGGAGAAGTTGACGAGCCTGTTACCGCGGATATCAAAAGACTTATCCGTCTTCCCGGATCGATACATGGAAAAAGCGGCCTCAGAGTGACTCCGATAACAAGGGATGAACTGACTGATTTTGACCCTTTGCAACTGGCTGTTCCCGACGAATACAGCGACGATCCTGTGAAAATAACTATGAGGAAAGATATGAATCTGGATATGAAGGGAGAACATTTTTCGTTATCCGGCGAAACCGAAGTACCCGAATGGGCAGCCGTGTTTCTTATAGGACGTAAAGCTGCCGATTTCGGGTATGCGTCGGAGGAATCGGAAAAAACCAAATTGTTCTGAAAATATCCGTTCAGCCCTCTTTATAATAATAAAAATGGGACGAAGAATTTATTAATACGGTTTATGTCCCGTGAATCAGGTAATTATAATGAAAGCATTCCGTATCACCGGCAATTACGCAGACCCCAGGCAGATCAGACAGCCCTTCTCCATCGAGATGGCAGCCGAAGACGAAAACGCAGTCAAAGAGAAAGCACTCTCCACAATCGGAAGCAAACACAAACTCAAAAGATACCAGATTGACATCACAGAAGTTTCTGAGATTCCTTCCGACCAGATTACTGACCACGTTGTCAGATACCAAGTCACCGGTGAGTGAACTTGGACGACAACGAGCTCCGTCAGGCATATGCTGTGATGGAATCATACAAAGAGAGAGTTGAGGCACTGAGCCGTCAGATTCAGGTGCTTCGTATGTCTCTTGACGAGGTCAACCTCGCAGCGGGAGCCCTTAACGCCTTCAAAGATGCAAAAGAAGGCGACGAAATCATGGTTCCCATCGGAGCGCAATCGTTGATCACAGTCAAGGTCACATCAAACAAAAACGCTGTCGTCGGCGTGGGTGCAGGCGTATCGGTTGAGAAATCGGTCGATGATGCCATCGCATACATGGAAGCCAACGGAGCAGAAATAACCGAGGCTCTGAAGAAGACATCCAGTGTCCTCGGCGAAGCACAGCAGGCCCTGTCTACGCTCTCTCAGGCAGTCCAGCAGGAATACGCAGCCAGACAGCAGGCAGCATCCAAACAATAACCGGGGTTTTACAATGTTCGAGTCACTTAAATCCAAAATGAAAAGCCTGTTCTCCAGAGCAGATAAAAAACTGGACAAAGAAAAGGTATACAAGGAAGAAGTACCCGAACAAACCCCTGTAAAACCACAAACCGAAGAAGAGCCGATTATTGAACAGAAACCTGTCGACATTCCGAAAACAGAAACAGTAGCAGAAACCGTTGCCGTTGAGCAGAAAACTGCGATAGAAGTTCCCAAACCCGCTGAGGAAAAACCTGCGGAACAACCCAAACTGTCAAGGAAAGAACTTCTCAAACTGAAGAAGCAGGAGAAGATTGAACAGAAACAGGCCGCCAAAGAATCCAGTGGCGAATCCATAGTCGGAGATTCCGGTAAAAAAATCAAGGAAGATCCCCTCGACGAAATTCTGAACGAGTTGGAAATCATACTTCTTGAAGCGGATGTCGCATATCCCGTAGTGGAAGAAATCAAAGCGGGTGTGAGAGAGAATCTGCTTGGAAAGAAGTATGACCGTTCGTTTACACTCGACCAAATCGTCGAAATGTCCGTCAAAGATGCTGTGAGAAACGTATTAAAAATCAATGAATTTGACTTTGACGATTGGATTGAGAAACAATCCCGCCCGACTGTTGTAATGTTTATCGGTATAAACGGAACCGGTAAAACCACAGCCATTGCAAAAGTAGCCAACCGCATTCAGAATTCCGGAAAGACTGTAGTCCTCGCCGCATGCGATACATTCAGGGCAGGAGCCATCGAGCAACTGACTATACACGCAGATAAGCTTGGTTGTAAGATTGTCAAACAGGCACATGATGCAGATCCGGCTGCGGTAGCATACGATGCCATCGAACACGCCAAATCGAAAAGAAAAGACGTTGTTCTCATAGATACGGCAGGCCGTATGCAAACAAACAACAACCTTATAGAAGAAATGAAAAAGATTGTTCGCGTAGCGAAACCCGATTTGAAAGTATTTGTGGGAGATTCGCTCGCAGGCAATGATGCCATCGAACAAGCCAAAGTATTCGATGCAGCAGTCGGAATCGATGCTGTAATTCTAACAAAAATTGATACAGATGCAAAGGGCGGTGCGGCCTTGTCGATTGCACACACCATTGGAAAACCCATTGCGTTTGTATGTAACGGTCAGGAATACCCCGACATCATCAAATTCAACACAGAATGGATGATCGAACGCATGTTCGAATGATTACACACATAATGTGTAAAATAAAGTGGCATATACTTTGGCATCGTTGAGTATATTCTCCACTTCCACATATTCATTGGGTGCATGAAGCGTTCCGCCGCCACACTGCCAAACGTATGCATCGAGACCTTTTTCCCTGAAGAAATTGGCGCATGTACCTCCGCCCACACCGACAGCTTTGGGTATATGTTTCATAACAGCATTCACTGCATCACGAAGAGATACGAATGCCAAAGAATCCACCGATGAAGGTTTACCCGCCTCATGCCTCTGTATTTCGCTTACTGTGATTTTGGCTTTTGTTTTGACAGAATGTTCATTTGCTATACGGGATACCATTGCAAAAACATCATCCACACTGTATGACGGTATAAGACGGCAATCTATGCAGAATTCATCATAACCCGGAATTGTATTTACATTCTCAACCGTCGAAGGGCGTTTTGTGGGTTCAAAAGTAGAACATGACGGCAAGAATAAAGCATCTTCATCAGGGAACTCCCTTGGAAATGCTTCGAGAATGTCATGAAGAAGCATGGTTGAAACGCGATATGCATTTATTCCCAATTGTGGCGTAGAACCGTGAGTAGTCTTGCCTTCGACGGCAACTTTGATCCATATCGAGCTTTTTTCCGCCACTTCGATCATTGAACCTTTGGGCGAACCCCAATCGGGAACCATTATTATGTCATCGTCTGTGAAATACCCGTTGTCAAGAAGATAGCAAATGCCGTATTCGCTTGCATTCTCTTCGTCTGCAACATAACACACACCCAAAGACATTCCGTTCAACTCACCCTTTTCAAAGAATTTGGATGCGAACATTGCTGAAATTACTGATTGCCCGTTGTCTTCGGTACCTCTGCCGTATATTCTGCCGTCTTTGTAAATCGGATCGAAAGGAGGATTATCCCATAAAGAAGGGTCACCGGCAGGAACAACATCGATGTGTGCGATTATCCATACCGTACCTTTTTTCTTCCCAAACTTTCTTGCGAGAATATTTGATCTGATAATCTCCGGATCGGTATGATCAGGCACATCTACCCTGACAACTTCGTCAAAACCGCATAATTTGTCTTGGAGATAGTCTGCTTTCTTGGATTCACCTATTCCGCCGTTCACTGGAGAAAGAGCAGGTATACGAATCATTCCTATCATTGTATCAATGATTTCCTGTCTGCTTTCATCAATGTCGGTTAGAATGGTTTCCAAGGACTTCATAATATGAAATTGTGGAAAAACGATATATTGTTTGGGATAAGAAAAGTTTGACGGGGATTGCTCCCCATCTGAATCAGCAGCGGCGGATGATGGTTGTTACCGCGTTGCCTCCGCCGAGGCAGAGTGTTGCGAGACCGACATCTTTGTTGCGGTCCTGAAGCGCGTACAGAAGTGTTGTGAGAACACGCGCTCCGGAGCATCCGATTGGGTGTCCGAGTGCAACGGCGCCGCCGTTTACATTGAATATTTCGTCGGGAACGTTCAGATCTTTTTTGACTGCACAGGAAGCGGATGCGAATGCTTCGTTGTGTTCGAAGAGATCGATATCGTCGATTGTCATACCGGCTTTCTGGAGAACGTGTCTGGTTGTGGGAATCGGTGCTTCCATAATGTATTCGGGTTTGACACCGCGCTCGCCGTATGCCTCGATTGTCGCCAAAGGCTTGCATCCGTGCTCCTCTGCCCATTTACGGGACGCGATAACAAGAGATGAAGCTCCGTCGCTGAGTTGTGAAGAGTTACCGGCTGTCACAATACCGTCTTTTTTGAACACAGGTTTGAGTTTACCGAGAGATTCCATGGTAGAATCTTCCCTGATTCCCTCATCGGTATCAAAGATAATGTCGCCTTTCTTGGATGGAATGGTTACCGGAATGATTTCCTTTTTGAACTTGCCTGCTTTTGTTGCGGCAGCAGCTTTCTGATGAGATTCTACCGAAAGTTTGTCTGCATCCTCACGGGTTACATTAAATCTCTCGGCTACGATTTCTCCGGTGAATCCCATGTGTTGGTTGTTGAAGATGTCCCAAAGACCGTCGTGAACCATTGAATCGACAACAGTCTGGTCGTTCATCTTGTATCCCCATCTTGCTCCGTTGAGAAGATACGGTGCGTTAGACATGCTTTCCATACCTCCTGCCGCAATTACATCATACTGGCCTGCTTTGATTGCATCTGCTGCAAGCATTACGGATTTCATAGCGGATCCACAAACCGCGTTTACTGTGAAAGAACCTATTTCGACAGGGAGTCCTGCACCGATTGCAGCCTGTCTTGCGGGATTCTGACCCAGACCGGCACCGAGAACATTTCCCATGATACATTCCTGGATATCTTCGGACTGGAGTCCTGCTCTGCTGACCGCTTCTTTAACTGTCAGAGCACCAAGCTGTGTTGCTTTGATACCGCTGAGTGTTTTTCCGTATTTTCCGATAGGTGTCCTGCATGCGCTGAGAATTACTACTTCATCCATTTCGGGTACCATCCCATATAACAGTATTCGGATGGGCGGAAGATATTAAAGTGTGTCGATTATAGCATACGACTATTGACGAACTCAACAGGTTGTATCAGACCCATGCGCTTCAACGGTTTGGACAGATGTCTGCGGGCGGCAGTAGGCGGTTCGTACCAACCCGGAACAATATATCTGTCGATTTTCTCCAATACAGGCTGAGAAGATCTGGTGTGACACTTCTTACATTTGAAACCCGAACCGCTTCCGATTGATTTCATAGTGCGCGTACATATGGGACATATAGGGTTGGACACTTTACGATATTCTTCCGCAACCGAGATTACATGAATTTTCTCGACGTTCAGCGTACGGGGCACATCCCTCAATTCACCGATAACCTCCACTTCATCCCCGGGAGATAACCAATCCAAAGTATAACGGAATTCTTTGGAAGGTTCATACGCCGCACACGTAATAACACCCAACTTTGTATTGATGTCAATCAAAACATGTCCGCCGGGAATGTGACGGGTATGTGTAAGAACTATTCCCTTTACAGAATATGATTGGTTCGGAACCAAACTCTTGTATTGATGTATTATGTGATCATCGGTCCCCTGGTTGGTGAGAAACACCATCCACCGTTCAATAGGTTCGGTATCAATCTTATAATGTGCCTCGATAAGATCTTCTTCGGAATCTCCTCTCAAACCATACATAACCGGGCACGGTGTGGACGGAACCATCGCAACTTTACACATCCGGTCTTCCCAGCTGTTAAATGTCGATGGGTAATTATGTTCCACGAATTCGATGGTTTTCGGATCAAATATCCTTTCGGTGCCCCATCTGTCGGCAGGCCTGTACGACAGGAGTTCATATGTGTGATCTCTGGGCCTCCATGCCATACCGCAGGTACATCCGATTAAACCGCGACCGCATCCTATTTCAAATGTAGTGGCACCGATACGTTTTATCTCGGCATCGATGACAGAACGTTCCATTATTGTCCTCACACCTCTCCAATAGAAAGATTGTGACGGTTTTGTGACGGATATGAGCAAACCCGGATCCGCTTCGGGTTCATGATGTTCTTGTATGTGAGGTATGATGCGTGCCTTCATGGCTTCAGGATCGGGCTCGTAAGAAGAACATCTGTCATAACACATAATTCTTTTATCACCGATCATTCCGATGAATCTCGGTTTTCCGATACCTTTTCCGAAACGCATTACCAAAGAACCGTTTCCGCGGGTTTTCCAAGGAGTAGCCGGATTAAGACGGACCAAACGAGGATTTCCTATGAGATCCAAATCATCAAACTCGCGTATGATTTCCGTTGCTAGGAAGGTAGTACAATTCCCATTCATCGAATCCGTATCGTCAACGGCTACAAACATCAAACATCGGTACGGAACAAAATACCTTAACCTTATCCATCGAAAAGAACCATGGATGAAACAAAAAACATGTTTCCATCGGAAGAGAGTGATCCATTCAGACCGTATAACCCCAACTCAGTGGGCTCATCATACGAATAACATCTGAATTCGCTGCCGTAAATATCTTGAAAAACAAAGGAAAAACCACCGCTTGAAGTTTCATACACATTACCTACAACACCGATATGATCGAAATCATCATCTTCCGACTCGGATTCGGAAAGATAAAAGCAAAGAATAAGAATGACTGAAGCGCCTAAAACGAAATATTTGTTAACCACTTAAGTAAAGATGAACAATATATTGAAAAAAGAAAGGGACTGCCGCAGTCGGCAAGCCCCCCACCCCTCCATTTCCACTGGAAACTCATAAAGGGTGTATATCTTGTTTTTTCAGTGGCCGACAAGCCACAAAATTCCTACAAATGCTGCAATTCCAAGGATGCATGCACCGATTACTAACCAACCTTTCATAATTTAACACTCCGTGTTACTAATGTAGTAATAAACATCGAATATAAAATTCAAGTCGGTAAACTTATATTGTACTTTGATTTTCACAGGAAATAATTCGAATTGAAGGTATCTTCCACTGGAGAATGACATCACATGGCTGAATCCAACATTTTCACGCAGTATATGCAAAAAAGAAAAACTATAGTTAAAAACAAAAAAATTCTCCAGTCATCATATATCCCGGAATATCTCCCGCACAGAACAGATAAGATCAACGAAATTGTAGAAATCGTAGCTCCGTCTCTGAATAAAGATAAGCCATCAAACATTCTGATTTACGGAAAAACCGGAACAGGAAAAACCGCTGTAATGAATTACATCGGAAAGGAATTGAGAAAAGCGGACGAAAATCAGGAAAATTGTGTTTTTATTTATGTTAATTGTGAAGTTGTCGACACCCCGTACGGCATCCTATATAACATCTCTAACCAAATCATCGTCGAACCTGAGAAAAAAATACCATTTACTGGATGGAGTTTAGACAAAATATTCTCAGAATTAGCATTGTACATCGATTCAATGGATAAAATCTTCATAATTGTTCTGGATGAAATAGACAGATCGTTTCAAAAAAACGGAGATGATATATTCTATTACCTCACAACAATCAATGAAATCTTGCACAACTCCAGAGTATCAATTATAGGTATCACAAACGATGCCAAATTCACAGAGTTTTTGAGCCCTAAGATAAAAAGCAGATTGGGTGAAGAAAAAATCATATTCCCTCCATATAACATCGAACAATTGAAAGACATTCTTACCGAAAGAGCTAAAGATGCATTCGATCCGGGAGTACTGGACAATGATGTCATACCTTATTGCGCCGCATTATCGGCTCAAGAATTAGGTGATGCTAGAAGAGCGTTGGATCTTTTGAGAATGTCAGCCGATATTGCAGAAAGAAACGGCGACAGCCACGTAACTTCAGCACATGTCAAATCGGCTAAAAACAGAATCGAATTGGACGCTGTTTCAGAAGTTGTAAAAACACTGACCAATCAATCGAAAATAGTTCTGATGAGCATAATTCAAAATGTCGAAAAAGGCCAAACGGTGATGACAACCGGTGATGTATTTACAACGTACAAGGCACTGTGTGAAGCGATATGTCAATCAATATTAACACAACGCAGAGTTGCAGGATTGATATCTGAATTGGATATGCTCGGCGTTGTTCATGCCAGAATTAAATCGTTTGGACGTGCCGGACGTACAAAAGAAATCGAGCTGAATACTCCCAAAGAAATAATTGAGATGATAAAAACAGATGATCTGTTCAAAGATTTGGCTTCGTATAGACCACCTCAACAAACAACACTCATCTGATTTTCACATTTGTTCCGACAGAAGATTAAACATCATGATGTTTAAAATCAGATACCGCTTCAATCGAGAGGGTTACGATGATTCATTTCATACCCTCTCGAAACAACTACATCATTTTCCGTTGTGTGATATTTTTATAAACAGGGGTGAAACAATTCATAACATGTTTCAAACATTTTTTCATCAAAATGCTAATCGATTTCGAAAATTTTATATTCTGTCATTCGAAACAATATAATTTTCATTTTGCTGGCTATGTGACCATTATTTTTCAGAACATATCTATCTAATTCTTAGGAGATATTCTGATTCTTATCGTAATGTTCTTCGTTTAATGGATAAATCGGTGATCTAGTGCCTGTTTCAATGAAATAAGAAATGAGTCTATTTAGTACAAAAGTCTTCAGATTCAGATTGTGGCACAATGTGTTAAATCAGTTTTTTCATCGGTTTTGTTATCATATCTTTGGTTTGTTTATGATGGGATCTTGTTTTGACTTGCATTGATTCTATAACATAATTTTGAAAACGATTCTGATTTTGTAAATTGCAATCTTCAGATTGGTTCTCTTTGTGTGATCGATGTGTTTAAGAATCGAATTTTATTTGTCTCGGTATAATGCATTTCGTGATTCGCAGTCTGTTGATTATAACTCGATAATTCGAATTTTATTATGTGTGTAATCAAATTTGGTTTTTCATTTTCTTTTTGTTGAAATGTTATGGAATATTTCTTTTGATATTTCCTTATCAAAAACAGAATGAAGTGAAATGTGATTGCAGTTATCGCTTCTAATAAAACAACACATACACCCTTTATGAGTTTCCAGTGGAAATGGAGGGGTGGGGGGCTTCAGATTTTTCTAAATTTCATCTTTGTGCGTGTGATTATTGATTTGTCGTGTCTGATTCCAAATAAATCAATAATTATGAACAAAGAGACTATTATAATAAATAGCATAGCCAGTGACGGTATGCTGTTTGTAACACAAT
>SAMEA104315432__coassemble_393_pt1 | contig 22142 bp, 18 predicted proteins | sample SAMEA104315432__metabat2_high_PE_023 | metagenome-assembled genome bin SAMEA104315432 (sample SAMEA104315432) | gut metagenome | biome: Monkey gut; feature: monkey-associated habitat; material: faeces | place: China | collected 2013 | reverse complement strand
TCTGCGCATACATCTCGAACGGGAGCTTGTCGGATCCCGCCAGAGTTCCGTTGGCTACTTTCGACATTTCTTCCAATGCGCTGGCTCTTGACAGCAATTCTTTCGAGGACTCGAATGCTTTGTTTATTCTGGCGATTGCTTCGCGGTTCGACAATATTCTGTCATTCAAAGCATTCATTTTCATGTTGGACTCATCCAAATCAGCCTTCGCTTTATCCAGATTTGTCTGAAGAACCTCGATGGGAACGTCTTCCTTTCCTTCAAGGAACAGATTGATCTGTTTAATTTCCGAAATACATGCCACAAGCTGCGATTCGTAATCCGTAATCGCCTTGTTCAATGCCTGGACGTCGATCTTTGCCAATTCAATCAGTTCCTCGTCGGATATGCCGGCATCATTCAGTTTGACTGCATATGCCTCTTTCAGACTGTCTCTCAAAGGCATAAGTTCTTCCAAACGGCATCCGGCTTTATCGATTCTGTCGAGAAGAACTTCCTTCCTGCTCTTGTAATCCTTTTCGCTCTGACGGATTCTCTCAACGGTTGCGGTCAACAGACTTATCTTAGAATCCAAATCCCTGATGTTTTCTGCCAGTTCCGATTCGTCTTCGATAATTATATTGCTCTTGACTGCGGCAATTCTCTTGCCGAGTACATCGATTTCCGACTTGATGGCACTCATGGCAGACTCTTTATCAACAAGAGTCTGCAACATCTTGTCCCTGTCCTTTTCGATTGTTAATATCATATGTACGATTTGTTCGGACTCGGCCTTACGGATCTGTAAATCGGCAAGTACGGCTTCGACTTCCGACTTCTGTTTAATAAGATCCTCTTCGATTCTGCTGAAATCTTCTTCTATGGTATCGACGGAACCATTTGTGTATTCGACAATATGGTTCTGTTGAACATTGATTTTTGCCAAAGTTATTTCCAATTCTTTAGCAATATCCGCACGTGTTTTTTCCGCATCGCTTTTTTTCTTTCTGAGAACTTTAAGTTCCTGTTCTGTCGGAGCCCCCTCCGGAACAGCAGCCAAAGAAATGTGGTGTACGTTTCCGCATACGGGGCATGGTACTCCTTCTTCCAGATTCTTTGCCAACAGTCCTGCCTGCGAACGGATGAAGAGTTCCTCTGCTGTTTCCAAATCGTCGGATATTTTTTTGAATAATACATTTGCTTTTTCGAACCTGTCGGATTTTATTAAATATTCATTCCTCATCGATTCGATTTTTATCATTGTCTGTTTTTCCAATCTGAATGTTTGCAACTTAGATTCGATATACGTACTCTTGTCCGCAGCGGTCCTGATCAATTCATTCAGATTGTCTGCGTTGGCCTGTTTAATCTTAAGTTCGGACAGTTGTGCTGCGTTATTCTCCAAATCTTCTGCAATCTTATTTCTGTATGCTTCTATGTTTTGGAGTTCTGTGTTCATCCTCTCATAGTCGGGATTCATTGATTTCAGAATATTGATGCAATCGAGATTGTTTCCCAACTTGTCTCTTTTGAGACGCAGTTCGTTTAATTCCGTTTCCTTCTCCGGGATCGTCTGCACCAATGCTATATCTCCGGCATACTGCTGTTCTGTAAGTTCCAGATCCTTTTTGGATTCTTCCGAATCTACGATATTTCTCCTGATTTCCGATTCGTATGAAACAAGTTTCGTGTGCATGCTGTAAAGATCGATAGCCTTACCGGCCTTGTCCCTGACAGCTTTCTTCTTCTCGATTTCGTCGGATTCGGATTCAAGTTTTTCCTTTTCGACACATTTGCGTTTCAGTTCTTCGCGTTTGGAAATAGCTTCCATTCCGTCATGATTGACTTTCAACGCATTATCGTATGCCGTTCTGTATGTTTCATTCACAACTTCCATGGTTTTGAGTTCCGATACCTTTTCGTCACACCATTTATTCACGGTTTCCATTGCAATAACCGGATCATCTCTGTCTATGACTACGTCTTCCGGAAGGCGAAGAGTGTCAAACTGCGAATCCAATACCGATTTTGAAGTTGCAGCCTTGTTCGATGCTTCCGCATACATCACGGACAGTTTGCTCTGAAGATTCTTAAAACGCTCCGTGTTGAATATTCTCCTGAGTATTTCGGAACGTTTCTGTCCGTCTGTGTCCAACAATGCCATGAACTCGCCCTGCGGAAGCATTGCAATCTGCCTCCATTGTTCTTCGTCCATACCCAGTATGTATTTTATTTCGGTATTGACCGCACGGGGTTTGGTAGCCAGAACCTTGCTTCCGCATGCAAGCGTAGCGTCTGCAGGCGTCGGATTCTTGTTACCGCTTCTGGAATATTCCAAATCCCTGGATACGGTGTATATCCTGCCGTCGTGTTCGAATTCGAGTTCTACATACGGCCTGCGGCCTCCGACGGCTGCCGGGAGATTGCATGCAAGTGATTTTTCGGATCTGCGGTCTCCGCTGCATTTTCCGAACAACGCATATGTGATTGCATCGAAAATCATCGTCTTTCCCGCACCGGTATCGCCTGTAAACAGAATCAATCCGTTACCGAGTTCGTTGAAATCGATTTTAGTCTCCTTAACATAAGGGCCGACTTTCTCGAATGTCAGTGACAGTAGTCTCATTGCGGTTCACACTCCATTGTATCTCTGGCTTCCATGAGGAGTTTCTCCTGTTCCGAAGTAAGTTTACGTCCTGTTGTTTTCTCGAAGAATTCGCGGAACAGATCCTCGATGTTGCTGTTCTTGATCTTCTCTACACTGATATGATTTGAATTTGCAACCGCATTGGATTGTTCGAATGATATGCAGCATAACCTTGGGAATTTCTTTCTGAATATGGATTCCAGATTTGCACCTTTGTCCTTGAGCACAAGATACACGTAATCGTCACAGTCGGGCATCGATTTGATTTCCTGAATTGTTCCGGTAAAACATTTCAGATCCCTGAGCGGTTTCAGCGGTATCGTTCTGACAGAAACATCATTCTTTCCCGCGATTTCCACAACGGTTACACTCTTGTCTCTCCCTGCTTCAGACTGGGAATACTTCAAAGGAGAACCGCAGTACCTCACGGTATCTCTTCCGATATTCTGGGGAATGTGCAAATGACCCAATGCGACATAATCAAAATCCTTGAGGAGTCCTGCCGATACGGAATCCAAACCCCCTACAACAGGACGGAAATCTTCCGAACCGATTATGAGCTCGGAACATTCTTTGTTAATCACAAACTGGTGTGCCATAAGAACATTGATGGCATCGGAATCCACTTTTGCGTCCGAAAGCACCCTGGCCATAGCTTCATCCATGTTTGTTCCCTGAAAATCTTTGCAGTAAGTTTTCAGAATATATGGCTTGAAATAAGGAAGCATGTAGAGATCCGCACTTATATTTCCTTTCGATATCACATATCTGCCCACTTTTCCATTAAATTCCCCGGAAAGATACACACCTGAATTGGACATAATCTCATCACAAAACCTGAGTCTTATTCCCGAATCGTGGTTGCCTGTCAATACATACACGGGACAATTCAGTTTAACAAGTCTGTTTAAAAATCCGCTAAACAATTCCGTAGCATCCTCTGAGGGAACGGATTTGTCATAAACGTCTCCCGCTATCATCAAAGCATCCGGCCTTTCGGTCGATACCATTTCCAATATACTGTTCAGCATATGTTCCTGATCGTCATGCATGCTGTAGTTTGACAGCTTCTTGCCCAGATGCAAATCAGAGATATGCATCAGTTTCAATTTGTTTTCGTTCATTTTTACCACTTACAAGCAATATTTCGTGCTTCTAAATCTCTAATCTAGTATCTAGTATATAAACTGTATTTTTTTTGTAATTTCGAGAATACATATTTTACACTATTTTTGACAAATATTATCGAACCCATTTATAAACGATGTACTATTACTGCTTAACATGGCAGATGTAACGAAAACTTCGGTTTCAGATTGTTTCCGCGCAGGATATTCAAAAAGCAGCCTGTCCGATGTCTTCGGAATATCCCGCCCTACGTTATACAAATACATCGAAATGTTCAATGAAGGAAATACGGACGAAATTCCTTTCAAAATCAAGTCTTTTTTCAAATATGTTAAAGAATCTGAACGCACGAAAGAAGAAATGGAGAACTTTATACAACTGCAATCCGCTCTTTCGTCAGACGATGATTCGCCCAATACAACAGACCTTCAATGGACGGACGGAAGCATAGAACATTGCATTATAAACAACGACAATGCTTTGTATATAATATTCAAAAATCCGGCAATCGTCACAAAAATAAAAGTCAGAATTATGGTCAGAGTATCATACGACGAAATCGTATTGGGCGAGTACAGTCCCGATCCGGAAAAACAATACATCAGGATAATGGACATTCCCCGTCGTACGAAGTTATATTATCAGATTACCGACGGGGATTCGGAAACGGTTTACAAGCAGTTTGTACTCAGATAATCGAACGGACTTCGTTTTCGTAATCTTCGATGATTTTTCCGTCCTCGACAATAATGTCTCCGACGGTATCCATCGCAATCTCGTTAATGGCCGATTCCATCTTACCCATGGACGAACCGTGCTCTTTAGCCGTTTTCTTTGCATCGGATGCCGATTCCATGGCTGCTTTCAGATATGCTTTCTGACCTTCGTCCAAAGCTTTCTCCAATCCGGACCATCCTGTTTTAACTTCTACAACAGGAGCTTCGACCTTATCGTTGCTGATTACGACGCTTCCCGGATCGATGCCCGCCGGACCGTCGTCGATATACATCAAATCGGTAACAACGTCAAGATCTTCTGTTGCGGATTTGACTGCATCCCTGTCCAGAATCATACGCGATCTGCGTGCGCTCTCTCTGGCAGAATCTCTGTCCATATACCATTCGTTTACGGCATCGGAAACAATGTTTCTCCATTCCTCAGAGAATGATCCGGGAATCTGCGGAGCCGTCTGACCTACACGCTTACGCATGTATCTGGCTACCGCCTTGTAAACGGTTGCCACATAAGTTCTGATTTCCGCACAGGTGGAAAAATCACGCATGGCAAAATCGATGCTGCGGTCATCCGGATCCTGATAATACAGCGTACGGAACATTTCAACATGTATGGTCTTCGGGCGTATGGAACCGACCATATCTATGAGTCTCTTATTTCCGGTCTCCATAAGATGATAATCCAAATTGCGTAATGCAATGTTGACAATGGAATGGAAATCATCCATGTCAAGAGAATCGAGATACTTTTGATCGTTCCATAAAGTCAGCATATCCAACATAGCGGGTGTCAGATATTCTATCGGCAACTTCCTCAGACGCTCGTAAACGTTGTGCTGTATCCATATCGGAAGATCTACCGACGGCGTATCGGGAATGGGGAGATTCTTGGCAACAGCATACTCCATGGCAGTCTTGCATACCAAATCTTCCTTATCCTTTCCGTAGGCACGGCTGAGATCCTCCAATCTGATAAGAGTGTCTTCACGGTCTTCGCCCAGATTAATGAGTTCCACCAATCTCATCCACATGTATCCGCTGTCTACATCCAGGAATTCTCTCTCCAATGTCCTGGCTCTCCAATATACATAATAGTCTATCTGTTCCTTGGAAAGAAGAGACGGATCGGGATGCGTCATCTTCGACGGGACATACTGAACGGACTCTTTGGGCTCGTCGTTCATATGCATTCTCAGCGAAGCGATGATGTTCGGCGAAATCTTATTGTCATTGGCACAGGCATCGACAATTATCGTCGGCTCCATGTTGGTATAATCTTCTCCGTATCCAGTAAGATCGCTGCACGGAGTGGAGTCTTCCGCGAGGTATATTCCCTTGGGTTTCTCTCCTGTTTTGGCCAATCTGATGGATATCAACGGCTTAAACTGCATACGTCCGCACGGGAACCTCGGTTCCCCGGATTTCATCTGCATAAATGCGGTATCGACAGCCGTTCTCATCTGTGCCGTACATGTGCGCGGAATCCTCGGAGCTCCCTGAACTCCCGAAGGATACAGCACCTTGGCACAATAACGCGACAGGTCCTCTATGAATAATGTCAGTTCGTTGCTGTTTTGAGGTGAATATCAATCTATAACATAAGTAGCGGTAACACCGACACACGAATACGGTTCGAAAACTTCGCGGATGAATTCGTTCTTGGAACGCACATACCATTCCAAAATTCCGCGTCCGCATATGTTTCTCTGCAGATTATCCAGAAGCTCCAGAGATCTGTTGAACAGTTCTCTGTACTCGGTTACATCGATACGGTCGTTCTTATCGGAATATCCGCCGAGACTGTAAATGGTCTCCATACTAAGATCGAAGGCAGGACCGGCAAACTTGGTGCATAACAATGCATCCCCGAAATTGGTATTGGGAAGAAGACGCGAATCAGGGAACGGAAATCCGTGAACGGTTGCATAATCATACACAAAATCGGCAATAATTGCGTTACACGGAAACAGATTCTTGTATGCATCCAGCATGCCTGTGATTATTTTCATGCCGTATTCGAAATCCTTTTCCGCCACGGCAATCTCGCACAGAAGCAGCCAAACATAACCGCGGTCGGTATCGATGTATTTTCCGTTGCGTACGCATTCGCGGAACCAGTAATAATACTCGAGCTGACCTTTGTTCAAAGCCGCATAATCCGGGCGCAGGTACCCGCACTCCACATACGGTGCCGGATCTCCGCCGACATGGTAACTGTACTCGATTTCTTCCCTGAACCCCGGCCCCGGGATACGTTGATCACTGTCGAAAAGCCAACTCACGGCTGATTCACCTCAATCTATGACGGAGGTGCGAGGTTCAAGGTAGTATAAAAAGGGTTTTCGGGACAGGACAGACCTGTCCCCCGTTATTTTCAGAAGAGTCTGAAAACCATGTCAGAATAGTCCAACATATCGTCCAACGGCATACCTGCGATGAGTACTGCCTGGGCATACATTATGCGGACCATGTCTCCTGCCTTTCCCCTGTCCTCGGCGAACTCTTTCTTGAGTGCGGCATATGCGGGGTGGTCGGCATTGATTTCCAACACACGCTTGGCTTTGACTCCTGCACCCTCGGGTGCGCCGGGAATACTTGCGAAGTACTTCTCCATCTCGAGAGAAACATCGCCCTCGGTGCTGAGACACACAGCGTGCGATTTGAGTTTCTTGGAGAGAACGACATTGGATACTTTGTCTCCGAGAACTTCCTTGGCGAACTCGATGACGTCTTTCTCCTCTTCTGCCTTTGCCTCGGCTTCCTTCTTCTCCTCTTCCGTCTCCAATCCGAGATCGGCTCCCGCAATATCGCAGAACTCCTTTTCCTCGTAGTTCCTGAGCGTGCGCACAACGAACTCGTCGGCATCCTGGGTCAGACACAGGATATCGTATCCTTTGTCCCTGACCTGTTCTGCCTGCGGAAGCTGTTTGGCCCTGGCGATGCTCTCTGCGGATGCGTAGTAGATTTTGCTCTGGCCTTCCGGCATTCCGTCGACATACTCTTTCAGAGAAATCAGTTTGTCTTTCTCCATCGAGTGGAACAGGAGCAGGTCTTTCAGGAGATCGGCGTTGGCACCGTATCCTTCGACGAGACCGTATTTGAGCTGAAGTCCGAATGCTTTGTAGAACTCGAGATATTTGTCAGGCTCGTCCTTCATCATACGGGACAGTTCGTTCTTGACTTTCTTCTCGATGTTGCTCTTGATTGTCATGAGCTGACGGTCGTGCTGAAGCATCTCTCTTGATATGTTGAGGCTGAGATCGGGTGAATCCACCACTCCTTTGACGAACCTGAAACATTCGGGCAGGAGATCCTTGCACTTGTCCATTATCATGACGCCCGCGGAATACAGTTGAAGTCCGGGTTCGAAATCTCTGCTGTAGAAGTTGTAAGGTGCAACCTTGGGAATGAACAGCATTGCCTTGTAACTGACCGCTCCCTCTGCGTTGACCCTGATGACGCTGAGTGCATCTTCATAGTCATGGAACTTCTCCTTGTAGAACTTCATGCAGTCTTCGTCCGATACTTCGGATTTGGGCCTCTGCCAGATAGGCACCATGCTGTTGATAACCTCGTCTTCGAGGTGGGTTTTCCACTCCTTCTTGGGTTCGCCGTTCTCGTCTTTCTCGCCGGTTTCCTCCATTGCGCCTTTCTCGACCATCATGTGGATAGGCCAGCGGACGTAATCCGAGTATTTCTTTATGAGATCTTTGAGAGTGTATGAATCGAGATACTGGTCGTAATCGTCGTTGTCGTCGTTGGCACGGATATGCATTATGATTTCGGTACCGTAGTCTTCCTTCTCGCAGGGTTTGATTGTGTATCCGTCCGCTCCCTCGGAAACCCATTCGTTGGCTTCGTCGGAACCGTATGCTTTGGACCTGACGGTAACAACATCCGAAACAAGGAATGCGGAATAGAATCCGACACCGAACTGACCGATAATGTCTACGTCTTCGGTCTTCTCCATATTCTTCTTGAAGTCGAGGGAACCGCTGTGTGCGATAACACCGAGGTTGGCATCCATGTCGTCCTTGCTCATTCCGATACCGTTGTCTTTCACGGTGATGGTACGTGCGTCTTTGTCAAATGCCACATCGATACGGAAATCTTCCCTTGCAATCGGAAGTGCCTCCGTAATTGCCTTGTAATGGAGTTTGTCGATAGCATCCGATGCGTTGGAAATAATCTCCCTTAAGAAAATCTCTCTGTGTGTGTAGATGGAATTGATCATCAAGTTCAACATCTGCTTTGACTCTGCTTTGAACTGTTTCTTTGCCATTTCTATCTCCTTCCGCCCGAATCTCGGGCACACTATGACGAAGTACTGATAGACCTGATATTTATAATTTACTCTAAATACTGCGAATCAAGCCACAGAGGAATCATGCAATACGATACTTATTCTCGTTTCCGTTAAGAACGTCGGATATTCCCGACAGAGAATTCCTCACCATGTCTCTGATTGCCGCATCGTAGTAAAATGCCATATGGTGCGTCAGAATTACGTTCGGCATATTGCCGAGTATCTTAATGGGATGATTCGACAGGTCCATGTCGCTGCAATTGTTGTAATACAATCCGAATTCGCCCTCGACAACATCGATGAATGCCCCGCCGAGATGTCCCGATTCCAACGATTTTATCAAAGCTTCCGTATCAATCAACGGACCGCGTGCGGTATTCACAATCAATGCGCCGGCCTTCATCGACTGCAAAGCATCCGAATCGATAATATGGCGCGTATTATCGTTGAGTTCCAGATGTAACGAAACAACATCGCTTGTGCGCAGGAGTTCATCTAAAGAGACAAACGTTCCGTATTCATCGGCCTGAGCATTCTGATGGCGACCGGAATATATGATATGGCATCCGAATCCGGAAAGATCTCTCATTACCGCTTTTCCTATGCTTCCTGCACCTATAATACCTACAGTCAGATCCCTTAACTGTCTGGACATCAGCCCCTCGAATGTGAAATTATTCTCGGCCGTACGTGCCAGAACCTCTTTCAATCTTCTCACCGCAGCCAAAATTCCCATAACCGTATATTCGGCAACACCGGTGGGATCATATGTAACATGCATCACCGCTATTCCTATTGACTTCGCATAATCCAGATCGATATGATCATAACCTATCGTACGTGTTGAAATTACCTTTATTCCGTACGATTTCATCGCATCCATCATCTCGGCATCGATTTTGGTAGTAATTATGGAAATAGCATCATATCCGTTAACAAGATGTATATTGTCCATAGACGGAGAATCTTCCGTGAACCCGATTTCCATTCCGAATTCCTTGGAATATTGTCTGAAATATTCATCCTCGTCGAACATACGGTAATTGAATACAAACACCTTCATACTGTCTCATCCCCGAGTATGTTCTGAATTGCATCCGGATATTTTTCGTTACACCTTTGCCGCACGATGTGATTTTTCATGACAGGCGGGTGTATGCATACGGCATATAATTACAACATCATGCAACCCTTGGATTCGATGATTTGACATGCATCATAAAGAAATTGAATAATGTATAATCCGAATTTAACGGCATCACGCCAGTTTCCACTTATCGTACGCTATACGCCTGTGTTCATCCATGTAAACCGAATCGATCGGAATTTCAGACTTTCTGATTCTGTGTCCTTCGAATCTTCCGAAGAATTGCTCATAACTGTCATCTGAACTGCAATGAATAATCGAATCCGAAAACTCTATGCGGAAATCTTCGTCAAGAGTCATAAGGTAGTTATCAAACAACCCGTCGTGCAATCTGTTAAGATATAACCCGTTTCTGAAATCGGTACGTTCTACAGACGACGAAACAGACCACGGTTTGATATGACTGGCAACTAAAAGACAGCCGATATCTATTCCGGTTATGCAACACTTACGATCGAAATTGTTGGCAACCATACGCCTGAACACCTGCTGACCGTCGCGGTATGTCGATTCGACAGGAACGTCGGTTCCGGGAGGTATTTCGGAATCTATCACTATTTCAGAAGTTTCGACGTATCCTCTGATGGAATGATATGCATCGTCGATGCGCCGCATCATACTGTCATAGCCGTCACCGTAGAGGCTCTCCCAAATTTCCTTTATCAATGATGCGCCATGGGTTCCCTTTCTTCCGCGTGCAAGATATGCCGGATCTCCGCTGCGGATATCCTCCAGCTTACGGTGTACAGACCCGGAACTGCGATTGAGAAGCTTCGCGACATCCGTAACTAGCGGTGAACCGGACGACAGCGAACTGGCAGACTCGTTCAGCAACAGATGGAACAGAAATAAAGTTTCATCTTCATCCCATTTGCGTCTAGCATCCACCATGATGTTTGGATTGGAAACAGATATGATATATCTGCCGGCGGACTCCGGCGAGATTCATATCTGAGAACGGTCGATAAATTAAGAAACAAGTATGCAAAAACTACCTATCCGATAGATTCAAAAGACAATGGTACGAACAGGTTTCCTGTGCCGAAGAATCGGCTACAACGGCTGAGACGGAAATACGTTTAAAACATAAGTCTAAATATCTATCATCATATTGGGGAAGGGACAAACTTCCTTCCGAAAGAGAAAGGATACGCGATGAGGACAGAAAAACTCTGCGTGAAGACCGTGACGGAAATTCATTGAAAGACGGTAAAAACATAACCGGAAAGAGAGCCGCTGAATATCTGAACAGGAACTATCCGCGTACGACAATATCTCAAAACAGACCAGATGGTAGCTCAAAAACAGCATTGAATATATTCATAGATATAATAAACAGACGCGCAAAACACAGGTGGTAAAATGGACAGTGGAATGAATGAGTGTGATGCGATCAATTATTGGGGAGAGTGGGCGGAAGAATTTGTCCTAGGAATATATGGTCACGGACCGGTCAAAAATAAAACCGAGTATCCGAACACTCCGAAGAATGGAAGAGAGATTAGACAAGCCATCTACGCTATGAGACTTTGGATTCTCCAACATGATATGGGACTCACCTTTGAAGATGCACAAATTCTTCTTGCTACAAATGGTATTAGGCGCGTTGATATTCTGAAAAAATACGGCATTGATGAAAACAGCCAGGATTATGAAGAAAAACGTGAGCTTTTGGAATACTATCGCAGTACGCTTGAAGAAAAATATGGTGCGGAACTGGAAATACGGGCCAAACGCTTTAGTGTTACTGCACTCGAATCCGATATAGCAAATCGTTTCGGAAGATGGGATGTATGTCTTGAAGATGTAATTGAAAATTATGAAGAAGAATGATTACTATGAAAACCAGACAGAACCGCTCATGGAAATTCGGTGAGGATCTCACAAAAGACGAACTTATCATGCTGAGGTATGCGACACGCTGTTGGTTACTTCAGGAATGTGGCGGATTGACATTCGAAGAGGCAAGAATATATCTTGCCGGAGAACCGCCGTTTCCGATTGAATCCGTGATGGAAGAACTGAAACTTTCCCGTGAAGAAATCGAACGCCGTCGGACCGAGCTGAAAGAAAAAATCTCCGAAACAGAACGCACGAAAGAAGTGTTCTACGGATATACGGCCATTGAAAATGATTTCAAGCCGAAAAGATATCCCAAAAAGAAATCAAACAGGGCTTAATCAGATCTCAAACGTAAAGGTCTGTTGATTTTATATCACTCACGACCGATTACGTATCTTTTTAGTAGACTTTCAGATGATGTCACTTATAAACATCCGGCCAAAACTATACTCTCGGCAAATGCGGATGCCTTTGCGATATTTTCCTAAATTCCTGTGCTGTTAATTAGACAGAATTCATATCATCATCCATTGATAATTGTAATAATTTTTTTAATAATATATTAATTAATTCTCATATACCGTTTCAGCACATCCCGATTGCATGGATCAAAATCAAATGGATTGCATCGCAATGTACGTAATCGGCCCATACATCTTCAAAAAGCAAAAGATGGCATCATGGGACAGAAATAAACTCCGCAAAGAACTTGCCGAGTATGAAATGGAACAGAATGATATCGAGACCTTCATCAAACTGCTCGATGTAAAACTCGCCTGGAATTCCGTAACTGCAGAAGATCTTCCCGATGTATGCAATAAACTTGCAGCAACTTTTGAAATGGATTCGGACAAACTGCTTCTGCCTGCATCGATTCTTGAACTTGCATCCAAGATACGGCATGTAAAAGATGTTCCGTGGTTCACCGGAGATTTCTGCGGAGGCTGCGAAACAACCCTCTATGTCAAATGCGGAGCGTATCTTCCGAAAAATCTGACAATACCATGGTGCACATGCTTTGAAGAGAGCGACGGTTCATTCACCTGGGAGGTGACCGGATACTTCGGCGGATGGAACTGGAATGTGTATGGTTTCGAGACTTTGTTCATACCGCACACGGTTTCAAGTATCGATTTCGATTCCCTCTTCGGAGTGGGCGCGTTAAAAAAGGTAGTAGTAGACAAAAGAAACGAAACATATTCTTCGGACGATCTCGGAATGGTATACAGCGAGAACGGAACCGTTCTGGAATTCATACCTCCCGCAACCAAACAGGTTTACATAAACGAGAATGTACAGAAAATTGCATACAGTCTCATAACCTCTCGCAGACCGTGCAAGTGCGATTATGACGATTGCGGAGAGGAAGAAATGATGCCGTGGTGCGTCCAATGGGAATCCTTTAAAGTCGATGAAAGAAACCAATGGCTGAAAAACGATGAAAACGGAAACGTATGTAACAACGACGGCAAAGTACTGATGTTTCTCCCGTATGCAGAAGAAAAGCCTCTTGAGTACAAATTGGAGTGAAGTCCGCATCTCTGAACGGAAATAAAATCCGAAAAGATGCAGTGTTGATCACCCGATAATTAAATTCCGTTTTATATCGGAGGGAACTTTGTTCATACGGTTCCCTCCAACTCGTCAATGAATGCGGCCGTAAAAAGAGGATATCCGCGGACATCTTCGGCCTCGTCTCCGATGTTTCCTTCACGCAACATTATCTTCCTTGTTACTGCTTTGCTGTTCACCTTTGTTAATGACGGAGCTTCGCGTTTCTTGCCGGATTTGACCTCGATGACGGTTATGCCGTCCGACATCTCTATCACAAAATCGAGTTCCATCCTGTTATCTCCGCCTGTTCTGCGATAATACATGGGCATATGTCCTGATTTATACAGACAATCGGCAACGGCATTTTCCGCAACCGCGCCCATATTGTATGAAAAATCGGATGACAGAATTGCTCTGACCGAACCTATTCCGTACAAATTTGTCAACATTCCGGTATCCGACATATACACTCTGAACGAACTGCGATCGACATACATCGCAGTCGGCAGTCCGAGTCCTGTTAAAGAATAACAGAATATCCCGTATCCTGCCGATTTTATCCATAAAAGATTATCCATATATTTTTCTGCGGACTTTCTGGATCCTTCCCCGGAAATGCGGGAATACATGAATTTCTTGTTGGTCTGATCCAGTTGATAAGGAATCGAATCATAGCATTCGCCGGCTTTTATACGGTTCACTCCCGAATTGTATCTGTTGATATCGGAACGGGCCGATTGTATCAGATTGAGAATCACATCGCGGGATGCTGTATAATCTCCCGTATCTATGAACTTCTGAACCGCTTCCGGCATACCTCCGACTACCATATAATCTCTGAAACGTTTCTCGAACACTGACAAATATGCCCCGGGAATATCCGAATACCTGTGTATGCATTCGCGAACCTTGGACAATGCATCTTGCTGTATGCCGCATGCCATCAGGAATTCCTCAAAATCCAGAGCTTTCATTTCTACAATCTGTTCGTAACCCACGGGAACGGAAATTCCTTTTCCGGACATATTGTCGCTGACACCCAGCATAGAGCCGGATGCTATAACGTCGTATGAACCGTCCTCCGCGAACCATTTCAATGAGGTACGTGCCTTGGGACATTCCTGTATTTCGTCGAAAAACAACAATGTTGAACCGGGAACAAACAGTGACGGATCGAAATACAATTTCATTCCGGATATTATCGATTGTACGCTCAGACTTCCGTCGAATATATCTGAAAACTGCGGATTCTCCAAGAAATTAATTTCCACAAAATGTTCGTATTTCTTAGAGAACTCCCGTACGGCATATGTTTTGCCTACTTGTCTCTGACCTTTTATCAGCAATGGTTTGTGTTGCAATGTTGTTTTCCAATTATCGAGGTAGTCAAAGATCTTTCTGTGAAGCACATACCATGATTAATTTTGTAATATATAATCGTAATTTTACGTCCGTATTTGTACGATGAATCGTAATTTTACGTCCGTATTTGTACGATGAATCGTAATTTTACTTACCGATTATAAACAGACATACTTATTGCCGATTCTGTTCAGCCTCACATGCCTTTCCGTCAGATCGGTGATGCGTTTCTCAAACTCTTCATCCCGGCCTATCGGAACACAGATTTTAACATCCACTTTCTCCGAAAATACACATTCTGGCTTACCGACTGTCAAATCTCTGCATTTTGATTCGAATACGCTGTACCACTGATAATCCAGTGTAAACGAGTATTCTGCACATGCGATCATTCTGCGCCTCCCGATTCCGTCGAGAGCCGTTTTGGATGCTTCGGTGTATGCATGAACCAACCCTCCCGTTCCCAAGAGAGTTCCCCCGAAATATCTCACGACCACAACCATCGCATCGCTTAACCCCGTACCGTTCAGTACGGACAATATCGGTTTGCCTGCGGTTCCGGACGGTTCTCCGTTGTCGCTGGATCTTTCACGCCTGTCCGATCCGTCGAAAACAGCTGCCCAGCAGTAATGTGTAGCGTTTCTGTACTTCGCGGAAACATCCTTTAAATTCGTCTGAATGGAATCTTCGCCGGGACACGGCATGACAATACCTATGAAACGCGAACCTTTGAGAGTGAATTCTGCTTCTTTGCATTCGGATACGGTATCGTAATCTGAGATACGTCCCATAATTGCCGGATTGCTTCATCCGAAATAATTGCTACTGGTTCCGCGTGCGGATTTCATATACGGATGCCCGAAACTATTATCTCTTTTAACGGAAAAATGTCATTATGACAGCCGAATCGAAACATAGAATCGTCCTATGCATATCTGTGTTCGCGATTCTTGCAATAGCAGGATGTTTGATTCTTACGAACGAATCGCCGGAATGCTGTGCAGAAACCGTGACCGAAGGCAAATGCGGCGATAATGCAGAATGGGAATATGACGAATCGACACATATCCTCACCATAAGCGGAACCGGAGATATGTACAACCTCTCCGGAAAGGAAAAATGGGGAGGAAACACAATCGAACATGTCGTCATAGAAAACGGAATAACATCCGTTGGACAAAATGCATTCAATTCGATGAAACAACTGAAAACAGTAAATCTTCCGGAAACCGTGTCGAAAATAAACGGATCGGCATTCTACAACTGCACCTCGCTCACGTATGTGAATCTGCCTTACAACCTGTCCGAAATAGGTCCGAACTCTTTTGCATACAGTTCCATAAAATCCATTGACATTCCGTCCAAAGTAGATAAAATCGGAGAATATGCTTTCAGAGAATGTTACTCGATGAAATCTGTCGCATTCAATGAAGGTCTGACCGAGATAGGAGAATTTGCATTCAGCAATTGCATCTCGATTACAGAAATAAACATCCCGTCATCAGTCATCAGCATAAAGAAAGGGGCATTCGCGGGCTGTGATTCTCTGACGGAACTCCGTGTGAATGACGGAAACAGATATTACTCGGATAAAGACGGAGTTCTCTTTGAAGACTGGATACTGGTACAGTTTCCGGGAGGCAGATCCGGAACGTATGACATTCCTATGAATACATTCAAAATCGGTGCATACGCATTCGCATTCTGCGACGGCATCACAAATATCCGCATCCCGGAAACCGTTTTGGATATCAGAGAATGCGCATTCGACGGATGTGCATCCCTGAAATCGATAGACGTCAGCGAATACAGCGGCAGTTACAGATCCGCAGACGGCGTACTTTTCACCATAGACATGTATTCTCTGATCCAGTATCCGTCGGGAAAGGAAGGGGAATATACAGTTCCGACGGATGTAAAATACATCTGTGAAAGAGCATTTGCTGAAGCATCGTCGTTAAAAGCCGTAACCATGAATTCGGTAAATGAAATCGGGAACTCTGCATTCATTGACTGCGTTTCGCTGGAAACCGTGAATATATCAAAAGAAACGAAAACGATATGCGACAGCGCATTTCGCGGATGTACTTCGCTGGAAACGATAAAACTGCCCGATACGCTTCTGTCCGTCGGCAGCAACTGCTTCAGGGACTGCGTTTCGCTGAAAACGATAAAACTGCCGATGAAGCTGGAAGACGCGGAATCGTCGTCGTTCATGGGTTGCAAGTCACTGGAATCAATCACAGTTTCCGTCCACAACCGTAACTTTTGTTCCAAGGACGGTGTGCTGTATACTGCAGACATGACAAAACTGGTAAAATTCCCGGAAGGGAAAACAGGCGTATTGTATATCCCGGACAGTCTAACACAGATTGATGTAACCGGATTGATGCTCTCCGACGGGATAACGTCGGTCACGGTCGAAGACGGAAATCGGAATTTCTCGGTCATCGGAAACGGACTGTACTCCACGGACGGAAAAGAACTGAAATACTGCCCATCCGGATATTCAGGAAAATTCACAGTTGCGGAAGGTACCAAGAAGATAGGAAACTACGCTTTCGCATCGTGTTCCGGCATAACGGAAATCGTAATTCCGGACAGCGTATCGTACCTTGGTTACGGATGCATATCATCAGGTTGCCCCGTATACGGATACAAAATCCCCGGATGTACGTCTCTGGAAAAGATTTCTTTCGGCAACGGGCTCAGTAATGTCGACAATGCCGTTATCGGAATAACATTGTATGATGAGGAAACAAAGGAAAGGCTGGAAATTACGGCGGAAAATCTGTCCGGACACACATTCGATACAGATAAAGGAACACTGATCGTCAACGGACTGCCGAGCGAGGATAAAAACGACAGATCCGTGGCGTTCATAGTCATAATCATCGTTGTTGCAGCGACTGTAACGGCAGCAACAGTATATTTCAGACAATGACTTTGTCAAATCCGTACAAACAACTTACCTCCAACCGCAATTATCACGTTGGAGGAGCTTTACATTTTTCTGGGAAAACGTACATTTTCGTATAATCAAAATTCTGGGAAAACGTACATTTTCGTATAATCAAAATTCTGGGAAAACGTACAAATAGCTAGTTAACATTCAAAATATATCAAATTTGGAAAAGTTGAAACCATGATATTTAAGCGTAAATTATACAACGAATTGATTGAATGGAAACAACGCTCCAACGGTAAGACTGCCCTCATGATTGAGGGTGCCAGAAGAGTTGGAAAAACCACTCTTGTAAAGACATTTGCCGATAACGAGTATAAATCCTGGGTTTACATAGATTTCTCCGCAGCCAACAAAGACATACTGAATCTTTTTTCGGATTTGTCGGATTTGGATAGTTTTTATCGTGATTTACAAGTTATTTCAAAAAAAGAATTTTTTGAAAGAAATACCGCATTGATATTTGATGAAATACAGAATTTTAAAAGAGCCAGAGAATCTATAAAACATCTTGTGGCCGACGGCCGCTATGACATCATTGAAACTGGATCCCTCAAAAAAAACATCGACGGAATCGTCATTCCAAGCGAAGAAGAATGTTACGAACTCCATCCGTTGAGTTTCGAAGAATTTCTGTTGGCCAAAGGAAACAATACTTTTAGGCTCCTGGAATATAATTTTGAAAAAGGAAAACCACTGAATGAAGCAACCCACAACAGCATGATGCGTGAATACAGAGACTATATTGCTGTTGGAGGAATGCCGCAAGCCGTAGAAGCCTATGTGAATGGAAAAAGTTTCCAAGACATAGATCGTATCAAAAGAGCAATTATCAGGCTGTATGCGGACGATTTTATGAAAATAGATCCTACCGGCATTACAGGCGATTATTTTCGTATGATTCCGTCCGAACTCGCAAGCGAAAGCATTCGTTACAGAGTCAACGGCAGAATAGAAAGAAACATAGGTAAAATTACCAACATGGCCGAATCGAAAACAGTACAATTGTGTTTTCATGTCAATGATCCGCACATCGGAATGTCCGGAAACCTAAACCGTACATTCTTCAAAATATTCCTTGAAGACACGGGTCTTTTTGTAACGCTGTGTTTCTCCGACAACAAATTCTCCGACAACGTGATATACGAACGCCTCGTCAAAGGAAGACTTCCCGCAAATCTGGGATGTGTTTACGAAAATGCGGTATGCCAGGCGCTGGTTTCGTCAGGACACATACCGAGATATCATACGTTTGAAAAACCAGACGGAAAACACCATTATGAGATCGATTTTATAATATCCAAAGGTCTGAAAATAGTTCCTATTGAAGTCAAATCATCTTCGGAAAAATCTCATAAATCATTGGACGAGTATCTGGCAAAACATCATAACGATACTCCGGAAGCATTTGTCATCTGCACAAAGAATCTCAGAAAAGAAGGTAACATTACATATCTCCCGATATACATGACTGAATTTCTGTGATTTTGAGTTGGACAACTGACTTTTGATTTACATAAGATTGCCCATTTCAAGGTATTTCGTCCAGTGCGGTTTTATTATAAACATGACATAGCGTTCTAAAGAACGCCTAGGGAATTATGTGTAATGAAATGTCTCGAAGAGTTCATGGCCAAACAAACAACTTTCGAGACAGACGACAGTATGCCAGAAGGCAATAAATCAATAACGTACGGAATTCCGAAATTGATAAACGCCTGTATGAAGAGATTGAATCTCAACGGTATTCTTGACAGTTTTAAAGAACGCGAGATTCCGTTGAGTTAAGTCATGAAGTTCATGCTAATCAAACAATTAAGCGACAATTCTTCCACGAACAAATGGCAAGAGGTGTCCGAGTCCCTTATGTATACAAACACTGCTGTGTATGAAGAAATCCCGCACATGTACGAATTGGCTGATTGTTATCGACGAATCTGCAGAACTGCCACAAATCGCACGAGAGCATGAATGTCGGAAACTAAGCGTTGTGTGCCGAAATCGGTCATTTGAAAAAGTCAACTGTCCAACATAAGATCATGACGAAATGCTACTAAGGGGATGCGGGAATGCACTTTTAGTGAAGATCTGTAGAATCAGAAGGTACTATCGACCTGATTATATAACAGGACGATGATTGATTAATGATGTCGCTGTTTGAATTAAGGAATCGGAAGAAGGCAGATGGAAAGGTGGACCCGATTGCAGTCGAGATTGCCCGTCTCGCCCAAGGAACCCCCGTTGTAGGGTATCACAACGAAGATGGCTACCTCGTCATACCGAAGGAATACGATGACGAATACGACAGAGATTGAACCTCTGTCCATTTGGTGGGCCGATATCAAGCTAGAGATATCTGTAAACGGAGAGTTCTACATATCGGAGGAATCTTTCGAAAGACCAGTTCTGATAGTTGACAACAAAGCGTATCTGGTCTTCAAAATAACATCACGTTTGGAGAGGGAAGGCTACAGAATAAGGGATATTTCGGTCGCAGGACTGCCAAAGGAGTCGGTAATCAGGACAGACATTCTCGTCCCAATCAGCGTTTCGGATCTCAGATACAAGATGGGCGTTCTGTCAAGGGCAGACAGAATAGGATTAAGATCACATCTCGAGAGCCATGGATCTCCCCGTATCATGGGACAAAGTAATCATTGAATCAAATGCAACCTGTACCCCTTGAAGGTGCCGACAATCCGGTAACCATTGATAAATTCAGATATGGGGGTGATGGGTTGATGCCATTCCTAAGATACTTCAAATGCGTTTCCACCGTTACAGGTTCGAGGACCTTCCACCGGAGATGCGAGAGGTGATGTCTCAAATTCGGGAGTTCGAGGTTTTCCACACGAATTCCATAACCATCTGCAATCAACCGGATGGCAGATGATGTCCGTCATTCTTGTAACGGAATCTTCCAAAATCCCCTGGTACCGTCAACCCGTTCGACAATGCCTTTGGATTTCATCTTCTGCAGAGTCCTTGATATTGAATTGCGGTCGATACCCAAATTTTCCGACATGTGTGATATCGATACTTTCGGATCGTTCCGTATCATACCGATGATTTTTGATTCGAGTGGTACACTGTCGGTACTTCCGTCTGTATATATTGTCACGGTTACACGATCGGGACGGTTCTGTTCTCTGAAATGCGGTCTGGGAATCGAATTTTTTACACATAGGGATAGTATGCGCGGAATGCCGGAACCGGCACGTTCGCCGAATCCGACAAGATTAAACATCTTCAATACCGTTGGATTGCGCGGATCGCTGATTCCGCCTGCTTCAGCCTTTTCCAGAGGAATTCTGAACGTTCCGGGATTGTTTATAATGACAAATCCTTCTCTCCTTTCGACAACCACTCCCCCGGAAATATGATAATCGGCATTGACAACCGCATTGAGCAAAGCTTCTCTGATGATTTTATCCATAACGCTGTCATCCGTTCTTTTCAGATCGTTTCCGATAATCATCCTGTGTTTCAACGTTCTGCGGATACGTCTGCAGCATTCTGTGTAAAAATCAAACAGATTTCCGGACCAACCTCCGTCATCAGACATCAAACGGTCAACCCAATCTACCGAATCTTCCGAATATTCGCGATAATCCAAACAATAGTTGTTAACCTCAAAAGATATTGCGTAAGCTGTACCGAACATCAGCAATCCTGCAAATGTAGGCCTGAGAACATCGCCGTCATATGCTGCCACACCCAGGATTCTGAGAAACGAATTATCGTCAAGCTCGTTCCATTCGCTGTCCGGTCTGGATACGCGATACATATTGCGGTATGAAGCAACGGTTTTCTTCGAAAAATCATCAAGCAACGATGTTCTGACAATCGATAAGTCCGCAGTGGTTCCGGAAGCATCAGCCATCATGGCTGCAATTTCGTCATAACTGCACTTATAATCGCCCTCTCCGTTTCTGCGATATGAGTTACGGGGATTGTTATGCGTGTAAACAGGCCTTTCCATACGGTCCGCACGGGGCACATACATCGCAAGGAGTTTGATGCCGTCGCAATCGATAACCTTCAAATCGCTGTTTGACAAAAGATTCGTACTCACAAACTCTCTGTTGTTCAGGAAATTCCATATGTTTCTGATCTTTCCGTCGATATCGGAAACGCCTACTGCCTTCAAACCTTCGGATTCCTTCCTCAGACCGAAAACAATCGTCCCTCCGTCGGTATTGGCAAAAGCCGAATATGTGTCCCACATATCGCGGGGAATGTCGGCATGTGCTTATTTTGCCTCAAAATGAATACCTTCTCTGTTCAGACAGAGTCCGTCGACTATTCTTAGGTCTTCCACAGACGTTATTGTATCACTGTGATATAATAATTGTATCAATTATATCAAAACGTCATTCCGTACCGTGCCTATTCTTCAGCATTACGCATTCCGGAACCAAAACTTCGTTTGATACTCCGGTTTCCTTATCTGTATAGATAAACCTTGCATCCTTGAA
>SAMEA104315432__coassemble_366_pt1 | contig 23231 bp, 21 predicted proteins | sample SAMEA104315432__metabat2_high_PE_023 | metagenome-assembled genome bin SAMEA104315432 (sample SAMEA104315432) | gut metagenome | biome: Monkey gut; feature: monkey-associated habitat; material: faeces | place: China | collected 2013 | reverse complement strand
CTCCGGTGGATGACGTTACAACACCTATGTTTCTCGGATACGGCGGTAAAATCCTTTTGTGTGCGTTGTCGAACAATCCTTCTTTCTGTAGTTTGTTCTTCAACTCTTCAAACATCTGATACAAATCGCCTATTCCGGACTGGCGCATATTCTCAATTATGAATTGAAACGAACCTCTTGCCTCATAGAGATCTACATGTCCGAAGGCGTTAACTTTCATATTGTCCTTTGGCTCGAAGGACATTCTGCTTCTGGAGCCTGCAAATAATGCACAAGCAATCTGTGCACCCTCGTCTTTCAAAACAAGGTAATAATGGCCCGAAGTCGATTTTTTAAGATTTGATATTTCTCCGGTCACCCAAATATCGTTGACGGACGGATTTGTTTTCAAAATATTTTTCACTCTTCTGTTAAGAACAGTTACGGTGACCGTTTCCGCCATAACTTTGCAATTGGCCAGGATGTATTTAAGTTTCGACTGGGGTTGCCCGAAAGTGGACTGAGTATAGTATTGGAAGTTATTTGTATGTAAAATGAAAATCACGGTGTATGGACCGCAAAGATCTCGAAGCAATCGTAGATGAGAACGCTAAAGATTACATCGAACGTATCTGGTCCATGTACAATGCGCCGTTTGCCCGTATGATGGGGATTGAACCTGTAAAAATCAGTATGGATGACGTTGTTTGCTGTATGGAAATCAAACCCGATTTTATGAACAGCATGGATCGCGGACACGGTGCCGCGGTTTATGCTCTCATCGATCATACATTTGCATTTGCAACCAACATCACACGTGACTGTACCGGTATAGAAACAAATGTTTCCTATCTTCGTCCCGCAAAAGGAATGCTGACTGCAACGGCAAAACCGATTAACCGTTCACGTTCTCTGGAACATTTTTCTGTGGAAGTTACAGATGGCAATGGGAAACTTGTGGCATCCGCAACATGCATTTCCTTCGTATTAAACAGGTGATACAATATCTCAGAGGTGTTGTCCGTACTGCGGAGAATTCATAACAAGCAATGCGGAAATCTGTCCGCGCTGTTACAAGAAAATACCGCAACACACGGAATACGTTCCCGAACAGCATATAGAACACGAATCGAAAAACCGTTCCGATAAAACGGCTTTTCTTCTTGCTTTGATTCCGGGATTGTTCGGTTTCCTGGGTTTGGGAAAAATATATCTTGACAGAAACGACCGCGACGGATGGATGTTGTTGGCCGCAGGGCTGGTTCTGTTCTTTCTGGGAAACGGATTGATTTTCGGTACGGCGGGTTTGCTTGTTTTCCTGGCCATACCGATAATTATTCTTTACGTACTGCTTTATCTGTATGCATTAGCAAACACGGCAGTAAACGGATTTTTTACTTCGTTAGGAATAAAAATTCAATAAAAACCCTTTTTCCTCATTTCGATTACGATACAGGAACTCATCTGTGCCATATCTAATGCATTCCTGCCTGATTGTATGTTCGCCGGATCGTCAGGACACAGACGCGAATATACTTCGTGAATAGATAACGGCGTACCCGATTCAAAACTGTCATCGGGGATCATCAGAGATATTGCAGGCATAAATGTGACTATGTGGTTCAAATCCCAAGGTTCGAAACATAAGAAACGGGCAAATGTCACTTTATCGAAGGATATGCAGTCTCCTCCGGACAAAATTGTTCTGACATCTTCGGATACTTTGTTTATGTCTTCTCCGAAATAGAGTGATTCCGGCGAGATGCCGTACACCGAATCGATTCTGTCCAATGCATCGTGGCCTAAATCTTTGGGATCGGCGGCAATAGTTGCATCATATACCGAATCATAATCGGAAAAGTCATCCGACAATCTGCATATTCCGATTTGAACTACAGCATCTTTGGGGTAACCCGAGGTACCCGTGGTTGCTATTTCAACGACATATGAAGCCATAATGCATGAATTGAATTGAAAGTTATATTTTTCACGATTGAAATTTGAGATTTAATTTATGTGAACTATGACTTGTGATCTAAATCGAATGCGATCTATTCGGCTGTAGCACAATAATCAATCCGTAAAATTCAATTTTTTGTGAATATTCCGTCCGTAAAATTCATAATCATTATATACGAACTTAAAAATTTCATAATTGTGCTTAGAAGAAAAACATATGACAAACTTCTTGAATGGAAAAAAAGAGACCACAAACCGTTATTGATTAAAGGCCAAAGACAAGTAGGAAAAACATTCATAGTCCGGGAATTTGCCAAAAATTATTCCAATTACATAGAGATAGATTTTCGTTCGGATGTATATGCCCGTGAAGCGTTTTCAGGCAATTTAGACGCTGATTCCATAATACATGCGCTGGAGTTATTGCATCCTGAATTTAACTTTGAACCGCAATCTACATTGATATTATTCGATGAAATACAGGACTGCCCCCGTGCATATTCATCTCTCAAATATTTTGCACAGGACGGAAGATACGATGTAATCGCAAGCGGTTCTCTTCTCGGCATAACACTCCACGGCAATGGTAAGGAAAAACAGGAATCATCGATTCCAGTAGGATACGTTGAGCACTTAACAATGTATTCTTTGGATTTTGAAGAATTTCTATGGGCTAAAGGCATAAAACAAGAACATATCGATGAATTAAAGAAGTATATTCATGAAAAAAAGAAGATTCCTGAAATAATGAACTCGGTGATGACATCTCATTTTAGAGACTATATGATAATCGGAGGGATGCCGGAGGCAGTAAGTAAATATCTTGATACAAAGATGCTTAACGATGCAATTTTGATTCAAAACAATATTTTAGAAGATGTTTTGGCTGACATAAACAAATACAATTCTGCTTCCGATGCGAATAAAACAACCGAATGTTTCAGATCCATACCATCTCAATTGGCAAAATCCAATAAGAAATTCATGTACTCTGCAGTCGACGGGGGAGGATCTCGCAATTCGGCCCAGAAATATTCGGAAAATCTCCTCTGGATAAAGAATGCCGGTTACGGAAATTTCTGTTACAAGGTTTTGTCAGTTGAATCTCCGCTGTCAGCCAGAGAAGATCGCAGTAACTTCAAAGTATATTTCTCCGACACAGGGCTTTTGATGAATATGTACGGCCCTACCGTACGCAGAAATCTCGCCATCGAAGGCGAAGGGTGCAATATGGGCGCCATAGCAGAGAACATCGTAGCTGAATGTATCATGAAATGTGGTATGGTGCCAAGATACTATAGCAAAAACCAAAGTGAAAATAGAATGGAATTGGATTTTGTTATGGAATTCGGAACAGAATTAACTGTAATCGAGGTAAAATCTGGGAAGAAACGCGAATCGCCATCTCTGTCAAAAGTATCCTCGGTGTTCAGAATAGATAGAAAGGTTATGTTTGAGAATACTAACATTCATATCTCCGAAGACGGCGTAGAACACTATCCTCTATATGCTGCAGCATTTATTGATGTTATGATACAAAGGTAATGTCGGCTTTAGATTCATTCATGCACGTGAATGTTTTTGATATTTCATCAATCGATGCAAAGTTTACGAATGTTGGTTACTTTGACTATATAAACATAGAACCTTAAAGTAAAAAGTTTCTAATATACACAAACGTTACAGCGTTAACATGAAAGTGGCCAAAAGTATCGATGAACTATATGAGGAAGTCAAAGACTATGATTTGGTAATCACCAACGATGCACCTCTTGCCACTGCGTTGAATGCAAAAGTCGATGTACCGCGCATAGGACCGTTTGCACAGACGCCAAAGACCATCGCAATGCTTCTTTCCACCGAAATTCTCAATTCCAGAACATATACCGATATCGAAACCGTAACTATGGTTTCCGAGGAAACGGGACTCGATTTTAAATTCGTACACAGCGAAATCGAAAACATCCGTGAAATACGCCGCCATACCAAAGATGTTGAAAAATATCTCTACTCCAAAGCCTCCCGGTCTGTATATAGATCATATAATGCCATCCCTACCATGGAAAAAGCAATGGGCATATTCGACCCCGAAAAAAGCGAATATTTCCTGAGCAAAAGATCGATAGCGGTTATCGGAGTGGAATTATTCGACGATTTGGATAAACATTTCATACCGCTGAGCTGTGATTTTATAGATATAATAAAAGACGGCGATTTTAAAATCGATACGATTTATGAAATCGGAAACGACAGACAAATTGCAGATAATGCTGTCAATCTGATAGAAGCCGAAAAAGCTGCAGATTATGCCATCGTTGTCGATACTAAATCTCCGATGGCAGATGCAGTCAGAAGTGCGTTATACCGCAGCGGCATCTCGTTTATCAATCATGTATCCGTGAGGGATCTCGATTTTGTACGCGATTATCTCAATTTCCTTACACTGGCCCTTAATTATGAAACTTTGAGGGTAAAAGATGTAAAAGAGATATTTTCCAATTATAACGGATATTTCTACAATGGGAGAGATAATTTCCTGCTAAACCGTCAGACTGCCAATGATATGCATGACAGATGTTTGGATCTCAAGAATAAAATGGAGAATGTACGTTCCCATACTTTCGGCGAAATCGCCACAATTTGCAACAAAATGGCGAAAATACAGGTCGATATCGTTCTCAAAGAATTAGACCTTTATGATAAACAAATCACTACAAAACTTGTCAATCGCCTCGTATATGCAGTAGACAACATAGCAGAATTGAAACACAGTACGGAAATAGGCGAGGACGAAAAAACAGGAGTTCTTGTTGCGGATGTTAACAACTCTGTTTTTATAGACAGACCTGTGGTGATGTATCTGGGCATGGGCGACGAATGGGCTCCTGCGATTATCGGCAAAAAATACATAGATGTAGAATGCGAAATGGAAATGGATGCTCTGAGACTGCAGATTCTTCTGCAGCAGGGACAGCAACGTTTCTATTTCGTTAACAGCAGTAAAAACGGAGAAGCTGCCAAACCGTGCTCCACGTTCGATTTGATTTTTAACGAACGTTCATCGGAACACGTAGAGATAAATCGTTTTGCAGACATATGCTCAAGCCTTGTTCCCGGAAGATGGTATGAAGAGCCGAAAGAAACTGTCGGCGAAAAAGGTGAAAATGTTACAAACGAAGACATGGAATATAAATTATTCAGTAAATCTTCGTTCGATGAATTCTATAAGTGTCCGAGAGCATACATGTATCACTCTCTGATAGATTCTGATACGAGAAAAACAACCGAATTCGGAAATCTTATCCATGATTTTGCTGAATTTTACATATGTTATCCCGAAATCGTGCATGAAAAAGGAATGGAAGACATGATCGAACTGGTTACTAAGCGCTATGAAGGCTTGTCATCGCCGCTTCTTACCGAGATTGACCGTTTGCAGATTGTCAAAGCTATGAAACATATCGCCGAATACATTGACAAATTCGAAATTAAAGTACCGCTTGACCGTGATACTGCCAACGAAAAGTATCCGAATGTGTTCATGTCTGCATACGGACTCGATAAAAAAACGACATTATGTGAAACCGATACAAAATCCAATATCCATCCGATTTACGGTAAATTTGATTTGATGACGGATGCAATTATACACGACTACAAAACGGGTAAAACAAGCAATGCCAAGGAAATCAAAAATAAAATGTGTTTCGGCAATACTTCGGAGACTGCCGAATTCCAGCCGTTAATATATCTTGCCATGGGTCTTGAACGCTTCGGCATAAGAACATTCAAACAATTTTATGTTTTGGACCATGACACCGATCCCGAAGACCAATACAATGTTGAAAATTCCATATATACGGTAAAAATAACGGAAGGGGGAACCAGAGAACTTCTTGAAAATGAGGAAATTATAAGATATCTTTATACAACTCCGAAATTAATCAATAAAAACTTCAAACCTCATCTCAATGATTTTTTAAATATTGTTCTTGTTCACGGGAATTTGGATGCTGCATCATGGCAAAACGATACAGAATTACATGATATTGTCTGTCAACACGTTTTTGCAAATTGTTCCGCTAAAAATATGAATGATACAAAAACTTTCTTGAAAAAAATGAGTGGTTTATTTAAAAACAATATGTTTGCTGCAGAAGATTGCGTCTTCGTATCTAAAGATGCTCTCAATAATTTCCTTTCAAATGTAGACGAAGCCTTTGAAGATATTAAAACAATGTCCGTTACCGAATTTCCTCCGAATCCCAGAATAGAATGCTCCAAATGCCGTTATAAAGCGCTCTGTACCAGAGAAATAATCCAATTCGGAGAAACGGAGGTGGATGAATGAGCGATAATTCAAACGAAAAACAACTTGAACTGATTAATACGATTGACGGCCCCGTCCTTGTAGATGCAGGGCCGGGAACGGGAAAAACAACTACAATTACCAAACGTTATGTGAACATTATAAACCATAACGTAAACCCCAATGACATCCTCATGCTTACATTTACCCGTAATGCTGCATCTGAAATGACTGATAGAATCAAACAGAAATTGATTTCATCGAAAAAAACGGATATTTCAAAACATGTCATATCCAAAACTTTTGATTCATTCTGTAAAATGATTGTCAGCGAGAATTCAGAACGTGTCGGAGAATTTTTCGGAATAGATTCTAAACTGTCTCGTAATATCCACCTTGAAAGCAACGCCACAATAATAAAATCATCATTCAGACAGTTTTACGATGGATTTTTGAATGATCGGGGAGAAGATTACGGAGATATTGCAATTGTACTGAACGATAATTCCAATGATGTATTGGATACGATAGGACGTTTAATGTCTTTGGGCATCGTACCTCTTAAAAAAGGATGGTTCGGACTTAATGCCGAATCGGCTCTCACCGGTAACCTATCCAAACTTCAATCGGTACTGGAGAGTATGGATGCAATTGAACAAAATGAAGATAAATCGAAAAAAACAAAATTATGCACAGAAATGAATAAAAAAATTAGGGATAACACATACGAACGTGTTTTGCCCGGACTACAGTTCATAGGTAAAAACAACATTGAACAAGCAGTATATCAGAATCGCGATTCTTTGATAAATTTCATTCACGACGTATATCTGGCATATATCAAAAACTCTATAGATTCAGGAATTTTGACATTCTCGTTAAATGCCATATTTGCGTATGTTCTTCTCTACGACGATGAAAAACTGAGAGAACGCAATTCATTCAGATATGTCATGATCGACGAATTTCAGGATACAAACACAAATCAAATGATGATTGCAATGATGATCCTGAAGGAACCGAATCTGTGTGTAGTCGGGGATTGGAAACAGGGCATTTACGGATTCAGATACGTGTCAATAGAAAACATAACTGATTTTAAATCTAAGTTGGATCAACTCAAAGCATTTCTGAATGAAGATAAAAAACGTATAAAATTCTCCTTCCCCGAACCCCGGAAGATTAATTTTGATACGAATTACCGTTCGTCGCAGACTGTTGTAGACGAATATTTCAGAACACTTACGATAAAAGGCACTAACGATGAGGGTGTAAAACTCAAAGAAGGCGACGAATGCATAACATATCTGAAATCGGAAAAAGGCGAATTGAACAAATATACGGGCATATGCTATTACTCCGTCAATAATAAAGACGAAGAAGTAAAACTTACAATCGAATGCGTAAAGAACTATCTTTGTAATGATTCATACAAAATTTTAGATGATGGAAACTTCCGTTCGGTTAAACCCAGCGACATAGCAGTCATATGCAGAACCAACAAAGCATGCAGAATGGTACAGGATGCGCTGTACAATGAACACATTCCTGCATATTTTCAAGGTGACAAATGCATCATGTCAACCAAAGAGGGGAAATTGGTGCTTGCTTGGTTACGTTATGTCAACGACGATAACGATATCAGAGGATTGTTTACAATTCTGGCTCATGAAGGATATACTCTTTCCGAGATGAAGCATATCAAAGCCGATTCCAAAAACCGCGTTCCTCCGCACATCGTAGAACTTCGCAATAAATTAAGAAAAGAAAAGAGAAGAATTAACTTGGTTCTTACAAAAATATTCTCATATTACAACTTGGAAAACGATATTACGCAGTCCATAATAGCTGTCATATCTTCCTCCCACCGTAACTCCCTTCTGACGATATCCGACGTCATTTCAATGATAGAAAAAGACATTGAAGAAGAGACACCGTATCCTTTAGAAGTGTCCTTAGATTCCGAATCGGTTACGGTCATGTCCGCACACAGTTCGAAAGGACTGGAATTTCCCATAGTTATTGTGCCGTTTATGGACCAAAGTATTTTCCCGTCTACAACAGGAGAAAAAAGCCTGTTAAGACTGAATGAATTAAGCGGCATAAGATGCACCGATACAATCGGTGATTTCGACGGATACAAAAAAATCTGCAAATCTCTCGATTATGCCATAATCAGTTGCGCATCCCAAACAAACTATGATGAAGAACGCAGACTTCTTTTCGTTGTGATGTCCAGGGCTAAACAGTATATTTCGGTTATATCCGGAAATAAACCGTCAAAATTCTTTAAAGAAATGTCTGAAAATTGCGGATGTTCCGATCTGCCGCAAGAAAGCGACTACAATTATGACGGACAGTTTAACAACACAATCAAAAAACCGGAAATCAAGGAATACAAACCGAGAAAAACAAAATGGCCGGTCCATGAAATAATGAATCTCGGACCGGACGGAACGGGATCCATGAACGACGAGCGTATCGATGAGGTCAATTTCAGAGGACCGCTGTTTGGTACCAAAATTCACCAGGATGCACAAAGACTCGTTTCCGGATTGGATGTAAGTATTACAGACGAAAACAAAGATGATCTGGAATATGTCAAAAAGATTATCGACGGATGTAAAGACGCCGATATCAGAAATGCCGAAGTTCCGTGCATTCTTCCTGTTCCGGGCACTGATGTCATACTGCTCGGCTCAATCGACATGATTGCGCTGTATCCCGACAGAATCGAAATTCATGACTGGAAAACCGATGCTATGAAAGAAAGGATTGACGAATATAAAATCCAATTATCGGTCTATGCCCATTCCGCCGAAGGTTTCTATAAAAAACCCGTAAAGTGCCTTGTTCATTATACGGCACACAAAGAAACCATTGAATTTTATCCGCTACCTGTTGAAGATATCGTAGAAAGAGTAAACACAGTCAAAAGGAACAGATTGTTGTATTAATCGCGCGTAATATATAGGGAATACGAATAAACCGATGTATGGACGGACTGACCACAGAAGAGGTCAATGAACGCATTCGCAAAGGTATGGTAAACAATTCCAATACGCATGTCAGCAGGACATACGGAGACATCATACGCAAGAACGTATTGTCTCCGTTTAATCTTGTACTGTTCATGCTTGGAATACTGCTCCTGATTTGTAATGAACCGATCAGTGCAGTTTCCGCAACAGGAATTATAATCGTCAATATCCTAATCTCGACAATACAGGAGATTAGGGCAAAGAGGCGTTTGGATAAAATCGCTCTTCTAACACGCCCTCGCGTTACCGTTCTGCGTAACGGCGAGAAAATCGTGATAGATCAAAATTCTATCGTGATGGACGACATTGTGGTCCTCGGTCCGGGAGATCAGGCTCTGGTTGACGGAGAATTGGTAGAGTGCCGTCAATTGGAGATGGATGAGGCTCTTCTTACCGGAGAGTCCAGTACAGTAAGAAAGAATGTCGGCGACAAAATCTATTCCGGTTCGTTCTGTGTTACCGGCGAAGGTATATTCAGGACAACAAATCTCGGTAATGATTCTTATGCTTCCAAAATGCTGGACGGTGCCCGTAAGTTTACATCCAAGAAAACTCCGTTGGAAATGGAGACAGGTTCCATAACCAAAGTTTTGATGGCGATAGCTGTCTTCCTTCTGTTGGTTTCTTTCGTCACGGAAATGCTGATCAGAGGAAATTCCTGGGGACATACACTTGAAGTATTCGTTATCTGTATCGATGTCGTTCCGATTGCTCTGTTCCTGCTGATAACGCTTACATATATGATTGCCGCAATCCGTATGGCGGATTCCGGTGTTCTTTTACAGCGTTCAAACTCCGTCGAATCCATCAGCCATGTTGACACCGTATGTATGGACAAAACAGGTACAATTACAACCAACAAGCTTGTTTTTGAAACAGAGAATCCGTACCGCCTCGATGCTTCTCATCTTATGGCCGTATTCTGCGGAAGCACCGGCAGCCCCAACCGTACCGTTGAAACATTGGCTTCAAAATACGGCAAACTCCAGATGAATCTCATAGACGAGATACAATTTTCATCCCAGAGAAAATACAGTGCCGTCCGCGTATCGGACAACAGAAGCGAAATCCTGCTGTACCTCGGAGCATGGAGCGTACTGAGCCAATATTGTGATGACCGCCACAATGCGGACATCATAATATCCGATATGGCCGCCAAAGGGCTTCGTACCGTAGCATTGTTCATCGCGGAACCGGGAGAAATCCACGATGAGAGCGGAGAACCGATTATCAGACCTCTTAAACTCGTTTCCGTTGTTTCCATACGTGACGAAGTGAGACCCGATTGCAGGGAAACCATGCAGGTTTTCATGGACAACAACATGGATATCAAAGTTATATCGGGAGACGACCCGATTACGGTTAATGCATTGTTCACCATCGCAAACATACCCGGAGAACGCAAAATTGTATCCGGTCCGGAACTCGAAAAGATGGATAAGAAGACATTCGACAGCACCGTTCTGACCACCAATATTTTCGGACGCATGAAACCTGAAAACAAAGAAGCGGTTATAGAGTCACTGAAATCGCAGGGAAGGTACGTTGCCATGATCGGGGACGGTGTTAATGACGTACGTTCGCTGAAAAGTGCACAGGTCGGAATCTCCCTGGAAAGCGGTGCCGGTGCTGCGAGAGGCGTATCCGACATGGTATTAGTAAACGATGAGTTTGCCGCATTACCAAAAGCACTCATGGAAGGCCGCAGAACGGTTTCCGGAATGAGAGATATCTTGAAACTATATCTTACCCGTAATTTTGCATTGGCAATGATGTTCGTTGTAATTTACATGTTCATCGGACATATTCCGATGATTCCGATTCAAAATACATTCTATGCGTTTGTATCTGTCTCGATTATAGCATTCTTTATGACGATTTTCGCCAAACCCGACGAAAATAAAGAACTTATTTTGCCGGATGTTTTGAAATTCTGTATTCCGTCGGCTATAATCATCACAGTGTTCAGTATTGTATCTTATCTGCTGTTCTCTACGCTGTACTCTTCAGGATTCGACATTATCAACGAAAGTGCCATGATTAGTGCAGGAAATTTTGATTCGGCGGAAGATATGTGGAATCATTTGACATGGTCGGGTTCGTCGCCGTCTGAAGCTGTTGCCCGTTCAACCCTGGTGCTTGTAGCAACATGTATCGGAGTATTACAGCTGCTTCTCGTTTCGCCCAGGTACAAGTGCCTGTCGATGGACGGTCGCACAAATAAGAGCCTCATACCGTTGTTCCTTATTCTGTTCCTGTTCTTCATACTGTTTGTAATGTATGAATATGTCCCTGCTATCGCAGTAGGTCTTGTCGGCTTGGTAATCTACACACCCGAAGCATACATGATTATGGCTATGATTGTAGTCGTTTGGTTTGTCACACAGGTAACCGTTCTTAAAATGAACGTATTCAGGAAACTTGTAGATTGGGTTGAAAAGATCTACCTGAAGAAATTGCGTGACGAATATTCCAAAGGAGACGTAACCGAAGAGTGATTACGGCTTATACTGTCCGTCGCGGTACATCTGAATCATGACATATGACGCGACAATGGCATCCGAATATGCACGGTGGTCCTGATTTCCGTGTATCCCGGCAGGATCACCCTCTACAATCGTTTTATACGCATAATCCAACTTGGGATAACGATAATCCCCTTCATGATACATGCTCGGAAGCTTGCATACGTCTTTTGCTGCCAACATGATGTCTTTACATTCATTGAACGTTCCTTTCAAATTCCACGGTTCCTTGTACAGAAATTTATCCATGTCATATTGAACGTTATATGATGTTACGCTTTTTCCTCTCAGAATGCGACGCACATCGTCTATTACTTTTACAACGGGCGGTGCATCCGCAACCATGTCAAGAGTCATATCGGTGTTGGTAAAAATCCAGGCATTGCTAAGATAGTCGTCCCACTCGTTGACATCATACCCTACTACCGAATCATAAACTTTCGAAACACTGCCTTTCTCAAGATCTACTTTTGCAATACCGATATCAACCACAAGATCTATCGGGGCACCTTTGAGACCTGTAGTTTCTGTATCAAGAACATATATTTCGGAAGAAGGAAGATAATCTTCAAGAGTTTTAAAGGCAGACATCAGTAGGCGTTATCGATACGCCATATAAATAACATCCATCTTGTAAAAAATGAGGATGTGCGGGTTATCCGCACACCAATCACTCATAAATGGTTTCTTTGGATTTTCTCTGATCGGGATTACTGTCGCTAAGAGCTTTCATGAGCCTCAGGTACTGTCCGATTGCTTCTTCCTGATCTTTTATCATCTGACAGACAAGATAAACATTCTTCATCATAGGGCTGGCATCTCCGAAAGATCCGGAAACGGGTTCGTCTCTGATCATTCCGATAATAACGGTCCTGGTGGAACGTGTTCCGGATTTTGAATCTTCATATCCGAGAACGGCGTCCAATGCAGCCTGACCGTACAATGTGGCATCCATATATTTTACAACAGCATCCGAAATTTCAGGATAATATGCGAAATCAACGGATGTTGACAGCTTCTGGAAATCTTCCATGAGGCGGTTCTGGTAATATGCATATCTTTGAATCTTGGACATTCCCGCATCGGAAACCAATTCGGATGTAGAGTACATATCCTTCATATCGCTTATTACGAAATCGGATTTCACCTGGAATTTACGTACTGTTTTCTCCTTGGGAGTAACTGCAAGATTCTTTCTGACAAGATACATGTCGATGTCGGGCTGAATGATTCTGTTCTGACGCAGTATCGCTCTTGCTTCGTCACGCTTCATACGGCCTTCGCGATTTCCGGAAACAATCGTATCAAGGAACATAACGACCAACGAAAGTACGATTAGGTTACAGAACATATTGTTGACATAATCATATATCGGCCAATTCAATATGGTGCAATCCGGGAACAGAGTGATCAATATGAAACTGATCAGAAGAAGTCCGGCACATATTGTGACCAATGTCAGAACGTAACGGTACACCATACGCATTTGAAATTTCTTTTCGGTATTGGTGGCGCGTGTTTTGACATATTTAGTATCAAGGCCTTCCTGTTTCTTAAGTGGAATTTTCATTCTAAACCACCATTTATGATTTTACGTATTAGCTCCTGGGTATCTTCTGCAGATGATGTTGTATTTACCATGAAAACATCACAAAGCGAAAGATATCTCAAAAAGAATTGTTTTCTGAGGTTCAAACGGCGTTCGTCTCTTATCAATTGATGAGGGTTACAGAAATCGTTGTCTTCAAGATATTTCAACGCATCCAACGGAGCCATCTGAATGACCTTTTCGGGGTCCGAATAATCGCGTTTTAGCAGGATTATTTTATGCATTGATGTTCTGTCGATTACCGAATCTTCACCGGTTACCCAACGGACATTACCTATTCCGCGCCCTTTATTGTCAAAACGAACTCCTTTTACCAACGCTTTATACTCTTCCCACACATCGCCTATATCTGCATCAATGTAGCAATTGCGTTCGGATCCTTTTATCGTAGGTCTGCCGCATCCGAATGATACGAAATACCAATCATCCGAAATCAGATGTGTGCGGTCTAATCTCAATAAACCCCATGACTGAGTTGTTTTTCCTGTTTTGGAGGGTGCTATCAGCGTTACTCCCGCACCGTCGATATCGATGGCGGCACCGTGTACGGAAAATATGCCGAATGTATCCTCAAGTATATTGCCGGCAAGACCGAGAGCTATACTTTTAATCCATCCATAATAATCGAAATTAAACAGGAACATCACAGAACCTTGTTCATAATATTCTGCGTGTAATTCCGTCCCTTCCTCCGTCATACAGAATATACGTGCATGCGCCCTAACGGAATCAGACATGTGGTAGAAGTTATCATCCCACATTTCTATGAAATCACGGTTCTCGGTGAACAATTCAACGCATATTCCGTTTATGTCCGCTTTAGACGAGAACATGTTCTTCATAGTGTTGATCTCCGAAAGCAGTTCCATGCGTTCGTGACCTATCATCTCAACTTTATATGAGGCCATTATCTCCCCACCTACCCTTATGCATACAATCACTTAACCATAACGCACCGATTGACAGAATATAGATACATCATATCGATACATCCTTATGGCAGGATACACAACACTTTGTTTTGATACTGAACGCGAATGTATCATCGACATAACGCGTGATGTCCAAAAGGTTGTATCAGAGAGCGGTGTGACCGACGGCATATGCATAGTTTTCTCCATGCATACAACCGCAGGCATCACAATTAACGAAAATGCGGATCCTGATGTAAAAACCGATATGCTGTTCGGATTGGAAAAAGCATTTCCGATACGTCCGGAATTCCGTCATGCCGAAGGTAATTCTCATGCACATCTCCGCACATCATGCGTCGGGCCGTCGCAAACTGTCATAGTATCCGACGGAAAACTTCTGTTGGGAACGTGGCAGGGAATTTATTTATGCGAATTTGACGGACCGAGGACCAGAAAAGTTCAGGTCAAAGTCATCGACTGCTGAGAATCATATGCGGCATTAATCCATTGGCAAATATTGATAAAAAATAATATATCCAGACAATGCGATTCAAATTATACGGGTAGTGAAACATATGACAAAAACTGCAGTCGTGTTTGCGTCAGGAATAACGCATAATACCAAAACAGTTGCCGAATACATATCCGGCAACATCGATTCTGACCTTTTCGATCTCAAAGCAGTCGATCCGGACATATCATCTTATGACAATGTGATAATCGGAACCGGCATTCATGCAGGCAAAATCTACAAACAGGTAGAAGCTTTCGTAAAGAAAAACAAGGACATTTTGGCAAAGAAGCATGTATCATTATTCCTCATGTGCCTGTACAACGAGTCCAAGGGCGATAAGCAGTTGAAAGCAATCTCCGATAAACTGGGTATTCCGGATTCAAGATATTTCAACATGAGGGATGCACCTAAGGGAGGGGTACCTCCGGCCGTAGATGATTTTATCAAAGGATTGGTATGAAATGATCGATTTGATTCTGCTGATCTATATAGTCATCAATCTCATTGTCTTCGTCATGTTTGTCTCGGACAAAAGAAAAGCGATAAAGGGCAAATGGCGCATCCCCGAAAAAACCCTGATATTGGCATCCCTGTTCGGCCCGTGGGGCGGAACCATAGGAATGAAGCTTGCACATCATAAGACACATAAAACCAAATTCAAACTGGTTTATATGTTTCTTATAATCCATATTGTAATCATCGCATATCTTTTGATTGCCTGATTACTGAGAATATATTTTACGGACATCCGTCTCTTCTCCGGGTTGACCGAGCAGAATGACACGGCTGTCCGCACGTTCTTTTATTATCTCCATTCCGACCAGATTTCCGAGCTCGGAAGAAAAACTTCTTATCTCGTCCATCGAAGGCATATTAGACATAGATAAACGCATTCTGGATCCGCCCACGAAAACATATCCCTTCGGTTCTATCAAATCCGGATCGGCAATTCTGTCAAGTTTTGCATAAGCATCGACATCGCACATGTTAATGTCTTTAACCAATGTATGACGGATGACCGTACGTGTATCAAGCGACGGTAAAATTTCCAGTGTTTTCATCAATCTGGACCAACAATCGGCATCCTTGGGGCGGCATATCTTACGATAGATATCTTCATTGGGTGCCGCAACGGTTACGTACAGTTGACGCGGAAGTTCGTCAAGAGCTTCCAATCTTTCCGGATACGTTCCGTTGGTAACCATGAATGTAGTCATGTCGCGACGGTGACATTCTTTGAGGAAATCTGAAAGATAAGGATATGTTATGGGTTCTCCGGCCAGAGATATGGCAACCTGATTCGGATTCCAGGCTTCTTCAAACATCTCTTTGGACACTCTGGAATCGCCTTTGAAACCTGTTATCAGCTTTCTCTGGTGTTCTATCAAGGCATCAAGCATTTCCTTCGGTTCTGCCCAGTTTTCTATTTTGAAATCATGCTCCTGAACACGCCAACAGAATGTACACATATGACTGCATTCGTTGATAGCTGGAGTCATCTGCAGACAGCGATGGCTGTTTATTCCATAAAAATCCTGTTTGTAACAGCACCTTCCGCGTACAAGACTTTCTTTCATCCAGTGACAAAGTTTGACTGCCGCATGGTCGTTGTATATACGGTATTGTTGTTTAATCAGAAGATCATGATAATTTTGATCCATATTTGACCCTCAGAAATCAAACAGACTGCGCTGTTTGGGTTTTGGCTTTGGTTTCGGCTCCTCTTTGACCTGAACGGATTCATCGTGAATCGGAACATTGATGACAATGCCTGATTTAGGTTTTGTCGAACTTATAATACGTTCCAATTCCCTGTCCTCTATGTCTTTAATGATTGCCTTAATGGACGGGTCGTCGGATTTCTTACCCATTAGAAATGCCAATTCGGCCGGTTCCAGCTTAGCCGATTCTGCCAGATGACGGGCGAGATCGTGATCGAATCCCACCATAAGCTTGATTGACGGCAGTATGTCCATATCAACACGTCTTGCAGATGTATGCAACATATCAGCCAATTTTATGACGGTGCTGTTACGGATGCTGCGAATGCTTTTGCTCGCAGACATCTTCTTCAGAAACGGCGGAAAAGATACAGGACCGCTATATGAATCTCTGAAACGTGCCGTAGCTACTCCGGCAGTCATCATATCCTTGGCATAACTTATGGCCGCCTTACTTCCGCGTGCCATATACAAATCCGCCCTGGACATTTTTTCAAATGCTCTGACCATATCTCCGCGATCGCGGTATTTTACAGGGATATTGTCATTTATCCAAATAATGGCCTCTTTGGGATCTATTTCTTCCGTATCCATCATCCTGCGGGACTCAAAAGCATCTTTGGAATGAAACACGGAATTGATGAATGTGAACATATCGACATCTTTGTCGCGTTTAGAGAGGCCATTGGCCATTTCAACGGTCACAAGATTCTGTCCGAGCGATAATGATTCTAAATTTCTAACTGCGGCGCGCATGTCTCCGCCCGAATTGCTGGCTATTATGTTCATCGCTTCGCTTTCTACTTCCACGCCTTCGTTGGAAGCAATAGCCGCAAGCGCTTTGGCAACCGAAGAAACAGATGCTTTCTTGAACGTTATTTGTAATGTTTCATTACGGATGGTGCTGCTTTTTTGACTCAGCGCATAAAAATCGTTTGCTATCAGAATTACCGGTTGACGGGTTGTCTTGATAAGCAAATCAATAACAGGCATTGCACCCTTATCTGCTTTCCCAAAGAGATTGTCAGCTTCGTCAAGAATTATTAATTTGTGGTGGCCTTTGGAAACATCCCCGTATGAACCGTCGTCACCGAATGTATTGAACCTTGACCCTTTGATGGCGATACGCTCAATTTCCGCTCCGGTACGTTGGTCGGATGCGTTCATCTCCACATAATCCCAACCCATCTCATTGGCTAATGCCAAAGCCGAAGTTGTTTTGCCTATACCCGGGCTACCCATCAGAACAACAGCACGTTTGGACGGTATTCCAGACAACCAGCTTTTGGCCCATTCGCGGAGTTGTCTTACCGGAGTAGGATTGCCGATTACGCCGTCAAGTGTTTTCGGACGGTATTTCTCTGTCCAATCCATTATTTGCCCTCCGGTGCGTATATAATACCCAAAAGATCCATGGATTGATACATGAAGACAAGCATGCGTATCGCCATAATGTAGAATGACGAACTGGTAATAAAATGCGGATCTATGTACAGTAATATGGCGCTTATCGCCAAAAACATTATTCCGCGGGACCATTTTTTCATTATCAGATGGCCTATGCCGAATATGTTTACAACGCCGAATATCAACCCTATCATCAAAGCGAGCATTCCGTTTTTACGCAAAGTCATTCTGACGGGTACCGCAGGTGCAGAACTCTGTACTTTATTTCCGCATTTACCGCAAAAATGCGATCCGGGCTCAATCGGTTCGCCACAGTTGGCACAAACACCCGGCGAGTAATTTCCTTTGTCATCGAAACATATGGCAGTATTTTTCATACATCCGCAAAACGGACAGAAATCCATATCGTCGGGAATCTCCCTTCCACATTCGGAACAAACGAAAATCATCTTGTAACATCATCCTCGAGGTGCATCCTATAGATGCCCTTATCGCATTCTACCTTAATAGGTTCTCCATAGAGCTCGGAGATATGGGCATCGTCCAGCAAGGTTTCCTTGTCCCCGTCAGCAAAAACTCTGCCGTCGCGGATCATTACAACACGCTTTACGGACACAGGTATGTCTGTAAGGTCGTGTGTAATCATAACTATGCTAACTCCCCTGTCTATAAGTATATCGAACATTGCACGGAATTTCGATTTCATAACAATGTCCAATCCCGTCATCGGTTCGTCCAATACGAGTAAATCAGGATCTGTTACAAGAGCGCGGGCTATGAGGACACGACGCATTTCGCCCAGAGATAAATTCTCGATCTCCCTGTCATATATGTCGTCCACTCCCATCATTATCGCGCAATCCATGGAACGTTTCTTCATTTCATCAGTAACCGAATGATTTCTGAATACATCCAGGCTATTGAAGAATCCGGAACATATCACATCGCCTACGATTACATCGCTACGAAACATGTTCTGAAGATCCATGGAAACGACGCCCATACGGCTGCGCACGTCGAAAATATTCCACTTATCTTTTCCAAAAATACGCATTGATGCGGGTGACGATTCATCATAATACGGATGAATGTCACCCCTCAACAATTTAATCAAAGTAGTTTTACCTGAGCCGTTAGGCCCAATGACTGCTACGTTTTCTCCTTTATATATGTCCAAATCAACGGAGGTGAGTATGTGGATTCCGTTACGCACAACCGATACGTTACGAAGCTCAAGAGCTTTTTCCATACCCTCTCCATTGATTGGTCATACTTAATCTGTAGCAAAGCTCAGATGTTTACGAGGCATTTGTCGATGGCAACAAAGAGGCTCGCGACCTGTTCTCCTGCAGGTGTCAGGGAAACTATGGTAGAGCGCGAGGTCATGTCCATGTTCTGATCTATGAGTCCGATTTCTTCCAAGTGGTTCAATTTGTCGGGCATCCTGGGATTTGACGACACATTGTCGTAGATGTCGATTTTACGGCTTGGTCCATTGGATCCCAAATATTTCAGGATCGAGATCATGTGCTTTTCTTCGAATACGGAAACGCCATCTGCTGACTTCGATTTCATTGTATCACCTTTAATCGGTTTAACAGCGATTAATCAAATACTTTATTTTCTTATATATTAAGGGTTCGGTTGAATGCTCATAGATTGTGAATCTATATAGCACATCATACCCCTTTATCGTATTTATAGTAATCACTATTTTTTCTATTTTTCAATTTTTATGATTTTTAAGTCTTAGAACATTCTACCTATGAACATTCCAATTCTTTCGCACGCTGATTCTAAGTATTCAGTATATAATGTTTTTGTAAAATAACTCTAATGGAATGATAGTATTTTTCAAAATAATAATCTCAAAACTGTGCCGATCGACAATACAATGTACGATACGGTTTAATATTGGTCGATAGATACAGTGTTGTCTGGCTTGGCCGGGGTGCTTGGCGTGCCCTATATCCGAAATCGTCAATATGCGGAGGCGACAGCAAGGGACGGTCCTTGTTGAACATCCAAGCCCATCGAGAAACAATGAAATCTTGTCCTATGGAGTCGGTGTTTGTAACGAAAGCAGTCGGAGGATTGCGGTTCACACATCAATCGGGGAAACCGGGTCAGGTCCTGACGGGAGCAGCCTTACCTCGAACTACTGACGTTTGTAGGGATACAGGGTCGAGAATCAAAATGGCAAACTTGGTTTGCGATGCGGGTTCAACTCTTGTGGCCAGGCACTTATTTGTGATGACATTGACCGCAACCGGTTATGATGTCTTTATTGAAATCGAATAGGATACCTGTTTCTGTTCCATCGGTTAACTTGAGGATTTTTGTATCATCGACTTTACCGACTACGGCGCCTTCACAACCGACTTTGGAAAAAATATCAATTATCTTCTGAGAATTTTCCGACGGGCATGAAAATACAAATGCGCACCCCTGGTAGCTGAGTGCCCATTTGATTTCATCGACATTATTGGGGATTGGTATAGCCCTTATATCCACGATTCCTCCTTTTCCGGAAGATTCCAACATCATGCCTAACGTACCCACATGACCGGGATTGCTCATGTCTTTACACGAATGGGCCAAATGGAGATCCGCAACCTGTGCAACAGCTTCCATCTGACGCCTTACTATGTCGTCATCTTTGTCTATAGTAGTAACGAATGCCATAGGCAACTCTTCCGGATAATATCCGTCGATATCGATTACGAAAACAATGTCATCGCCCGGTTGAGCAGTACTGCTTAATAATACAGCATCTTTCGCAACGGTTCCGGTTATCGCGATATCGACGGCATTGTAACTGCAGTCGGGATGTGTATGGCCTCCTACGATAGGAACATTGAATTTTCTTATTCCTTCCTGCATCCCTCTGATTATTTCGGATCCTGAGGACGCGCCATTCATAGATATTACATCAACCATTCCAAGCGGACGACCGCCCATGGCCGCTATGTCATTGACATTAACCAAAACCGCAAAATAACCTGCCAAATACGGATTTACGGATACAAGAGACTGCATTATGCCGTCGGTGGCAAACAGAACATATTGATCTCCGACATCGAGTGCAGCAGCATCTTCTCCTTCGGCAGCATACACGCGCGGGAAAGAGTCTGTGGGTAATTTATCCACCACTTCGTGAATCGAATTCTTTCTTGTTACACCGGGGTGCTTCCTTACTGCTTCGATCATCCTTTCTATTCTAGACATATCGTTCCCTCTCAACGCCATAAACCGCGCTTACGCAGCACTCTTATCGATACAACACAAAGAACAGCCATGAAGAACAGCAGGACATACGAAGTGTATTCCCAACCCGCTCCCGGCAAAGGAACGTTCATTCCGTAAAAACTTGCCAACATCGTAGGAATCGATATTATCAAGGTGATGGATGTCAGGAACTTCATAACGCTTGCAAGAGAATTATTAAGATCTGCTTCAACCAACTGCCTGGTACCCTTGATTATCTGACTGTATGTGTTTGTCATTTCAAGAGCCTGTGCCGTTTCGATGTATACATCATCCATAAGGTCTCTGTCTGACGGTGACGAAGCGAAACGCGACTGCTTACCCAGCCTTTCTATAATTGAAACATTAACAGAAAGCGACGTCTTGAAATAAACCAAGTTGGACTCCAATTCGTGCAACTCGAACAAATCATCACGACGCGTAGCCTTGCGTATCGATTCTTCGATGGACATTCTCTTGACTTCGATATACTTCAGGTCTGCCTGATAATTTAACGCTATTCTGAATAAAACCTGAAGAACAAAACGCGAACGGTTTGCAATATTCATGTAACTGATGTTTTTGTTCTTGAGATTCTTATTACCGGCAATGTTGCTCAATGCAAACAATTCCTGAAGAGATACGGTGACAATCGCACTGTCCGTTACGGTAATGGATAACGGATATGTTGTAAACTCTTCTCTGCCGTTACGCCATTCCCTGGTAGGTGCGTCAATAACGATGAGCGTGTAATCGGGCTCGACTTCGGTACGCGATCCTTCTTCATCATCCAATGCGGCGGTCAACGCTTCGCGGTCTATGCCTAACGCAGCCTGAACACGATCAATTTCTTCTGCCGTGGGGTTAATCATATTAATCCATACATCCGAACATATCTCGTCGACTTTGCATGGTCTGCCTTTATCCATAGCATATATGTCCATCATTTTATCACCCCTTATACCAACATTGAAATGATTACCAAAGCAAATACGAACAACACCAGTGTTGATACGCTGTTCGAAATGCTGTTTACGGCATCCTCACGTTCCTGACCTTCCTTGTATTTCATCTTTTCCAGTGACCAACTGACGAACCCTCTGAACAGGAAACCTCCGTCGAACGGATATGCGGGCAATGCATTGGAAATCGCCAACAACAAATCAAGCCAGAATATCCAATACAGCAAGGACATTATTATCCAAAAAACATCCTCTGCCGGAACGTCATACCACCATTTCACTTCGTCGGATATGGGATCCATACCGTTGAAAGGACCAGAAAGATAACCGAGCAACCCGGTGAAATAGGAATAAAGATCTGTGCTGTTATAGAACGGATTGAGGGAAGCATCCAACATTATATTGGGTGTCGTAAGCGTAAGTCCGCCGGTCGTAACAACCAATCCAAGATATCCGCAATCTTTGGTAGGCGAACCGGAAAGAATAACCTCATGCGATTCGATGTCTGCGGAATCCTTACCGACGGTTTTCACGGTAACAGCCTGTCCGGATTCTGTATTGGCCATAATTTTGGAAAAAGAAACGGGATCTGAAACAAGCGTTTCTTCGCCGTTTATTATTATCGAATACAGGAACGTTCCGTATGATATACCGTATTTGTTTGCGGGAGCATCAACAACGACCGAACGGATGTATGCACCCATCTGGATATTGTCTACTGTATGTTGCCCTTCTTCATCAAGATATGTTATAGAATATCTTTGAGTCGGATTGAAACAATAATCTATTGCGACACGTCCGTCGTAAGTTACGGTTTCACATGATTTCCACTCTGTGCCGCCTGCTTCCCTGATTTCTGTTATAATTGCAGAGGTAGGTATGCCTGCTTCGTATACAGGGGAATCCATATCGACCTGATATACGCCTGCGTTGTTCCCCATATCGGTTGTTATGCATCCGCCCATTGAACTGAGGAGGACCATAGCAATGACTGCAAGAACTGTGTTTACGGTTATGCCTGCAGCATAAACATCCATTCTGGCAC
>SAMEA104315432__coassemble_348_pt1 | contig 24076 bp, 18 predicted proteins | sample SAMEA104315432__metabat2_high_PE_023 | metagenome-assembled genome bin SAMEA104315432 (sample SAMEA104315432) | gut metagenome | biome: Monkey gut; feature: monkey-associated habitat; material: faeces | place: China | collected 2013 | reverse complement strand
GTGGGAAGTTACTACAATCTGACAACAGAACTGCATTACGAAGCCGTTTTGATGACCATTCTGTACGAAATGATTCCTTCATATGAAGTCAGAACGGAAACCGAATACGGCAACGGAAGAGTAGACATAATCCTGATTCCCAAAAAAGATGGAACCGTTCCGATTATCATCGAACTTAAGAAAGCCGATAAGGAAGAAGATCTGGAAGTCTGTGCGGAGAATGCCGTGAAGCAGATACATGACAGAAAATACTACGCAAACATGCACGGAAAAGTTATTCTGATCGGTTTGGCATTCTGGGGAAAGATTCCGAAGTCTGTCGTTGAAACGATATGCTGTTGATTCGCATTTTAGAGCGATGTATTGCCATAAATCAGATCTAGCATGTTGCATTTCAAATAACATTTTGTCGGCCATAATTTGGCAATTGGAGAATGGCTGCATGTCACAATGTTGGTAATCAAATCATTATTATTCCATAAAGTTTGATTTCCTACATACCGATTTTTTGGTTGTTATTGAATTTGTATATTATACTTTTGGTTAAATGGGCATTTTTATCCTCCAATTGAATCCAATAAAATTCAATTTTAATGGTTATAATAACCAATTTAAATACTCAAACCAGAACTACTTATTTTAGAACTTTTTTCTATGACTATATATCCAATCCGCCAGGGAGGAATGGCGGGAGGCGAAGTAATGAGGTCGTTGACAATTAAGTTGGGCGTTTCGGCCCTATTGGTGATATTGGCAGTATCATCCCTTCCTTTCATAGGTCTAACGACCTCTGCAGAGGATGATGCCACGGGCGTGATTATCGATTTCGGATATTGGGATGTTGTTTGGACCGAAATGACGTTCCAGGAGGATTGGGATGCTGTTCGTGCATTGGAAGAAGCCTGTGACATGAATTCTCTGCCTTTGGTTTTTTCGGATGAAACCAAGACACATCTCGTATCCATCAACGGACAGTTGAATTTATACGGCGTTACATGGGGTCTGTATGTAATAGATGACGAAGGCTTATGGAAGGCTGTTGAGGACTACCATTCTGTTAATGCGTATGACGAAGGCATAATTTGTTGGGCCAGGTCATCCGGGCCCGACTCCGTTATACCCGCAACCGATCAGACGGGATTCAATTATTATGGGTATGCCCGCGACGGTATTTCCCTCAAGTCGAACGAACCTTTGAGAGTCGTATCTTTGGCACCATCCATAACCGAAACCGTAGCCGCCGTAGGCGGAGTAGACTATCTGGTCGGAACTGATTATTACAGCAATTATCCGCAGGAAGTGGTCGATCGTCAAAACAGCGGAAAAATAGAGATTGTAGGCGGATATACGGATCCGAATTACGAATGGATCATAAACGCCGATCCCGATATTGTAATTTGCGACGGAGGTACCGGAGAGCATGTATCAATGGCAAACAAACTCCGCAAGTCCGGTGTCGACTGCGTTGTGTTATACAACGCCACAGATGTAGAGAAGCTGTACGACAATATGTGGATTGTAGCCTCCGCCATGGGGGTCAGCGGTAATGCCAACAAAGCGATAACTTCTGCCAAGAATACGATAGACGTAGTTACTTCGATTGCCGGTTTCCAGGTGGTGGAGCGTGTTTTCGCTTCGCTCGGTGTGGAACCGTCTCCGTGGACCAGCGGTTCCGATACATTTCTTTCGGATTTAATCGGAAAAGCGGGGGGAGTCAATGTATTCGATGCTTCAAAATCGTCATGGTTTATGGTAAACAAGGAGCAGATTCATAAAAACGATCCGTCCGCGATTGTCATAATATACGATTCCAGAGAGATTACTACCGAAGAAGAATATCAGGCCATAATCGACAATCTCGATCCTCTGTGGAAGGAGACCAGAGCTTACAGAAACGGCGAGATTTACATATTTTCCGGAGATTCGGCGGACATACTTTCCCGTCCCGGGCCCAGATTGGCACAGGCTGCCGAATTGCTTGCCAAGGCGTTTTATCCCGACAATTTCCTCGATAGGGATCCTTTGGATTCGGTACCCAAATTCTTTGGTGACGATTACGAACAATATCTGAAGTACCAGTATGAGGCGAGCTGATGAAGCGTGCAATCATATCTTTGTTTTTTGTAGCAGTAGTTGTACTGTCTGCGGCATCCGTGCCGGTTGATGCGGATTCTTCCGACGGCGTTCTTGTCGATTACGGCAACGGAAGTTACGAATGGTATTCGGGGTCGGCCGCAACATACGGCGAATTGTTCAAACTTTGCCGTTCGGATGCGATTATCGACGGTTCTAACACATCGGTCGGAGATTATCGTGCGAAGACAATTACAGATACGGACGGCAACGAAGTTTCTGTAGTCTGGCGCATATATTCATGGGACGGCTCGGATTGGCAATTTGAGGGTACGGACTATTCCGAATCTTATTCGGGAGGTTATGTTGCTTTCGGATATTATCCGTCGGGATTTGTGCCGGTTGTCACGCCCGACAGCAAAACGGCGTGGACGATGATCGGCGGATCGTCGGATTCATACGGTTTATCCCAATCATACGGAACGGATTCTCCGAAACTGCCCGTCGAGTGGTATAAGGTCTACAATACGGGATACGTGGATTCCGGATTGGTTGTCGCGGGAAATTACCTGTATCACACGACAGGCGGAGTATACGGAGCGCATGACGGAACCGAAGATGCGTATGTGTACTGTGTAGACAGATTTACGGGTCAGGAAGTATGGAGTTATCACGGTGTCAAAGGAGCAGGTTACGAAGTTACTACGCCTCTTATCGTCGATTCCCATCTTGTTGTAACTTCTACCGACGGATACGTCAGGGTTTTTGACAGATTTACGGGCGAAGTGGAGGATGAGATTCTGATTGAATACGATCCTCCGACGGATGAGAACAAGAATATCGTATGGGACGGCAGAATATTTGTCACCGGAGCTACCACTCCGGTTTACGATTCCGGATGTATTTACTTCGGTACCGCAGACGGAAGGGTATGCTGTTATTCCTTATCTGCCGACGGATTGCTTTCCAATGTATGGACATTTACTGCATCATCCGAATATGACGTGACAGAAGACGGCGAGAAAACGAAAATAGATTACAAAGGAAGCAGAGGCTGTTTCTACTTCCACGCGCCGACGATAGCGAGCATCGACGGAAGGTCGGTATTATACATCGGAAATTACGAGGGATATCTGTTTGCTATAGACGCATCTGACGGTTCCGAGATTTGGAGCAAGAGGCTCATAGATCTGCGCGAAAACAATAACGCCCAGCCGTATACGCCCGGGTCGGTTACTTCGATTACCGTGTCTCCGGATAAGAAAACGATGGTTGTGGGCTGTACGGACGGGGCTCTTTTTTCGATGATAGGATACGTGCTCGGACTGGATCCTTCCAACGGGGACGAGAAGTGGAGAATGAACGGGCTGTTCACGCCGCCGGCCAGCGACGGCGACGCATTGTACAGCTATCTTTCGGTTCTCAGCGACGGGTCGTCCGTGTTTGAGTATACCGACGGAAGCGAGTGTGTCGGGCGCGATGCCATCCTTAAATTCGATTGGGACGGCAAAGTGGTCTGGATGAGCAAAGATTATCAGATGATTAAGGGACAGCTTACCATTGCCGACGGAAGAGTTTATGCCATGGATTACTCCGCAGGCAAGTTCTGGCCGACCGGAGGAGGCGTCACAAGTCTGGATGCCGAAACCGGAGCCGAGGTGTGGAGAGTCCAATTGAAACCGTTTACCGCGGATTCCTACTCGATGGTACCTATTACGGTGATTGACGGAAAGATCTATGCCGCCAATGATATCGGAGCGGTTTATTGTATATCGGAAACTGCGGGGGAAGGAACGGACGAGGAACGTTTGGAGATGCTCCAGACGGTAGGATTCCGCCATTGGTCATGGGGGGTTCTGATTGCGGTCGTAATCGTGTCGATGCTGGTCGCATACAAGCTTTACTGAAGGAGGACACATGATGAAGAAGGATAGAAAGGGGCTGTTCAGAACCGATTCCGGGTCAGACGACGGCGGGAATAAGGAGAAGAAACTCGGAATATTCTCAAAAGGATACCGCGGAATGAGGGAAGATATGACCCGTCCGACAGAGGCGGGACTGAGCGAGATTTCCAAAAAGAAACGCAGATTCAAAGTCATAGTTGCGTTGGGAATGATTCTGTCTTTGATTGCATTCCTGATATCGATTTCGATTTCGTCGGGAGGTATAATTCCCGTCAGCGAAGCCGTTTCGGCGATGATATCGGCCATTCAGAAAGGCGGTGTGAATCTGAATGTTACCGAACTGTACATTTATCAGGCCAGGCTGCCGAGGGCTTTGGCAGCCATAGCCGTAGGTGCCGGATTGGCCATTGCGGGCTGTATGTATCAGGCCATAATCAGAAATCCGTTGGTCGATCCGTATATAACCGGTGTGTCTTCCGGAGCGGGATGTCTGGCCATCGCGGTTGTTGCGGTCGGTCTTTCGTTTACGTTCATAAGCGACAATCAGCTCTATATGATTCCGATGGCGGCTATTGTCGGAGGAATCGTGGCATTCCTGATTACAATGCTTGTCGCGGAGGGCTCCGGAGGATCGTCCACCAATTACATCCTGGCAGGAGTTATCGTAGGATTCGCGTTTTCATCCATACAGACTGTTTTCCTGTCGTTGGCGAAGAACAATCTTACGGATATAATGTGGTGGCTGTACGGTTCTTTTGCCAACATAACCTGGGAGAACGCATGGATTGTATTCATTCCTACGATGCTGCTGTCTTTGCTGGCGATGGTCTGGGCCAGAGAATATAATCTGTTCATGATGGGCGAGGATCAAGCCAGACAATTGGGTCTGAATGTAAGGCTGTTTAAGATTTCCATGATGACGCTGGCTTCCGTTATTACGGCATTGTCCGTGGCATTCTGCGGTATCATCGGATTCGTGGGATTGGTTATTCCGCACGCATGCAGGATGGCCCTGGGTTCCGATCACAGATTAATCATGCCCGCATCCATTGTTCTCGGTGCGATGCTTATGCTGTTCGCCGATCTCATCGCCAGGACTGTAATTTCTCCTTTGGAACTTCCCGTAGGTGCGATAACCGCGATGATCGGTACTCCGATTTTCGCATACATGCTTATGAAGAGGGGGCGTACATATGACGGATGATTGTAACGAAACACCTTTGCTTAAAATAGAAGGGCTTTGCAAGGAATTCGACGGATTCAAGGCATTGGACAATATTAATATCGAATTCGGAAGCGGAAAACTCATCGGATTAATCGGTCCGAACGGATGCGGAAAATCAACGATGATGAAATGCATCTGCAAATTGTACGAACCGACTTCGGGGAACATATACGTGGACGGAAGAGAAGTTACGACCATGAAGCCTGCGGAAGCCGCCAAACTGGTGGCGACGGTCCCGGCCGAGGCCGGGAATACGTTCGGAACTTCGGTTATGGACATGGTTATGCTCGGAAGATATCCGTTTGTGGACCGTATCTGGTGGGAGGATCCGGAAGACGAACGGATGACGCTGAAAGCATTGGAAACGTTCGGTTTGAGCCATCTCAGGAACAAGCAGGTTTCCTTGTGTTCGTCCGGTGAGAGGCAGCGTACTCTGATTGCCAAGGCGTACGTTCAGGAACCCAAGCTGATGTTGGTCGACGAACCTACGGCACATCTGGACATGAAATACAAACTCCAGGTTATGGAGTATCTCAAGTCCCTGTCGCATTCGGATATCACGGTGATGGTTGCCGAACACGATATCTCGCTTATGGCGAGATACTGCGATGTGTGCATCATAATGAAGCACGGCCGGATAGTTACCGTGGGCGATCCGAAAGTGGTTATCACTCCCGATATCATACGCGACGTTTACGAGGTCGAGGCGAGAGTGGGTTTGGATGAAGACGGGGAAATTTACGTGCTCCCCAAGAGGTTTATAGATGGCTCCCTCTGACCGCAATTTTGTCTGTAAGGTCTGCGGTTATGCCTGGACAGGCAGGAAGGACAATCCCCGTACGTGTCCTTTCTGCTGTACACGGAAGTGGGACGGTTTTACCCGCCGTACATGCTGCAGCTGCGGATACGAATGGATCGGACGCAGCGAAGACGCTCCGAAGAGGTGTCCCGGATGCTGTGTATCGAATTGGGACGCTCCCAATTACAGGTTGCAATGCAGGAAATGCGGATACGAATGGAATACCCGCGGGTACAAATCCTCGTCGGAAACATCTTTGTGTCCGAAATGCAAAGCAAACGATTGGATGAAAACGCCCAAAATGGCTGTTTGTTCGAACTGTCACCGCAGTTATGTTCTGCATAAGCTTTCCAAGACGACTCTGTGTCCCGCGTGTTCCAAAAAGTCTTCGGAAAACGTGTGTAGGTGTCCTTTTTGCGATGCCGAATGGGTTTCGAAAAAAGATTCGTGGGTTGTCTGTCCGAGATGCGGTTTCAGGAAACCCGATAATGCCGACGACATACGCTGCGTATGGACCGACGGCAGGCGTACGCTGAAATCCGTGCGGAGCGGAGATTTTGATGCAATATATCTGTGGATAGGATCGAATCCCGTATCTGCGGTATGTACGGAAGAAATCTGGAAGAAAACGGGGTTGGAGTACAAAGAAGATTGTTTTCAGGCCCTGGCGGATTATTTGGAAAACCATGCCGACGATTGCATCGAGCGTAATTCGGATACCAAAAAAATGTTGAATCTTTCCGACGGAGATTACGTTCTTCTGGCGTACCATTTCGACGGTATGTCTCCGGAAGCTTTGGCATTGAAATTCGACACCAGCCTTGACGAAGTCCGCAAAGCGTTCGACAGAATCATGGCTGCATATTCCCGGTGCGGGATACCTGTTAACGACAATACGTATACGGAAAATCCTCAGGATGAGTACAAGAGATATTCCGACGACACAAAGGCACCAGGGCGTTGATTTGGATTTTACTTATGTGTTGTTATGTGAAGATTATTGTGGTAGATACATCCAATAGTATATATTGTATGACATCAATGCTTAATCCAACTGGTGCTTATGTAAAAAAATGTCGCATCAGGAGTTTGATTAGATGAACGTCAAATTAATGTCAATATTTGTTGCGACAATTATGTTCGCAACAGCGTTCGCCATTGTGGCCGATGACGAGTCGGTAGCTTTGGTGCACGACAACGTATTGGATTTAGAGAGCGACAGTGCGATTGTCTACCTCTCAGGAGGATCCAATACCGCACAGTTTACGGTGAAGGCGGGCACTATTCCCGCCAACTATTCTTCGAGCGATATATCCTGGCATCTCAACAATCTTGACGACGGGGCACAGCTTGTTTCATTCGATTCTGCGGGAACACAGTTCACCGCATCCGGTGTTTCTACCGTGACCGTTTACGGAAAGGCATTGGGATCCATAGAAATTGTTGCCGAAATCGTCGGAACAGAGTATCACGCTTCCGGAGTTATCGTGGTTTTCCAGACCCCCGGAACACAGGCTACGGAATTTCACTTTATGATTAAGGTTGACCAGAATGCAGGATATGTGCCTACATTGCCAGATAATTTCTCAGATAATATTTATGAAGGCGTGCAGATAGATGTTCTTCAGAGTGATTACACAGGAACTTCTGACTTTACGGCATTTACTGCATTGCAGTGGTATTGTCAAAATCACGGTTGGGATTTCGATGCAACTTCAAGCGGTTGGATTAATACATTCCTTGGACTTGGAACATACCAAGGCACGAACGGATCTTGGATCTATTGGGCACAATATCATTATGGTTCCGATGGAAAATTGGTGTTCAATAATACAACCTTGGATTACATTACAACTGTGGATAGTTCGTATATTGCGCTTGTGTTCTGGGAGTCTCCCAATTCAAGTAGTATGCCAGAGGTACCGTCCATTCAGCGTTAATTTTTTTTCCTAAAATAAAATCAATCATATTTTAACCATACTTCTGGTAATACCAGAAGTATGGTTTTATGTTGTTCAAAAGGTGAACATCACCAAAATCAGTGGTAAAAATCACTGATTTTGGTGGTGTGTGCATTTGTATCTGCTGTTTTGTGTACATCTATGTTTTCTGACGAATCATATGCAGAGTCGTGGATTGATACAGACAATGGATTGACATATGAATTGGAAAAAGGTGATCCCAACACAGCAGTTGTCATCGGTTGGGATGAAAAAACAAAAGATATTACCATTTCATCGGAGATTACAGTAAATGATGTAAAATACAATGTTGTTGAAATCAGATCAACGTCCGATGGTAGTACTTTTGAATCGCCTTTTACAGGTAAAGGAATCGAGTCTGTTAAAATCGGTTCGAACATCTATATTGGATCGGGAGCGTTCTATAATTGCTCTTCTTTGAAAAATGTGGAGATCTCAGAAGGAATAGATTCGATTGGTAACAAGGCATTTTATGGATGTGTGATGCTGAGTGATGTGGTACTTCCCAAATCTGTAACTACAATAGGCATTTCCACATTCGAAAGTTGTTCATCTTTGGTCAATATCGATTTTAGTAATGTGGAAATTATAAAAGAATCAGCTTTTAAAGGATGTAAAACGCTAGAATCTTTGAATTTATCCTCTGTCACAAATGTCGGTAGTTCTGCTTTTGAAGATTGTACGTCTTTAAAAACCTGTGTTTTCGGTGAAAATTTCACTACAATAAATGGGTACGCTTTTAAAAGTACTGGAATAAAAGAATTTAACTTTCCCAGTGTTTTCAATAATAAATTTAATGGAAGTTCTCCTTGGTGGCCCGATTGTACTGAAGCAATAAACATCAGTGATTCAAATCCATATCTTCGCAGTGATGACGGAGTGGTATATAATAAAGGCATGAGCACTATGTATCTCCTTCCTCCGTCAAAGACTGGAGAATATACAGTTTTAGCAAATCCTACTGCATCTGCTCTCAAACAAGTGTCGTTGGATAAATTATCATTTTCAGATAGCGTTACCAGAGTAATATCTATATGTACTTCAATAAATGGCAGCAGCGTAAAGGAAGTGATATTGCCGAATACTGTAACATCTGTATCTTTTCCAAGTTTTTCTTATTGCGATCAGTTGGAACGCGTAGACCTTGGAGGGGTTACATCAATACCAAAAGGTAGTTTCAAACATTGTGATAATTTAAAAGAAGTAAAGATGGAAAACGTGACAACAATAGATTGTGCGTTTTATGAGTGTCCCAAATTGAATTTAGTGTTACCCGAATCCATAAAAACATTCAATATTGCTACCACTAAAAATGGTTCAGTGTGTACCGAATTCAATGTGAATTCTATAACGTTTCCGTCAAAGAATGTTTTGAAGAATCTGAGTATACAAAATATTGTGTCGTATGATTCAAATCTTGCTGATTTCAAAGATTTTAAATTCACAGATTATTATGCTGGTTACTTTGCCAATAAGACTGTGAATGTGTTAGATTGCACAAAAGGTCATTCATATAATATGGTAAAGTATGTGATGGATCCGTCCTACTATGTATTGATGATTGTACCGATTTCTCTAAAGGTAACACACATCACATATTTAGATGAAGATGGCAATCCGTTCACATCAAATAATCCTAGTAATCCAACACTGAATCCAAGTTGGAATGGTGAACCATCATACGAAATTCCAGACAAGGAAGGTTATGTCGGTAAGTGGAAAGAAGTTTCTCCTGACACATATCAATTATACTACGTGCTTGTACACGAAGCCTCGTTTGTTGATGAGTTAGGTAATGAGATTGAAAAAATCAAATTCAATGAGGAGGACGGTATTTCATTACCTAGCACTCCAGACAAGGAAGGTTATGTCGGTAAGTGGAAAGAAGTTTCTCCTGACACATATCAATTATACTACGTGCTTGTACACGAAGCCTCGTTTGTTGATGAGTCAGGTAATGAGATTGAAAAAATCAAATTCAATGAGGAGGACGGTATTTCATTACCCAGCACTCCAGCTAAAGAAGGTTATGTTGGTATGTGGGAAGAGGTTTCCTCTAATAAATATCAGCTCTGCTATTCGCCGATTTTATACACGGCAACATTTGTTGACGAAGCAGGTAATACAGTGGGGAAGACTGAGTTCACCGTAAGGGACAAGACTTTGGATGAACCCGAAGTCCCTGTCAAGGACGGTTATGACGGAAGCTGGACTTATGAGATTAAAGCAGGAAACATGGTTGTGAAACCCAATTATGTTGCTTCTGCCGATGAGGACGATTCAGACAACGGATCCAACACCATAATTTATGTGGCGGCAGTTGTAGTCGTTGTAATAATAGCTGCAATCGCCATAGCATATATCAAAAGAAACTGATTAATTTTGGGAGGGAAACCTCCCTTAACGTCCGGTGAATATATGAAAATCAAAAGTTGTATGCTTTTGATAGTTGTCTGTGTTGCGTTTTCTTGCACATTATTTGGAATCCATGAATCGGATGCAGAAAACGGATATACGATAACTGTTAATTCGCAAAATGGTTCGGTATTTGATCAGGAGGGTAACGAATTCACCGGAGGTGAGTTTAAAAATTCCCTCACACTAACGTTTGTTTCAAAACCAGGTTATGAATTTGTAGAATGGAACGTGTCGAATGGATGCGATTATACTGCCGAAAAGCTCACTATAACCATAACTGCTGTAAATGATGATGTTGTTATAGTGCCAATAGCAAGGAATTTTTCTCCGTCTCAGGGAATTACATACATATTGGACGAAGATGGGTTGCCAATAACTGGAGACAAGTTGGTAAAACTATGGTCATTTGGCAGTACGTCTTTGGATAAATCAAGTGATCCCTGGATTGGGATGCCCAGTACGCCGTTGATTGTAGGAGATTCTGTATATATCCGTGCAGGAGATTACCTCTATGCTGTTGATGTTTATACAGGTGTGGTAAAACACTATGTAAAGTCAATTACTGCTCAAGCAGAATATTATCATTATGTCAGTTATGCGAACGGAGTCATAATAGACACTACGGGACATAAAGCGTATGATTTGGAATTAAATTATCTTTATGACATTCCTGTGAATTTGAAATATGCCGTCTATTACGATGGATACGCATATGGATTTTTGTATAATGCAGATGTGAAAAACGGACCATATCAGTTGTTTAAGATGTCTTTGGAACCCAACACAGATTTGAATAGAAAGGTAAAGAAGAATCTTTTGAAAAATGAGATCAATACAAATGCATGGGCACAGTATGGTCAGTATTCCACACCCATATTCAAAAACGGATGGATGTTCTTCCTGGAAGCCAACGGTGTTGTGGGATATGTGCAGGGTAAGGAATGTGTAAGGAATCTGACGGCATTTAATACAGATACCGAAGAAGTAATTTCGTGTGTTTTGACAGGCGTCATGAATATGCCTTGGGATGATGGCTGGTTAACATCACATGATGATTATTTTTATGTCACGGCATATACCTCTGGATTATTCGACGGGGTTCTCAAGGGATTGGAAGACAAACACTCCTGCATACAATATGTCAGATTTGATTTCGACAAAGGATGCTTCGACAAAGATTCCCTCACATGCGTGGATATAAAAGATCCTGCTGGGAACACATTCAGAGGTATCGCATCGCCATTCATCGTTCATAACAACCGCGGTTATGTCAATGTAAAAGCATATTCGGGACAGAACGACAAAGATCTTGGATTTACGTGTCTAATCGCATACGATATCAAAGAAGACGGTACGCTCGTACCCACACAATGTTGCAGGAGCGAGATGAGTCACGGCGGTATCGTGATGAATTTGGCCCATGAAAAAGACGGTAAGATTTTCATATATCTCATTCCTTATGAAAGCAGTAAGCAGGCTATATACACATTCACAGACGAATACGTGAACGGAAAATGGGTGCTTAAAGACACATGCGACAAAGTAGGGCCTACAAGAGCAGATTGGGGTTCGCAGGGAGTCAGATCCGGACCCAACGGCGAAGTAATATATTATGTGGACAGCGGATATATCGATTGTTATATAACTGCCGATAAGAACAGAATAACCGTCATCAAGATGGACGGAGACGTAGCATATGTGGATGCCGGATACGGCGCAGATGCGGGCGCAGTTGTGCGCGACCTTTTTGCAGGTTGTACAATTTCTGGCGGCAAGGTTCAGATTGGTGAGAAAACATACATCGCGTACGGATTCAACGAAGTCCGTCACAGTTGGAAAGCAATAAACAATCTGACGGATACATATACTACTGACAAGAATAGAGGTATTGTCGTTGCCCCATACCGTTACGTCATTCTTTTGGAAGAAAATTCCGATGACAACATAACAGCAAGCGGAGATAAAGGTTGGTACTATCTCGCGGACGAATCATACCAGAGATGCAATATGTCCGATTCGGAATCATTGGTTTCCGTTATCGGTAAATATCTGTTCTTCAGTGAGACTGTACCGGGCAGCGAAGCAATTCTGTTACCGTCCAATGTGTACATACAGTATGACGGTTCTGCAGAATATGAGCTTTTATCTAACATTTCAATAAGCAACATGGATTATGACAGCAAAATAATCGATGTAGAGATATCCGAAAACAAATTGGTAATAAGATACGTCAAAGAAGGTCAGACAACATTATCTCTGACCATCGGAGATAAAACATACAAAACCGAGGTGGAAACCGCCCCGTATTCCAGTGTCGATCCGAACGGAACTACGACGGTAATTTCCAACAGAGACAGCGTAACGGAAAGCGGAGAAATGGTATCGACGGAGAAAGAAACCGTTACCAACAAGGATAAAAGTTACATAACCGAAAATACCACTGTGACTGTGAAAGATTCCGACGGAAACGTTAAAACAGTCACTTCAACCGAAAGAACACAGAGTACTTCCATAGATACGGTAAGCGGAAAAACTACGACCGAAGAATTAATCATGACTACCGTGAAAGATTCGGCAGGCAATACCATTTCTGAAAAAAGCGAAAGCAGAATATTGGAAATAACGGAGCTGTCCGACGGAATTTCGAAGACTGTTACCGACCATAATATAGAAGGCGACGGAAACAGAACAAACACTGTGACGACGCAGTATGTCAGAGGCAACATTGTTCTCGGCATAATTGTTACCGAAGTGTACGGCAGTTCAAGCGATCCGACAAGTACCGAGATAAAGTACAGTCTTACCGATCCGTCGTCTGCTATACAGGCTGTGCTGAACGAAGAATCGTTTTATTTCACCGTTACGGGAGCCGATGCGGATTTGAGCGGTCTGGCTTCGATAGTAGCTCTGGAAGACTTCTCCGACCGTGCCGTAACCGTTGTTTCGGAAGTCGGATTGTCCGAAAGCATGCTGGAAGCAGTTGTGAAGATGAAATCCAAGCTTATTATGAACAGTACAGAATCGTCCATTACTTTCGATGATAATTCCTTGGAAAATCTATTGAACAACGGATCGGTTTCCTTCGATACAAAACGTGTCAGCGCAGACAGTCTCAACGATGCCATGAAAGACGCGGTCGGAGATGCAATATTGTTCGACATTTCCGTCAATACAGACAACGGTAAGCTCAGTCAGTTCGGCAAATTTACTATTAGGCTGAACATAACACCTAACGGGGATCACGTACACGTATACAGAATCGACGAAGACGGAACCAAACATGAGATAGAAGGTGCAGCCATAACCGACGGAGGTGTAGTATTCTCCGCGAACCATCTGTCGTATTATGCCGTAGAGTTCACTACCGACGATTCTTCTTCCGACACATCCGTTGTAATTCTGGTCGTCGCAATAATCGCCATTCTTGTGGCAGCGTTGGCATTCTGGAAATTAAAAGGTAATCGCGGGGCATCGAGATGAACACCAGACTATTGTCGCTAGTAGCAATTTCGATATTCCTGTTGAGTTCGTTTGCACTTGTGTTGCACGCATCCGACGGATCCGATGCTTCCGAAGAGAGCGAACCAATCGAGATGACAACACATGTATATCTCGATACTGGAAACGGAGAAATAGAAAAGTTCGATTCTGACAAAGATACATTCCGTAAAGCCGTTGAAAGTGCTTTGGGAGACCGCGTCAAGATTCTGGCAAACCATCAGATTAAGTCGGTCGACGGCGTCGAGAACAGTGAAACTTCCAAATGGGTTATTTTCAAATGGGCATCGCCGGGCGGATGGACGCCCGTGGCCCGCTCTACCGAGAAATGTCCGCAGGGAACGAATATTGCGGTTAAGTATTCCGAATTTCATAAGGACGATCAGGGAAAAATAATCTATGATGTTCCGGACATAGATGTGAAATATACCGTTCATTTCTATCTCAAATGGGATAAATGGACCAAGGAACTCGACGACAACCATTGGATGAGATCGATATACGATCAAGTCGGTTGGGAATCCATGAAGAAAGGGTTCTGGGTATACGGAAACGGTTCCAGCAACAACGAAGCTCTTGCCGATGCCGTATACAACAGATTCTTTTCCGGTCAACCACTCAGTATTGATCAGGGTGAAGAAACCGTAACATGGACCGTGGACGGAGATACGTTCTTTTATTACGGTATAAGAGAAGCATCTTACGGATGGTTTTTAAAGTTCCTCGGATGGAGTGATACCAAAGACAGCGATAAGGGAGAAGGCGGATACGGTACGTGGACCTATTGGGCTCAGTACAGGTATGACGTCAGCAAAAGTTTGGACGATTATAAGAACTGGAGTTACAACCAATTATCGTTCGGACGTTATGATATCACCACCGACAGAGTATTCGGACTGTGGCTGCAGACAACTTCCGACGAACCTACGGGAACATTCGAATTGGGCCTGCCGTCCGATATAAAGATTGATATGGAAACTTCCCGCACATCAGATTCCAAAGACGGCGTCAATACAACTTCCGTGGAGTACGATACGGTCGACTACATGGGAAAGAAAGTAGGTATCAAGAAGACGGTTGAAAGTTCCCGGTCGGACGGTTCGTCAAAACTTACCGAAACATACGGAACAAACGGAAAAATAACGGATTCTTTGAAGTACACATACGATTCAAACGGAAATCTGATTAAAGAAGAATCATCCGTATACACATACAATGGTAGCGGAAAACTATCCTCGACAGAATCCATCGTATCCGAAATAAAGAGGGATGCGGACGGAAATGTCGAGAATGTGAAAAAGATCCAGACTATAAAATCAGGTAGCAGTACCAAAGAGACTGCAACCGACATACAGTATTATTCCGGATATAACATCACCGTTACCGATATCGGCGGAAAGAAGACTATATCTTTGGTTGTAGCCGATAAGGGAGATATTTCCGAAGCGGTGAAAATCGCCAAGGATAAGTCCGAATCTTTGGGTAATGCAAGTATAGACGTATGCATCCAGAACAGTATCGGTTCTTCCGATCTTAAAGCCATCAGGGACGCGGGATTGAGTCTGACAATGACCGGTAACGAAGGTAAGATATCCATGCCTTTGGAGATTTTGGAGAAGTTCAATTACGGCAGCAGTATGGATTTCAAATTTAAGAGGGATTTATCTACGGATCTTGCAAAGATTCTTACGGAAGACGATTTGGCAACCGTCAGAGACGATCCGCAGTTGTTCGACATATCTCTGAAATGCGACGACAAAGAGCAGACCAGCTTCGGCGAGTTCGGAATAACCGTGAACTATATAGGCAAGTGTGACAGCGGTAAGATTTCCGTATGGAGACTTGACGGAAGCAAGCTCGTTTATGTGGGCGAAGCTTCGTACAATTCCGATACGGGTATGGCATCTTTCACCGCAGACCATCTGTCTACATACATTCTTAACGAAAAAGTCGAATCCGAATCATCCTCGTTGCCGATGGGAACCATTGTTGCGGCAGTGGTTTTGGTCGTCATCGTCGTGGCCGCATTCGGCGTGATAAGGATAATAAGATAAACTTAAAGGGGCTCAGGCCCCTGATTTCGGATTTGATGAAATGTTCGGTAAAAAATGTCTGCTTCCCGTATTTGCCGTATCGCTGCTGTTATTGGCGGTGTTCGGTTTTTCCGATGATTCCGATGCAGAAAGCACATATGACAACGGCGATGCCGTATTTTCTTTCTCTACGTTCGGTTCCGGAATAGAATCCGATACGTATCATGCAATTCTGTACGGAGTGTCGCAGGCCTCGGATGTTCTTTTTGTACCAGCTGCTTTGGACGGACACAATGTAACGGAAATCGCCGACGGAGCCATGTCCGGATTGACCGGAACAAAATACATTGTTGTTCCGAAGACCGTAGTCAGAATCGGAGATTCGGCATTTCCGTCGAGTGTCGACACGATATATTTCATGGGTGACAGGCCGGACGGAAAATTACCGGAGGCAAACATTCTGTATTGTCCGGGCTCTACGGGCTGGGATGTCGGAAGCGAATTCACTGTCCATAAGGCTGTATCAGAGGACGGTTCCTCCGTAGACGGACTCAGTATCAACGGCAACATCGTTGTAATAGGCGGATCGGCCAAGAATGGCAATCTTACCATTCCGTCCGTTGTAGACAACATGCCTGTCAAGTCTGTCGGACCGTATTCTTTCGGTGCGGAAGACAGGGGAAACAATAACAAAACACACAGAACGGATTTGATTGCCGTTACGATAGAACACGGCGTGGAAACAATAAGAGAAAGGGCATTCTTCTATCAGGGAGAACTGAAAAGTATCGTTATGCCGGACAGTATTGCAAATATAATGGATGAGGCATTCCGTTCGGATCACAGCCTTAGCGATTGCAAATTGCCAGAATCCCTTGTCTGTATAGGTTTTGAAACATTTCGCGAATGCTCTTCTTTAAAATCCATAACAATTCCGGATTCGGTTGTCAAACTGAATGACGGATCGTTCAGACTGTGCAGCGGTGCCGAATCGGTAACGGTCGGTACGGGGATATCAGAAATACCCCCTAACTGTTTCGGGTACGGTTCTTTGCTTAAAGATGTCATATTTTTGGGAAATATTTCGTCGATAGGCGATTTTGCGTTTTATATGTGTACCGATTTAGAGACTTTTTCCGTTCCGGATTCGGTTAAAACAATAGGGAGATCATCGTTCCAGGAATGCCGTTCTCTGGCTTCGATAGATTTCGGAAACGGATTGGAAAAAATCGATAAGAAGGCGTTCAATTCATGCACGTCATTAACAGAAGTGTCATTTCCTTCTTCGTTGAGAGAAGTATGTGATGATGCATTCTGGGAATGTTCCTCTCTTGAGAAGGCATATTTTGACGGCGAACTTCCCAAACTGGGATCAAAATCATTTCCGGAAGATACAGAATTGATTGCAGATACTCATTCATCGACAAATTGGATGCTGTATGTTGTGATTCTGGTTGTTGCAGTAATTGTCGCACTGTATATTTTACGCAAGAAACAAATTTTATGAATATGGGCGGGTAACCGCCCATGTATATCAGCAGATGAAATCAAACGTTTTATCCATAACAACTTTTGGTCTCTTACCGTTGAAACAGATTCCGTACAGAATCCGATCCTTATCTAGCCATAAGAGTATTCTCTGTTCTTAATCTGTTTGATTGCTTCTTCGGCTTCCTTCAATTGGATTTCTTCATTGTCCGTTTTAGATTTGCTTTTTTGAACTCGATTACGATATCGGGAAGTCCGGGACGGTTGTGCTTCATAATGATGTCTGCCCTTCCGTTTCCCGCTTCTTTATTCATGAAGCAATAGTTATTGGTGTTCTGTATCTAAAAAGATTCAGTGGATGCAGTCAGTCATTTTCGACATGCCTGCATCAGTGACTATGCGGGAACACCAGCGTCATTGCCAAAATTACCACAATGCCCAATATTATGAGGTAGTATGAGCGTGAATCCTGCTTTTTCCTGTGGAATGCTTCCGGAAGCATATCGCACAATGCAACATACATGAACGTTCCTGCCGCAAAAGCAAGCGGATATCCTGTAACACCGTCTAACGACATGTCATTCAGAATAAGGAAGAACAATATTCCTGCAATGGGAGTTATCAAAGAAAATCCAAGTAAACGTTTCAAACATTCTTTCTTTTTGAGATCGGTTAATAGCATGGTGGATGACAAAGACATCAAAACAACGAATTTGTGTATGCACATGCCGATTGTGGCCATCAGACCTACTGTTTCTCCTGCAAGGAATGTTGCAGCCAAAGCCAATCCGTCGCATACCGCATGAATCGACAGACCTATGAATGATGAGACAGAAACAAGTTTGTGTCCGTGTCTGTCCTCTCCGCATTCACAGTTGCAACACGACATATGTTTGTGTTTAAGATATGTTTCAACAGACATGATGGTTATGAACCCAAGCATAACTATGCCCATTGTAAATTCCGCTTCTATTCCGCCGTGTTCGCTTTCTTCGATAGCTTCGGGAAGAAGCATAAGGAACAGTATTCCCAGAAAAACACCTGTGCTGAATGAAATTAACAGATGCGTTTGAGAGTCACCGAGAGTTTTGATTCTCGGCAGATACGCACCTGCCATAGAAACAACTGTCAGCAGGACAGCGTAGAGAGTGAATGCAATTATCGGGTCCATAAAACAAGGTATATTCGCAGGTATTAAATGATTATTAAAATATTATTAATAAATCAATCATAATGGATTGTTTATTATTAAGGTCATATTATGGGCATAGTAAGCATATCTCTTAATGACGATAATATAGCAGCTTTGAACAAAATTCAAAGTGCGTATGGGCTGTCGGGAAGATCCGAGGCTGTCAGAGCATCCATTAATGCCGCACTTGCGGATATACGCGAAATCGAGGGAATGGAAGGGATCATTGAAGGTGTTCTCGTAATCGTGCGCGGAAACCATGACGATCCTTGGATGATAAGACTGCAGGCAAAATACGAGTCCAATATAAAGACTCAATTGCATTCCCATCTGCAGAACCATAAGTGTTTGGAAGTGATGGTAATGTCATGTCAGGCTGAGGTGCTGGGTAATATGCTCAGAGACATTCAGTCCGAAGGTAAGGCAGACTACGTCAAATTCGTGCGCGGATAATTTTGTAATTGCGTTAACCGTGTTAATGGAAGATGCTTTTTAATACCTATAGAAAGATAAGGCGGGTGGATGGGAAAGTATGGCGTTCATATCACGCAGTAGCGGTGGCTCTCGCAAGAGGGATTACGTCTCAATATTCAAAAATGCATTGAACAATTTGTGCGGAACTCTGAAGGGTGTTTTCTCGAACCTGTTCAAGAAAGTCTCTTCGCATGATTCGGGGAACAAAACCAAATCACGCACAGAATTGTTGCAGGAATCTCAGGAACGTGCCTTTATCGGAGGTCCGTATGTGGGAGAAACCGTTCCGGAGAAATCCTGTACGATTTACATCAGGGATCCCGGAGACGATGTGTTCAGCGAATGCGAGTATGAAGACAGGTCATATATTCCGTCGAAGACCGAAACTGTTGTCGAGAACAACGTGGTTAAGACAACACTCAGGACGTTCAGTATCAATTCCGAATCCGTAATCAGTCCCGGAGTGTCGGAGATTGCGACAGTTGATATGGAATCGGTTCCCAAAGTAATTTCTGCGGAATCAGCCGAAACCAACACCGAAGTTGAAAGTCCCAAAGTTATTGTTACGCCTACCAGAGAATCGGAGAAAGTTATTCCGGCGGAAGTTGAGGTGGAATCGTCCCGTCCCGTAAAGAACGGCGTTGTTGTACCGCACCTTAAAAAGATGAAGGAAAAGGAAAACACAGCCAAAACCGTATGTTGCCAATATGATGACGAAATGTCGGCAGCAGTAGGAATTTACGATGACGATGTATGCGTAGAGGAGTTCAAATCTTACGCAGACGACGGATACATTCCCGAATTTCCGGCAGAAGTACAATTTGTCCCCCATCCGGTTGCTGACAGAGACGTGTTTGCCGACGAAAACGGAATGGTTGTAAACGGGATGCAGGTTTTTGCTCCGTTAGAGCCTGAAACATTCGATTTCAGCAAAGAAATTGTCGCATTCGGGGAATTTGCGGAACCCGTCGTAGCGGAAGTTCCCAAAGTTCAGCCCAAGGCAGAAATTTCTGATTCCGTGCCGGTAGCGATATTCTCGTTCGGGGCTTCGGCTTCGGCATCGGGCTGTACGGTTACATTCACATTCTAAAACATTTAGGGCCTCCGGGCCCGTTACACCGTTTTTTACGAAGTACGTTTGCGCCACGATTTAATACAGCTCTGGGATACCGCTGTCATGGAATTCCTATTGCAGTTACTGTTTACGATGGCAGTACTGTTTGTATTGGCCCGTATCGGGTCCGCTCTCGTCAGCAGGTTCGGTCTTCCCGGATTGATCGGAGAGATAATCGTCGGAATAATCATCGCAAATCTGACATTCGGCGATTGGAGTCTGCTGGGCGCATTGGGCATAACTCTTCCGGAACCTGGTCATGGTGCCACGGAAGGGAGCGACATATACACTGTAATATACGCATTCGCGGAGTTGGGAGTAATTTTCCTGCTGTTTACAGTAGGTCTCGAAACCAAAGTGAGCGATCTGCTCAGATCCGGGAGAGCCGCATTGATAGCAGCTATACTGGGTGTGATTCTGCCGTTCATCGCAGGTGTGGTCTTGGTACTCGGTACAGGTCATGATACCAACAGTGCGCTGTTTCTCGGAGCGGCCATGGTGGCTACTTCCGTCGGAATCACAGCACGTATAATCAAGGACATGAAGCTGATGGATACGCGCGAAGCACGTATTATAATCAGTGCCGCAGTCATAGACGATGTTCTGGGAATGATTGTGTTGGCAATCGTCAAGGGCATGGCCCTGTCTTCCGAGATTTCGATTATCAGTATACTTGAGATATCTCTTCAGGCAGTATTGTTTGTTTTGTTCATTATCCTCGCATGCATGTATCTGGTGCCCAGAATCTATGATTATTTCGATGCCAGGAAGAAAAAGATTTTAGCAAGCGGTAAAGTTCCCGGTTCCTCCAACAAACTTGTATTTTCGATTATATTGTGTTTGGCAATGGCCGCATTTGCAGAATATATCGGATTGGCAGCCATCATCGGTGCATTCCTTGCCGGAATGTTATTGGCCGATCATGCCTGGGAATGGGAATTGGAACACAAAGTCGAATCGATAACTACATTCCTGATTTCATTCTTCTTCCTCAATGTCGGACTGCAGGTAAATCTCGAGTCTCTGATGGACGGTTCCGTTCTGATTTTGTCTGCCGCAATAATTGTATTGGCTTTGGTCACGAAATACATCGGATGCGGTTTCGGTGCCAAAATCGGAGATCACCAGGTCGATAAAGCAGGCATATCCATAATCGGTGTCGGAATGATGCCCAGAGGAGAGGTCGGAATTATCATTGCATCCATAGGTTTGATGAACGGTGTTATGACACAGGATTTGTATTCCGTAGTTGTTTTGATGTCTGTGGTAACGACTATTGTAGCTCCTCCGATTCTTTCTAAGCTTTTCAGGAAGAAATACAAGGAAGAATATGTTATAGTCGGAGAAGACAGACTGTAACTTTTTAATCCGGCCCACGCGGCCGGTATTCTATTGTGTTGTCAATCAACTTTAATCAATTATTATAAAAAAATCCATAGCCGTAGCTATGAGGACATTATTTGACGCTTACCAATCAGAGGGGTACAAGCGTATTGAGTAAAATTACGACAGCGGCAAGTCCGATTGCAATTCCGACAACGGTCTTGGGTCCGACTTTGATACCCTTGTCATTTTCGGTATCGAAGTATCTCATAAGGCCGGCGGAAGACTGGAAGCCTCCTTCGTTTTTCTTTGCCATACGACTCTCAATTGAACTGAGGTATATAACCCTTGGTTCAGGCATCCCGCTATGGCGTATTTTTACAGGTGCCGAAGCTGTCGGTCAAACCATGTCGGCCGGTTATGGTCCGATATCAAAAAACATGATAAATGGAACAGCGGGCGAAAGTGTCTTTTATAATATGCAGATAGGACATCCGATAAAATGCACTGGGCAGAAGTAGTAGCCAATGAGGTTGCCGACACCTGCGAGCATCCATTGATTGCAACGGGTATCAGTCCAACAGGTATAATCCATGTAGGAAGTCTGAGAGAAGCCATAACCGGAGAGTCGGTCCGTAGCGCCGTGGAAGCCAAAGGAAAAGAAGTAAGGTTGATTTATCTTATAGATTCGTTCGATCCTCTTAGGAAACGTTACGATTTCCTTCCGCCCGAGTTTGAACAGTATGTCGGAATGCCTATATCCAGAATACCCTGTCCGTGCGGAAAACACAGGAATTATGCCCATCACTTCATCCAGCCTTTCTTGGATGCCGTTGATTCATTGGGAGTCCATTGCGAAATTCATTGGACACACGAATTGTATGAGAAAGGACTTTTTGCCGAATGCATCGATAAGACATTTACCAAAAGAGAACAGGTCATTCAGATTCTTCATGAGGTAACAGGAAAAGAGGCAAATCCGAATTATGCTCCGTACAATCCTCTGTGTGAGAAGTGCGGAAGGTTCACGCATCCGATATTCGACACATATGAATTCCCGTATGTTGAATACGAGTGTACATGCGGACATCACGGTAAAGCAGACATCCGCAAAGGCGAGGGAAAACTTACATGGAGACTCGAATGGCCTGCCAAGTGGACGATTTTCGGAACCAGTGCAGAACCTTTCGGAAAGGACCATGCCGCCGCAGGCGGATCGTACGATTCAGGTAAGAGAATTGTCAGCGAGATTTTCGGCGGTAAAGCCCCGTATCCCATACCATACGAATTTGTGCAATTGAAATCCGGAGGACAGATTGTGCAGATGCATAAGTCCTTGGGTTCATCCGTTACCGGATTGGATGCCATCGGAATGACTCCTCCCGAAGTCCTCAATTATCTGTTCCTTAGAGTTTTGCCTTCGAGAGCCATCGATTACGATTCGGGATTGGGATTGCTGGATATGGCCGACGAGTACGACAGGATGGAAAGACTGTATTTTGCGGGAGAATGGTCCGAATCCGAGGAGAATGCAGTCGAAGCATACAAGATTGCACAGCACAATAACATCCCCAAGAAGCTGCCTTTGCAGGTTCCTATGAGACACCTTGTTAATCTCGTTCAGATGGCTCCCGATTTCAAAGGAGTTCTTGACATTCTTTCCAGAAGCACAGATCTTTCCGATGCTACGAAAACCGATTTGGACAGACTGGAAAAGAGATGCAGTTGCGTCAGATACTGGCTCAACGGATTTGCCCCCGATATGGTAAAGTTCACAATACTTCCCACAATTCCGTCCGATGCTAATTTGGGTATGAATGAGAAGGTATTCTTCCAGGCTCTTGTGCGCAGGATGAACGATTGCAGTTGGGATGCCGAAACAATCAATGAAATTGTCACGCAGATTGCAAAGGAGAATCCCATAGGAACCAAGGGAGCATACAAGGCAATGTACAAAATCCTCATCGGAAAGGATCGCGGACCGAAGCTTGCAGGATTCCTTGCAAATATGGACAAGAAGTTCGTTATAAACAGATTCAATCAGGCCGCAAACTGATTCTATGGGGGGCAACCCCCGTTTCGGCTGTTCAGTCGGATTTTCTAAATACGTTTAATCCGATGAACCCTGCATGGATACGCAAGCCAGTGCTATAATCGCATGCGGAGGATTATTTTTTATGATATTAGCCTTCGCACTTTATATTGCAGTTCCATCATCGATATATTCTGCGGTTTTTGCCGTTGCATTCTTTCTTCTTGTTTTGTCTTACATAACTGTGTTGATTGATAAAAATAAGTTCGACAGAGAGACAAGAATGGACGAATCCAAAGATGCGTTGGAAGGATTTGCGTACACGCTTGACGAATCATATACGGATTACGGGTCCGATGCCGTCATAATTGATTTGGAATCCGGTACTCCGTACGATGACGGGAAAGCATTTCGTAAGGTGTAATTTATTCGAGATTCAGTTACAAATGTCTGAAACCTGCCGATGCAGTTTTTCACCGACTGCATCCACTGAATCTTTTTAAATACAGAACAACAATAAT
>SAMEA104315432__coassemble_347_pt1 | contig 24125 bp, 25 predicted proteins | sample SAMEA104315432__metabat2_high_PE_023 | metagenome-assembled genome bin SAMEA104315432 (sample SAMEA104315432) | gut metagenome | biome: Monkey gut; feature: monkey-associated habitat; material: faeces | place: China | collected 2013 | reverse complement strand
ATACGCACCCACAGCCGCAACGGCTATGACTGCTACGACGGCGATTGCAATGATTTTGGTGTTCATTGATTCACCTGTCCGTTTGAACTGTTGAATCTTATATAACCTTATTCGATAATCATTCTACAAAAAGGACAATAACTATTGAAAATAACCATAATCGTCAAAATTGCACTATGGCCTGTTCGAATATGCTAAATTAAATTTGTCTGATAATAAACAAAATGTTTAGTGATTTCATAAATATAATTATCTTTATATAATTAAAAGGGTCCGAAGACCCTGTTTTAATCAAATATTCCTGAAAAGTGTTGCATATTGCATCTTCTTTGCACCGAAGTATTCTTTACAGTATTCGGCCGTTTTCTCCGGAGGAAACTGCTTGCACGAGAACACGTCGATAAATGCTCTGTCGGTATCTTCCGCGAAATGTCCGGCTATGCACGAAGTCTCGATCAATTGGATGAGCGAATAACCCTGAACCTTCGGATCGGCACCGAAACGTACCGCAATCGGTTCGCCATATCTTTTCATGTCAATGTAGTTAGCCAGATCAATAGCGAACTGTTTGATTGTCTCGCCGTCGCAAATCTTTTCGTGATCGCATTCTCCGAGGTCGATGGCGATGTGGAGTCCCCACTGATTCTCATCGTTGTACTTCTTAATCGAATCCTCGTCCGAGAGGAGAGGGCCTGCAAAAGGGCTCATGCTGTACATCGTAATCACCTGCGGTTTCCTAAAACCGTAAAGGGTATTTGTCCCTCTCTGCATTTAAAATAATCCCTTTGCATGTCTCAAATGAGACATATAGACGCTGCATATATCTCCGTAGAATCAAAAATATTTCCGCAACCGAGCGTGTAGCAGTAAAGTGTATATCTATGTGCATGCTCAAAATACTATGGATTGCCAAAAAGTCTTCTTCACCGATATGCGCTGCGCAATCAACGACAATCTTCTGCTGAAGACCGAACGTCTTGTCAAAGCGGCAGGTATGTGCGAAATTGACATGGAGCACAAGTTCGTTGCAATCAAAACACACTTCGGCGAATACGGAAACCTGTCATACCTCAGACCGAACTACTGCAAAGTTCTGGGAGATCTCGTAAAATCAGCCGGAGGATATCCGTTCCTGACAGATACCAACACCTTGTATGTCGGAATGAGAAAACATGCCGTGGAGCATTTGGAAAATGCCGCCCTTAACGGATTCACTCCCCAAACCACCGGATGCCAGGTTATCATTGCAGACGGACTGAAAGGAACCGACGATGTGGAAATACCGATCGACGGACAATATGTTAAAGAAGCAAAAATCGCGCGCGGAATTTATGATTCCGATGTCATCGTCTCCCTCAGCCATTTCAAAGCGCACGAAATAACAGGATTCGGAGGTGCACTGAAAAACCTCGCCATGGGATGTGCCTCCAGACGCGGTAAGATGGAAATGCACTCGGCCGGAAAACCTTCCGTTGATCAGGATGCGTGCAGAGGATGTAAGGCATGCGCCAAAGTGTGCGCGCAGAATGCAATCGTATTTACCGGAAAAAAGGCATCGATTTCCGATAACTGTGTAGGTTGCGGAAGATGCATCGGAGTGTGTACGTTTGATGCTATTTGCGCACAATACGATGAGGAAGGCGACATTGTCAACGCCAAGATTGTGGAGTATGCAATGGCTGCCATAAAGGACAAACCGTCTATACACATATGCGTCATTTCCGACGTGTCTCCGTTCTGCGACTGTCATGCAGAAAACGATGTTCCCATAGTGCCTAACGTCGGCATATTGGCATCCACCGATCCCGTAGCACTGGACAAAGCATGCGTAGATCTTGTTCTCAAACAAACCCCCATACCTGGAAGCAGACTGTTCGACAGAGATCTGAGAAATCTGGAAGGAGATTTGCTGAAAAGAAACCAACCCGTCACGAACTGGAAGAGTACATTCGAGCACGCAGAAAAATTGGGATTCGGCAGCATCGAATATGAATTGATAAACGTAAGATGAGGAAATGATAGAAGGTATATTCGAAATCGGAATGCTTCTCTGCTTTGCATCGGCATGGCCGTTCAACATCGTCAGAGGATATAAGGCACGTACGACAAAAGGAATGAGTTTACCTTTTCTGCTCATAATTGAGCTGGCGTATCTGCTCGGTATGATCAACAAGATTGTCATAGGGGAAGTAAACCATGTGTTTGCGTTCTACGTGCTGGATTTTGCACTGGTGATGATACAGATATTCATATACTTCCGCAACAGACATCTCGATTCTTTGACGGAAGAGAATAACTGATATTCATAAAAGAATAACAAACCCTTTAATCATACATTTATTTTAAATATGCATCCGCATAAACTCCGCGTCCATGAACACAATAACCGCCACCAAAGAATCCGAACGGAGAGTCAGAAACTACGGATTGCTCATATTCTCAATCTTTGTCATAGCGTATTTCTTCGTTTATTTTCAAAGGATTTCCATCAGCGTGGTCGGATCCGATATCGAAGCCAGTGTCGGCGGTTCCGCAGCGATTTTATCCGCAGTGTATTACTGGACATATACTGCAATGCAGATACCCAGCGGATTGTTGGCCGACCGCTTCGGTCCGCGTAAATCCGGTTTTGTGTTCCTGATGCTGGCTTCCGTAGGTTCGTTTGTCACATCGTTTGGCAATTCTTTCGGCCTCATGGTTGCGGGAAAAATAATGATTGCCGCAGGGATGGCCATCATCTACATACCTTTAATGAAACTCGTTTCGGTATGGTTCAGAAAAACGGATTTTGCAGTTCTTAACGGAATAACGATAGCCGTAGGAAACTTCGGAGCTATTGTTGCCGGCGGACCGCTGAGAATGCTTGCAGATGCGATAGGGTGGCGCGAAGTATTTCTTGTACTGGGTATCGTGACAATGTGTCTGGCCGCCTTATGTCTGTTGATAGTCCGCGACCACCCTCATGATAAAAATCTCCCATCTGTGGAAGAAATAGGACACGACCTCCACGGAGAACAGATAATCGAAAGATCGGATGCCAAAATACCTACTCTCAAAGGCCTTCGCATAGTATTCTCCGGCGGAAGAGCGTTCTGGACGTGCGCGATAGCATATTTCCTTGTATACGGATCCATTATGACGTTCCAGGGTACATGGGCCGTCCGTTATTTCGATAACGTCTACGAATTTGCCATAAGCGCATCGTGGATGGTAACCGTTATGGGATTGGGAAAAATCATATCCACGGTATTCATAGGCATTCTCACATCGCGTGGCATAATACATTCAAAACGCAGAATTATGATATTCGGATGTTTGTGTTATACGCTGATATGGGCAATCATATTCCTGTTCGTCGGCAAAATAGACAGTTACTGGTTCTGGATGCTCATAAGCACGATGTTCGGACTTTTCGGCGGATTTATGTCGCTTTCGTTCACACAGGTTAAGGAATGGTATCCTATTGCCATATCCGGAACGGCCGTATCCGGCATGAATATTTTCCTCTTCTTGGGAGCGAGCGTGTGTACTACGATATCAAGCGCGGTCATAAGTGTGTCATCGCAGGATTCGTTCTCCGCAATGTGGGGGCTGATGCTGATATTCGCCGTAACCGCCACCGTTCTGATGTATCTGTCCAAGGAAAAGAAACCTGAAGACAAATTGCTTGGATCGGAACTCTTATCCGAAACAAAAAACAGCAAAAACCCATGATGGCACCGATTACACACCCTGTAACAACGATATGCTGTATCGTATGATGCACTAGGTTTAAGATTAAGAAAGTGACTGTAAGGTTCGATGGAAACTTTAGAACAGTTGCTTTCCAACGCCGAAGCGGGCGACGTGCGCTCCTGCTTCGAGCTTGGACAAAAATACGCACTCGGTGAAGGTACCGATGCCGATATGAACTCTGCACTGACCTGGTACAAACGTGCCGCTGTCGGCGGAAGTTCGCAAGGGGCATTCATGGCAGGAGTCTTGATTTCTGCCGGATACGGCGAAGGAGAGAATCCCGCCGTATGGTATCTGCGTTCGTTACTCAAAGGAAACGGAAACGCTGCCGACGCATTGTCCGTATACTTAGCCACGCACGAGTCACCCGACGATGCCTTCCTCTTGGATTACTTCACCAAGGCAGCAGACGACGGAGACGCAGATGCCGCCTATACGTTAGGACGCCTCTACGAACTTGCCGTCGGAGAGAAATACGAACCCGAAAAGGCATACGAAACATTCCTCAAAGCCGCCGAAATGGGTAGCAAAATGGCATCATATGCCGTAGGATTGTGTCTGTTCAACGGATGCGGAGTAGAAAGAAACCGTGAAGCGGGTCTCGCCAAACTGATTGAATCAGCCGATTCTGGATGTGCCGAAGCATGTCACAAACTGGGACACATCTATGAAAAAGGAATTTATGTAGAAGCAGACCACGAGAAGGCATATTCGTACTACGACAGAATGATTGATTGCAAATCGCCGGTCGGACTTTACGAAACGGGAAGATGCTGCCTGGACAGAATCAATTCGGATTTTGATCCCATGAAAGCCAGCAGTTCATTTACAATTGCCATTGCGGCAGGGTGCCGCGAAGGTTTGGTAGGTATGTCAAGATGCCTCATGGGCGGATTGGGCGAAGATAAAAACGCCAGAAAATCAGAAGAATACCTGCAACGCGCGGCCGAAATGTGTTCTACCGAAGCATTGGTGGCACTCGGATACAAATACGGAAGGGGAAAAGCCGTAAAGAAGGACTCCGTCAAATCGTTCACGGAATTCCGCACCGCCGCTGATCTCGGCGATGTTCAGGCCCAGGTAATCACCGCCGAAAACTACGAAAAAGGTTTCGGAACACACAGAATCCCCAAGATGGCAAAATATTACCGCACTCTTGCAGCAAACAACGGCGATTCAGAATCGTGTTATGAAGTTGGTGTAGCATACGCCACGGGTGCCGGATGCAGAAAAGACGATACAATCGCATTCGAATGGTTCATGCGTGCCGCCGATGACGGATTCATGAAAGCAAAATATTCGGTTGCGGAAGCCTACCAGAGGGGTAAAGGCGTTAAAAAGGACACCAAAGCCGCTTTCAACATTCACAAAGAACTTGCCGAGAAAGGATTCAACAAATCGCAGTACCATGTCGGATATGCGTATCTTGAAGGATCCGGAGTCGAAAAGGATGTTAAATCCGCATTCCAGTGGTTCCTTAAAGGTGCCGAAAACAACAATGTCCTCTGCCAGTATTATGCCGGATGGTGCCTTAAAAACGGCGAAGGCGTAAAACAGAATGAAGCCGAAGCCCTCAAATGGTTTACCAAAGCTGCCGAAAACGGACACACGCTTTCGAAACAGATTGTTGAGAACGCTACCGGCGAGAAAATTGTTGTCAAAGAATCCGTCACACCGTTTGAAGGATACCTGAACTCTGCCAACCGCGGAGATGCTTCGGCCATGTTTATCGTAGGCAGATGCTACAAAGACGGTGTCGGTACCGAGAAAAACCCTGAAGAAGCCAGAAGATGGTTCAACAAAGGTGCTATCGCCGGAAACGACCAATGCAGAAGAGCACTTAACCAAATGCGTGCCCACATGGATTGATTAAACAGGGGGATTATCCCCCTTTTACAACTTCACATGAAGTTGATGCAGATGCCGCAGATGACAAGGACTGCGAGTCCGAGCAGGGGCATCATGTTAACAAGTTTGTCCTGCGTGGAAATTTTCTGATCCATGCAACCGCAATTGCAACACAGATATAAAAACGACAACACCGAAGCATTCATGCAAACCATAATGAACCATGGTGTGCAAACGATATGCAATGAGAGTCGTAAAAGTTTTGTTCGTATGCTACGGGAACATCTGCCGTAGCCCTATAGCGGAGTTCGTGTTCCGCCACATGGTATCCGAATGCGGACTGGAAAATTGCATCAAAACCGCTTCCTGTGCAACCAGTGCGGAACATATCGGGGATCCTGTGGATTACCGTTCGGCAAAAGTTCTGTCAAAACACGGCATATCGTGTGACGGTAAAACCGCACGCCGCCTTAATACGCGTGATTTCAGCGATTATGACTATATCATCGGGATGGATTCCAACAATCTGAGATATATACGCACAATGCAACCGTTGGACGGATGCTGCATTACAGGAAAAATAATGGATTATGCCGGAGGGGGCGATGTTTCCGACCCATGGTACACCGGAAACTTCGATAAGACATATTCCGATATAGAAAAGGGATGTCGCGGATTACTGACGTCGATACGTAAGAAATATGGCTGGTATGATGAGACTGTTTGTTGAAATTCCTGTTTCGGATTATGAATCTCTAAATCCCGTATTGAAAAAACTGAAAACGATCCCCGGGATCAGAACCACCGATATTTCACAGATTCACATCACTATGGCATTTTTGGGTGAAACAAAACATGACAAAGTGACTTCCGTAATAGAATCTGTCAAAAAATCAGTTAATGGTTTTACCCCTTTCGACATAGAAATCGGCGGAATGGGTTATTTCGGCGGAAACGGGAGATCCAGCGTAATATGGATAGGTGCGAAACCGTCCGACACGTTATCCGAACTGGCAAAACGTATACGCTCGGGCCTTGATGAAAACGGATTCGAATATGACAGAAAACCGTTCAAAGCACATGTAACCGTAGGCAGATCCAAAGACGGAACAATCCCCGACAAAAACATCCTCGCATCCTTCGATGAAGTTACAAAAATACACTGTGACCGCGTACTCATTATGTCCAGTGAATTCAATAAAAATGGTGTAAACCATGTCAAAATGTCCGATGCAGTTTTTCACTGACTGCATCCACTAGTTTTCTTTATATTCACAACTGCTATTGATACGTTTGATCCAATGATCGGTAAAAATCTAAAACATGACAAACGCGGAGGTATCGAAGGATTGCCGCTTCAGCTCATGATAATCATCTTGGTCGCCACAATAGGTACCGGAATTATTCTGAACTGGATGGGTTCGATCGAAACTCCGAAATCAATCGGTGACGTGGACGTACTGTCTGATACGGCAACATGCGACAAACTTGGTAACATATCCGGAGACATAGAAATTCTTGTAAAGGATCAGGAAGGCAACCCTCTGGAAGGCGCAACGGTAATCCTGACCGGAATGGGAGTAAAGAACTCGCATAATACTACTGTCTATGGTACTACCGGCGAGGACGGAATCGTAACATTCAGTGATTTGACAATAACGCCTATGAGCGGTTCGTACGGATATCTGAAAGTAAATGTATCCAAAACAGGATACGGAGAAGATTCCAGCACAAGAATCGTAGTCATATCGTAAAAACATTAAAAGGGGTCGTTGCGGAATGTTGTCTATGCCAGTTAAACTGACGGTTTCGTTCCTATTGATAGCTCTTTGCATATCGGCCGTTTCCGGCATGGTTCCTTATGCACAGGACAAAATGGCAGAAACGGAAGCGACATGCACAGCAGAGAAAATAAACGAAACCGCAGACAGGCTGTGGAATTCGGATGTGGGAGATAAACTGGTAATGAATATATCACTTCCCTCCGGATGTACTTTGCTCATACAAACCTCTCCGATCCCTATCATAGAGATTCTGACAGACGGAATATGCATGAACAAGCTGTATCTTAATCATGATTTGATTAATCCGGCAGGACATTTATATCTGAACGACGGAGACAGACTTGTTCTGAAAAGGGATTCTTTAGGTATAGTGGTTACCTTATGATGGAATTCACCGTTTCCAGAGTCGTCCTCTGCATATGCGGAGTAATATTGCTCTCTGCCGGCATTTCAATAGCGGATGCCGGCTGTGACCAAAGGGAAATGTCCGATTTGGAATCTGTAGGAAACAATGTTGCCCGCATCCTGGATGACTTCTGGTATTCCGACCTGGAATCGATAACAATTACGGATGATGTGATTCCTCTGCCCGACTGTACCGTATCTGTTTCGCATGGAACAGTTACGGTAATCAAAGGCGATTTGAAATATGATACGGTTACGTCATATCCGGGAACACTGACACTGAATTACGGCAAAAATACCGTAATCAGTCACCGAACGTTTCCGCAATCTTGCGTACGGTGTCGACGAATTTATCCATCTCTTCCATATTGTTGTATAGGTATACGGAAGCTCTGGCACTTCCTTCGATTCCTTTCGATACATAGTATGGGTGGGTGCAATGCATACCCGAACGTATCATTATGTTTGCCATGTTGTCCAACATCATGGCCACATCATGCGGACCCAATCCGTCGATATTAAATGAAAATACACCGCCGCGGAGATTGGGATCTTCGGGACCTACAGGATGGATATTTTTCACATCCTCCAAACCGGACATGAGACGGTTCATCAGCATAGAATCCCATCTGGCTATTTCGTCCATACCGATCTTGTTCAGGTAATCTATGGCTGCTCCCGTTCCTACAATTCCTGCATAGTTGTGAAGTCCGGCCTCAAACTTATCTGGGATCGGAGCCAGATTGACAGAATCGTAAGTTGCCAACCCCACGGTACCTCCGCCGACCATCAGCGGTTTGAGAGATTCGAGAACCTCTCTTTTACCGTACATGCAACCCATTCCTGTAGGGCCCAACATCTTATGGATAGACATGCAATAAATGTCCGCATCGATGTCTTTCAAATTCACCGGCATATGGGGCGCTGCCTGTGCGCCGTCTACCATAACCAATGCTCCGTAATCGTGGGCAATCTCGGCAACCTCTTTTACGGGAACCGTGCACCCCGTAACATTGTTGGCATGCTGTACGGAAACCACTTTCACTTTTTTATCCATACACGATTTGAAGGATTCGATATTGAACGTACCGTCGGGATTGGAACGGGACATACGTCTCTCTATACCTGCATTGTCTCTTAGGTAAAGCCACGGAACATGATTCGAATTATGTTCCGTATCGGTTGTAACAACAACGTCTCCTCTGCCCAAACCCAGTCCGAATGCCGCAGTGTTAAGGCCTTCGGTACAGTTCTTGGTGAACACATAACAATCAGGATCGTCGGTTCCGAAAAAATCCGCAAGTTTCTCTCTGGTAGAATCCATCGCGAGAGATACTTTGGTTGCCATTGAATGGACACTACGACCTCCGCACGCGGGATAATTTTCATAATAATCGTTCATAGAGGATATGACGCTGTCCGGTCTCAGAGACTGGCATGCGCTGTCCATATAGATGCCCATCCCTTTGCGCACAGTGGGAAAATCATTGCGTACGGATTCCGTATCCATAACCCTACGAAAACTACGCCATATTAATATCCCTATGATTGAACATTCAACAGAATGCCCAACGAAACTTCGTCCGAACCTATTAAATGGGATTTTTGTCACATAATAGAATATATTATTATCAGGCAACCCTTCGTCCCCGTCATGGCAATCCTCAGTACGGAGGTAGGCAGTGTTAAGCTGAAAAATCCCGGCATGGTCGCATCCGGAATCATGGATGAGACGGGACCTACTATGGTCCGCATGTTGAAACTCGGGGCCGGAGCCGTAGTAAGCAAATCTATCGGGCTCCAACCCAACGCGGGACATGACAACCCATGCTTCATGGAAGTATGCGGAGGCTATGTCAATGCAATGGGCCTTCCCAATCCCGGTATCGAACAGTTCGAAGAAGAGATGAAAGCGGCAGTTCCCCAAGGTCCCGTCGTCGGATCCATATACGGAGCAAATCCGGACGATTTCTCGCATCTTGCAGGCAAGATGGAAGACTACGGGGCATGTGCGGTAGAATTAAACCTCTCATGTCCGCATGCCAAAGGATACGGAATGGAAGTGGGAACGGATCCCGCAATGGTCGGAAAAATAGTTTCCGCGGTAAAGTCTGCGGTAAACATTCCGGTATGGGCCAAACTGACTCCCAACACACACATCCTCCCCGACATCGGAAGAGCCGTTCAAGACGCGGGAGGCGACGCTGTGGTTGCGATAAACACGCTGAAAGCTATGGTTATTTCTCCCGAATTTGCAAGACCGATAATGAGCAACAAATTCTGCGGATTGTCCGGATCCGGAATAAAGCCCGTAGGCGTAAGAGCCGTGTATGATCTGTACAGGGTTCTGGACATTCCGATTGTAGGTGTAGGTGGTATCTCCACATGGAGGGATGCGGCCGAATACATAATGGCCGGCGCATCCGCATTCCAGGTTGGGAGTGCCATAGGCAGCGTCGGAATCGACGTATTCGAAAAAATAAACGATGGATTATCCTCATTCATGGACGAATACGGTTATAATTCAATTTCATCGATGGTTGGTGTTGCCAATGAGTGAAACCGTGAGGATAGAACAGGTCATAGAAGAGGCATACGATACCAAAACCTTCGTCTTCGAATGGAATGCCGATGTAAAACCCGGACAGTTCGTTATGCTCTGGATTCCGGGAATAGATGAAATTCCCATGTCCGTTTCGGGAATAGACGGAAAAAAGAAAAGCGTGACGGTAAAAAACATCGGTCCGGCAACAGATGCCATACACAAACTTGTGCCCGGCGACAGAATGGGGCTCAGAGGACCTTACGGCAACGGATTTGATTTGTCATCCAAAAACATCCTCATCATAGGCGGAGGCGTGGGAACGGCTGCCATAATGCCTGCGGTCATTCAGACTCATGCCGATGTTATAATTGCCGCCCGTTCGGAAAGAGATGTTATCCTGACGGAACGCGCCGAAAGTGCATCTGAAAACGTATGGATTGCCCCCGATGACGGCAGTATCGGATTCCACGGTAACGCCGTACAGCTCATGCGCGAGAAACTGGCCTTGAAAAAATACGACTGCGTTATAGCATGCGGACCCGAAATCATGCTTTACTTCACATACAAAGCATGCGAAGAACTCGGCGTAAAATGCCAACTGTCTTTGGAAAGATATATGAAATGCGGTGCGGGCGTTTGCGGATGCTGTGCGATGGACGATAAGAGAATCTGCCGCGACGGTCCGGTATTCGATAACGAACAAATCGCCCTTTTATCCGAATTCGGAAAATCCAAAAGAGATTCCTGCGGACGCATGGTTGTTTTCGGAAAGAAATGAGTCGAACGGGGCAACTGCCCCTCACTCTTTCTGCGAGAACAGATCGTTGATTGCATCCACGACTTCCGGAACGGTTGCTCCCCACGGTACACGCGCGACGTTACCGTCAATCTGATGTCCGTTCTTAATTTTACAGCATTTTACTATCGTTTTCACATTTGAATCCGTGTAATCCGCGGGACAGACATTGATAAACGGCACATCTTCCCCGTAAAGGGATGTGTAGATCCTTTTAGACAGATGACACCCGATAAGAGTCACTTTGTGTTTTAATTCCGGTGCATCGTCGAGGAAATAAAACGGCTTGTCCGAAGACAGATGCGAAACTCTGCAGGGAAACATTACCGCTTCTGTCCTGACTTCGGGAACTTTGTCGGCCATGTCTATAATTCTGTCTTCGCATACAATCGGATGGTCTATGAAACCGGATTCCAAAGCACGGCGGACAAGTACTCCCAACTTAGACGGATACGGAGGGACATTATCAACTATCATCAATTTCTCGGGAATCAGATCTTTAACAAAATTGATGTGCGAAAACATGCCTCTCATGACGACAGTTTTGCCGGGAAATTTGGATTGAAGTTCAGCCAAAGCAGGAGTATTAAGCACATCCAACAAAGGATCCTCGTAAAACACCGTATCGCCCGGCAAAGATACGATGTCGTACCCTTTCAATTTCCTGAATAAATCGGTTCCCGATTCCTTATGTAATTCTACAACCGCGTATTCCGAACCATACTTTAAAACAAGGAATTCCGTACGGACGTATGCTACCCATCCGTCCATCATCTTCGCTATCGACTCGGCGGTTATGGGAAAATCTACCTCCTTTAGAGATACGTCCTTGCAGTGCATATGTCCCCCTAATATAATTTGATAGAAAAATCCTATCGCATAGTCTTCATAACCGCGATAAACCGAACGTCATATATTCGAACCGACAAAAATCATTTTATATAGGATTGTACAATCAGCATCCTGAAGTCGGGGTAACACAGTGGCTATGTGGCGGACTGCAGATCCGCATATGGGGGTTCGATTCCCTCCCCCGACTCCATAATTCTGCCGTTCTTGTACTGTTCATATCATATCGATCTGTTGTTGACAAAATTGGTACAGAAACGTCGATATATTGGAAACTTTTATAAATACTATATAAATAGCCCCACTTGGTGTTTAAAAGATGGCAAACATGAATATCGAAAATGTCGTAGCATCGACATACTTGGGGCAGGAACTCGATCTCAATAAGATCAAGGAAGCTCTTGACGGAGCCGAATACAACCCCTCGCAGTTCCCCGGTCTCGTTTACAGGCTGAAGGATCCCAAAACCGCTACACTCATTTTCAGAAGCGGAAAGGTCGTCTGCACAGGAGCCAAATGTCGCGATCAGGTACAGGTAGCCATCAGCAAAGTCTCCAAAGATCTCGAGAAAGCCGACATTCACATCACTATCGAGCCTAAAATCGAAGTTCAGAACATTGTTGCATCCTCTGACCTCGAACAGGAGATTAATCTCAACACAGTCGCAATTACACTCGGTCTCGAAAAAGTCGAATACGAACCCGAACAGTTCCCCGGTCTCGTTTACAGACTGGACGAGCCGAAAGTGGTAGTTCTTCTCTTCGGATCCGGAAAGATGGTCTGTACCGGAGCAAAAGTACCCGAAGACGTTACCCGTGCGGTCGACAAGATTGCAGCAGAACTCAGATCGGCAAGCCTGATGGTTTGATTACTTCAAATACAACCAAACCTTTTACATTTCTTCGTCATCCGGGGTGAATTCCAAAATATCCCCCGGCTGACAGTTCAATGCCTTGCATATCCCGTTTAACGTGGAAAATCTTATGGCGGATATTTTTCCGGTTTTGATATTTGATAAGTTGACGTTGGAAATGCCTACTTTCTCGGCTAATTCGTTTAACGATATCCCTCTGTCGGCCATCACTCTGTTCAATCTGAGAATTATCGCCATCAAATCACCTTACAAAGTTTCATCGGATTCCTTCTGAAGGTATTGGCCGTAACGGAAAATCAAAGCAAGCGAGTAAATCAACAGAGAGACAAACAGTATTGTAATAGTGTTGGAAACATAATCGACATTTAATCCTATAATGTTCTCAAAAGGAACGAATATCAAAGATAACAAAGTCAGACTGGCTACAATCATAAGTCTGCGATAATTGCTTTCGATAAACGGAGAATACTCCTTACTGATTGATTTGAATATATTACCCAATATAATCAATATTGCCAATAATAAAATCAACATCAACGTTGTAAGAATACACAGACCTACGAACTGACCTGCCGTCAATTCCCCATCGAATTCATCCACATGGATGGTAGACATATCTACGGCATCCGGATATAGCGTAACCAAACCAATCAATGACAGCAAAGCCAATATAAGGACAATTATCACAACGGATGCCAGGCATGTACCGACGTGACACCATTTGCAGATCATCTTCAATCTATTGAGTCCGCTATCCATTCTATTCCTTTCCGATTCATGCCGAATGTTATTCGTAATTAATATTTATCGATTATAATTTAATGATAATCATTAAATATTACACGCATATAATCAATTATGTCGGAAAATGACTGTCCTGTCAGAATCGTCAACCTCCGCAAGGAGTATCACGGATTCGTTTCTGTGAACGATCTGAATCTGGATATCAAAAAGAATAGTTTTACGGGTCTTTTGGGACCGAACGGTGCGGGAAAAAGCACCACTCTGAAGATACTTACTCATCTGATTAACGCTACTTCCGGTAATGCGTACATTAACGGAATCGATGTTACCAAAGATCCCAAAAAAGCCCTCTGCAGCGTCGGTACGGTCATCGAAACTCCGGAGTTCTATCCCTACTTCACACCCAGGGAAACCATGAGGTACATAGGCGAAATAATCGGATTGAATAAAGAATCCATTTCAAGTCAGACTGATTTTATTTTGGAAAAAGTCCGCATGACCGAATGGGGCGACAAAAAGATGGGTACTTTTTCAAAAGGTATGAAACAAAGGATTGCCATAGGACAATCGTTGATGAACAACCCCTCCTTGGTAATCCTCGACGAACCCACATCCGGACTGGATCCCAGAGGAATGGCGGAAATGAGAGACATTCTTAAAAATCTCCGCAATGACATGAGCGGATTAACCGTAGTCATGTCCTCACATATGATGTACGAAGTACAGGATCTTTGTGACCGTGTGGCTATAATTAATCACGGTACTCTGGTACTACATGATGATATCTCCGCGATAACCGCAGATAAGGGAATCAGCAACCTTGTGGTAAAAACTAAGAGCCTGCCTACGGACGATACTGCGGCAGCCATAGGAAGACTTCCGTACGTCCTCTCTTCGGAAAAAGTCGGAACGGAAATTCACATTAGATATGACATAGAAAACGGTCAAACCTCTGATTTATTCACACAGTTGGGAAACATAGGACTCGGAGTCTGCGAACTCCGCGAAGGCGACAACCTGGAAGCCAGATTCCTGGCACTGACCAAAGATTCGGAGATGTGATTATGAGTCAATTTATAGAAAAAGATGATTTCAGGCAGACCTTCGTAGTCGCCAAGAATGAAATTATCAAGACGATGAGAGCTAAAAAGGCATTATTGTACCTCATTCTTGTATTTGCCGTACTGGCATTGCAGACAATTCTCCCATATGTCGTCGGAGACGGACTGAGCGGGACTGCAGGAGCCTTATTCGGACAATATGTGGGATATGTATCGTTAATTACCATACTTGCCGCGACACTCTTTGGATCGTACACGATTGTCAGCGAATTCGAAGAAAGAACTGCTCTTGTACTGTTCACCCGTCCGATAAAGAAATCATCGATATTCTTCGGTAAATTCCTCTCGTGCTATGCAATCGGTGCAATTGTCATAGGGGTGTACTATCTGATTTCGGAAATCATTGTGTTTGCAGTTACGGGCGACTTCGTGAGCAGCACCGGAAAATCGTTTGCGGTGACGCTCGGATATCTGCTTGCATGTACAGGAGTCTCAATGCTTATCAGCAGTTTCTTCAAAAAAGGAGGAACCTGTGCCGTAATGACATTCATAACAATACTGCTGTTCATATCGATAATAACCTCCGTGATCTCCATTTCGGTAGATCCGTGGTTCATGATGGATCAGGCAAGTTCCGGAATAACCAACTGCATTCCCGAATACGTTGATGCCACAAACAGTACGCTGTCTGAAATAGGCAGTGTGATGGGTGTCGACCTAGGCTCCGTAACCGTAGCCGATTGGGCCAAAGACACGGGCGTCCTCATCGTATGGGGTGTTGTGACCCTTGCGATCGCATTCGTGAAATTCATCAAAAAAGAATTCTGATTATAAAAGGCGGGAAAACCCGCCTTCTTTAATGAAGATATTCCGAACAAACCGAAATCATTCTGCTTGGATCGGATCTGTACCACTCCAAGAACGATTCTTTGCCGGATGCAATCACATCTCTTCCTATTTTTCTGAACATCTCCGGAATGTCGTCTGTTTTCACAATACCCAATTCATCTCCGAGTCTTTCCTTTCCGAGCACATGGGATCCGTTAACAAATAATGAAAATGCTTCACATCCGTCCAATAATCCGGAACCGCACAGAGCTACGGTGCCCACCTGATGTGCGGCACAGGAATTCTGGCAACCTGAAATGCGTATCATGGGAAGAATGCGATCTCCGAAATTCTCTCTGCGTTCCATGTCTATCAGAGATTTTAAAAGACGTGCCGAATCTCTCAATCCCATCTGGCATATCGACGAACCGACACATGATAACGAAGCTTCGAATACCGTACGGGCGCCGTCCGATGTCATATCTGCAATATAATCCGCCTCGGAACCTGTCAGATTGATAAAGTACATTGTCTGATTCGGCGATATACGAACCTCGGCATCTGCAATGTCTTTGATGTATTCGTAAATTTCAACAATCTTCTCGGGTTTCGGATCCCCGCCGATAGGATGGTATGATACATAATACAAACCATCCTGAACCTGCGGTCTGGCACGCGGTGATTTAGGTACCGAACCGTCGCCTCTTTTCATAATTACGGCATGATTCGAATACACTTTTGGTATCTTTGAATCCGAACCGCTTGCTTTGACAAACTCTGCAAATGTTCTTACATACCCTTCATCGCCCAGAGAATCTCTCATGTAGCGGACGCGTGCCCTTGACCTATCCTCATAATTGCCATGGGCCATGAACATGCAGAACATTGCATCCGCATAAACAAGAACATCATCCGGACAGATTGATTCTGCAACCAATAGACCGAGTTTCGGATTCTTTCCCAATCCTCCTCCGGAATATACATCAAAAAGACCGTCGTCACGTGCGACAAATCCCAAATCCCTTGCGGTTGCATCTGTTATATTCTCTGCCGTACACGAAAAACCGACTTTGAGTTTCCTGGGCAATCTGTATGAAAGTACTTTTTCCAAAAGATAATCCTCGACTGCCTGCGCATACGGCATTACATCTATTCTGCTGGATTTTATTACCCCGGACAAAGGGGTTGCGGTCACGTTACGCGGATAATCGCCTCCGCCGCCGAATGTATGTATTCCTGCGGAAGGGGCGGAAGCAACCATTTCCTTTACGGTTTTCGGATCCAGATTATGAAACTGGACGGACTGGCATGTTGTGAAATGAATCATATCGGGATGGTATTTCTCAATACACTCGCAAATGTATGCCAACTTCTCTTTGGTTATCCTTCCGCCTGCCAAACGCAAACGCACCATGCCGCGTTCTTTTCCGCGCTGTGCGTAACTTCCCAATCCTCCGGAAATTCCTTTATACTCTTTTACTCCCATCTGCCCGGAATAGAAACTGTCTGTAGCATCGTTGAATAAACGCAGCCTGTCCTGCATAATTTCACCACCGATACCGAATATTATATCTTTTACGACAAATCGTGCAAGATTCGTATCATTGTGAATTTCTGGACAATTTTACCGCCAATTTATCCAGCCTTTTGATTCTGTTCTCGGTAGAAGGATGCGTTTCCAGCAAACCGTCCATAAGGCCGTGTTTTAAACCGTTGGGATTCACAGTCCATTTCGAAACAGAATACGGAGGAACAACTCTGTGGTCGGTAGCAAAGTTTTCTAATTTTCTAAGAACTGAAGCAAGAGCCAGAGGGTTGTTTGTTATAATTGCTGACGATTCATCGGCAAGATATTCGCGATTCCTGCTTATTGCGTATTTTGATATAATTGCCGCTCCCGGGATTATAACTATCAACAATACGGCAAATATGCAGAATAACAAAGCTATGATTATAAGAAACAATGCAGCCGGTCCCGAAACACCTCCGCGTCTGCCTGTGGATGAATTTACCGATCCCATGAACATAACCGACATGAATCCTATCAAAATAGTTGAACCGGACAACGCTTTGATACAATTCTCTGCCACACCCATAACGATTGTATCGCGATGGGCAATATGCGACAGCTCGTGACCCACTATCGCCATTAATTCGTCATTCCCTATTCTTCTGTCCAGATACAGATTTATCAATCCTGATGTCAGACATATGTGTGCATGTTCAGGCGTTTTCCCCATGGCATACGCATTAGGAAACGGGTCGCTTGTAATATACAGGTGTGGCCTCCGCATATTCAGCGATTTACACATTGCATCTATTCTTCTGTAAATTTCGGGTTGTTCGCGTTCATCCAATTCTACCCACTTTTCACAACCTCTCGGGGTGTCTGGAACATAACAATAACATATCGCCATAACAAACAAAGATACTGCAAACATAAACCCCGTAGCACGCGGAATTAAGTAATCCGATATGCCAAATGCATATCCGAATACCGCTCCGAATATCAGTCCCGTCAAAGAGTACATTACTGCAATGACGGCCATGCTCAATGCAGTATCTATCTTCCATCTATCCTGTGGCCCGTACATATTGCATAAGTAATTGCATGAGACAATACATTAATTTTAATTAATATATTATTAAAAATTTTAATAGTAAATAAGTCACAGGATTTGAAACAGACATTTAGTCCGTTAATATCTTATCTATAGTATATATTCCTAGTATCATGAGTCAGATCGGATTCGATCTTAACAACAAGGAAATCGTCTCGCGTGCACTGGATATCACCACCGCAGCGATGCAGGGTAAAATCAGTACGGCAATGTTATACAAATACGGCCCGTCATGGTGGAATACTCAGATTGTTAAGAATAAAACCGATCTCGGAATTCAGCGCGACATAAAAGAAGTGGAATATGCAGACGAGAATATGATAAGATCCTGCCTTGACACACAGTTGTGTTGCAAGATTATAGAAAGAAGCCCTGAACTGTTCAACGGGAGTAAAAGTCTTAAAAAACTCGCAAAGGAAGTCAGAAAAATCCGTAACGAGAGAAGCCATACGGGGGATCAATCGTTTAATGCCGAAGATGCACGCGAATATCTGGAAACTTTGACAGATTTTAACGAAGCAATGGATCTCGATATAGACGATGAACTGGAAAAACTCACAGAGACGATTAAAGACGAGAAACCCAAAAAATCCCTGTTTATCGACAACTGCCCGTTAACCGAAGAAAAACAGGAAAGCTCCATTGAAACGATTACCGTATGCAACAAAATACCGAAAAGAAACGAAAACATAAGCGACATATGTATCAAATCCACATCGGGATTCCTTTCGGCAATAATGGACAAACAGAGTGAAAAGGTTGATACTTCACGTAGCAAAATCGAAGTAAAACATACAAAAAAAGACAATGCGTATCTCCTGAAACTCAATGGTAAATTCACCGTAGATGATTCAACGGGAATAATCGTGGACGGAACAGAATACCCCAGTTACGCAGCTACGTTTCAGGGATTCGACTATCTCAACAGAACAGTCAGAATGTATCCCGAAAAAGATTTGGAGGATGCTATAAAAGACGATTCCAACATAGAGTTGTTCTCCGACATGACATGGCTCATCAAAAATACTGGCCGTTTCTATGAAATTTACAGAGATTATATCTCGTTCCCGGAAAAACCACAATCATTCTCCGCAGACACTATACTGTCCAAAGGCCTGGATAACATAACGGATGATCAAAAAGAAGCCGTGAAACTCATCATGAAAGAACCTTTGTCGTACGTTTGGGGAGTACCTGGATCCGGAAAAACAAGATATGTTCTTGCAAAAGCCATCAACGAATGTGTACGCAGAAATGAGAGGGTTCTCGTAATCGCTCCCACAAACTATGCATTGGAGCAGGTAATCATCGGCTTGATATCCGCATTTAACGATGACAAAGGATGCCGGGTGAATCCCGAACGTGATCTCGTAAGAATCGGTACTCCAACATCGGAATTTCTGGGAGAATATCAGTATGTTTGCGAGAAAAAGAGCATACAGCCTGTACTGTACCAACACAGGCAAAGTCTGTCAAACATAAGAATCGCGATAGCCGACAAACGTTATGAAGAATTAAAGAACGTGTTGGACGAGGCATTCAAATTTGCGAACGGTGCGGGTAAAATCGGATCCGGTTCCGCCAAACTCGTTTCTATGATGAATCCCCTCATAAAAGCAATACGTTCCGACCCGCGCTATTCAATAATAGCTTCCGACGTGAACGAACGTAACGTAAGGGAATTTATGGATAACGTCAAAAGAATCATCTATTCGGAATACAGAACAGCCGATTCCGAATTGGGCAAACTATCGATTGAAGAACTTGTCTCCAAAGAGAAGAACATACATGACAAAATTCTAAAATTCGAAAAAGAGGATCCTAAAAGCGACATCAATTCCTGTAAAGTCATCGCCATGACAATGTCCAAATTCCTAATTTCATACGGTCCGGAATTTTACGAGAAACGTATGAAACTGAATGTCAATCATGTTTTCATAGACGAAGCAGGATATTGCAACTGCATACAGGCATTAGCCCTGTTCTCGCTGGGTGCGCCGATTACCATGCTCGGAGACCATATGCAGTTACCGCCGGTATGCGAGATCAACTCGGAGAAAATGATTGAAAATATGACCGTCGACGAACACAGGTTCGATTATCTCTGGGACTTGTCTGCTCTGTATGTGGATACACTGTTCAGCGACAATATCATGCTGTCTTCGAAACTATACGAATCGGGCAAAGAACCTACATTCGAATACACATCTGTGGCCAGACTGGTGACCACGCACAGATTCGGACAGAATCTCGCCACCGTACTGGGCGATACAATCTACAATCTCAAACTCAAATCCGGCAATCCGAATGCTATGGAGGTTGTTGTATTGGATGCACACATAGAAAGTTTTCCGAAACGTTACAACAGAACCGTACGCGAAAACATAAAAGAAGCCGAAAGAGTTGTTGAATACGCTAAAACAATAAAGAATGAAAATTTTGTAATTCTGACCCCGTATAAAGACCAAATACGTTGCATAGAGAATATGGATGATTCGCTATCGAACCGCATAATTACGGTACACAAATCCCAGGGCAAAGAATGGGACACGGTGATAATGTCCGTATGCGACGGAAGAGCCTGCACCGAAGACAAACCCCCGCGTTTTACCAGCACGGCAGATGCCAAACTGAAAGGGAAAAAAGTCATCAATACTGCCCTCTCCAGAGCCAAAAAGAGACTTGTTATCGTATGCGATACGGAATACTGGGCGGCCAAACCCAATGAATTAATCGGAAAAATCGTCAGATCTGTGAGGAAATGATCAACTGTGTTCGTTCCTCATCCATAACGCAACCATTTTTCCCTGATCGGTAAGTGCTACGGTATTGCGTCTTTTGTCAGTCTTTCCGTCAGGGCATACAAATCCCTTGGTAATGGATATCAGTTTCTCTGCCTCCAGTTTTCTGAGATGGTATCCGCTGTTTTGTATGTCGATATCGAACTTGTCTATTATATCCGTATTCGATATCGGTCCTTCGGACGAACGTTCGTAAACATATTGCAGAATCTCTTCCGTCTTCCCTTTAATGGTTCCGAGATTCGGAGAATGGGGCATAGGAATTTCCTGGAGCTGTTCCGATATGGGTAAACTGTCATCCCATTGAACATAGTATATCGTCGCACCGATCAGGAATGCACACGAACATGCAGCGGCCGCCATGAGGTTGGTACCTCCCGTAATATTTATCGAAAATGTTACTCCGGGTTTGCAGTTCTCGCGGTGTATCCCGTTGATTGTTTCCGTAATCTGTTGAAAACTAAATCCGGAAACATAACGAATCTCGACATTCATGGACATGCACGCACATATTTTTTTGACTTCGTCGGCTTCTTCGGCAAACTTCTCGCTTACCATAAGGTATACTTTGTCTATTCCCGGAATTGCATTGATTCCTTTCAGTACGGGCTCTTTGGTCCGTCCCATACTTGCGATATGAACGTGCATATTGTAATAATTATTTTCATACTATATTAAAATTTTATATTATATTCTTGCATACAATATGCATTCCGAGGAAATCAGAATGATACTTGGAATAGATTTCGGAACATGCTATTCAACCGCTGCCATCATGAATGGATTGATACCAGTCACGACATTCATGAAAAACGACACCACGGGAATGGGTATACCGAGCCTCTTCATGTACTCCGAAGAAGACAACATGGAGAAATTCGGAGAAGACTGCGTTACCGGACAGGCATTCAGACACCCGAATGATGTCGTACGCTACATGAAGAGGACTGTAAGAGAAAGCTCTGACAACCTTTCCAAATATGTGGTCAGCGGAGGAAAAGAATACACAATCCAACAGATCATAGAGAAATATCTTGCGTACCTCATATCCGAAGTAAAATCCGCCGCCATCAGAAGCGGAGAATATAAAAACACGAATATCGAAGCGGTCACCATAACCGTTCCCGTCGGAATATCGTCCGGACAGATGATGGCCAGCGATTACAACAGATTTATCAGAGATACTGTGATGAAAATCACCGGTCTCGGAGAAGACAGAGTAAGAATACTTCAGGAACCTGTCGCAGCCGCAATCTCATACCTATACAGCGAAGATATACGCACGCATTACGATGAAAACACAACCGCGGTTGTATTCGATCTCGGCGGCGGAACGTTGGATATCACCGTGGTGGAACATAATCCCAAAACTATGGAATATACGATAATGGCCAAAGAAGGGGATCTGCAGCTCGGAGGCAACGATTGGGATTTGAAACTGCGCGAAGCAATCCTTGAAAAACTCGTTATCGAATGGAGCGGAAGCGACGAAGAGAGCCAGCTATTCGACAAAGCAGTCACCGAACTGAAAATGAAACTGAGTGCTTCGGAGGAATCGATTATCTTCTTCACGATGAACGACGAAGATAAATTCGTAAAAATCAGCCGCGAAGAATTCGAGGGATGTACATCGGAATTGTTGGACAGAGCCATGGAAGTTCTGACAAAAGCCATTGAATCCGATACTTTGCCCGAATCGTTCCATCCGGACAGAATTGTTCTTGTCGGAGGTAGTTCCAATATGCCTCAGATATACAATGCCATCGTCGACATGGATATCGTAGACAAAGATAATGTAATGTTGTTCGAACCTTCAAAGGCTATTGCGAAAGGAGCCGCAGTCCATGCAAAAATGAATTTCTCAAACGACGGATGCGCCAAGGGTCCCAAAGTAATTGACATGGCCACATTAACATACGGTTTCGATTCGTGTTACAACAGCGAAAGAGACTGTATATACAATATGATATACAAAGGTGAAAAATTCGATGAAAACGGAATGATCGTAAGAACAAGCGACACCTGTTTTGTTCCGCTCAGAGACGATCAGACTACAGTATCGTTCGAGATATACGAATCCGAAGCTGTCAAAGGCGAGGGATTCGAAGAAAATTGGTATGATTACGATGACGACATGAACTTCAACGGACTCAGAGTTACGGTTCAGGTTCCTCCGGAATTCCTGGGAAAAGCAACCGCTTTCCGTATGTGGGTAACAATCACACTGGACGAGAACGGAATCCTTACGATAACCATACTCGACAGAATGGGAAACAAACTTGCGTACGGTTCAAGCGATTTCAGAGCCTGAGGTGATTCAATGAGTAAGTTATTATTCTCATACAAACCGCCAATAAACTGCAGACGCTGCCTACTCTGGAATATAGAGCCTGAAATACTCATAAAACAATACTACAAAACCGCATATCGCATAACCCCAACAACCGACCCTCTGAACAACAAGGAAAAATCAGACTCGGAACATGAAAACGACACAATATCCGAGTTGAAAAAAGAGATTGAATCTCTTTCGGCCCATGTATCCGATCTTGAAAAGAACAATGCGGTTATGAAACAGGAAAACTGCGATCTCGATTCGACAGTGAATCATCTGAAATCCGAAATGGAGAAGATGAGATCGGTAAACGTAAGAAGCATCATACAATGCGTCATGGAGTTCGTGGCATCAACAAACAACACAGTATGTGATTCTGACGACATTGAATATATCAGGTACGCAGTACGTGCTCTGACCGAAAAACTGATCGGAGATTTAAGTTACGCGGGACTGTCGGTATCCAAACATAATCGTGATACCAAATTGACGGAAGAACGTGCCGAAATCAGTGAAAAGGTTACAGATTCCGTAGAAAAAGATATGACGGTATTCAAATCAACAAGATACGGAGCATCATTCAAAAATGACGTATACCCTATGATACCGGAAAAACTGATTGCGTATAGGTTTAAAGACGGATCTGTAACTGTGTGCAATACAAATCAACATGAACTCATGGAAAATGAATTGACGTGCAAACAACATCTTTCGGATGATGCAGAGACAAAATGACTAATCTGAATTACATACGAGCATAAAGACTGCTTGCAACCATATAATCACACCTCAGAATATATTAAAGATAGAAAATATATCGAGAACTGTGATTATAATAAACAATTTACCCTGAACTCCCGGACTGAATTATGACTACGCCCAAAAAGGGTATTTTAACC
>SAMEA104315432__coassemble_317_pt1 | contig 25873 bp, 29 predicted proteins | sample SAMEA104315432__metabat2_high_PE_023 | metagenome-assembled genome bin SAMEA104315432 (sample SAMEA104315432) | gut metagenome | biome: Monkey gut; feature: monkey-associated habitat; material: faeces | place: China | collected 2013 | reverse complement strand
GCAAGCTAGAAATAAAATATTCCAATTTAATATTAACACAATTCAACTTTGATTCGTTTTTGAACAGAATTTTTATCGCACCTATCCACGGTATTTCCATAAAAGGTACGGATCTTATATCATCCATATCGATTGTATGTGATACAATGCTTGTTCCTTGGTCGAAAGAACGGTTATAAATATTGTCACCCATTGTTAGGAATCCGCTCTTCTTCTCTTCCAAAGTTTCCAAGTTTATACTAACGTCTTTCCCTGATTGGGTTAAGTTCTCGAAACACAAAACTCCTCTAATCCCTTGTGTTTCTGTTGATTCGATGTTGTTGTATGTCCAATACCATATTCCTTGGTATTTTTCAAGCGTCGGAGCACTCCACGTATTTGTTGTCACATTATAATCCAACCAAAGAATTACTCTGTGTATGACTGGATTGGATGCTGAACCTCTGTTGTATATTATTACGGAACCGTAATCTCCGAATGTGGAATATCCAGTGTATGTTCCTTCAATGTAACTTTGGATCTCAGCTCTGTCTTTGTTTTTGACAATTACAACATCGCCTGTATCTATAATACCCAATTCCGAATGTTCATTGTCGTGCTGCATACTTTCGGACATGATTACACTGAACGGAGAATTCAATCCTGTTGTGAAAATCAATCCGGCATATCCTCCGATAAACACTACCGCAATAACGCCTATGCAAGCAATGAATTTTTTATCGTCGGAGTTCACAGTCCTGTAATGTACTCATTCATTAAGATTATTTGCCATGTAATTCGATTTTCAACGTCAAACAGCATATAAATTCCTTATATACTGTTAAACTTATCCCGTTCTTGTGATGGTTTATGCAAAGACCCAGTAACGACGAATATTTCATGGAGATGGCAAGGTTGGTTTCGTCTAGATCAACATGCGTCAGAAGACGTGTGGGTGCGGTCATTGTAAAAGAGAAGCGCGTTTTATCCACAGGATACAATGGATCACCCAAAGGGACAAAGCATTGTGAAGAATTGGGTTGTATACGCGAACAGTTGAAGGTTCCGTCCGGAACACGTCATGAGTTATGTAGGGGTGTACACGCCGAACAGAATGCAGTCACTCAGGCAGCTTATTTCGGAGTGAGTGTAAACGGTGCAACGATATACACCACAACATTCCCCTGCTCGATGTGTGCTAAAATTCTGATAAACGCAGGTATCAAGGAAATCGTATATGATGAAGGATATGTAGATGATTTATCAAAATCACTACTCGATGAAACAGACATCATCGTACGTGAATATCATCCTGTCAATACCCAGTAATGAAAAAATCATCAACTCGGTTTTCAGGTGTTTATATATTATATTTTAAAACTTTTTCTCTTATTTGACCCATTAGAGTTAAGTACACCTCCCTAGATACGGTTGTAGGGTCGGGGAGTGTAAATTTGAGCCGAACTGACATACTTTCAGGAATTAAAAAGGCGGAAGCGGACGCTAACGCCAAGGTCTCACAGGCCGAGGCTGACAAGAAGATCGCTATCGCTGATGCTCGCAGAGATTCTGTGAAGAAGATTCAGGACGCTGAGGCTCAGATGCGCAGCTCTTACGAATCCGCGGTGGCCAGAGAGATGGAATCACTCAATGCCAAACGTGACGAGATGCTTGCCGAAGGCAAGAAAATCGCCGCTGGTATCGAGGCCAACTCCGAGGCAAGAATGCAGGAAGTCAAAGATTTTCTTAACAAAGAATTTGAGAGGACCCTAAATGTCACTTCCTGAGTCGATGAGTAGGATTGTGATCGTGGGTACAAAAACTCACATGGACGAGGCTATCGAGGCTTTGTACGACGTGAGGGCTATCCACCTGATCGATCATACCGTCGACGCGGATGAAGGTTTCACCCTTGGAACACCCCGTCCGTACTCACCCAAAGCATCCGAAAGGTTGCTCAAAGTGCGTGCGATGGAGAAGGACCTCGGTATCAACAAACATACCAAAGTCCCGGTTCAGTCCGTGGATGAAATCAAGAGCAAGATATCATCTGACAGCGTCGAACTTGCCGAAGCAGAAATTGTTTCTGTTCTCGACAAGAGGAATGATCTCATTCAGAGAATCACAGAGTTAAACGCTAACAAGAAGAATCTTGAACTTCTTTCCGATATTTCTGTCGATCTCGACTTGTACTCTGGCTATCAGAGTATTTTCGGTGTCGGCGGTACAGTTGCCGAAGACCCGCGCGAAGCCCTCAAAGGCATCGACTGCGAGGTTGAGTACTCTTCTATCAAGAAGAAAGGCAACGTTATAGCTGTTTTCGCCAGAGTTGCGGACAAGGACAAAATCCTTTCCGTATTGTCCGAGAACGGCTTCTCCGAGATTTCTGTCCCCGAGGGAACAGGATCTGCAGCCACAGCTCTTAAAAATGTGGATGCCGAGATTCTGGAAGCCGAGAAGCAGAAAGAGGAGATCGGAAAAGAAATCGAGGCTCTTTTTGAGAAACACAAGAATTTCCTCAAGGCATCTGAAGAGGAGTTGTCCATTGAGGTCCAGAAGGGTGAAATACCTGTAAGGATCGCAACGAGCGAATACACCTTCGTTATCGATGCTTGGGTACCTACGAACAAAGTCGATGTGGTTAAAAAATCAATCGAGGATAAGGTCGAAGGTGTCTACGTCGAGAAACAGGAGGATCGCGGACGTTCTTTGGAAGAGGCCGAGAAACAAGAGGAAAGGTTTAGAGCCGTACCGACTAAGTTCAACAACGGAAAGGTCGCTAAGGAATTCGAGTATCCCACCAGGCTGGTGTCGATACCCAAGTATCAGGAAATTGACCCTACCATCCTGATTGCCATCTTCCTTCCGATGTTCTTTGGACTCATGATCGGAGATGTGGGATATTCTATCCCGTTCATTATCATCGGTGCGTACGGACTTAAAGTAACGCACCACAAAGACTGGCGTGCAATCGCTACAGTACTGTTCTTCGGTGGAATTTGGGGATTCATTTTCGGATTCTTCTTCTTCGGAGAAGCCTTAGGTATGCACTTTGTAAGTTCACCAGGTGAGTTAGAAGTCGCATATACTTGGGAGGGTCTGTTAGGATTACACAATCTGCCTAGTGTTTTCGAAGGTATTTTACCCGAAGCACACGGTATTCACAAAATCGGTGCAGAGCATATCGGACTTCTGTTGAAGATGTCTGTATACATCGGTATCGTTCATTTGATGATTGGATACGTTTGCGCAGTATACAACAAATCTTTGCAACACGGATTCAAGCACGGATTCCTTGAAAAAGGCGGATGGATTTTCTCATTCGTAGGTCTTGTGCTTGTATGTTACGAGCTTGCAAACTTCTTGATTTCAGGAGTAGATCTCGAAATCGCAGTCTTTGCACTGGGTATCGTATTGCTGCTCGTTGGAGTCGTACTCAATCTCAAAGCCGGAGAAGGTGCTCAGGCAATCCTTGAGCTGCCTGGTATTGTTGGAAACATTCTTTCATACACTCGTCTCGCGGCAATCGGAATGTCCAAAGCCGGAATGGCACTGGCATTCAACTACATCGCCATAGGTATGGTTTGCGACGGTCTCGGCGGAATCGCCGGTTTGATCATCGGATTCATTCTGTTCGCATTCCTTCACCTCGTCGTTTGGACTCTTGGTATCCTTTCCGCAGGACTGCACGCACTCAGGTTGCAGTTCGTGGAACTGATGGCTAAGTTCTTCGAAGGAAGCGGAGTAGAATACAACCCCCTTAAAGTAACACGCAAAACCACTTCAGACAATATTACGAAAGAGGCATAAAAATGGCAGACATTGGAACTGGACTTATCGCAATCGGAGCAGGACTCGCAGTTGGACTTACCGGTCTCGGAGCCGGTATGGCAGAGAAAGACGTCGGAGCAGCAGCAGTAGGAGCAATCACTGAGGATCAGTCTCTCTTCGGAAAAGCAATGATTTTCATGGTTCTCCCCGAAACCATCGTCATCTTCGGACTGGTTATCGCTATCCTCGGAATCTTCGTAATGTAAGCCTGCCGTCGAGGTAATCTCATGGCACTTACGAACGTAACTCAGGAGATCGACGCAGCAGCGTCCGCAAAAGTTTCCGCCATTCAGGCAGAAGCTGCAGCGGAGATCGCAAAGATCAACGCAGACGCTGAGCAGCAGATCGCTGAGATGAAAGACAAAGAGGACAAGAGGCTCAAAGAAGCAGTTGAGCGTCTCAACCGTCAGGAGCTTTCCAGTGCTGAGCTGGAGAGCAAGAAGATCGTCCTGGCTAAGAAGAAGGAGCTCCTCGCAGAGGCCTTCGATGCTACTCTTGCCGACCTTGTAAATGCGCCCCGCGAAGTAAAGCTGGCCCAGTACAAGGCAATGGTAAAGGTTGCATCCGAAATCATCTGCAACCCCAAGGCAGTCATGTCTGTGAATGATTCATTCACTGCAGACGAACTCGGTGTTAGCTCCGTCGAGAAGGACAGCAGGATTTCATCCGGACTTATTCTCCAGAGTGAGGATGGACAGGAAGAAATCGATATGCAGTACACAACCCTTCTCCAGACGATCTGGGACCGCGAGATTAAAGCCGTGTCTGACATTCTGTTCAGGTGAATCAGATGTTCAGGCGCAGCGGAATGAAAGGCAACTACGCATACACCGTAGCTAGAGTCAAAGCGAAAAAATCGCTTCTTCTCGGCGAAGAGGACTATAACAAGATGTTGCAGATGAGTGTTCCTGAGATATCCCGTTACATCAGCGAATCCGGATACCAGAAAGAAATGAACGATCTGGCCGGCCGTATGGACGGAATCGATCTCGTAGAACACGCAACCTACACCAGTATGGCTAAGGTATTCAGCAGCATACTTGCAGCCTCCCAGGGAGAACTTCACGACATGGTTTCCGCATATCTTGAGAAATGGGATATCTGGAATCTGAAAGTGATTCTCCGCGGAAAATCGTATGGCCTCGATGCGGATGGAATCAGGGAAGACTTGGTTCCTGCCGGCAGTCTCGGCGCCGAATCTTTGGACAAACTCATCAACCTTGATTCAAGCGATGATATAATCGCCGCATATTGCAAGATGGTCGGAGTGAGTATTCCCGCAGATGTCATGGCTGCATACAAAGAGCATGACAACATGGGTGAAATCGAGGATTACCTCGACAAATACCACTACACAAGACTTCTTGCAAGCATCGATCCCTCTTCCAGACCTACCAGGATGTTCCAGGATTATGTCAGGAAGGAAATCGATGTCAGAAACCTCGAGACTATCCTCAAGCTGAAAGCAGAGGGTATCTATGGGGAGCCGGTCATGAAATACATCATACCCGGCGGAAAACAGGTTGATAAGAAGTTCGCACAGCAGCTCGCAAATGCGGAGACAATTGCAGCAGCGTCTTCCGATCTTCAACAGCTCGAATTCTATGATATCATAAGAGATCTCGTAGAAGCCGATTCTGTAAGTCTCAGAGATATTGTTTCTGAGATGAAGAAATACGAAATCGCTCAGGCTAAGAAGTTCTCCCACCTGTACCCCCTGTCCGTTGTACCGATTCTCGATTACATGATCCACAAGGAAATCGAGGTCAGCAACATCAGGACTGTATCTAGAGGTATAGAGAGCGGACTCGACAAAGAGACAATCAAAGGACTGCTGGTGATCTGATGGAAATAGCAGTAATTGGTAGTGACGAATTCGTACTGGGTTTCAGGCTTGCCGGAATCAGGCGCGTATTTGTCGCAAACCCCGACAACTATCAGGAAAAGATGCTGGAAGCTATGTCCCAGCCTACAATAGGAATCCTCGCAGTTGATGCGAAGGACCTCGACAATCTCTCATTCCAGGTAAGGCAGAAAGTCAATGACTCGATCCAGCCTGTGGTCGTTCCCGTAGGAGGAAACGACGACGATCTTCGCGAGAAGGTCAAAAGAGCGATTGGCGTCGATTTATACAAAACAGAGGATGAATAAATGAGCACTGAAGGTAAAATCTACAGGGTCGCCGGTCCTGTCGTGACTGCCATCGGAATCTCCCCCAAAATGTACGATGTCGTACACGTAGGAAAGGAGCAGCTGATGGGAGAGGTCATCAAGATCGTCGGCGATTACTCCATCATCCAGGTTTATGAGGATACATCCGGTATCATGCCCGGAGAACCGGTTACAACCACCGGAAGGCCTCTTGCCGTTGAGCTCGGTCCCGGACTTCTGACCTCCGTTTACGACGGAATTCAGAGGCCCCTTCCCGTTCTCAGAGACAAAATGGGAGACTTCATTTACAGAGGAGTCGCCGCACCTGGACTGGACCACGAAAAGAAATGGGAGTTCACTCCCGCTGTGAAAGAGGGAGACGAGGTCACCGCAGGAGCGGTTCTCGGAACCGTCATGGAAGGTCACATGGTCCACAAGATCATGTGCCCCGTAGACATCAAGAAAGGAAAGGTTGACTCTATCAAGTCTGGTTCTTTCACTGTCGACGAGACCATTGCCGTCATCGACGGAAGAGAAGTTCCCATGATTCAGTACTGGCCCGTCCGTGTCCCCAGGCCCGTTGCCGAGAAATACCAGCCTGATGTGCCCCTTGTTACCGGACTCAGGGTTCTCGACACCATGTTCCCCCTCGCTAAGGGAGGAGCAGCCGCAATCCCCGGTGCATTCGGTACCGGAAAGACCGTTACGCAGCAGTCTCTGGCAAAGTACTCCGATGCAGAAATCGTCGTCTACATCGGATGCGGAGAGCGTGGAAACGAGATGACCGAGGTTCTTACAGAGTTCCCCGAACTCGTGGACCCCAAGACCGGTGAGTCTCTGATGAAGAGAACCGTCCTGATCGCCAACACCTCCAACATGCCTGTCGCAGCTCGTGAGGCTTCCGTTTACACTGGAATGACCATCGCAGAGTACTTCAGAGACATGGGATACAACGTTTCACTCATGGCAGATTCCACCTCCAGGTGGGCCGAGGCTATGCGTGAAATTTCCTCCAGGCTCGAAGAGATGCCCGGAGAGGAAGGATATCCCGCATATCTGTCCGGACGTCTGTCTGAATTCTACGAGCGTGCCTGCCGTGCAAGGACTCTCTGCGGAGAGGACGGATCTATTTCCGTTATCGGTGCAGTTTCACCTCCCGGAGGAGATCTGTCCGAGCCTGTTACCCAGAACACCCTCCGTATCGTACGTGTCTTCTGGGCACTCGATACCAAACTCAGGGAGAGGCGTCACTTCCCCACCATCAACTGGCTGACATCATACACCATGTATGACAAACAGCTTGTCGACTGGTACAAGGCTAATGTCAACGAGGACTTCCCCGGACTCAGGTCCTGGGCAATGCAGGTTCTCCAGAAGGAGTCCGAACTGCAGGAAGTCGTTCAGATGGTCGGTTCCGACTCTCTGCCCGACGAACAGAAGATCATTCTCGAAGTCGCAAAGATGATTCGTGAGATCTTCCTCCAGCAGAACGCGTACCACCCTGTGGACTGTTACTGCCCCCTCGAGCGTCAGCACATGATGCTCTACCTCATCAAGAAGTACTCCGACCTTGCCGACAAAGCTGTTGCCGCTGGCGTACAGGTCGATAAGATCGCATACCTCCCCGTCAGGACCAGGTTCAACCAGGCCAAATACGAGGAGAACATCGATGATGAGCTGAAAGCAGTCGAGACCGACATGGACGAGCAGTTCAGGGCTCTCGGAGTGTGATTCAAATGTCAGACGTATCCAAAGAGTACAAGACAATCTCCCAGATCGCCGGACCTCTCATCTTCGTGAAGAAGACCGAGCCCGTCGGTTACAAAGAAATGGTTTCCATCAGGATGTCCGACGGAACCATGAAGAGAGGAGAAGTTCTCGATTCCTCCGACGACATCGTTGTCGTTCAGGTTTTCGAGGGAACAACCGGAATCGACAGGAGCGCATCCGTTCGTTTCCTGGGCGAGACCATGAAGATGCCCGTATCCAAGGACATGCTCGGAAGGATCCTTTCCGGAGCCGGAGAGCCCCTTGACGGCGGAGCAAGAATCGTTCCCGAGAAGGAACTTGACATCGTCGGAGCAGCTATCAACCCCTGGGCAAGAGACAGTCCGTCCGATTTCATCCAGACCGGAATTTCCACCATCGATGGAATGAACACCCTGGTTAGAGGTCAGAAACTGCCTATCTTCTCCGCATCCGGTCTTCCCCACAACGAGATCGCTCTGCAGATTGCCCGTCAGGCAAAAGTACGCGGTGAGAACGAAGAGTTCGCTGTCGTGTTCATTGCAATGGGTATCACCAACGAAGAGAAGCAGATGTTCATGAAAGAGTTCGAGAGAACCGGCGCCCTTAAGAACGCTGTGGTTTTCCTGAACCTCGCAGACGACCCTGCCGTCGAGCGTATCGTCACACCCCGTCTCGGTCTCACCACCGCGGAGTACATGGCATTCGAGCTCGGAATGCAGGTTCTTGTCATCATGACTGATGTCACCAACTACTGTGAAGCACTGCGTCAGGTCGGAGCAGCTCGTGAAGAGGTGCCCGGAAGGCGTGGATACCCCGGTTACATGTACACCGATCTGGCTCAGCTCTACGAGCGTGCCGGAAGGATCAAAGGAAAGAAAGGATCCATTACACAGATTCCTATCCTGTCCATGCCCGGTGACGATATCACACACCCCATCCCCGATCTTTCCGGTTACATTACCGAAGGTCAGATCGTTCTGTCCAGGGAACTGCACAGAAACGGAATCTACCCGCCGGTTAACGTTTCCTCATCTCTCAGCCGTCTGATGGGCGGAGGTACCGGAGAGGGCAAGACCCGTGACGACCACAAGGCTGTTTCCGATCAGCTGTACGCTTCGTACGCTGAGGGTAAAGACCTCCGTGGATTGGTTGCCATCGTCGGAAAGGACTCTCTGTCCGCCAAAGACAGGAAGCTCCTGGACTTCGCAGATATCTTCGAGGACCGTATCGTCCGCCAGGGTATCGACGAGGACCGTTCCATCGAGGACACACTCGACCTTGCTTGGGAGATCTTCACCGAGCTTGATCTCGATCAGCTCACCAGGATCGGACGCAAGTACATAGACAAGTACCTGCCCAAGAAAGAGTGATTACCATGGGAGCACACGATGTCACCCCCAACCGTTCAGTCCTTCTGGACCTGAAGAAAAGGCTCAAGATGACCCAGAGTGGTTACAAGATCCTTAAGATGAAGAGAGACGGTCTCATCATCGAGTTCTTCGAGGTTCTTGAGAAGGCAAGGAAGATGCGTGAAGGAGTATCCTCGGATTACGATTCCGCAATGGAGAAAATCACCATCGCCCGCGCGGTTGAGGGAGAGATCGCCGTGAAGTCCGCGGCGTATGCTCTGAAAGCAGACCCGCAGGTCAACCTGGGCAGCAAATCCATCATGGGTATGATGGTCCCTAAGGTAGAGGCAACGAAGATTCACACCAAGATGACCGAGAAAGGTTACGGTGTGATCTCCACCTCCGCCTATATCGAGGATGCGGCGGCAGCGTTCGAGAAACTTCTCGACACGATTGTACGTGCAGCCGAGGTCGAGACCACCATGAAGAAACTGCTCGATGAGATCGAGAAGACCAAGAGAAGGGTTAACGCCCTTGAATTCAAGATCATTCCCGAGCTCAATGAGTCGGTTAGGTTCGTCAAGTTCAATCTCGAAGAGATGGACCGTGAGAACACCACCCGTCTCAAGCACCTGAAAAAGGATGGCGGAATCGAAGAATGAGCAAAAAAACCACGGCCGAGCGTCTGAGTGAGATCCGCGAGGATCCGAAGAAGCTGAAGAGACTCTTCAACATCATTTGGATTGCCGGCTATGGCATGCTCATTTTAGGATTCTTCATCATAGTATGGGTACTGTACGCAGGAATCTGAAATTTTTTAAATTCACCGGTAGGAATCGAACTCCGTTGCACACTTTGTAACGGGGTTCGACAACTACTTTGTTTGTATTATTGTGTTTGTTGAATGCATTCTCACATTCTTTCATTGAGGCATTCATATTTTTAAATACACATCATTTCAAAGTAAATTCGATTAATCGAATTAATTTTTAATCATTCGTAATAAGTTCGATTAATCGAATTAATTTTATAGATTTTTACCTACGTCTGATTATGCAGGAAACTGTATTCAGAACACATTATATCAACGAACTTTTGAAATTCAAGGATCAGGATGTTATCAAGGTTGTAACAGGTATCAGGAGATGCGGAAAATCCACTTTACTTAAACAATATGTGGATGTGTTGAAAAATAAAGGTACTCTTGACTCAAATATACTTTATTACAATATGGAATCCATCAAAAACGATTGTTATCGCGATGGATCGATTCTTTACAACGAAATTATGTCGAAGCAGACGGCAGGAAAGTTGTATATTATTTTGGATGAGGTTCAATTTATAAAAGATTGGGAGAGGGTTGTCAATTCATTAAGAGTTGACATTGATTGTGACATATATGTCACGGGATCAAACGCGTATCTTCTATCTACTGAAATTTCCACATTACTCACGGGTCGCAATGTGGAAATCGGTGTATTGCCATTGTCTTTCAAAGAATTCTGTTCTATTCAAGGAAATGTGTATGATACATTCGAATTATATCGCAGATATGTGCATTTTGGAGGGATGCCGTTCATTCGTCCACAATATGATGATGATACAATTTTTCAGCGTCTTGATGAGATAAAGTCCGATATCATCCTCAAAGACATATGCAGTAGAAAAGACAGAATAGACTCTTTAAAAATAAGGAAAGTCGTGGATTACATGTTTTCCGAAATAGGAAATGAAATATCGGCAGGGAATATTGCCAAAAATCTGAATATCAGTTCATCCACATCCAACGAATATCTTGCACTTATTGCCGATTCCTTATTGTTCGACAGGGTCGAAAGATATGATTTAAAGGGTAAATCAATATTAAAGACGGACGGCAAATACTATTGTGCCGATATCGGAATGAGAAATACCCAACCATTGAAGGCCGACAGAGATTCGAGTAAGATATTGGAAAATATAGTGTATCTTGAGCTCAAACGCAGAGGGTATATGATCTATGTCGGAAAAATCGGAGAATTGAAAATCGATTTTATTGCTTTGAGGCACGACGAAAGAAACTACATACAGGTGTGTCAAACTCTGTCTGATGAAAAAACAAAAGAAAGGAAACTCAGACCGTTCAGAAAAATATTGGGCGAAGGCAGAAGATTATTGGTGACGTCAGATCCTGTAATAAGAACAGAGACTGAAGAGGCAGCAATCGTAAATATTCTGGATTTTCTAACGGAATAATTAAGATTCAGCATATCTGTGTTTATACACCGTCATTTCCTGTGGAAAAGTTTCGCTCAATCACGGAAATCTTTCATTTCAATCCTGCCTGTGTTCAGAGATACAACAGGCATAATGCTTGGTTCGGGATTGAAATTGTGCATTCTCTGATACTCGGTCTGATCCTGCCAAGTGGAGGCATTTATGAGTCTTACTCCGTTGTATATCTGCTGTCCGGCACCGTGAACGTGTCCTGATACGAATATGTCGGGCACGGTTTCCATTATCAGATAGTCCTTGCATTCGGGTGCGAGTGCATTCCTCTGTCCGTAAATAGGTGCAAGATGGCGTCTTACACACATTTCTTTCATGACTTTGAGAGGATCGTCATATGTCAGACCTCTTACGCTGGCAATCCAATCATCCATGCTTTTTCCGTGATACGTCAATACGGTCCTGCCTTCTACATTCATGTATACGGGGTTTCCGACCATCAGTATGTTGGAATCGAATTTGTCGGTAAATTTAGGGTTTAAAGCCGGCTGCGGTTCGGCTATGCGTGCCGCATCGTGGTTTCCGGGATGGATGACCATTTTGATATGATCGGGAATGTCTTTCAGATATTCTGCCAGTTTGTCATACTGATCATATATGTCGAGTATGTCCAATTCTTTGTCCTGATCGGGGAACACTCCGATTCCGTCAACGACATCCCCGGGGAACACTATGTAGTTGATTTCTTCGCTTTCGGAATTGTGTTTGAGCCAATCAACCATTTTAAGCCATGAATGTTCCAGGAATGTACAGCTTCCGACATGCACATCCGAAAGAAACGCTATTTTGGAGACGGCATCGGACAGTTCCCATTTATTGTTCATGGGGATGTCGGGTCTGATGATTTTTTCCGCCATAAACATAGTTCCTTTCTGATTGAATTTTCCCAAAACACCAATGCACTCGTCGTTGACGAACAATTCGTTGGCAATGGGAGATTCTTTTGAGATGAACACTTTGGCCGTACCCGTCATGTCTTCCAGAGTAACCATGGTGTGGCCGTTTTTGGTGGTTGTTTTATCATAAACAAGGCCTGCAATCTTTACAGGTCTGTCCATATCTTTTGCCACATTGATGTCGATAGGGCGACCGAAATCGCTTCTTTTCTCCAACAGCCTTCTCAGGGTGATGTATCTGCTTTTGAAGTATTGTGCAAAATCGTTGATTTTACCCTCGCATGTCGATTCGCCGGTAATATCGGTTCCTTTTACAATATGAATGTCGGGAGTGAAACGGTTGTGGCGTTTCACTGCAGGTTCCGATTTGAAAAGAACCATATCTCCGGTTATTGCGTTCTCAATATCCTGTCTGGTGAGAATCAGATTGTTCGACGAGAGATGTGAAAATATAGTATTTGTGAATGACAAAGGGTCGTTGTTCGACATTATCAGTTCCAGTGCATCGGGGGATAACAGAAACTTCCTTTTTGCGGCTTCGGACAAGACCTCCTTTCTCATATCGAACCCTATCTATAATCCGACCTTTAACGGTATCGTTCGGTTATCCTTTATAAAAAGAATACCATGGGGAGTTTATGACCTCAGTTGAAATCTTTTGTCCAGTAAAACCAAGCGAAGATCCGGAACTTGTCCGCGGTGCTATTTTGAAAATATTCCCGGATGCCGAATTGGAACAGGACGAGAAGTGTTTCAGAGGAACTGCTACTTTGGACCGTTTTTCCAAACTCATCCGTTCTCAGAAGATACTCGATGCCACCCGTTCGGTATTGATAAGGAACGTACGCGGGAATCGTACCAGGATGGACATCAATAAGCAGGTTGCCACCGTGGGAAAAGTTTCTTTTGCCGACAAACACCCTGTTCTCGGTGCCATAGAGGTCACTGTTGAAGATGAAGACATTCACGCGTTAATCGACAGGGTTTCACCTGTAACGGTTGACGGTGTAGAGGTTATTCAATGATCGGCATATCCTGTACGCAGTTTTCCAGAGATCCGTTTTCTGTTTGGATTGACAGAATCTTCGAAGATTTCGGATTGTGGGAACTGTTCTCCGAAGCGGAGATGAACGTAGCCGAGAACACCGAAAAAATTTCTGATTTACTGTCATCGTATGACATGTGCTATTCTCTCCACACACCTATTTGTGACATGAATGTAGCGGCATTGACGGAAAAACTCAGAGTAGCGTCTGTTGATGTAATCAGAGACAATGCACGTGCGGCAAATACTCTCGGAATAAACATGCTTACCGTACATCCGGGATTATCTTCAATGGTCGTTAAAGAAACCGAAGATGCCGCACTGGTACGCGCCAAGATATCCATGAAGGAATTGGAGAAAATCTCTGCAGAATACGGTGTGACAATGGCTATCGAGAATATGCCGAATGTGCCGTTCTTTCTCGGACGTACCGCGTCGCAGCTTGCCGATATAATCGACGGTACCGATCTCAAAGTCTGCTACGATATCGGTCATGCACACACTATGGGCGAGAACGATGCCATGACAGCTCTGTTCGGAGACCGTATAGTCAATGTTCACATTCACGACAATAACGGAGAGCGCGATGAGCACAATACCATAGGCGACGGTTCGGTGGATTTTGCCCGCGTAATCAAATCTCTCAACGGATATACAGGCAATTATGTCATCGAATCGCGCTCTTTCGATTCTGCGGTAGAATCTCAGGAACGTTTGAAGAAATTATTGCCCTGACCGTCATCCATTGTCGGTAATGTTTTGATTGATTTCACGGCTTTCGGCAGTCTTCTGACTATATCGGCGATGCATACGAGCCCGATAAGCAGGATCAGGAGATACGATATACTGCCCCAGAACGGAGAGATTGATATGGCGCATGTCATAAGGTCGGTCAGCGAGTGATAGAATATCGAAGCCAACAATCCGAATCTGGCGTACAGATATCCCATTACCAATCCTCCGAACACGACTAACGGGACTTTTGCAAAACCCCATCCGTCGGCGTGGGCAAATGCGAATACCATTGTGCTTATGATTATCAACGCAACGGATGCTTTACTGAATCCGAATCCGCCCATGAGATACTTCCATGGTTGGGGATTCTTTTTGTAAACCGCTATAATCATCATAGGCAGTCCGATCCATACAACTCTGGAGACGAGTTCTTCCCACACACCTGCGTCAACATAAGTCAGAACCGAAAGGCCTGTAGCTCCTTCGGGCAGGCCGTCTGGTACATCTAAGCCGTATCCCAACATTGATTCTACGAAGATAATTGCCAGTTCCATAATTATTATGCTGCCGAAAAGCAACGAAATCCAATACAGAGGCGTTTCTTCCGCGGCATCCGGATTGTGTAGGATGTCTTTGTTGAACAGTTTGGCCGATCTTGCGAATACCCAGATTACGGAGGCAATGAACATTGCCAGTATGAACAGCCAATATATGTCCAATGTAGTGCCCGATATGGTGGTGACGTATACCAATTGCGGAACCAACAGGATTATGGCATTGGTGCATCCGGCAGAAATGATGTCGAATACTTCCCCCGTTTTGGTGATTACGGCTATAAATTCCGCAATCATCAGAATCGCAACGAATATACAGGATACGGTTGCCGCTCCGCGCAGGGCATCTGTTGTTGACAGGGTTTTTCTTACATTGACGGTATAATCGGTATTTCTTAGGCGGGTTCCGCATGCACCGCAGAAGGTTGCACCCGATGCACGCCATTTCTCGCATTCCGGACACAGAATCAGAGCCTCTCCGCAGCCGGAGCAATAATGATATCCCAGATTGCGGCATTCTTCACATTTCGGACATGTCATATTCGGACCTCAGTATATCTCTGATCCCTTTGACTCTCTCGGTTTCCACACATACCAATATGTCTTTTTTGTATTCCGCAAGATGCGCCAACTCTTCTGCAATATGCTTCTCTCTGAGTTCGGACATGACGCGGTATCCCTTTACTTTGTTTACATGGTCATCCCATGCAACGGCAAAATCTTCGGGATTGCTACACGCAAAGTCTTTTTTAAGTCCTTTTTTGGCGAGTCTGTGTTCACGTACAAAGTCTAATGTTCCCACGGTTTTGCAATAGAGATCTGTATAATCCTCGTCGTTGTAATCCAAAGCAATCGGTGTGATGCCATTATCTTTGCACCAATCAACAAAGGCGCACATGGCAGGCGACGGCATTTCGACATTGCCGAATTTGGACAGGTGTTCGGCGTATACAAGATCAAGTTCGCTGACCTCATAATCGTCTTCCAATTCGGATCTTTTGCCGAGTGCTATGATTCCGTCCACACCGAGAGCCATGGCATAGGCTTCGTGTCTGTCCATCATGCTTTTGACGCGTTCGCCCTCCGAAACAAGTCCGTTGACGACCGGAAGGATAGTTATGACGGATTCTCCTTTCCGGAGAGTAATCATCTTTTGGTCCTCCGGGAAGCCACAAGGTCAGTCAGTGCATCGGTGCCGTCCATTTTCTGCAACTCGTCTTTTGAGACCACTGCGGTACTGTTTATGTTGTCGCGTTCGGTTTTTTTCTCCACAATCATGATGGAGAAACGGTCCATAACTCTGGATATTTCCGAGGCTACTATGGCTCTTTGAACTATTTTTGTATCATCGACACCTACGCCGGTGAGCATAACAGTATGAGAATCGTGTGTTACGGCTTCGAAAGGACTTTTAACTACCTGGGTCACTGTGAATCCCAGGCTGCTCAATTGTTTGAGTGCGGGCGAATCGATGGTTTGCGGGGGATATTCCTCTTTGCTTCTTTCTTCGCTTCTGAACGAGAACGGATCTATCGGTTCGATTATCGGCAGACCCAAAAATTCCTCTATACGGAGTGCCGCATCGATCATTGCGCCCATTCCCGATTCGTACATTTGTATAGTACGTCTGGATACTCCCGCGGTTTCCGCAAGTATTCCGAGGCTGATTCCTCTTTCTTCGCGTGCACTTTTCAGAAGTTCGCTGTCCAATCTGACATAAAGTCCTCCGGGAGCGGCGAATATGAACGGTGGCGCTTCTTCCAATAACAAATCGGCGAGCGTTTCGTTGGAAACGATGGAGATATTGAATCTCGAATATACTATTCCGGGTTCAAGTACGCCGGAACTGGAACGTTCTCCTGTGACAAGCGGTACGGCTCCGAGAGATTGAGCCAAAACCTTCATTTCTTCCGCATTGTCTTTTGAAAATGCATCGATGTTGCTTAGTACCTTGACAATGAGGACCTTATCATCCTGTCTGGCGACAACGTCGAAACAGATCCCCCTTATGTTGAGGGCTGAAGAAACATCGAATCCCGCTTTAGCCAGAATTGCACGGGTTGTGTTTATCAATTCGTTTCTGCCCATAATTGAATGTTACCTTCGTACTTCTATAAAATAAATATCCACGCTGTTCATTTTCATCGTGTGGGTATCCGAAGGTATTCATCGATAAAGGATGGGCAGACGGTTAATTGACAACGGGGGAGAAACCCGTCCCGGAGGACGGATCTCTCAGACCTCAGGATATCTGAATCCTGCGACCCGTTGTAGAGTTGTTTTTGGAATCCGCGGTTACTTCCAACACACCGTTGTTGAAGTCTGCTTTTGCGGATTCCGGTTTGATGTCGCAGGGCAATGCGAGCGTTCTGCTCAGTTTTTTACCCCTGACGTTGGCGGAGATGGATATCGTGTTGTCGGTGCACGACAGATCTATGTCTTCTTTGGAAGCTCCGGGGATGTCTGCGACGGCCCTGACGATGTTTCCCTCCTGGGATACATCTGCGAAGAACCCTCCGTCATCCGGGACTCCCAAAGCGGGTGCCGTATTGCCGAATTCGCGCGTGTGCGTCTGTCCGTCCGGCCCGCGGTAAGTCACGTACCCGTAGGTTTTGACTCCGTTCTTCTGATCATTGAACGCCTGGGTCATTCTGCGTTCAATTTCCTCGAATTCCCTGAACATCCCGTTGAAGATGTCATCGAACATAGTTATCACTCCTTTGTTTCCTTTTTATTTTGTTCTTCTTACTGATTTCCGTAGTCTTTGAGGGTCTTCCTCGAAGCGGGACCGAATTTTCCAAGTGCCGCTTCGAAGTCTTCCTTCGAGACTTTGCATGCTGCGATTTCCTCGTCGGTCGGGTTCGTCTTTTCACGGACCAGACGCCTTACGGCGTTCATCACGGCTTCGTTGCATATTGCGCCGATATCTGCACCGGTGCATCCTTCCGTCTTGTCTGCCAGATCGCTGAGGCTGACATCGTCGGCCAGAGGCTTGCCGCGGGTGTGGATTCCGAAGATGGATTCCCTGGAGGCCTTGTCCGGAGGTCCGATGAAGATCGATTTATCGAATCTTCCCGGTCTGAGCAGAGCGGGATCCATTATGTCGGGCCTGTTGGTCGCGGCGATGACCACGACATCGTTCAGACCTTCGAGTCCGTCCATTTCTGTCAGCATCTGGGATATGACACGTTCGGTTACGTTGCTGTCCGATCCGGTTCCCCTTTCGGGTGCAATCGAATCGATTTCGTCCATGAAGATCACACAGGGGGATGCCTGTCTTGCCTTCCTGAACGTTTCCCTTACGGCTTTCTCGGATTCACCGACCCACTTGTTAAGGAATTCAGGTCCCTTAACCGATATGAAGTTGGCTTCGGATTCCGTAGCCACTGCTTTGGCGAGCATAGTCTTACCGGTTCCCGGAGGTCCGTACAGCAGGATTCCCTTCGGAGGTCTGGCATTCATGTGTTCGAAGACCTTTCCGAACTTGAGAGGCCATTCGACGGCTTCTTTCAGTTCCTGTTTGGCTTCTTCCAGTGCTCCGATGTCTTCCCACTTGACGTTGGGCTTCTCGATCAGGACTTCCCTCATGGTCGAAGGCTGCATATCCTTCAGAGCGTTCTTGAAATCATCCTTTGTGACGAGGATGTCGTTCAGGACTTCCTTGGGTATTTCTTCGGCTTCGAGATCCACATTGGGCAGTACGCGCCTGAGTGCGGCCATAGCGGCTTCTTTGGTCAGAGCAGACAGATCTGCACCTGCATATCCGTGGGTTTTGTCTGCGAGCCATCCAAGGTCGACATCGTCGGCCAGAGGCATTCCGCGGGTATGAATCTGGAGGATTTCCAGACGGCCGTTTCTGTCGGGGATTCCGATTTCGATTTCCCTGTCGAATCTTCCGGGTCTTCTCAGAGCCTCGTCTATGGAGTTGGGCCTGTTGGTGGCACCGATGACCACGACTTTTCCTCTGGAGTTCAGACCGTCCATGAGCGACAGCAACTGAGCAACGATACGTCTCTCCTCTTCTCCCGAAACCTCATCTCTCTTGGGTGCGATCGAATCGATTTCATCGATGAAGATGATGCTGGGCGCATTCTCTTCCGCATCCTTGAAGATCTCCCTGAGTTTTCCTTCGGATTCTCCGTAGAACTTGCTCACGATTTCAGGTCCGCCGATGGAGATGAAGTTACTGCTTGTCTCTCCCGCAACGGCTTTTGCGAGCATAGTCTTACCGGTTCCCGGCGGTCCGTGGAGCAGGACACCTTTAGGAGCTTCGACGCCCAACCTCTTGAAGAGTTCGGGGTGTCTGAGAGGAAGCTCAACCATCTCCCTAATCTTCTTGACGGCATCACCGAGACCTCCGATATCATCGTATGATACCTGGGGTACATCGCCTGTTTTGGCAGCGGGCTTTTCGGAAATCTTTACGGTTGTTCCGGAACCCATCATGACGGCTTCTCCGGAAGGGGTAAACGAAGTGACGACTAGGTCGATCTTGTTACCCATTACGTTCAGTGTGATGGTATCTCCTTTAGCCAGTGCACGTCCTTCAAGGGTCTGTTTGAGGAATTCTTCCCCACCCTGCAACCTAAGCTGTTCGGTCGGAGAGAACACCAGTTTCTCGGCTTCCTTTGCGACGACTTTCTTGATGGATACCTTCTCGTCGAGAGATACTCCCGCGTTGCGTCTGGTGGAACCGTCGATTCTTATGATCCCCTTGTCGGTGTCTTCGTCTGCACCTCTGAGCACCTTTGCGACAGTTTTTCTGTTACCTTCAATTTGGATTATGTCACCGAATTTTATTCCGAGAACATCCATTATCCTCGGGTCGAGTCTTGCGATACCTTTTCCGGTTTCGCCAGCCTTGAGCTCGGCAACCTTGATTGCTTTATCGTTGACCATATTCATACCTCCATGGTGATCTTTTCTTCTTCGGGGGATTCCGCCCTCTCCGTCGTATTGCTTATTTTTTCTTCGATTGCTTTTCTTTCATGAGTCTCCATATCTTTCGGAAGCGAATCGAGAACATCGGAAACGAGTTTTTCACGCATCTTTTCGAGTTTTCTTTTCTCTTCTTCCAGACGGGCCAGTCCGCGGTCGATCTCGGCAATGCGTTCCATCGCATCGTCGATTTCTTCGTGTACGTTCCCGGTTCCTTTGTATGTCAGGACTTTGGTGGAGAACATGCTTCCGTGCATGTCGACTACCAGAGTGAACTCCCGGTTCGGAACATAGACAATTCTTTCCGGACCCATGGAACTGCTTTCGCGGTAACTTGATACAAGACCGTTGCGTTCCATAAGAGCCAGATTTTTCATGACTGCCTGCTGGCTTATGCCGAGTTCTTTAGACAGTTGCAGGGGGTAACTGGGGGCGGTCATAAGCGTCTTCAGGATCTTCCTGCGCGTCCTGTTCTCAATCATAGTCAGCAGTTGGTCGATTTCATCCATGTTATCTCTCGGTTGTTATCTCATGGTTCACTACTCATATGTATGTCTGATGTTCTATATAATACTTTGTATAATGATGTACATTTACGAGCATTCATGCTTATATTTGACCTTAATAATATATATTAATAAGAGATAACAAGACTCATGGCAATACCGAAAGACGCAAAAATCATGCTCGATGTCGAAGAGATACCGAAACAATGGTACAACATCGCAGCCGATTTGAAGAATCTTCAGCCCCCGCTGAACCCTTCCACGGGCAAACCCGCAAAACCCGAAGATTTTGCTCCTATTTTCTGTAAACCTATCATCGAACAGGAAGGCTCCACTCAGAGATGGATTGACATTCCCGAGGAAGTAAGAGACGGATTTGTTTCTCTTAACCGTCCTTCCCCTCTTCAGAGAGCATATCGTCTTGAGAAGTACCTCAAAACACCGGCTAAAATCTACTTCAAGAGAGAGGATCTGAGCCCTCTCGGAAGCCACAAAGGTAACACGGCTCTCGCACAGGCATATTACAATGCCGAATCGGGAATACACACCCTGACCACCGAGACCGGTGCAGGCCAGTGGGGAACGGCTCTTTCCATGGTTTCTAACATTTTCGACATAAAGACGACCGTTTTCATGGTCAAGGGAAGTTACAACCAGAAACCTTTCAGGAAAACTCTGATGAACATGTATGGTGCAGAGGTATACGCATCCCCCAGCGAATATACCGAATTCGGAAGAAAGATCCTTAAAGAGCATCCAGACACCACAGGTTCGCTCGGTATAGCAATTTCCGAAGCATGCGAACTCGCGGTAAAAGATCCGAATACTTGTTACGCCCTCGGTTCCGTTTTGAATCATGTAATGCTCCACCAGACCGTCATCGGTTTGGAGACCAAAATGCAGATGGAGAAGGCAGAAATCGTGCCCGATTACATGATTGCATGTGCTGGAGGAGGTTCTAACTTCGCAGGATTCACTTTCCCGATGATGTATGACAAGATTCGCGGAAAGAGCGACTGTAACATTATCGCCGTAGAACCGAAGGCTGCCCCCACACTCACGCACGGGGAATACAAGTATGACTTCGGAGACACGGCGGGAATGACGCCTCTCCTGATGATGTACACCTTGGGACACGATTTCATTCCCAAGTCTATTCATGCAGGCGGATTGAGATACCACGGAATGTCTCCTCTTGTATCTGCCGCATACCGCGACGGACTCGCAACGGCCACTTCGTACGACCAGACAGAGACTTTCCAGGCAGGATGTCTGTTTGCCAAGACCGAAGGAATCGTTCCCGCTCCGGAATCATGTCATGCGTTGAAGGCAGCCATCGACAAGGCTCTCGAGTGCAAGGCTACGGGCGAAGAGAAGACGATTGTGTTCTGTCTGTCGGGACACGGACTCATCGATCTGTACGGATACCAACAGTATCTCGACGGAACTCTTCCCTCTTCGGCGGCCGAATGAGGACACAAACCCGTCCGATAAGAACTCGGGCGGGTTCTTCTTTTTATAATATCAATAATAACACCATTACGGTCGGTGTTACATACGGTTGGAATTCTTGTCGACGATATGGTGGTCGTTTCCGATCAGAGCGAGGGAAGCAGACTCTATACAAAAGGGAATTACGGTTATCCGCGCAGCGGAGGCGGTCTTGATTTAGATCTGATGGAAGCCACATATTTGGTCGAGTGTTCCAGACTCGATGTCGAAAAAGACGGTTCGCATATCGGTTTCGAGGAACTGTTCAGATATTCTTCGGGATTGGTTCAGGGATTCGAAATTGTTTACGCTGCATACCGCGATCTCAGACAGAGAGGGTTAGTGGTAAAATTAGAATCGGGAAGTTTTGATCTTTCTGTATTCCTGAGCGGAACGAATATGAGTAATTCCCGTCCGGAATTTTTCGTTCGTACTGTTTCGGAGCGTAATTCGATTGAGATTTCCCAATTTGTGAATCAGGTTACAGACGTTCGTAAGAGAAACAAAAAGCTTCTTTACGGGGTTGTGGACGAGGAAGGAGACATTGTTTATTATACAATGTCCCTGAGAGATCCTTCGGGAAACGTATTTCCGGAGAGGATGGACAGAAAACCTACGGGTTGGCTGATAAACGACCGTGTCATTCTCACAGACCACAACGATATGGAGGCTCTTCGCGACTACGGTTATTACGGGAAGATGGTCGGCGGTTTATACCAGCTGTCACTGATAGAAAGCTGCTATCTGATCGGTAAAGGAAGACTTACCGTTCTGGACTCTAATGATACCGAATTGGGATTCGAGGATCTTCGTGATTTCGCCAGGACACTGCAGGACGAGTTCGATCTGCGTTACAAAGTGTTCGACGATATGAGGCAGAGAGGTTTGGTCGTAAAGACCGGTTTCAAATACGGCACTCATTTCCGTGTTTACGAAAATTCTCCCGATGACTGTCACGCACGTTATCTGGTACATGCGGTATCGGATGACAGTTTGAAGCTGTGGCCCGAAATCTCCAGAACAGTCCGTCTTTCAGGCGGTGTAAAGAAAGAGATTCTTTTCGGAAGAGTATACCGTAATGAAATACAGTATCTGGAATTCAAATGGTACAAGCCGGGTGTTATTCCGAAAGCAGAGAAAAAGTCAGTCAAACGCTGAGTTGATAGATAATATTAAGACCGAATGTGCCGTGTGTACGTATATGTTCTGTCCCAAATGCGGAAAACAGATCGAAGTCACGGATCAGTTCTGTCCTTCGTGCGGTTGCAGCATATCCAATGCTTCCGCACAGGATTTCGCTCAGACCCGTGTTTCGGCACCTACCAAGAATGTAGCGCTAGCATTGATTTTATCGGTAATCATTCCCGGTCTCGGTCAGATATATTGCGGAAAGGTTCTGAAAGGAATACTTTTTCTGGTAATTTCGATTCTGTTGCTTGGATTTTCATTGATAGGCATAGTGGTTTGGATTTTCAACATATATGATGCATACAAGACCGTGCAGACATATAACGAAAGCATCTATAGAACAGGCAATCCTCCGTGGTAAATCTACTGAGGGACATTAATTCGGATATCAGAGGATTATCATGTACTGTTCGAATTGTGGAAAACAGGTGGCCGACACGGACAGATTCTGTCCTTCGTGCGGTTCCAGAATTCTTTCCGTTGATTCGGCACAAGGTTGCCGCCCGCCGATTGCAACGATGCCTTTGAAAGATACGGCATTAGCGCTCATATTGTCATTAATCATTCCGGGCATAGGTCAGGTTTACTGCGGAAAGGTTGCCAGGGGAATTGCAATTCTTATAGTATCTATACTGTTGGTTCCGATTCTCTATCTGGGTTATGCAATATTGTTTGTCGAAACCGAATCGGATACGGCGTTGCTGATAGGTTTATTGATAGCAGGTATCGCGTCGTTTGCATTCTGGATTTGGAATATCGTAGACGCGTATAATACTGCAAAAGAGTACAACACTTACACAACCAATAACGGCAATCCGCCTTGGTAATTTTTAAAACCCGGGGGTATAACCCCCGTAAAATTTTCACAGAGTAATCTCGATTCCGAGTTTTTCCGTGAGTTCTTTGTATCTGTTTCTTATGGTAACTTCTGTTACACCGGCAACATCGGCAACTTCTCTCTGTGTCCTGCGCTGGTTGCACAAGATTGATGAGATGTAGATAGCTGCTGCCGCAACTCCTGTGGGGCCTCTTCCCGATGTGAGTTCCCTTTCGGAAGCGTCTTTGAGTATTTCTGCCGCTTTGCTTTGAACTTCTCCGTCGAGTTTAAGTTCGGAGCAGAATCTCTGAACGTAATCCTGCGGTTTGGTAGGCATGAGTTTGAGCTTCAGTTCGCGGGTCATGAACCTGTAGGTTCTTCCGATCTCTTTTCTTCCGACACGGCTGGAATTTGCGACTTCGTCAAGAGTTCTGGGGACACCGCACTGTCTGCATGCCGCATAGAGCGATGCAGCCACGACGCCTTCTATGGATCTTCCTCTGATGAGGTTCTTGTTGACGGCTTTCCTGTAAATCATTGCGGCCGTTTCCCTGACATTTCTCGGAAGTCCCATCGACGATGCCATTCTGTCGAGTTCGGACAGGGCAAAGGCAAGGTTCCTCTCGGTAGCGTTGGATACACGGATCCTTCTCTGCCATTTTCTCAGCCTGTATAATTGGGCTCTGTTACGGGTGGGGATACTCTTTCCGTAACTGTCTTTGTTCTTCCAGGATATTTCGGTAGACAGTCCCTTGTCGTGAATCGTATATGTCATGGGTGCGCCTGTACGCGCTCTTTTCTCACCCTGTTCGACATCGAATGCTCTCCATTCAGGTCCCTGATCGATGAATTGATCATCCAATACGAGACCGCATTCTTCACAAACCAATTCTCCGCGTTCATAATCACGGGTCAGGTGGTGGCTTCCGCATTCGGGACAGACCTCAATTTCTTCTGTTCCTTCTCTTTGTTTTACCATTCTGTTCTTTCCCCCTGTTGTAGAATAGTTCCTTTCCTCTGAGTTTTTCAAGAGGAAGTTTTCCGTCCGGACTGACGGATGCATACGGGCCATTTACTGGACCGAATACCTTCCGTACAACGCCTATGCGCTGACGATTGCCATCAAAAACAGTACTTCCCATATCGGGCAGGTCTTTGCATTCGACGATTATCCTGCCATCGCAAGTTATCTCTTCGACCCTACCCAGCGACTCCATTTTTGACAGCAACCCGAAATGTTGTATGTTATTGTTTAATTTTGATGTTATATTTAATACATTGGATATTTATTATAAACTATGAAGTGCTGTTCTGTAATTCTAATATATACGTTTAGTTAACATTGGATATATCAACCATTATAGTCAGGCCATTTCTGAATAAAAAGATATCTTTATATACTATTAAATTGCGATTAATACATCTGGCTTCCAAAAACATGGTTCCAAAACCTTAATTATATATTCAATCAAATGAATCAAGGGTTATAGCCTGTTTAACTATAGGCATACGGAGGCAAACATATGGAACTAGTCTCGATGGAATTCCTGACCCTTATTGTCCTTGCATTTGCGCTCGTCATTCTCTTGGCAGGCGTCTTCTCCGCCTTTTTCGGCTCCGGAAAGAGCAGAGCATACGGCGGTGTAATGGCAGTTATCGGTCTCGTCGTCGGAGTCGCGTGGGTATATCTCACCGGATTCAGCGACATTTCGCCCTTTTGTGAAGTATACACCTGGGATCTCGTTTACAACGCGATTCTGAACCTCGTCGGAGTGCTCATCGGTGCACTTGTCGCGGTCGGTATCTTCCTCGTAGTCGTTCTCAAGAGCTGATTACGAAACAAAAGATCAAACTTTTTACCCAAACACATTTTTCAGTGTAGTTATTTTTGTGTTCATGTGTTATTCCGATTTGTTATATTGAAATATCATATCGTTAATCAGAATCATGAATCCGATGCCGTCCGAAGACGGCTAAAGGGTTTCGCTTGAGCAATTCGATAATAAACCGAATCGCTTCAAGGATCAGGGTTAACTTTTGGTAGAGGTCCCCCTGGTCCTTCTTTTCGTCGGTTATGTTTTCACCTCCTCAAGAATCCAGGCGGAGCCCGTACCGAGGTTAGAGACCATCACGTGCGGACCTCTTTCCTTGCAACAGTTTTACAAAAACAGTCTATATATGCGCATGTTCATCAGTTTATAGATTATAGCCAGTGTGTTATAGGTGTTATATTGAAATACAATGTTGTTAATTAGAATCGTGAACACTGGTGCCGTCCGAAGACGGCTAAAGGGTTTCACTTGAGTAATTTGATTATAAACCGAATTGCTTCAAGGACCAGGGATAACTTTTGGTAGAGCGGGCCTTGGTCCTTCT
>SAMEA104315432__coassemble_274_pt1 | contig 27974 bp, 23 predicted proteins | sample SAMEA104315432__metabat2_high_PE_023 | metagenome-assembled genome bin SAMEA104315432 (sample SAMEA104315432) | gut metagenome | biome: Monkey gut; feature: monkey-associated habitat; material: faeces | place: China | collected 2013 | reverse complement strand
TTCCGTTAGATTACACGTTTTCTTTTTGACGAGGACGATGGGACGTTGCGGAGACAGGAGTATCTTTGTTTCCTGTTCGGTAGGTTCGGAGTATTTCCGGACGATATCCATATCTCTCATCATTATCGCGAAGGGTTTGTTTCTCCGTCCGTACCATTCGCGCATCCTGTCGATGTCTTCGAAACGGCAGCATATGTGCATCCCGCCCCATCCTTTTATTACGGCTATGGAACCCGAATCAATCAGAGATGCGAATTTTCCGACAGGATCGTCGCGGACTTCCGTTCCGTCTTTCAGAACCAGTCTGTAGCCGGGTCCGCATAAGGGACAGCAGACTGTTTGATGGTGAAATCTGCGATCGGACGGATTCCTGTATTCGGATTGACATTCCGGACACATGGGAAACGACGACATGGATGTGAGTTCTCTGTCGTATGGGATTCCTTTGAGAAGAGTAAAACGTGGGCCGCAGTCGGTACATGTTGTGAAAGGATAACCGAAACGTCTTCCGGTGCCGTGCATCTCACGAAGACATTTGTCGCATATTGCAGTGTCTGCCGGAATCGAAGCACCTTTACCGTTGTTGCCCGAAGGTATTATCGTAAAACCCGAAGGGCCACAGTATTCGGATTCTGTTTTCTCTATTTTGTCTATGCGGGCCAAAGGCGGCAAATCGCGCATCAGGGCATCGAGCAAATCGTCTCCGCGGTCGGTCTCGATAACTACATCCGATCCATCGTTTCTCACGTATCCGGATGCACCGGAGACGGATGCGGCTCTGAACACGGCAGGTCTGAATCCAACGCCTTGGACGGTACCGCTGATGACGATTTTCATATACATCGGAAATGCGTGCGTTACAATTAACTGTTGCTTTCAGGAACGGCGTCTGCATCCGCATGCAGGGGGCAGATCATTGGCTTGTGCCAACACAGTTCTTTCGGCACCGAGGATCCCGGAAGGGATATCAACATAATCTACAATTTCCTGTTCGGTCGGATAACGGCCCGAACATACTACCACTCCCATGTACGCGGCCATCGGCAGACAGAGATCTTTTTTCTCCGCATACAGTTCGGAAGCCTCTCCGGTTATTTCCGTTCCGTCTTTTACCAACACACACTCCAATTTTACACCGGCATCGGAGAGTTTGTTCAGGATGTTGCCGAATTTACCGGTATCTTCCAGATTGCGTGCGGCAGATGCAGGTGATTCGTATACGATGAATTCAGACATTGTATCCGAATCGCAACGGAGCATATTTCACGCTGTCGGCAGAGAATAAATATCCGAAACATCCTGGAACGGTGTGATGACTGTCAAGACCAATGCAATGAGGCATCTAGATAAACTCGGAATAGAGTACAATGTACATTATTACGGAGACACGATGCCGGGCGGTCTGGAGATAGCAAAAGAAATGGGCGAAAATCCGGACGAGGTTTTCAAGACTCTGGTGACGGTCGGACAGCCGAAGAATTACTACGTGTTCTGCGTACCGGTGAGCGGCGAATTGGATCTGAAGAAGGCCGCCGCATCCGTCGGAGAGAAATCGGTTTCGATGGTACCGTCCAAGGATTTGCTGCAACTTACAGGTTATGTGCACGGAGGATGCACTCCGTATTGCATTAAGCGTCCCATGAAAATAACCGTTGATATTTCGGCGAAGAGTCATGAACGCATATATGTCAGTGCGGGAAAGGTCGGTTATCAGATCGAGCTGTCCGTGGGAGATTTCGAACGTTCGCTGACAGTGTCGTTTGCGGATATACGCAAGGCTGTATGATGTCATACTCGGTCGGTTGTACCGTAATCCGATTCTGAAACGTATGCATGCAGTGCGGGACATTGTTTCTATATGTTTTAAATCAGACATAAAAAATCGGTTTTTTTCAGATTTTTATGAGAAAACACCGGGGTTTTTTCACATTATAATGAAAAACTCCGATATTGACAAATATTGAAGAATCGATTTCTGTCTGTGCGCCGGAAAATTTACGACAGATTACTGGAATGGAAGCATAGGAAAAACCACAAATGTTTGATTATAAAGGGCCAGCGTCAAATCGGGAAGACATACATAATAACAAGATTTGCCGAAGAGAACTACGAAAATTGTGTTAAAGTAGATTTCTCAGAAGAGCCGGATTTAGGTAAGGTCTTCGAGCAGAATCTGGATGTTAATCGCATAGTTTCGGAAATTTCTCTGTTGAAAGATGCGGATATAATGCCCGGATCAACATTGTTGTTTTTTGACGAAATACAAGAATGTCCACTCGCGAGAGCATCATTGAAGTATTTCACGATGGACGGAAGATACGATGTTGTAGCATCAGGTTTTTTGCTTGGCGTAGTTGATGCGCGTCTTCATCATACCGACGGACCGCCTCCGTTATTACCCATGGGTTATGAGGAGCATATTACCATGGTTTCGATGGATTTTGAAGAGTTTCTCTGGGCTGTATCTTTTGATACCAGCAGGATAGACGACATAAAAAAACACATTAGGGAGCGCAAAGGGTTGGGACATGCGATGTATTCTGTCATTTCCGGGCATTTTCGTGATTATATGATAGTAGGGGGTATGCCGGAAGCCGTCAAAATATTTGTTGAAGAAAAAAGTTACAGGGTTGCAGGACAGGTTTTAGACGATATTCTGTCTACGTGCAGGACGGATATTACCAGATATAACAAAGGTATCGACATTGTGAAAACTGCGGAATGTTTCAATTCCATACCTTCTCAATTATCGTATGCTAACAAAAAATTTACCTACTCGAGAATAGAGTCAGATTCAGGTTCCAGAAACTCAGCTCAGAAGTATATGAAAAATCTTTTATGGATTCAATCTGCCGGATACGGTAATTTCTGTTATGCGGTGAGTGCTCCCAAGATACCTCTAAAGATGCAGGAGATACGCGATTCGTTTAAGGTGTATATGTCGGATACCGGAATGTTAATTCGTATGATTGGATTGGATGCCGCACGTGCGGTGCTGAGAGAAGATACGGGATTTAACGAAGGCTCGGTGACGGAGAATATCGTTGCAGAGTGTTTGTTTAAGAACGACTTGTCTCCGAGATATTACAGGAAGACCAACGGGGAGAACAAGATGGAGATAGATTTCATTATTGAGCTGAATGGTGAAATCTTTGCGATAGAAGTAAAATCCGGCAAATCCCGTGATGCACCGTCATTGCGCAAAGTGGGCGGAGTTTTTCATATCGATCGCAGAATCAAGTTTGAGAAATCAGACATTTATGTGGACGGGGACGGCATAGAGCATTATCCTCTGTTCGCATCTGCGTTTGCAACGGAATTGGCAAAACCGATTGACGGTCCTGACCTATAAGCGAATGATTTATCGTACAAGAATACAGTTTCACGACTATGTCGGAAATCCCTTATCAGAAATGCACATGTCCGAAGACCGAATGCCCCAGACACGGCGACTGTGTTGCATGCGGCGAATACCACAGATCGATCCCGGGAGGAAAGATTCCTTATTGCTTCAGATTCATGGTTGAAGTTAAACAATCCTGATCCCGGGAAAGGGGTGACCGTGTCATGTATGAGTGGCACGGTCTTTTTTATTCATAAAAGAGCCAGATATCTTCCGCATATGGCTGCGAATATACATACGACCGAATTCAGCATGAAATGCAACATAGCTCCGGTGTATGACGCATCCACCAGAAGTTTCACCACGTCTATGGAGAATGTGGACATTGTGGTAAACGCGCCGAACAGGCCGACGAACAGGAACGTTTTCAGTGTATCGTTCATGTCGACTCCGTAACGGAACATCAGGAACGATGCCATAAGACAGCCGATTATGTTCACTGTAACGGTGGCCCACGGAAATGCAGTATCCACTGTTTTGTATACTCCGAATCTTAAGAGTGCGCCAACAGCACCCCCGACGGCCACTGCAATTACTGCTGTCATCATTTTCATCTTCTCCTGCCTTCCATTGATTGCGGATATATCATATCATGCAACGGATTTTTTGGTTCCGAACAACGCGAATATAATCAGAGCCATTACGGCGGCTATAATTGCGAAGTACGAGAACATCAGAGGATATGAATCTCCTGCCAAACTGAACATAGGTATGCTGATCAGCGATATGGAGAACTGGCCCAGATTTAGGAATACAGCGTATATACCCATCATTTTACCGCGGTTGGAATCGTTAGATGCACCAACGACCGAATTGACTACAGACGGTACCATCAGACCGACGGCGAATCCGGATATCACAAGTGTTGCAACGCATACCGGTACGGTTTCTGCTATTGCATACGGAAGGACCAGCGATACAGCCAGAAGGAGGAAGGCTACGGATACAAGCTGCATGGAAGTCAGTTTGTTGGAGATGGTTTTGTGCAGGCATGAGAACAGAGCATTTCCCAGACCGTGGAATCCAAGGAACAGCCCCATTACGGTGGCCGATACTCCGAGAGTACCTTCCATGTAAGACGGCATCTTCGTAGGTACTACGAATATAATCACCATTCCGATGAATATCGCAAGATAGCATGCGGTTATCATTTTTATGTCTGTATCTGTTTTGCCGGATGTCTGTATGTTTTCTTCGGTGTGTGCAGGTTCCCTGATGAATAACAGCACCAGTATCAAAATGGGTACAGCGATGAGATATACCATGAACGGAGCGTTCCAGGTCATGTCGGCCAGGATTCCGCCCAGCAGTTCGAGAATCAGGACTCCGATTCCCATAGCTGCGGACTGTAGTCCGAGCATTCTGACTCTCATTCCGCCGGTATAGTAACTTCCGATCAGAGATGTGACCGTACAGACAATTCCCGCGAGACCGAAACCGAGGAGGAAACGCAGTATAAGAATGGCGTAGATGTTGTCCAGGAAATACGGTCCGATTCCAGTAATAATGAATATCAGGAGAGATACAATCAGAGTACGTGTTTTTCCGAATCTGTCGGAGACCATACCCATCAGGAATCCTACTATTGCGACTGCTAAGTGAGGAAGAGTGATTATGAAGGATACAAGGTTAGAGTATCCGGAGAAGTGAGATTCGATGCCCGGCAGTCCGGGGGTGATGGCTGCACCGCCCATGAGGATAAGCATCGAACATGTCAGCAGTGCAATCATCACACCCGGATGGGCACTGTTAACATCGGTTGTCTGTTTCATAGCGGTTATCCAAAATCGGGATATATATAACGTTTATCCGGAATTACGAAATTCGTAGTCCGAGATGTTGTTAAAAACCGATTGTGACGTTAGTTTCAGATTTGCCAATTTTTAGTTTAGTTTGGTATTATGTATATATGCACTTTGTAGAAGTATATGTTGAAGTCTGGGATACTAAATTATAATCGATAGTGCTGTATTGAATCATTATTTGGAATTTGATATATTATATCATATCAAAAACAAGTCAAAATATGATATGATGTGTTATAAAACATCATATTAGTTAAGAACCTGATTCCCAGGAGCATTATATATCTAAAATATGCCAATCTCGCGGTACTCCGTTCATTAAGATTCTAACAGGAATACGCAGATGCGGAAAGTCCTCTCTGATGGAAATGTTCATAGATGAGCTGATGGAATCCGGTGTATCGGATGACAGGATATTCTACTCCAATCTGGATGATGTGGATTGCGGCATCGAAACGTTCCGTGATTTGATTGATTTCGTATTTTCGAAGATTTCCGATACCAAGGGCGCATATTTGTTCTTTGACGAGATTCAGAATGTACCGGAGTGGGAGCGTGCGGTATCGACATTCTATATCCGCGGTGCAGACGTCTACGTGACCGGTTCCAATTCTAACATGCTCTCAACGGAACTGTCCACGAAACTTTCCGGGAGATGTTTGGAAATTTTTATTCAGCCGCTTGTGTTCTCAGAATACTTGAATTTCAGGAATTTGGACGATACGGATAAGCTGTTGGAGGATTACATCCGTTACGGCGGATTTCCTGTGGTATCGCTTATGATGGATGTGATGCCCGGTCAGGTGAAGGACACATTGGACGGGATCTATAACACTGTTTTTAATAAGGATGTCACGGGCAGGCATGAGATCCGCGGGAACGCTATGATTTCCAATTTATTGACATATTTGATGAAGAATATCGGAGACCGCACATCAATCAGGGGCGTATCCAATTATCTGACAAGTAAGGGTATCAGGACTCAACCGCAGACCGTGGATCAATACATAGGATTTTTGGGAGAGGCACTCCTGTTTTCGAAGGCCAAGAGATTCGATTCGAAGACCAAGGAGTATCTCAGAACAACCGACAAGTTCTATGTTTCAGATATGGGTATCCGTCACAGTCAGATTACATTCCATCCTAAGGATCTGGACGGCATAGTGGAAAACATCGTCTATAACGAGCTGTTGTATCGTTTCGGCGATGTATCCGTATGCAGCGTAGATTTGCATGAGGTAGATTTCATTGCTGATTCTATGGGTATGCCATCGTATTACCAGGTATCTCTGAATGTTACTGATCCGGCCACCCTTGAAAGGGAATTGCGCCCGCTCAGGAAGATAGCCGATAATTATCCAAAAACTATCATTACGTACGACAGGTTTCCGATGGACGATATTGACGGTATAAGAATAGTGAGTTTGAAAGATTGGTTGTTGAATGAGTAACATGAAAGGCGCAGTTTCAAAACTATCCTTCTTATCGATTCATAAAATTTAATTCGCGTGTATCAGTTATCCGGTACGCATTAAGGAAGTTTTTCAAAGAAGGTGGGAAAAGATCCTAATTTGATGCCATTCTTTGAAAATCACACTAATAATTATATACCAAATAGTACAATATGTTAATTGGAGCGAATCTGGACGAATAGTAAGGTGCTTTGCCGACTACCGGGGCTCCGTTTCTTTTATTCACTTTGTTGTGCGTTTGAAGTGCATTCTCAAAATTTTGGCTCCGGTTTCGTCTTTAAGTTCTACTTTAGATCTTGCAGCATTGGCGACATAATCATTCGTTTGAAGGTTCTGAAACTGCTGATATTCATGAAGTTTTCAAGATCAGTTACATGAGCAAATACAAGTTCATAGTTCGGAAAATCTGTTTCATAATCTGATTTTAATTCCCTTTCCGAATACTCCGGTACTCCCGGTGAATTGGCCGCAGGTAGTTTCACCGTTGATTATATCCTCTACTTCCAGTGCAGAAGTTTTTGAATCCTGTTTGAATGTTCCTCTGTAAATTTCTCCGTCAGGCAATGTCAGTGTACCTTTTCCGCATATTCTGTTTTTGAAGAAATCGCCCTCGTATATCCTTCCGTTGGACAATGTCAATGTACCTTTTCCTTCCATTTTGCCATAGTTAAAGTCGCCCTCGTAGTAACTTCCGTCCGGCCATCTCAATATACCTTTGCCATTCGTTATACCATATTTCCATTGCCCTTCGTACATTTTTCCGTTTGCCCATACGAATGTGCCTTTACCAGATTTCTGGCCATCATACCAATCGCCTTCGTAGTAACTTCCGTCAGGCCATCTGAATATGCCATAGCCGTTTCTTTTGTCTCTAGAGAAATTTCCGGTGAATGTGTTTCCGCTTGTCCATCTGATTGTACCTTTTCCTTCTTTTTTGCCGTTTGCCACTTCTCCCTCATAGACAGATCCGTCGGCCTGTTTGAATACGATTCTTCCGTCGTCAGCGATAGGCAGTTCTTTTCTTATTCCGTTGAGCAATTCATACAGTTCACCGGGTGAATACATACGGCGTTCTGCCATATCATCCGATATTTTCTTTGCATCGCGGTCGGAGCTGTTCAGGAACTTTATGAATCTCTCCATTTCCTTGGACAGTATGGTTTTAAGCATATTTATCTGCATATTGCTGAATTCCGGTTCGTTCACATATGGAATAATGCAGCGCGGATTCATCAGAAACGATACTTTATCCAATGTTTCGAATATTTTTGAAAAACTGCCCATGTGTTTCACTTTTCTCTTAGGTTGTATGTATTGTTATCAACATGTATTTATTAATAGTATTCAACCAATTTTCTTCATCCGTTTTGTCTTAAAACATATTAAAAATCCATATTTTCAAAGCAAGAGTGTATACGGATACATTACACCGGCATCAAAATCCGTATGCGTACATTGACAACCGAATGCCATTTTACCTGCCGGGATGTGCAGAAGGGCCTGCATAACCGTCGTCTGCTACTAACCTATTATTAACTACTCATGATATGAACTGGCATGGACCTTACTAGGGAGGAGGAAGCCATCCTCAACGGAGAGGAAGGCGAAGGTAGACAGAAGGCCATGGAATTGGTTACGGCACTCGGCAAGATATACGGTGCCGAAGATCTTATCGATATAACATCGGCGCATCTTTCGGGAGCGTCGTATAAGACAATAGGAGACGGCGGTCTGAAATATCTCGAAGATATGGTTGCCGGAGGTGCCAAAGTGTCCGTACCTTCGACGCTCAATCCCGTCGGAATGGACAGGACACGCTGGAAGGAGATGCACATTTCCGAGGATTTTGCCAAGAAACAGTTGCGCATTATCGATTTGTACGGAAGCATGGGTATCAAGACAACATGTTCGTGCACTCCGTATACAGGAGCAAACGTTCCTTCCATGGGCGATCATGTGGCATGGGCCGAATCTTCCGCTCTGTCTTTTGTCAATTCGTACATCGGTGCAAGGACCAACAGAGAAGGCGGTCCGGGAGCATTGGCTGCGGCCATACTCGGAAAGACTGCCAATTACGGTCTCCATTTGGATGCAAACAGGAAACCCACGGTTGTAATCGATGCCGACATAGACGGTTCGGTATTCTCGTATTCCCTTCTGGGACAGGCCGTAGGTATGGCTATAGGCAAAGGAATTCCGTATTTCAGAGGCATAAACCCAGAAGTGGAGGAAGCCAAGACACTTTCTGCGGCAATGGCCGCATCCGGATCGATAGCATTGTACCATGTTGAGGGCGTTACACCCGAAGCCGGCAATTTCGATGTATCGGGATTGGAAACCATTCATATCGGGAAGAAAGAATTGGACGCGGCATATGACAAACTTAACACCGTTGATGACGTTCAGCTGATAGCAATCGGATGCCCCCATTTAACCGAGAAAGAGATGCATCAGATTGCATCGTTCCTCAAAGGTAAAAAGAAAGTCAACAAGGATGTGGAGATATGGTTCTGTACATCCGAAGAAGTCAGGTCCAAGTGTCCAGAGGATGTGAAGATTATGGAAGAGTTCGGCCCGGTGCTTGCCGACACGTGTATGGTTGTGGCACCTATCGAATCTTCATTCCAGAGAACAGGTACGAACTCTGCCAAAGCCGGGAATTACCTCCCCACTCTGTGTTCGCAGAAGGCAATGTGCAGAGACATATCCGCACTTATGGAGTTGGTATTGTGAAGTTCACCGGACGTACCATATCTTCCGGCAGCGCCAAGGGAAATATTCTCAAACTGAATGAACCGTTGAGTTTTCTCGGCGGTGTGGACGGATCCACCGGAGAACTGCGTGTGGGAAACGGAGGAAACGTAGCAGGAAAAATTCTCCTGTTCCCTCAGGGAAAAGGAAGTACAGTAGGATCATTCGTCATGTACGATCTCATGGTTCACGGAAAGGCCCCTGCGGCAGTAATCAACGAATCCGCGGAAACTATTGTTGCCACAGGCGCGGTAATATCGTCGATACCTATGATAGACAGCATCCCGTCGATAGACATATTCGAAGACGGGGAGTATGTCGAAGTGAATGCCGACGAAGGTACCGTAAATATTCCGGGAATCGAATCTTACCGTGAAGTAGCATCATCGGTAATTATGCTGAACGGTCGCGTGCTGATGCTGAAGCGTCCCAAGAGATGCAGATCATTCCCGGGAAAATGGTCTTTGGTGGCCGGAAAAGTAGAGGAAGGCGAAACTCCGTCCGCCGCTGCACGCAGAGAGGTTATGGAAGAGACAGGATTGGAGGTAAAATCACCCGATGCGGTTATGCGTCCGTTCTTCGTAAGGGAGGGAAAATACCTGTGGAAGGTGTTCCCGTTTCTGTTCAGGGTGGCATATGCCGAACCTGTGATTAATGAAGAGAACGAGACATTTGAATGGAGACTTCCGGAAGAAGTTTCAGATCTCGATACCGTTACTGACAGTCGCAAGGTTATAGAATACCTGATGAGACAGTGAAACACATTTCGGCCGGAAAGTATGGACTTCCGACCGAATTTTTTCTTTTACGGTTTTTATCGTGGACGATTAAGCTGATTCAAAGTTCGGTGTACTTTTCATCGGTTAAGAATTCTATCAATCCTATATGCATCACGCCATTATCGTCCGTGTGTGCCGTAATAGAATCCATAACTTTTGCCATACCATTGTGTTTTTTTTTGCTATGAGGCGGAAACATCTTTTTCTCATGATTTTTATAGGACGCCTAATCGGATTTTTCTGCATAAATGCATATTTTTCCGATTAGATGTATTTTTCAGATATCGGGTGATTTACAATTCTGTTTTAGGATTGTAACTTCTGATATGAGTAAAGTTAGACAGAAGAATTATAATGTTAAAGTAAGGGGGTGTATACCCCCTAGTTTATCAGATGGTTCCGCGCTTCTTCAGGAAGAACACGGCACCCAGTGCGACAATCACAAGCACTGCTGCGATAGCAATGTAGATTGTTGCATTGCCGCTGTCATCGGACGAATCGATTGCCTTTCCGATGGCGAAATCGGAGAAGTGGTCTGTTTCGAATTCAACATATCCCAATCCGTCGTCGCCTACGAAATATCTGTATTTGTGCTCGGAGAGTCCGTCGGTTCCGAGATAGTATACTCTGATGTCGTCGGCATCCATTCCTTCGGGAAGTTTGTATTCCACAGTTACTTTCACTGTTCCGAGACCGTTGGTTTCGGCGTTGGCAATGTCGATGCTTATGATCGTTCCATTCATGATTTTGTCCTTATCGGAAGACGAGAGTTTGTCGAGGACAGACTGTGTGACGAGAGATCTCATCATAGTAATTGTCTTGTCTCCTTCCGAACCGTTGATTTTATCAACAGCGCCCTTCGGCAGTACTATGATTCCGTTCTTGAGTACAATCTTGAGTGCATCTTTGTCTCCCAGACCGTTTGAGATAGAATCGAAGTTGCCTTTGGTGATGTATCCGGATTCGATGTCTGCATTCTCGATGGTGATGTATCCTTCTTCGGGAGTAAATCCTCCGGGTGTGATAATCGCTGCATATACTGCCGTGAAGGTTGCATCGCAGTTTCCGACAACATACTTGTCTCCGGCAGTCATATTGCCGGGGTACCATCCGGAGAATACGAAGCCCTCTTTCGCAATTCCTGCGGGAACTTCGATTTCTTCTCCGGAAATTCCTGTCCTCTCGTAATATCCGTCTTCGTAGTCAAAGATTACAGTATATTCTTTTACAATCTTGGCATAATAGATTTTGTTAGAATCGAATATTCCGCTGGGAGTTACGGCATTTCCTTTGAATTCGGAGTTGTCGTACCATCCCATGAATCTGTATCCGTCATATATTGGATCCGAAGGAGTCTTGTATTTTTCTCCGGCTTCGCCGGTGACAGATGACAGTTCTTCATCTCCGTATACGAACTTTACTGTAACAATGTCTACAGTTTTGGCATAGACTTTTTGAGCGGTTTCACCAAATTTGAGTTCGGCAAGAACGCTCAGTTCTTTGTCTGCATACCATCCGATTATTTTCTTTCCTTCAATCGAGGGTATATCCTGAATGCACACGGTGCCGGATATGCCGTATACGGTGCTCAGAGTATCATTTCCTGATATGAATTCAATCTTGGATAAATCGGTGTACTTTGCGTAATATGTAGTGGTTGTCGATTTGAATTCGAGTTCGGCCGGAGTGGTAAATTCACTGTCGGCGAAACATCCGACAAATCTCTTTCCTTCGATTACAGGAATGTTTGAAAGCGAAGCTTTGGTACCTTCCATGCCATAGATCGTGATTGTCTTACCGTCTGCGATGACATTGATGACAGCATAGTCTTCAAATACGGCGAAGAACGTTTCATCGCTGGTGCCGATTTCGACAGGGGTAACTATGTCTCCATTTACGTTCTTCCATCCTATAAAGCGACTGTCTGTTTTGTTCTCAAGTACGGGCGGTATAACTACAGCTCCCTTGACATCACGGATTTCGCTGATTGTTTTATCTCCGTCTTTGAATGTTACTGTGAATTTTTCGTAATATACGGCGTAGAATTTTTGATTATCGTCCGTGAACCTTATTTCCGAATATTCGGGATCTCCGCCTTCTGTTTTGACCCATCCTGCGAACGTACCGTCCTTCAGATCTTCGGGATAATACAGTATGTAATTTCCGCATCTGTCGTAGAATGTCTTGAGCAGTTTTTCTCCATCGTAGAATGAAATCGATGGTAAAGGTTTGAAGTGTGCATAGTATTTTCCGCCGTTAGTACATATCAAATTTCCGGAGAGAACTTCTTTGCCTTCGGAGTCGAACCATCCTACGAATTTGTGATTCTCCAATACAGGATCCATTATGTCGATATGTACGCCTTCGGCCATCCTGATTGTTTCCCACAATTTATCATCAACATAGAATTCTGTGGAGACATACGATTCGTAACTCTCGTTTATGAAGAGGTCTCTGTCGACTGTAATTATTGTTCCGGGAGTGTACAGGGATCCGTCAACGTACCATCCTATGAAACCTTCGCTGTTGCCGGTCGGGAACACCGAGATTTTGGTTCCTGCGGCTATTGTGAAAGTTTTGTTGTACAGTCCTTCAACTTCGTATGCCGGGATACAGACGCCTCCATGGAGTTCACTTTCAAGACTCATTGTGAACGGATCCGAGCAGAATTTACCATCCTCAATATTGAATGCTGCAGGCAGCACTCCCGTATCTTTGCCGGTTATCGTATCGGCATATGTGTTTATGCTCTTCACGATCTCCGGTGAATTGAATATCAGTTCGCCGTCTTCCGTAATCCGTCCGTTTTTGAATATGAAATGGTCGTATGGTTTGGAAGTGTCCAGATGTTCGTTTTTGTTGATTCCGGAATAGACGGTGACAGAGGGTATTGTTATGTTGTTCAAGAATTCATAGTTTTCATAATATATGTTTTGTGAAAGTTCGAATACGCTTAATGTTTTCTTGAATCCAAGATTTTCAAGAACCATTCTGGTGTAATTTTCATTGCTGTATTCTATGAGCTCGATTTCCTTTACGGACGCTTCGGCATTCAACGTCAATAATGCAAATTTGGAGATGTCCTCGTTGAGTAATCCAACTATATCCAGAGATCCGTTCAGGGAGACATTTGCGGATAATCCGTAGATGTTGAGCAGGCTGTTAACACCATCATAAACATCTTTTATGCTTACGGCGGAGTCGGGAGTAAGTTCTGCGGTCAGTGATGCGGATACATTCGGTTTCAGCGGATTGATAGTGGGCATGCATGTGACACCGAGTTTCACATTAGCAGCCTGTTTGCCCGGAGTATTGGAAGCTATGCCTATTTCAAAGTCACGGTCTCCTTCCTTATTGCTCAATGTGAACTCTTCGAGACCGACTTCAATATCTATTTTTGATTTGTCTAAGATAATCGGAAGAACATCTGTGAGTTCGACATCTTCTTTGTATATGATTGTGTAACAAATCAGTTTCATAATCTGTGCATGAGATGCATCAATATTGACGGAGGCACCTTTCACGTATATCTTGATTTCATGATCATTTTCCGGATTATTTACGTCGGTGTTTTTGCTTAATATGCTGAATTCTTTCAGTTTCATATCTGCAGATACGTTTCCGTTTGTCGAGAATTCCAATGCAATCTCGATAGAGGCATTTATACGAGTCCAATTATCGAGGGTTAAATAATCGTTTATTTTGTCTTCGGCTATTGGTTCGTCGGAGACATAGTAATATGTCTGACTGTTAGAATCGATTTTTAAATCATCAATGGATGCCTTGATTTTCACTTCGGTTTTTATCTTAGAGAAATCTATTGTCAGCGGGTCCTTGAGCAATTCTTTGAGACCTTCTGCGGATAAGTCGGCTTCAACGGACATTTGGGATAAACTTCCCCTATCGGTTGATGCGCTTCCGGTTAATGTATATCCTGTATCTTCGGTTATGGTGTACTGTCCTTCTATGGATTCATACCTCATACCGGATATTTTCCCACTCAATGTGATTTTGTCATTCCAGACCAGATTAATTTTGCATTGTTCCGCACTGTATAATGTGTTGGCAATGTTTTTTGAGGTAATCTTGGAGCCGCTGTCGGAAGTATCAGTTTCAGTCTTGTAGACAGATATGTCTTCAAAAGATACATCCGCTACGAAACCTTCGGCAGATGTTTTCATCGAAGCATACAGGTCGTATGCGATGAGACTGGTGCTTGTAGTATTGTCTGTGCGTATATATTCAATATTATCTATGGCAGCAGACACATCCACGGCAGGAATAAGTGTTCTGTCGGCGGAGAATTTGTCTAAAAGATCCAACATTCCCATTATATTAACAGCGTCGGTATTCTTGAGAAGATCAGAATTGAGGCCGAGTGCAGCCGAAATGGTGAGTTCGGATGAAATGCCGTTGTCTGTGATTCTCGAGCTATATTTTTCACCGGTTGTTGTATTGTCGGAAACTATACTCAGAGTTTCTCCGAGAACATCCACATCGATGTACAGATTCCAGTAGTTGGATTTCTCGTCACATATGTTTTTAAATCCAATGTTAAGGCCCGATGAGGCATTGATAACGGTCGGGGCATTAAGGCCACCTAAGATATTGAAATTTCCCACACGCAGTGAAGCACCAGATTCTATTGTGACTTTTACGGGACCGCTCATAGAGACATTTCCCGCAATTGTCAGTGTTTTTCCGGTTTTTACGGTAATCTGAGAATTATTCTCGAAGACAATTGAGGAATTGTCCGCAATGTATGTGTCTTCACTGATCTCTACGTTGCCTGATATGGTATTTTTATCAAATTTTGCATATTCGGTATAATCTGTTTTCAGAATTACGTTCAGTATCCCTTGCAAATTGGTGAATAAATCACCGAATGTGGTTTCGGATTCTTCCGAGTCGTATGATTCTATAGGTGTTGCATAAGCATCGTTCCCATCATTGTCAGAGGCCGTCATACAGAATGACGAAACCACCAACATTAGAATCACAGCCGAGGAGAGAACCCCCAGTTTAATTCTCTTAATGTTCATGTAGTACGCCTGCGGTTATCATGACCGTAAATCTTAGTATTCGGCGTTTAAGTATAAAAATATGAGTTGCAAGATACCAAACGGTTCGAACTGGCTATATCGTACATGTCTAAATTCCCATTTTATTTTGGGGGAATTGGATGAATCCCGATCCAGATACTGCATAAATGATAAGTGCGGGGTTTCCCCCGCGGTTTAGTCGGTTCTTACTCTTTCGGAGTGATTCCGATAACGATTTCTTTGCCGGTAACGTCCCAAGTCTTCACTTCGGTTCCTTCGGGGGATTCGGTGAATGAAAGTTCAGTTGCCCTGACTTCGGATGCGATGTGGTCTTTCCATGTTCCGAAAAGTTCCACGAGACGCGGTTCGGCGGAAACCTGACAGGTTATGTACTGTTCCACCTTGAGTTTCATGTCTTTACGCATCTGCTGGATACGCCTGATGAGTTCTCTTGCGTAACCTTCCGCTTCGATTTCGGGCGTGACGTTGAAGTCGATGAACACAGTTCCTTCATCGAATTCTACGGGCTCAATGTCCTTTTCGACGGAAGGTATCTCATCTTTTCCGAGGTACGAAATGTTCTTGATGTTACCCTGGGCACAGAGGATCTGGTCGAATCTCATCACAGCTTTGTTGACATCCGCATCGTTTCCTCTGATGAAAACCTGGAGCAACGGCCATCTGAGTTTCGATCCCATTTTGGCTCTCTCGGCAGCAATAATCTCGACGATATTCTGTACCAGCGCCATTCCGTGCTCAATATCCTCGTCGATGAGTTTGTCGTCGCACTTGGGCCAGTCCTCCATATGTACGGACAGGAGTTTTCCGCCCATGTGCTGATACACTTCTTCGGAGATGTGCGGTGCAATCGGGGCCAGTACCAATGCAGTGTTCATGATTGCATAGTTCAGGGTGAAGTACGAGGCGTTCTTGTCTGCAAGAGCATCGTCGCCTTCAGCCCATGATCTGTCTCTGACAAGGCATACATACCATCTGGAGAGATCGTCGAGGATGTAGTTTTCGAGAGTACGTGCAAGTTTGTGCAGTTCTCTGGATTCCAGATACTCGGTGGCGGATTTCTTCATTTTCTCCGTTCTGGAAATCATCCATTTGTCTTCGTCGCGCAGATACGGGGAAATCGTATCCATGGTAAACGCATCGGGATCGTATTTGTCCAGAATCATGTATGTGGAAGCGAAGTTGACAACATTCCAATACGTGTTCAGGATTTTCCTGCAGTTCTTGGGTCCGTCCTTCTGGAACGGCGTGTCTTCCCACGGTGCGCTGGGTTTAATCAGATAGTAACGCAGCGAGTCCACTCCGACCTGATCGATAATCTCTTTGGGTTCGATGACGTTTCCGAGAGATTTGGACATTTTCTGTCCTTTGGGATCAAGCACCCATCCGTGCATCATGACTTCGTCGTACGGAGCCCTGTCCACGGATATGACTCCCGCACCCAATTGGGAGTAGAACCATCCGCGGGTCTGGTCATGTGCTTCGACTATGAATTTCGGAGGCCACCATTTGTTGTATTCCTCTTTCTTGTGCGGATATCCGAGAGATGCCCATGATGCAACTCCGGAATCGAACCAAACATCAAGGACATCGGGGACCCTGTGCATGGTTTTACCGCATTTGTCGCAGGTAAACGTGACAGCATCTATCCACGGCCTGTGGGTATCCATTCCTTCGGTGTATCCCTGGCCCTGTTTCAGTTCTTCGTACTGTCCGACAACTTTCTTGTTGCCGCATTCGCACTCCCATACGGGCATAGGTATACCCCAATACCTCTGACGGGATATGCACCATTCTTTGGCACCCTCGACCCAGTTTTTCTCTCTGGAAGAACCTGCCCAATCGGGATCCCATTTAACTCTGGAAATCTCCTCAAGCATCTGATCTTTGACCTGAGGTACATCAACAAACCATTGCCTGGTGTTCCTGTAGATAATGGGCGACTTGCATCTCCAGCAGTGTCCGTAGCTGTGTTTGATTTTGCTGGTGTTGTACAATATGCCTTTTTCGTCCAGAAGTTTGATTATGTCTTCGTTGACTGTTTTGACCTTTCTTCCGGCCATCGGAGCGAATTCGTCCGTATATCTTCCGTTTTCGGCAACGGGGCAGAAAGGCGCTATACCGTATCTCTTTCCCGTTTCGTAGTCATCAGGTCCGTGTCCGGGTGCGGTATGTACCAATCCCGTGTTGTCCTGTTCCACGTAATCTGCGGTAACGACTTTGAAATTCCATTCTGATTTCGGAATGGCATCTCCTAGATCGAACGGCGGGATGTACTCAAGACCTTCGAGATCTTTTCCTTTCACGGTCGACAGAATCTCGGATTTTTCATATCCTCCCTTCTGCATTACATATTCGACCTGCGAGGCCATTACAATGATTGTTTCTTCGCCTTTTGCTCCGGACATCTTTACCTTGGCGTAATCCATGTCAGGATGAACGGCTACGGCCATGTTGGACGGAAGTGTCCAGGGTGTTGTAGTCCAGATAACCAGCGAAGCTTCGCCGTTTTTAAGCGGGAACCTAACCATTACGGACGGGTCGGTTTCGTCCCAGTATTCTATTTCTGCCGCGGCAAGTGCGGTTTCGCATCTGGGGCACCATGTTACCACTCTGCTGGCATCCCACAGAAGTCCTTTCTCGTATGCGCGCTGGAGAGTCCACCATGCGGATTCGATATAGTCGAGTTTTATTGTCTGGTAGGGGTTGTCCCAATCCATCCATACTCCGAGCGATTTGAATGCTTCGGTCATATCGGCGTGGAGCCCTATGGCAAAATCTTTGCATGTAGTAACGAATTTATCGATACCGATGGATTCTTCGATGTCCTTTTTGGAATGGACGCCTATATTCTTTTCGACTTTGACTTCTATAGGCAGACCGTGCATGTCGAAACCGGGTTGGTCATGAACGTTGTATCCGTTCATTCTCCAATAACGGATAAAAATGTCCTTAATCGTCTTGTTAAGTGCGGTTCCGAGGTGAATGGAACCTGTCGTATACGGAGGTCCGTCCACGAAGAAGATCTTTTCGCCCTTGGATCTGAGCTCTTTTGTCTTCTCGTATGCGTGTTCGTTCTTCCAATATTCCTGTATGTCCTTTTCGATGCCTTTTGCATCGTAATTGGCGCGTATCTGCTTTATCATCGCTTCGTGCCTCCTTACGGTGTTGTCTTTACCGCGTGGGTAAAGGGCCATTGTGGGGTACGATATAAACATGGTTATCGGAATAATCAAAAAGAGGGCAAAACGATTGCTATCATACGGTTTTAGATATTCAGAGTAGGTTTTTACTTAATTTACCACATGTATTGATTGATGTTGTTTTTAATTTAACATCCAACTTTCTTTGTATTTGCAATTTAATGTTATTTGGCACATACCGTTATAACAAATTGTTAAGGTCAGTTAAGTCTGATTAACTATTTTCAGAGTTGGATTATTTTAGTTTGTAAATCTATTTGGCATATACAACCAATATTAATAATCCATATTGTATTGGCACATGGATATAACATCCATGTGACATCATGAACAGTAAAATCATCATAGCTGCAATTGCAGCAATCGCAATAGTTGCGGTTGTAGCTGCATTTGTAGTAGGTAGCGATAATGACGATGACAACGGTAAAGTCGTTAGCGGAAACGAGACTAGGCTAACTGTTCTCGGAAATGCCGATTTGGACGACGATATTGATCAGAATGACATATCGGCAATAGAAAAGATTATAGATCTCGGCGGAACAGTTGCCGAATATCCGTATGCAGATGCCAACAACGATTCTGTGATCAATCAAGACGATGTAGATTTCGTCAAGAAAATGATTTCCAAAGATAAAATGAGAATCTGGTACTATAATGTGGATAACGAAATCGCATCAGTAAGTTATCCTCTTACCGGAACCATAATCGCAACATATAACAAAACTCTTGAAGCGTGCAGAACGCTTGGGCTTTCTTCACAGGTTATCGGAACCGACGATATGACTTTTGATTGGCCCACATATTTCCCCGAATTCCAATCCCTGCCTTCCGTAGGTAACAGAATGAGTCCTAATGTGGAAAAGATTCTTGAAATCAGTCCCGACGCATATCTTTGCGGTACCAAACAATGGTTCGGAGCAACACTCGAAAGCGATCTTGCCGGAAAAGGCATAGACATTCTCCGTATTCCTACCTGGGAAGAAGGAAAGGTTCTTTCGGGAATGATTACGCTCGGATTTATTACAGACCATGAAACACAGGCATCGAAATATATCGACTGGGCCGAAGGAATTCTCGACAAAGTATCTTCAGTCGTAGACGGAAAATCCGAAAGCGAACGCCCCTCAGTAATAGTACTTGATGCCAACAACTATCTGTCTACCAAAAAATCAGGCTCCGGACAGTATGAGAATTCCGTCACTGCCGGAGGCTACAACATCGTTAAGAACATCAGTTCCGATGAGAGTTATTACAAGACCCTGACTATGGAATGGATTCTCAGCAAAGATCCCCAATACATCATATTCTCTCAGGGTTCTACAAAATACCAGTGGTCCGATTCCGAGCTTCAGGCAAAGTATGATTCTCTTGCAGAGGACTTCAAACTCAGCAGTGCATATCAGAACGGAAACATGCATATTCTGAATCTTGAGATATTCATCGGACCGTCTTACCCCATTTCCGTCATGTATATGGCTAAGTGGTTCTATCCCGAGGAATTTGCCGATGTCAATGTCGAATCTCTCCTGCAGGAATATATCGATACTTTCTGCGGAATAGACATGAATGTCGGAAACCACGGCGGATTTGCAATCTGATGTTAAAACAGGATGCCTTCGGGCATCCATTTTATTGATATCATGAAAACCAATCCATTGGCCGGCGAGATTCAGCCTCAGGACGGTTCATTATTCTCTAAGTGGGATGACGCTTCGTCAAGCGTTACGGAACTGAAAATATCGCACAAGGCAACAATTGCAAAGAGAATTGTTTTGATTGCTATATGCGTATTCATTTGTTTGATAACAGCAGGTATAGCAATAGTTACGGGAGAATACGATATAGGATTTTTCGAATCATATCGCATTTTATTCGATCATATCATGGGAAATATCGGAACAGACCGTATTTCGGTGATAAAAGATTTCGTTGTATGGGATCTCAGGCTCCCTGCTATAGTAGTCGCCATAATTGCCGGAATCGGTTTGTCGGCATCGGGAGCCGCAATGCAGAGTACTCTCCGCAATCCTCTTGCTGATCCGTATACTACCGGAATATCTTCGGGGGCGGCTTTCGGAGCAACGATAGCCATTGTTTATTTCGGAGGCGTTGCGACAGGCAATGCGACAACGGTTGTGTTTGCATTTGTATTTGCATTGATTCCCACCGCGCTCATAGTATCGTTATCCGTGACAAAGAAAGTATCGCCGGTAAGCATGATAATGGCGGGAATCGCTGTAATGTACATATTTAATGCCGTGACGACCATGATAAAGCTGTGGGCCGATCCAAATGATTTGGAAGCGATTTATTTGTGGAGCGTCGGTTCGTTTGATACCATAAGGTGGGATGATCTTCCGTTGATGGCAGCTGTGACATTGGTGGGATCATCGGCTATTTTTATGATTTCCAATAAACTCAATATCCTGGCATCAGGCGATGAATGTGCAAAATCTATGGGAATAGATGCTTCCAAGATGAGAATAATCTGTCTTGTGATTGTATCCTTGGTGACCGCATCGATAGTGAGCTTCACAGGAATCATTGGATTTGTCGGATTGGTTGCACCGCATGTTGTAAGATTGTTCATAGGTTCAGACAACAAGTTCCTTATACCTGCCTCGGCGGCTTTCGGAGCAGCATTGTTGTTGGTTTCTGATTTAGTCGGCAGAACAATAATTGCGCCCTCGGTTATACAGGTCGGAGTGATAACATCATTCATCGGAGGTCCGTTGTTCCTGTATCTGGTGATAAGGCAGAAGAAAGAGATGTGGTGACATGAAAGTCAGTACAGAGAATATAGAATTCGGATACTCTGAAGAGAAGGTGCTTCATGGAATTGAATTAAATCTCGACGAATCGGGATTGATATGTATTATAGGTCCGAACGGCGTAGGTAAATCCACACTGTTGAAATGTCTCAATCGTATCATTCATCCGACTTTGGGTAAAGTTTTGTTAAATGGATATGATTTGGAAGATCTGTCGTTAAAAGATATATCCGAAGTTGTAGGTTATGTTCCTGTGGAATCCAGAAGCGGATTCTCTATGACTGTTCGTGAGGCTGTTATGCTGGGACGTCATCCGCATCAGAGATTCGGGATAGCGACCGATTCCGATTTGGTGATTGTTCACAGAGTCCTTAGAATGACAGGTTTGGAAAAATTAGCAGACAATAGGGTTGATGAACTGTCTGCGGGACAGAAACAGAGGGTGGCGATTGCAAGAGGTATTGCACAAACTCCCAGAGTTCTTCTTTTGGATGAACCGACTGCTAATCTGGATGTATGCAATCAGATTCATATCACAAGATTATTGAAGGAGTTGTCAACGGAGGAAAACATGATTGTGATTATGGTAAGTCATGATCTGAATATCGCTTCAAGATACGCGGATAAAGTAATCTTAATGTCTCCTCCGGGAATAGTAAGCGGTATCGGTACTCCGAATGATGTAATTACGGAAGATGCGGTAGAACACACATACCATGTTAAATGTCGCATTATCGACGATTGCGGAAGACCGCATGTTATTTTGGGAGATCCGATAGATTCTGAGATATGCAATTAACAATCAATCAGACATTGTATGCCGATAATATCAGTGAATCAGAGATTTATCTCTTCAGACAAGGCTATGAAATTTTTGCCGTTGAAGCATATGCCGTATGTCAGAATTCTGCCTTTCATTGAACGGAAATAATCTTTTTCTCTGATCTGAGACAAAGCACGTCCGCATACGTCTGCATATCTTTCTTCGTTCTGGATTTCTTCAGTTCGATTATAATGCTTGGCAATCCCGAACGACGGGGTTTCATGATTATGTCCGCTCTGCCGTTTCCGGATTCTTTCTCCAGATATACTTCGTATTTCCCTTCGCTGCTCATTGCAGCTGATCCGATGATGAGCTGGTAATCTTTCTCTTTTGAAAGAAGAATAAACGGAATATTGTCGTCAAGAATTGTTGTCAAAGATTCTCTAATCATACTCATATCATTTCTTTCGAATCCTGTAAACAATATCTTGAATGTGGATGCCGAACCGTTATGGATGTGTTCGGCCATCATTTCTCCGAACACATCACGCATTTCATTGTTCGGAATCGATATGGCATAATTGAATTCTCTGGGTATCGCATTGAGATATCCGGAGACGGCCATCACCGAGTATATGACGGACGGATTGGTAATTACTTCTTTCATGGCCACGGTTGGTTTTATCTGTGCTATTACAGTCTGTCGTTTATTAAATTGACAAAATCTGAATTGGTAGCGTTGTCCATCAGAACATCTATAACGATATTGTCATCGGTTTCGGTGCAATAATTACCAGGTTCAAATTTGCTACGCATATACTTGATTGTATTTCGGAAGTTATTATTCATAAAAGAGTCATGAATGCGACGATGTGCGATTTGAATTTGATTTAGTCCGTGTATGATAATTCCTATATCGACGGGTTCTGAAAACAACGTTATGCAATTAAGCATAATATATTCTAATATTACATATTGATAATAACAATATATTCCGAAGATACAATAGTATAAGAATGAGTATGAAATACAAGGCCTGATTGAAATGGCAGAGAAGCTTCTATTCACTTCGGAGTCCGTCACAGAGGGACATCCCGACAAACTGTGCGATGCAGTCTCCGATGCTATTGTGGACGCATGCATGGCTGAAGACCCTATGAGCCGTATTGCATGTGAGGCCGTTGCATGTACCGGATACATCCTTGTAACCGGAGAGATTACCACTAAGGCTAACCTCGACGTTCCCGCCATTGTCCGCAAAACCGCCCTCGAGATCGGTTACGATTCAGGCGACAAGGGTCTTGACGGAAACAGCTGTGCCGTTTTCGTAGCACTTGACCAACAGTCTCCCGACATTGCGATGGGTGTCGATAAGGCACTCGAGGCACGCGAAGGAACACAGAAAGACGATCTCGATACCGGTGCCGGCGACCAGGGAATGATGTTTGGATACGCCACCAATGAGACCGAAGACCTCATGCCCTTCCCCATCTCTCTTGCTCACAGGCTTGCCAAGAGGCTTGCCGATGTCAGGAAAGACGGAACTCTGAAGTACCTTAGGCCTGACGGAAAAACTCAGGTTTCTGTTGAGTACGACGAGTCCGGAAAACCCAAGAGGCTCGAGGCTGTCGTCCTTTCTACCCAGCACGACGATGGAATCGAACAGAGTCAGATTCACGCTGACATTAGGAAATATGTCTTTGACCCTATTCTCCCTAAGGATATGATTGATGAGAACACCAAGTTCTTCATTAACCCGACCGGAAGGTTCGTCATTGGTGGACCTCACGGAGATGCGGGACTTACCGGAAGGAAGATTATTGTCGATACCTACGGAGGATATGCCAGGCACGGAGGAGGAGCGTTCTCCGGTAAAGACTGCACCAAAGTAGACAGGTCCGGAGCATACGCTGCCAGGTATGTCGCAAAGAATATCGTTGCCGCAGGACTTGCAGACAAGTGCGAGATTCAGATTTCTTACGCAATCGGTGTCGCACAGCCCACCTCCGTCATGGTGGATACCTTCGGTACCGGAAAACTTCCCGATCAGAGAATCACCGAGATTGTCCGTGAGAACTTCGACCTCAGACCCGCAGGAATCATTAAGATGCTCGATTTGAGGAGACCCATATACAGGCCTACCGCAGCCTACGGACACTTCGGAAGGTCCGATGTTTCCCTCCCCTGGGAGGCTACCGATAAGGCCGAAGTCCTCAAAAAATATCTCTGAAACCTTACTATGCCCGGGCGGAATTCGTTCCGTCTTGGGCTTTTTTTCCCTGTTCCTCTCGGTTTTGTACTGATTATGCAGGATAGCCGATTTGTATGCAGATTGCACGCGGTCGGAATTGTTTTTATCAGATGCTTGGGTAAAAACATCATTTTTGAATTTTTATCAGATACTTCAGTGCTTCGTTTGCAAGTGTCATTCCGAATATCGCGGGTATTGTCGGCATAGATCCCAATACGCTTTTTCCATGGCAATCTCTTGTGTCCGGAACTACCAGAGGAGATTCTTCCGAATAGACGGCAGTTATGTGCGATGTGTCGTGCCCTCTCAGATTTCCACGGATATTTCTTGCAAGAGGACACACTTTAGTTTTGGATATCGGAGCAATGCGAACAGCCTGGGCATCCATATGCAATGCAGCGCCCATGGAAGAGAATGTTCTGATTCCGCGGGAACACGCCTCGGTCAAAAGACTGGTTTTAGGGCCGATTGTATCAATGGCATCTACAAGTATGTCAAAATTCCCATCAAGAATTTCAGAGACTGTATTGTCATTGACGAATGTTATCACGGATTCAATATTGATGTCGGGATTGATCGATTTAGCTCTTTCGCAGGCAACTTCAGCTTTTTTGCGTCCGATGGTATCAGTTGTTGCAAGAATCTGTCTGTTGAGATTGCTTCCTGAGAATACATCCCCGTCGACAACACGTATGTTTCCAACACCTGCACGGACCAAACCTTCCAGAGCATAACCTCCTACCGCACCGCATCCGCATAATACAACAGATGCGTTTTTCAGTGCTTCTATGCCCTCTTCGCCTATCATCAATCCAGTTCTTGTGTGAATATCATCGGTCATTCAATCAGCCTCTTAATATTGTCATATATTATATGGGAAAGTTCCTCGCAGTCGGTTTTCAATACCGATGAGATGTCTGTCAAGTGTTTTTCCATCGATTCAAAATTCCTTCCTGTGTTTGGATAATCGGTTTCCAGCAACAATCTGTCGGAAGGTATCGAACAGAGTATTTTTCTAATTTTTTCTTCGGACATCAGCATGATGCGCGGGGATACGGAGAAATAGCAACCGGATTCGGTGAACGCTTTTACATAACTTACAGGTCCTTTGAATGAATGAATGATTTCACCTTTGCATCCCTTGCCATATTCTCTTAACGTGTCCAGAATATGTTTTTCACATCCTCCGACCATATGTATTGTTGCAACCCTTCCGTATTCCGAACATATTTTCATTTGTTCTATGAACGGAATAATCTGTTTGGAAATATCGCCATGCTTGGCATCCAATCCGATTTCCCCGACACATGACTTGGAATCCTTTTCAAGAATTGATATTAATTCGGAATGAGTGGATTCATTCCATTCTTCACAATACCATGGATGAATACCGTAGGAACATACTGCAGGTATATCATTTGTAAGCGGAGCATACCATTCGGAGCGACGGGCTGTACAGGTTATAGCTGCGCTTAGACACTTTATGTCATCATAGCGACTGTCGGACAACTCATTAAGATGCATATGTGCGTCGGTTAGGAACACATTTTTTGCATTCGTTGTCGAATATTTCATATTTTTTAATGCCGAAATTTGTTTAAGCATACCTAAATTATAAATACTGATTTTAGGTTATCCTAAATAACATGAGATGCAGAATGTGTCTGAACGAGTGCGATTCGGGATCAACCGACATAGTGATCCATGAGCCATGCTCCGATGTCGCGGGTTTCCGCACAGAGGAGATAGCAACCTCCGATCTCGAATTGCAGGAACGCATCGTTCGTCACTGCTCCCCCACTCTCGCCGGACTGAAGTGTGGAAGTATGTTCAAGATAGCTTCTGCATCTCATGGACTTGCGCACTCGTTGCGTCGCATACAGAAAGCTGTGAAGAGTAAAGGCGTAAGAATGATGTTTCTGTCCACTGACGATTCGGGATGCCTCGTGTATGTGTACAGACAGGATCTTCTGGCTAAGCGTTTGGCGGATTGTCAGGTCCAATCATTTCTTCATGAATACGGGTATTCGTCATCTGGTGTCAATAAGGCGTTGGCGGAACTCAGACGCAGATTTACTCTGTGTCCGATGCCGCCGGAAGTAGGGGTTTTCCTGGACTATCCTATGGAAGATATAATAGGATACATTGAAAACAGCGGTCGTTGCAGCACATGTATAGGTTGTTGGAAAGTATACGGCGATGCCGAAGCCGCAGAGAGGAAGTTCAATATGTTCCGCAAATGCAGGGACGTATACTGCAGAAGGCTTTCCGAAGGTTACCCCATATCAGTTCTCGCGGTCAACACACGCGTAAAGTCAGAACCAGCTATCCAGTGATTTCTGTTTTTTTCTGTCTGATTCTGTTTTGCGTGCCGTTTCTATCTTGTCGATAACCGCATTCACACGGGTTTCCGAGAATCCGTAAGAGGTCATCATATCGAGTACGCCTTCCTTATCTATTTGACCGGGTTTGACGGAATAATCATCGGATTTAGGGCCGTTGAGGAATATTTCGCGAACATCCTCGTAACCGGGAATATCCAATCCCTTTTCCTTCATCACCGTTTCCAGGTTACCGTATTTTTGTATAAGCTGCAATCCCTTTTTGGGACCTATGCCTTTAACGCCTGTGTTAAAATCGGTTCCGATCATTATACATACGTCGACAAGCTGTTCTCTTGTGAGCGACAGATCTTCCAGCATGGATACGGAATCGATCATCTCGGTTTTCACATCGCGGTATATGTTTTTTCCAGGGACTTTGCGACGGCCCGAGATTGTAAGGTTTCTGATGAGGGTAGGCGCTCCGAACAGAAGCGAATCATAATCCTGTGATGCAGCCGCATCGACGCTTCCCTTCGAACACATGTATGCTGCCTGGGCTTCTCCGTCAGACGGTGCTTGGACAATAGGTATTCCCAGAAGATTCAGAAGATCCTTGGATGATTGAAGAATTTCGGGAGTCATGCGGGAGGGCTGCTGCGCCTTGGAAAATGCTTTTGCCAAATCGCCTTCTTCCAATGCCTGTTCATATTCTTTTTTGGCTTTTTCCCTGCGTGCAATGCGTTCTTCGATCGTTCCCGATTTAAGTTCGTTCGGTTTTCCGTCGAAAACAAAAGACGGCTCTATGCCCGCTTCTATCAGATTTGCGGTACGATACAGTATGCCGGACAGTTGGGATGTAATTCTTCCCTGTTCGTCCTGAAGAGGCTGTCCGTCTTTTTGCCGTATGATGGACAGGAACTGGAAAATCGTATTGTATGCATCAACAGCTATCTTTTTTCCGCGTAGTTCGGTAAGTTCTATAGGAGTTGATTCGGTGATATCCGTCAGGTTTACTCCCATGTCCGCCGCCTCAGATGTCGGGTCCGAATTTTTTCCATTCGGCAATGGTGTCTGTCATGTCCGGCAGTCTGAAGAGAGAAGAGCCTGCAACAAGTACGTCTGCCCCAGCGTCCACGCATGTTTTTCCGGTAACTGAATTGATGCCGCCGTCGACGGATATGTTAAGTTTCTTGGAATGTTTGTCCGCCCATTCTCTGAGGTATGTTATTTTCGGGACGCAATCGGATATGAACGACTGTCCTCCGAAACCCGGATGGACGGTCATGACGAGTACGAGATCCACTTTTTCCAAAAACGGTAAAACTTTGGTTACGTCTGTTTCCGGGTTGACGGAGATGCCTGCTGTGAGGCCTCTGGCATTAATTTTGTCTA
>SAMEA104315432__coassemble_267_pt1 | contig 28232 bp, 25 predicted proteins | sample SAMEA104315432__metabat2_high_PE_023 | metagenome-assembled genome bin SAMEA104315432 (sample SAMEA104315432) | gut metagenome | biome: Monkey gut; feature: monkey-associated habitat; material: faeces | place: China | collected 2013 | reverse complement strand
TGAGGAACAGGTCATGGGAATGATTGAAGAAATCATAGACTATGTGCTCAAAGGTATGAAAGAGCGCGGTTCCAAACAGCTTGAAGTTCTTGGAAAAGAGATAACCGTTCCGGCCAGACCCTATCCTGTACTCACATATTCCGAGTGTCTTAAAATCGTAAACGAAAACGGTCTCGCACTCAAAGAGGGCGACGATTTGGGAACAGAAGGCGAGAAGATTATCGGAGACGTCATGGGCGCCAAAGGTGTCGATCTTTATTTCATTGCCGAATATCCCGAAGAAGCCAAACCGTTCTATATCATGGAAAAGGACGGAACTCCCTATTCATATTCGTTCGATCTCGATTACAGAGGACAGGAGATTTCGTCCGGAGGTCAGAGAGAACACAGGTATGACAAACTCGTTGAGAGAATGGAAAAGAAGGGACTCAACCCGGAAGATTTCTCATTCTATCTTGATGCATTCAAATACGGCATGCCGCCGCACGGCGGATGGGGGATAGGCGTAGAGAGACTTCTCGTGAAGATGCTGGATCTCCCGAACATCAGAGAAGCTATACTCTTCCCTAGAGATCCCAGCAGATTGTCACCTTAATTAATAGACAGGGGGTAATCCCCCCGTCTCAGTTTTGCATCTGGATGTCCTGTGTAACATTCAGAGGAAATTCATATAATGTTTTTCTGTTTGGATTGGTATTTCTCATATTGACTGCATTGATTCTGCTGTTGCCGTAGGTCTTGTAGTAATAGATGCCCTTATCTGTGTTGCAGCAAGATGTGTATACCGTATACTCATATTGGCCGTCTCCAAGATCGCAGCATCCTTTGGTCTGTTTGGTCGAATCCATGATATGGAAGAACTGAGTGACACTTTCTTCTTCAGAGTCCCCGCATACGGAATTCAGTTTGGTGAACGTTCCTCTGACGAATCTGGATGCCGATGAAAGATCTCCGGGGAGGCCTATTGCACCCATTCCGCGACTGTATGCTCTGAGATCAATTTCATCCGACATCCTATTCTCTGCTTTTCCTGCGGAGAGATTCATGTAGTTTGCCAGATTCAACATATGGAACGGGAATGCAGGACTGTTTGTCATGACACCGACGGGATTCTCGCGTATATTCATTCCGTTAACGGTTTGTTCTACAACAATCGATTCTGTTTTGTCGGATATCATCCAGTGCATCGGTGTGAGAGGAGTTTTGTCGTCAAACGGTTCGTTAATGAGATTGGTATTTCTTATGAGTTCCTTGGCCTGTGAAACATTCCCGCAGGTGGAAAGAACCCAGGGTATGAATTCAAAAGGAGCAATATTCTTTTTTCCCGGAAGTCTGGGTTTGTATGCAGCGAAACGCGGAAAATTAAGACCAGCCATACTGAGGCCTCTTTCATTGGTGGCATCAAAATAAAGGGGGTATTTGTTGGATACAATGGCCATTCCGATCATGGCAAGATGATTGTCCTGTGTCGGTTCGGTTATGTATTTGAAAGGATAGTTGCGGGGAGTAACTACAATCTTCTGAGCCAAGTCCATTTCAAGATCCAAGTTACGTCCGAAGTAATGGTCTTTTGTTTTAAAAGATAATGCCATACACATACAGCACCTTTCTTATTCGATGATGATAAATGTGTGCATATAATTCAACGTAATACAACGATTATTTTTAGAAATATATTATTATAATCTGATATCAATACTGCGCTTGTTTCATACAGTTACGAATCGTTTTCTTGCAGGTTTTTATCTGATATAACATTACGGTCATTCGATAGCTATGATGGCTGCAGTCAACGGAGTTCAGTTGTATTATGAAAAAATCGGTTCCGGTCCCGACATGATAATGTTGCATGGGAACTGCGAAGATTCTTCCGTATTTTCAAAGGCAGTATTCTATCTCAAAGATCATTTTACAATTTGGCTTATTGATTCCCGCGGGCATGGTAAAAGTATGCCTGCTCCATGTTTCCATTATGACGACATGGCCGAAGATATCTTTGCATTTATTACTAAGATGAAGATATCCAAACCCATATTGGTGGGGTTCAGCGACGGAGGAATAATCGGGTTGATATTGGCCTCTTGTCACCAGAGCATTCTTTCCCGTTTGTTTGTTGCCGGAGCCAATACAAATCCGAAAATGTTGAAAGGATTCGGAATTTCCAGAATCAGAAGGAAAAATGAAAAGAATCCCGATCCGAAAGTGACTATGATGTTAACAGAACCGAATATTACTGCTGAAGATCTATCTAAAATCGATGTACCAACAGTAGTTATGGCAGGTTCCAGAGATTGTGTGGATTCTGCGGATACAGATTTTATAGCGTCGTCCATCCCAAATGCCAAAAAAGTGATAATGAAGGGAGAAAATCATTCCAGCTATATTGAAAACGGAGGGTTGCTGGCACAGGTTATTCTTTCAGAATATGATTTGGCGGATTTTCAGAGATATAGTAAAAAGGTTTTGAAAGCCACTTTCGGTCATCTCTCCCGACAATATTCATATATGTTTCAAAATTGAGGAGATTTAAGGTAAGTATGGCTGTAGCCGGTGACATATACGAAAGGGAATTGAAAGCCCTCCTCAGCGGAGATTCCAAAGCAGTAGCAAAGATGATCAAAACATGCGATGCTATGGAAACCGCAGGCTACAACAGCATGCTTTTGGACCCGTTTATGGTCACACGCGCGGCCGGATCGCTTGGAATAGATCTTGTCGCCATGCGTTGGGATTTTTCGTTTCCTATAGAGGTTAAATCATCAGACGATGATACTCTCCATTTTTCAAAAACCGCAAGATTGATGGAACAGGCTGAAGACATGCTGTCTCATTGTACCAAAGCCCATTTGGTACCAATTTATGCATACCGTCTCAAAGGCGTTAGAGGAGATCCATGGAGAATATTCGTTATCCCGACAAATCACGAATTTAAAGGAAAGAATGCGGTTTTATACAGGCGTATTCCAAAATTCGATATCTCCGCATCGGGCAATTATATAATGCGTTGGTCGGACGGAATGAAATTATCTGATTTCATTCTGTATACGGGGATGTCTGACTATAATGCCGTTTGATTACGGAATCGATTTCGCTGCGTATGTATGCCAACGTATCGCTTGTATAATGTACTAAGTTTCCATCTCTGCTTATAAGTCTCTCCGGCAGTTCAATTAAATGGACCGGTATGCGATCCATAATAATTTTGCACATATGTTTTGATGATGTTTTGAAATATTCATCGGTTTTCAATGGCAAGATGTTACCGTTATGTATGCGATATTCGGCAGGACGGCTGTTTATCAGTATTATTCTATTATCCCAGTGTTGTCTGAGAAATTGCGAAAGGGAATCCGCCATCATTGTCATGTTTATATTAGCATGAAATTTTTCGATATACATGTCGGTGTATTTTGGGACAAGTTCGGTAATCGTGTCAATATAACAGGAATAGCTGGCCTGAAACCATCTTCCATCCGACAGCCTCCATGCATCGGAAGATTGGGCGTAATGAGTGTCTATAACAATCCAATCTCCTTTGTTATCAAGCAATCTGGAACATGCATTTCCGTTAATCAGAGTGCGCATAGATCTGCGGTTGAATTTATGATACATTCTGTTTGTAAGAGGGCAATCAGGATGTGTTTCAAGCATATCCAAATAATATTTTTCAAATTCTTCGGAGTTGATATTTATATTCGTGTGTTGGAATATCAAAAACGGATTTTGACGTTGAACAAATGCCTTGATTGAATATTCAACATCTGTTTTGATATTGAAAACATCTCTGGACATGCAACAACCCAGGATATTGATGGATACGGGTGAACGGCCGTCAGAACTCATAGGGCTCATCATGATATCAGAATAAAGTCAATCATCATTCGGTCCCGTTCACATCGGGGATTATCGATAGCAGTTAAATAATGTGCTATTGAAGAAGCGCGGGGAGGGAGATTTGAACTCCCGAGGACATTGTCCACCGGTTTTCAAGACCGGCGCCGTAGGCCACTGGGCTACCCCCGCACACACCCTTCAACACTCTTCCTTTATTTCATGGTATCGTGCACTGGATGGATGCACACCGACATTATTATTAATAACAATTTGATGAAGATAAAAAGAACACAGTTCTGGATGGGATTAGATGGAAGCTATGCCGAAGGTTACAGTAGTCATTGCCGTACTCAATGCCGAGGAGTACATCGATAGCGTGACTAAATACCTGCAAAGACAAACATATGCGAATTGGAGTGCGCTTTTCGTCATATCCGACAAGAGTACCGATGACACCGAGACAAAGGTGAGAGCAATCGATGACAGTCGTTTTTCGTATGTGGTATACGAAGACAAAGGTGCTCTCGGCGGTTCAAAGAATGTAGGTTTGGATTTAGCCGACGGTAAATACATTTGGTTTTTGGATTCCGATGATATACCCTCTAAGAACTATCTCTCAAAGACAGTAGGTTTGGCGCAGAAATACAAAGCTGAGGTATCGGCGTGTAATTTTATGTATTCGCGCGTAGACAAGGATCCCGGAACGATACGCGGTAATTTTACTGTCAAGGTGATGAATTCGGAGGAAGCAGTCTTAGAGAGAGCTTCCGAAAGATTTCCAGTATCGTCATGGTCTATGATTTACGACCTCGACATGATTCGCAAACATAATCTGAGATTTAGCGAGGGAATTTCTGAAGATATACTTTTCACGTATAAGTGTCTGAACGCAGCCAAGATTGTATGCTACAATGATGAGCCTCTGTACACATACGTTGTACGTACGAATTCGATATGCAACGTAAATTCAGACGATCGCGGAATAACGGAACTTCAGCAGTACAATCTTGTCAGGGAATTGCTAAAACCCGAACGTGGTTCTGTTTTGGACGTAAAAATCATACAATGTATGTTAAGGTCTATGGGCCACCTTACACTCAACGGCTTCCTTAGAGAATCACGTTCTAAGGAAATACGTATGCTTGTAGAATCTTCAAGTAACCCATTGGTTAGATTAGAGGGAGGAATAATAAGGCATATGCCCAAGGTTTATTACGGAGCAATCAAATTTTTCTTCCGTGCATACTACTATCAAACTGGCAGATTCTTTACAAAGATAAGGGTTTAATGTGGTTGATAATTTTAAGTATTACAAATGTTGTGTATGGAATGGGAAATGCATAAGCTCTGTTTGGAGATTAAATGGTGGTATTAGTGAATTTTAACGATCTTTATTCTGCCGATGGCATTAGATTTTTTGCTTCGCAACTTCCGGAACATTTGGAGTCTGCTCTGTCGACAAGGACCGCACCTATTGATTGTAAAGGTCGTGTCTGTATGTTTGGTGTGGGAAATTCCGCTATGGCGGGAGATATCATGCAGTCATATTTGGATGAAAATTCCAGTAAAAACGTTCCTATGATTTCCGATGAACGTGTCCCGGGATGGATCGGAAAGGACGATCATGCTATTCTTATTTCCTATTCTGGTGAGTCCAAGGAAATTCTCTCGTGTTACAATGCGCTTAAAGAACGCGGTTGTGTTATGCATTGCATTGTCGGAGGAGGCACGCTTAAAGACATGGCCATCAGAGATGGGGCAGATATAAGAGTGCTTCCGCAGGGCGTCCCATCCAGAGCAGCATTAGGATACACATTGGGATATCTTGCCGATTTGATTCAGGCATTGGGAATATCCGATGTTGCCGATTACCTTCAAACATGCATAAAACCGCTAAGAACATACATTTCAAAGATGTATGACTGCAAGATTGTAGAAGATACCGCTAAAAGCATGGTAGGAAAAATTCCCGCCATTTACACTACAACAGATATGCTTCCTATTGCCAAAAGGTGGAGAGCAGACATATATCAGAATTGCGGAATGGTAGCATTTTATGGAGAAATGCCTGAATTCGATCACAACGAGATCGTAGGATGGGCCGATGAGAATCAGCATGTTCCCGAGTTGGAGATGTTTATATTGCGTAGCAACGACGAGCCGAAAATTGTGGAAACGATTGTTGATGCAATGACAGAGACTTTGGAGGAATTCAGTCGCAATACACACACTATTCGTATCTCTCCGTCCGATTCCCTTGTAAGAAATGTATGCGGATGCATTGCAGGAGATTTCCTTACCGCCAGATTGAAGGAGCTGGTGTCGTGACTCTCTCAGTCGATGAGCAGTTGTTTCATTTCGTGGATGATTTGGAGAAAGCTGTCGGTTATAATGTGCAGATTGACGGGGAGTTTGACGATATTCTCATGTGCGGGATGGGAGGTTCGGCGATAAGTTCCGATATCGTTGCAGCTCTGTGTTATCCCGTGTCAAACATACCGATTCGTGTCATCAAATATCCGATGTTACCGAAGTGGGCAGGAGAGAAAACATTGGTTATTTGCTCCAGCTATTCGGGAAACACGCAGGAGACTATATCCGTATATGAGAAGGCGTTGGCTCAGAGATGTCATGTAATTGTGATAACGGCCGGGGGAAAACTTAGGGAAAAATCAGGAAATGATGACGTGCCGTGCATAGAACTTCCGGACAATATGCACCCGAGGCATTCCATCGGATACATGATTGGATATACCCTTGCAGTTGTCAGAGCTGCTGGCGGTCCGGATTTGTCAAATGATATACTCGATTGTATACCATCGCTGAGAGATTATCGCGACAAAGTGTGTAATCCGGGTGCCGGAAGAGCATGGGAGATGGCTCAGAGTTTCAAAGACAAACTTCCTATAATCTTATCAGACGAACTGATGAAGCCCATTGCGCTGAGATGGAAGACGCAGATCAACGAGAATGCCAAGAATGTGGCGTTCAACAACGAGATGCAGGAATTCAATACGTGTGCGATAGACGCGTGGAAGAAGGTTCAAAACATAAACTGCAGTCTTCTGATTCTTCAGGACAATACCGGAAATCCAGACGGCTCTATAATGAAGCTTCATAGAGAGAATTGTCTGTTCGGTATGGAATGCTTTGATTCCGATTCAAGAACGGAGAATATGTTCCGTGCTCTGATTCTCGGAGATTACATTTCTATGTACGTTGCCAAGATGAGGGGAATCGGAGCGGGAGATGTTCCTCCTATAACATTCTTAAAAGGGTTACTCAAGGAAAGACTTCACACCGAGATTTGGTGTCTGGAGTAATCTGTATATTAGGTGATTTAATTGGATCTAGTTATTTTGGCAGCAGGTATGGGAAGCCGTTTCGGTGGTCCCAAGCAGATACAGCCTGTAGATAAGGAAGGACATTTCATAATAGATTATTCAGTATACGATGCAATAAAAGCCGGTTTTAAGCGTGTGGTTTTTGTCATTCGCAAAAACAATTATGAGACTTTCCGCGATACAATAGGGAAACGTTTTGCCAACAAAATCGATGTGGAGTACGTTTTCCAGGAAGTTGATTCCATACCTGCAGACGGAATCCCAGCAGATCGCGAGAAGCCTTTGGGTACCGCACATGCAATATTATGCTGCAAAGATGTCGTAAAGAGTCCGTTTATGATTATCAATGCGGATGATTTCTACGGATTCGGTTCGTACAATCTGGCAACGCATTTCAATTGTGACGATTCCACCTTCGGTTGTATTACATATAAAGCAGGAAACACCCTGACGGAAAACGGAAAGGTAAAACGCGGTGTCTGCGTGGTGGAAAACGGAAACATAACAGGACTGATAGAATCGTCCATATGCGAAAAAGACGGTAAAATCGATGCTGTTCCTCTGGACGGATCCGATGAATTCACAACTTCTATGGATGCCCCAGTTTCTATGAACATGTTCATACTCCCCCCATCCGTATTCGATGTATTCGGCAAAGAATTCAATCGTTTCGTTCATAACATGACCGACAGGAACAAGGATGAATTCTTGTTGCCCGATGTAATAAATGACATCGTGCATTCGGGAGGGGCTGTTCTGCGCAACATAGTTTCCGATGAACGTTGGTATGGAATTACATACCGCGAAGATTTAGAGAAACTGGTGGATGCTCTGTCGGTTATGACATCCGAGGGAAAGTATAATTGGAACTGAATCAATTCACATGCAGGGGAATTGAATATGGATAAAATCAGAGTAGATTCATCTGTGATTGCGGATGAGCTGTTTACCAGATATCCTTCGCTTAATTCTTGCAGAGAGTCTATTATTGACGCTCATAAAATGTTGCTGTACTCATATGAAAGAGGAGGCAAATTGTTGCTTGCAGGAAACGGCGGAAGTGCTGCAGACAGCGACCACATATCGGGCGAATTGAATAAATCATTCCGTTTCAAACGTCCTGTAGACGATTGTTTGGCTTCGGAATTGGAACGCCTTTACGGAGAAGACGGTAAATTGCTTACAGCTTCTTTGGAAGGCGGTCTTCCCGCAATTCCTTTGACTTTGTTTAATGCTTCCAATTCGGCATTTAACAATGACGTCAGTTCCGAATCTGCATACGCACAGCTTGTACAGGTTCTTGGAAACAAAGGAGATGTATTCTTAGGAATAACAACGTCGGGAAATTCCGGAAATATTGTAAAGGCCATTATGGCAGCCAAGGCTCGCGGATTATTTACGATAGCTCTTACAGGCGAAACCGGCGGTAAGTGCAAGGGTTTGGCAGACATTTGTATTTGCGTACCGGAGAAAGATACGTTCAAGGTTCAGGAACTTCATCTCCCGGTATATCATGCATTATGTGCCATGGTCGAGTCCGATATGTTCAGATTGCCGTGATGTTTATCCGTCATATTTTTAACTCAACATCAAGATATCTAAGGCATGGACATACTCATTGTAGGTAATTACGGGCATATCGGAGCAGATTTAGAAAAATCGTTAACCGATCGTAAACAGTACGTTTTCAAGCCCAAGAACGGTGAATTAGATACATCATCCGAGTTGAGTGTGGAAGGATATTTTGTAAAAAACAGGCCGTCTGCCGTTGTATTATGCAACGGTTGGTCTGACAATAAGGTTGGGGCAGATATCGGTGATTACAACTACAAACCCAACCAATCAATTGCGGTAATTTTGTTGAAATTATGCCGTGCCGGTAATATTCCGTTGGTGTATATCGGGACAGATGTGGGCCCGGATCCGATAGCCTATGAAATATCGCAATATAAGAATTCAATCGTAATTCATACGTCATGTCTTTTCGGTATGGGAGGCGACAATATCGTCCGTTCTTTCATTATATATTCGCGCACGATGGATAATGCATCATTTGACAATTCAAAGATTATTCATCCGACATACACCAAGGATATCGCTCAATTAATCGCGGATATGCTGATAAAGAAGGAATACGGATCGTATGTTCTTCATAATTCCGGCGGTTGTACGGAATATGAATTGGCTACAAAATTATTTTCGATGATGGGTTCCGACGCGGTTTTGACACCGGTCGGAGAAATAGTTTTTGAAGACAGACGCAGAACCTCGTTGCCTTCTTGGGAAGATGCCGTAGAGAGATACATCAACGAACTTAAGAAGTCCGGATTTTTCTCAGATACGGGCATAAATGGATTGCAATCAAGAGGCAGTTGAAGTTGCTACCGGTTTTTCTTCAGGCCAAATCTTTGACATGAGTTTGGTTAAGATACTGAACCATGCAGCTTCAACGACTAATGATATTACACAAGGCAGCGAAGCTTCGGGGTATGTAGCACCGAGGAGTGCCATACACATGGATGCCATCATGGATGAGTTTTTCCAGTACATCATCGTACTGTAAATCACAGCATTCTCTCTTTTGACCTTGACTTTGCGCATGATGACAATTAAGAGTGTACCTATGATGCATATCCTAACTATACATGCTATAACAAGGAAAAGGGACGAGTCTACATGCTCCCACAGATAGTCATGTCTGCTTCCGAGGCCCATAAACACCATACAGAACATCATCGCGTTTATTCCGATGACCTTAGGGGTTCTTTTGAGATGTAATCTTCTAAGAGGTATTGTCAATGCGAACGGTACGATTATGAAGAGCAGGATATATTTCAGAATCTCCAGCGGGTTGACTGCATCTCCAATCATGATATGAGACAATATAGGAGTTAGGGCGATGGAGACGATATATACCATTACGAGTCCGAGAACGGACATCTTCATATCTCCGTTCATATAGATTGCAGCAGTGACCGTTGATATGGCACACGGTGCTATGGCAAGCATAACCCAACCATACCATAATCCCAAATCGTCTTTGAAGAAATATCCGGTGGCCAACGTTATTCCCATGTTGACAATGAATGATGCAACCAGACACCATATCATTTCATTCTTGTATTCCTTGAAGTCCGATCCCTTAAATGACATTCCATCCAGAGACAAAGTCATTTGGATGATTAGCGCTATTATCAATGTCGTTGAAGCGTATGGGACTTCGTATCCGATAAAGATTGCAGCGATAAGTCCGAGGAATACATACGGCCTCGAATCGCATGCAACACTTAAGACTGTCATCAAAATCCGAGCATATCTATATGATATATAGGTATAACGGAACTAATCGTATTATTTCATTTGAAGAATGACACGGTCTCTCCTATAGGATCGTTTGTAGGCGATGCTTCCAGTTGTTTTGCATACCTTGATGCTCTGCTGTCAAGAATGACCGCAACACCCTTGTCGGTTTCCGTTCTTATCAGACGCCCTATGGCCTGTTTCATCTTTCTCATAGCCGGAACTTCCGATGTATACAGCCATCCTTTACCCATCCCATAACGTTTGTCGAAAAGATCGGACATGGCTCTGGATTCTAATCCTGGCGGAGGAAACGGAATTCCGACGATTATGGCAAAACACAGTTCTTCTCCGGGAAAATCGATTCCTTCGGCAACCGAGCCACCCATTACAGTGAAGAAAACACCCTCTCTGCCATTTCTGAAACGTGCAAGATTCTCCATTGTTTTTCTTTGGTTACGTGCCTCTTCCCAGAACATATTCTTGCGTATGTGTCTTTCCAAATACGGGCGCATGGAGCGCATGTTTGCATAGGATGTGAAAAATACCAATGTATTCTTATCTACAGAATTGCATAAATCAGCGATGTATTTCTCTATTCTCTCTTTTATTGAAGGATCGCGGTTCATCTCTTTTTGAGCAGTTGTCACATCGGTAACATAAAGCACTTTCTTATGTTCCGGAGGAAACGGAGACGGATATGTTCTGAATCTGCAGTTTTTCGGCAATCCCAGAACTTGCGCATATTGAGGAAGCGGATTCAATGTTCCGGACATATGCACTGCACCGGGAATGGAGCGGAGGAATGCCGATATTTCTTCCGGATCGATGCAGGCAGCAGACAGATATTCGCCTGAAACCGGGTCGATTTTCAACGATCTGACAAATTTATCAGAATCGGAGATAAACCATTTTCTCATCGCAACGGCCAGAATCTGCACGTCCGATTCTTTTGTTTCACCGCGTTCAAGCAATAGTTTTGTTCTTTCATCCCCCAGGAGCGTCATGGATTCCAATGCTGTATCGAGCGATGTGCGTGTCATAGAGAATTTGGACAGAATTTTTTCTTCCATAAATTCCGGTTCGATTAATACTTCTTTGGCATTGAATCCGAGTTTTTCGGCAGCAACTCCTTTAACCAACGATTTGAAATACGATATAAATTCGCGGAGTTTAACTTCGGGATATATCTCACACTGTTCAAATGCCTGGCACTCCATGATTGCATTATCAATCATTTTTGAATCGATGATAAAGCTTTCTTGATCGCGCGCCGCATCAATCAGATTGTGTGCTTCATCCACAATCAGAAGAATGTCTCTGTTGTCCACTCCGAGGTTGGACATTAGGTTGTTTCTTATGTCTTTGGACAATATGTGGACGTAAGGTAACGCAATTACATCTGCTTCGCGCATTAACGCTTTTTTGATTTCATAAGGGCATGCACCCAATTTTTCACAGTATCTATCTAAATCATCGGAGCACGGCAATTCCTTTTTGACATATTCTTTGATGAGAGGTATCTGACTTTTGAATCTGTCATAATAACGGCATCCCCCGGCTTGTCCTTTGTTACTCTTCTGTTTGCGTTCATCGCACATCATGGACAGAACATTAGGCGGAAGCGCATCATATCCGGGTTGATCGCGGAAGAGAGGACACGACTTACCTCTTCCGGTTACGGCTATACCGGAAACATCGCTCATCTTGGATATTGCTCTGAGTTCCCTCATTACCTGATCGCTTTGTGAAATTGTTCTGGTGCAGTACAATATCTTCTTGCAATGGGCTTTGGCATGTTGTATGCCTGCAGCAAGGGAAACAACGGTTTTTCCGGTACCGGTTCCAGATTCCATTACAATATGGCGCCCTTCTTCAAGGTTGTTTACTATATCGGAGATAATTTCACTCTGGCATCCGCGCGGTTTGTAGGGCATATACGGCGATCCGGATTCCTGCGCGGATACGATAACGGCTTTTTTGCGACGTGCGATAAAATCGCCCGTTAAACAGGACTGATTGCTGATGCTTGCGTCATTCGATGAAGTACCACAATTGGGACATCTAGCAGATCCCGGGGGCATCAGGCTTTTGCATTTGTTGCAGAACAGTCCTTGCATGGAATACGGGTATGTCGACCAGAATAAAGTTTTAGCTATTGTCCTGCATTCTTAATTCTGATTTCATTGATTTTATCAGATATGATTCGCCTTCTTCTTCGTGTCCGTCAGCGATAAGGATTGAAGCAATGTTGCGATAAACCGCACTGAGCATTTCCATGTCATTCAATCTATGGTTTTCCAACATTTGTTCCATGACGAGTGCAGCAGATTTAAAGTCTGTAAGTGCAGATTTGAAATCTCCTGTTTCCTGTTCGCAGTTGCCTTTTGATATTATTGCCGAGACAAATTCCTCTTCATCTTCCAGAGAACCCATAGATAAAAGTTCCATACCCAAGTGTACGGCGTTGCTGTATGCATCCAACGCTCCGGGTAAAGCATTCATATCTTCGCATACCTCGCCGTCGAGGTTGCATACCTCCATTTTGCGGTTCATTGTCCACGGATCCGTGAATACCATGCACAATTCGTAGGCTTTGTCGATATAGGGTCTCGTTTCTTCGGGATGTTCATAGTCTAAAAGATCGGAAACAGCAGTAATGCAGGCGTTTAGCAGAGATTTGCGGTCATAGAAACCATCATTTTCTTGGATGGTTGAGAGATACGATGCCGCACGGCTGTACGATTCTATCGGATCGCTTTCCTGTTCATACAGGAGTATGGCTTCGGTAATATACACTCTGAACATCATTGACGGATCCGGATTTTCAATATGTCCGGAAAGTTCTTTGGCGGATTCAACATCATCCATAGCGGATGTACGAAGCCCCATCATCGATAATACGCTGGCTCTGCGAACATATGCTCCGAGGAGTTGTTCCGGAGAGCTTCCGTCAGACAATCTTTCGACGGAATCGTTGCAATCTTCCAGTGCGTGTTTCAGATGGGTTTCTGATGCATCCATAAACGGTGATGTGAATATCTATGTTAAAACATATGTTTCGTGTTCACAATATGCTTTCCAACACCAGTCTGGTCAATGTTCCCGCCATTATGGCTACGAATATTGATGTAGCGCTTACGATAACCGTTTCTTTCCATCCGATTTCGCGCCACATCGTAACCAATGTTGCAAGGCACGGCATATATATGGCCATGACAACACCGAACACGATAAATTGATTCGGTGTCATAAACACATCCAAAGCAGTTCCTCCTGCAAGGATTACAAGCATTCCCAAAGCCATTTCTTTTCTCAGAATTCCGACAAGGAATGCTACGGAGCATACGGCAGGGAGTCCGAGCATACCGACTGTAATCGGTGAAAGCGGATTGACAACATAATCAAGAACATCATACTGCAACAGAATCTCTATAATAATCGATCCGGCTACCAAAAGAGGGAATGCCACATAGAAGAAATCTTTGATTCTGTACCATGTTTTGAATAGCACGTTTTTGGGAGACGGCATAGTTAAAGGAGGCAGTTCCATTGCGAGGTTTGACGGTTCGTATTTCAGGAATTTGTTCAGTATTAATCCTATAAAGGAGCCGATTAATGCCAGCAATACGAATATTGCAAATGCGGCCATTATGCCGGAGTATGCTCCGGTTGCGCCCATAATAATGGCTATTTGTGCTGAACACGGTATAGCCATTACAATCATGGACGACAGTATGATTTTTTCTCTGCGGGATTTTATTGTACGTATTGCCATAATTGCCGGAACATTGCACCCGACTCCTACGATCATAGGTATGAATGCACCGCCGTGAAGACCAAAATGGTGCATAAGCTTGTCTAAAAGAACTACTGCACGGGTAAGATATCCCGAATCTTCCAATACACCCAGAATGATGTAGAAAACCATGATGTAAGGTATCACCAGTGCAAGTATCGCACGTATGCTTCCGTCGATACCCGTAAAGACTGCTTCCCAAAACTCTCCGTATCCGGCACCGAAATTTATCAGAGAGTTGCCCACGACCGTATCATATACTGTATTTACAAGACCATCCAGAAATGAACCTGCTAATACGATGATCGACACTATGGCGATACATACACCGGCCAGAATAGGAAGGCCTGTCATAGGAGATAAGGTCAAATCAGATATTTTCTCCGACAAGGACGGCACATAATCTCCTGTGGATACGCATGAACGGATAATCTCGTTTGATTTGGCATATCTCGATGATGCGATGGATACGGCCATCGATTCCCCGTTCTCATCCAAGAATAATTTCCTCATCATTCCTGCAGAACGTACAAGCTGTTCATCGATGTGGAGATTAAATTCATGATTGTTCTCCAGCATTTTGATTGCAACTCCTCTTCTGCCCGTTCTGTTTGTCAGTGCGTCGGACAGTGCGGATGCCGCTTTCTCTATTGTTTTGTCATAATTTATTTTAAATTCGGATACTTTTGCTTCGCCTTTGCATATTGCATCAGCCAAAGCATCAACGCCTTCCGATGTTTTGGATGATACAGGAATAACAGGCACGTCCAGTATTGTGCTCAATTTGTCTATGTCGATACTTTTCTTCTTTCTGGCCATGTCTATTTTTGTCAGTGCAACGATTGTGGGAAGTTCCAATTCCAGAACTTCAAAACAGAGTACAAGGCTGTTTTCCAGATTGGTGGCATCGATTACAACAACAATCGAATCATTTTCGTTTCCACAAATGTCTTTCAAAACTACTTTTTCGTCATCCGTGTTGCCAGACAGACCAAATGTTCCGGGAAGATCATGTATCGATACAGTTACGCCGTTTCTGGTGACCACACCTTCTTTGAATTCCACTGTTGTACCGGGATAATTGGAAGATATGACTCCGACTCCGGTTAATCTTGTGAAAAGGGATGATTTTCCGACATTTGGTTGTCCGATTAAAGCAGATCTGACATTATGGCGTATTTCGTTTGGCATTTTATCTCTGAAACGAATGATGTACGGCTGTAAACAATTTGATAACACAGTATAAATGATTCCTGTATATCATATGTAGGTAAAACAGCAGAAATTGACGTTATGGTAAAGACTTATAATGGCGTTTTCCAGATACACTACCATGAAACAGAAGAGGATACTAGCTGTTCACGACATATCATGTGTCGGCAGATGTTCCCTTACGGTCGCACTTCCTATTATTTCGTCAGTTGGAATCGAATGTTCGGTATTGCCTACTGCGGTTCTTTCCACGCACACGGGAGGATTCAAAGGATACACCTATCGTGATTTGACGGAAGATATCATGCCTATAGATGCACATTGGCAGACTTTGGGTTTAAAGATGGATGCAGTGTATACCGGATTTTTGGGATCCTTTGAGCAGATTGATTTAGTATCGAAACTGTTTGACGATGTATCAGACGACGGTACGGTCATATACGTCGATCCGGTGATGGCAGACAAGGGTGTGTTGTATCCGGTATTCGGTCCGGATTTTCCAGCCGGTATGAGAAAATTATGCGAAAAGGCAAACGTAATCATGCCGAATATGACAGAACTCACTCTTATGTTGGGTGAGGAATACAAAGACGGACCGTACACACACGATTATGTCGATTCGATGTTTGAAAAAGCGCGCGTATTCGGTGTTGACAAGATAATCATAACCGGAGTCAGTTTCGAAAAAGGAGTTGTCGGAGCCGTGTTTATGGATTATGTTACCGGTACCAAAGGGGAATGTATGCGCCCTGAAATTCCGGGTTATTATCACGGTACCGGAGATGTTTTCGGTTCTGCACTTGTTGCGGCCTGCGAGTACGGACTGTCATTGAAGGAGGCAGTTTCATGTGCTGTAGAATTGACAGTGAACAGCATAATTTCTACCCATTCTGCAGGGGACGATGTACGTTACGGTGTAAGGTTTGAGGAAAGTCTGTATGATTATGTCACAATGGTCAGAAATTCCGGCGGACCCCGCATAATACGTGCAGTTTCGGATTCCGAGATACGTCTCGTTTCATCAGTTGCCGAATCCGTGTGGATGGAGGCATACGCAGGTGTTGTTCCCGACGATCAGATATGTTACATGCTTAGGAATTACCAAACATTCGAGTCGATACGCAAACAGATTGACGACGGATACATTTATGATGCTCTTTATGAAGGAGGCAAAATCAGAGGATTTGTGGGATATACAGATATCCCATCCAAAAAAATGGTATTTTTATCAAAGATTTACATTTTGGCAGATTCACGCGGAAAAGGGTATGCCGATATTTTATTCGGTTGCGTAGAGGAATATGCCAAAGCAAGAGGAGAAAAAGTTATTCAACTGACTGTCAACCGCAATAATGCAAATGCAATATCTGTATACGAACACCACGGATTCAAAAAGATAGCAGAGGAGGATAAGGACATAGGATGCGGTTACGTCATGAATGATTTTGTGATGGAGTTGGAATTGTGAATTCCGACGAATTGTTTCTCGAAGGATACCGTTACTATAACGAGGCCGGATGCAGAGACGATCTTCAGAAGGCAGTAGATCTTCTCGGTCAGGCCGCAGCCATGGGAAATCCCGTGGCGCAGAATATTTTGGGACATATGTATGAAGACGGTGACGGTGTTGATCAGAATCTGGAAATTGCAGCGGAACTGTATCGTAAATCTGCGGAGCAAAATTATCCGTCAGGTATGCATGATTATGGGGAGTTTCTTCTTTACGGGTGCGGCGTGAATGCAAATCCTGCCGAAGGATTCAGATTAATTTCCGAAGCAGTAGACAAAAGCGACAATCCTGATTTTATCTTCACAAAATCAGTCTGTTATCTGAAAGGATTGGGAGTCGAAAAAGACGAGGCGAAGGCAGTTTCCCTATTGCGCAGTGCGGCAGACAAAGGTTCCGTTCCCGCAAAAGCAAATTTAGGGGCTTTGATGATTGATACCGATCCGGAAACAGCATTCACGTATCTGAAAGACGCCGCAGACGAACAGGATCCGAGCGCCATGTGTAATTTGGGACTCATGTATGAATCGGGTTTGGCTACGGATAAAAATGTGAAGATTGCAGAATCATATTACAGGCAGGCCACAGATTTAGGTTATGCTCCCGCATATTATCATTTGGCGATGCTTGCCGTTGATGGATATATAGATTTGAAAGAGGCCGATCCGGTCGGTTTGCTTGCGGAAGCAGGAGAAAACGGATGCGGTGATGCATTTTTTACACTAGGCGTAATGTATTACGACGGCAAAGGTGTAGATCAGAATATGGAGATTGCTGCCAATTACTTCCGTGCAGGTTCGGAGGCAGGTAATCCGGATTGTATGTATAATTTGGCGACAATGATAATCGACGGATATACGTCCGAAGAATATCCCGATGAGCTGACCGATTTAATCATGGATGCAGCGGACGGAGGAAATAAGCAGGCCAAATCTTTGGTGGACGACTGTTTTAAAGACGAATAACAGCGTTGTAAATTCATATGTTCTGAAAAATATTGTCATTTTTCAGATTATTATCTTATTGCTGATAAATTATTAGATTTATCAAGTTAATAGTAATGTATATTTAAAGAAGCGAATATGCAAATTTGTGACGTGGAGTTATTGCGATAGAATTATAGAATCTGTGGTAAGCGATTACGTTAAAGCAGATAAAAAATTGGCAGTTATCGGAACGATGATGGTTGGACGTACCACCATGGTTTCACAATATCCACGTAAAATTGTCAGAGCTCCTGCTATAGGGGAGAAGGTCGATTATGATACAGTAATCATGCGCCCTATGAGTCTTTTCGAATCAAAAGAATCCAACGGCGACGTGAGTATTGCGACGCTGTTCGACGGAGAGCCTCTGCCCGATTCCAGCAGCGATATTTCTGTTTATGAGTTATGCAGGATAATGTGCAGAGGCGGTTGGCCTGTCATGCTGTACAACGGAAGACAGTTGGGCAAAAACGCACTTGATTATCTCAACCTTGTAGGAGATCTTACCATACCCTTGGCCATCTCCAAGCATATCTCGGAAACCGCATCTTTCAGCGAAGTTGTCAGATCAACCGAGCACGGTATGGCCCGCGTTGCAGCCGATCAGAGATTGGCTCAACTTAAACAGATGATGGTAGTGGAAAATATTCCGTCGTGGAATATCGGGGTTCGCCCGGGAGACAGACTGCTTACGCGTGACCAATGGTGTTTTGTCGACCCCTCAATTTACTGTGCTTTGGCCGATTTGCGTCCGGCACAGATGGACAAATTCAGGAAGAGTGCGTTTCCTGCATTTTTCAATCTGGTTGTACGTGATATTCGCGTTTACATTACCCGGCTGAAGGGAGAATTGTTCCATTACTGCACACGTACAAAGTTTGACGGAGGGACTGTGATACAACTCGAAGACGGTCGTTGGGCACTTATGGGTATGTGTTTTAATCCAGAGTGTATTGAAGAGATTGCTTCCAGGATGAAAGTTGTAATGTCTGCGGATTCAGATCACGGCGCTCCTGTTTTCGGTATGATTGTGGTTCCAAACGGAACAACAAAGGTGAGGGACGACGGCATATATGTCGTACCGATCGGATGCTTAGGTTGCTGATTTTTCCAATATACGTTTATCGACGTCATATTATGTCGTCGATAGACGTTATATATTCGAACATATGATACGTGATTATGACCGACGAATGCAAGCCGGTAAAAAAAGCGAATCCTGCGCCTTTGGGCCTTTTAGGATTCGGAATGACTACAGTCCTTCTTTCTTTGCATAATGCAGGATTAACAGATTTGGATAATGTTACTCTTGCCATGGGAATTTTCTGCGGAGGTATGGCTCAGATTATAGCAGGATTGATGGAATATAAAAACGGAAATACTTTCGGAACCACGGCATTTACGTTGTACGGTGTGTTTTGGTTATCTTTGATAGCAGTTAAAATCGATCTTTTCTCCGCAGGATCATCAGGAACGACTGCAGGGTTGCTGTGTCTTATTTGGGGAATAATGACTTTGTTTATGTTCATCGGAACATTGAAAGGTCGCAATTCCACGAAAATCGTGTTCCTTACTTTGACAATAACATTTTTCGTATTGGCGGCAGGAGATATTTCCGGATCACACGCAATTGTAAATGCAGGCGGATATATAGGGCTGTTTTGCGGTCTGTCAGCAATGTACACAGCATTTGCTGAAGTCATATGTGAACAGCATGGGAAAGAATTACTTCCTTTTTAAACCCTTTAACATTGGGGAGCAATCCCCACGGAATTATTATGGGTGTAAAACCGCCCGAATTTTTATGATAAATACAGGTCCACAGAAACGGATTCCGAGTGTCCTTCAAATAGAATTATATATAAAAATCAAATAGAGATTGGTACCGTCGAGGTCATAGAAATGATCGGTATCACTCAGTCTGGACTATTCCTTCTTATTTGAGTCTAGCTGAGCGGATAGACGGTTTGGTGGTTTTTATGAAGACTAGACAAACCAGTGAGAACGCTAAGAAAATGGAAGAAATGCTTGCAATCAGCCCATTCAACCAGCTTGCGCTCCAGTCCATAGACCACGTCAACAACATCAAGATGTTCGATACGACGTTGAGGGACGGTGAACAAGCTCCGGGCATAGCACTGAGTTCGGAGGATAAAGTGCGTATAGCTCTTGCCCTCGACGATCTCGGTGTAGACATTATGGAAGCCGGTTTCGCAGCATCATCCGATGTTGAAAAAGAAACACTGAAGAAAATCGTGGCAGAGAAACCGCAGTGTACGGTTTGCAGTTTGGCCAGATCCGTTAAGGGTGATGTGGATGCCGTCATCGACACAGGTGCCGATTATATTCACACATTTATCGCGACATCGGAACTGCATATGAAGTACAAGCTCAAAATGACACGCGAAGAGGTCAAGGCGAGAGCTGTGGATATGGTTGAATACGCGCGTGAACACGGACTTCAGGTTCAGTTCTCATGCGAGGATGCCACACGTTCTGATCTTGATTTCATGAAGGAGGTTTGTGTGGCCGTTCAGGATGCCGGAGCATGTGCCATCAATCTGCCCGATACCGTAGGAGTTATTGTACCGCAGGGTATGAAATATGTGGTATCAGAGATGAAGAAGGTATTGAAGGTACCGATTTCTCTGCACTGTCATAACGATATGGGGCTGGCTGTTGCAAATACTTTGGCCGGAGTCGAAGCGGGAGCCGAAATATGCCAATGTACGGTGAACGGAATCGGCGAACGTACCGGAAACGCATCGTTGGAAGAGGTTGCACTCAATCTTTTTGCCAATTACGGAATCGAAACCATAGACTTGTCCAAGATCGGTCAGACCTGCAAACTTGTGGAAAGAATAACCGGTTTCCCGATGGCATATAATAAACCGATTGTGGGCAGAAATGCATTCGCGCACGAATCGGGAATTCATGTGCACGGAATCATGAATAATACCGCCACATACGAACCGTTTTTACCGGAGCTTGTGGGTGTTGACAGGCACATAGTAATCGGAAAGCATTCCGGCGTGCATTCCGTTAAAGGAAGACTCGATGCATTAAAGGTCAAATTCCCGGAGGAACACCTGCCCGAATTAATGCAGATGATTAAGGACATCGCAGTGGGCGGAAAAGAGATCGATGATGCAGAGTTGCTCGCCATCGCAGACCATGTACTGTGGAAAAAAGAGAAAACTGCTAAAAGGGTCAACCTCGACAGCATTGCGGTATTTACAGGTAAAGGCATAACTTCTACCGCAACGGTCACAATTCATATTGACGGCGAAGAGCGCATCAATTCGATGACGGGCGTAGGGCCGGTGGATGCGGCTATCAAAGCTATCAGCGGAGCTGTCAATAAAGATATTACTCTCGAAGAATACAAACTCGCGGCCATTACCGGAAAGAGCGATTCCATATGCGAAGTCACGGTTATGGTGAAGAATGTACAGAATGATGGAAACCTGTCTGTTGGAAAAGCCGTTGGTTTGGACATTGTCCAAACGTCTGTCGATGCTACAATGGCTGCAATAAACAGAGATTTTGCAAGAACAGGAAGTGATTGATATGGGAAAAACGATTGCGGAGAAGATTCTTTCCGATAAATCGGGCGTTGATGCGTATGCGGGCCAGATTGTTATGGCAAACGTCGATTATGTGATGGTAAACGATGTTACAGGACCCATCGCATTCCGCGAATACGATAAACTGAAGACCGAAAAGATGTACAAGGACCGCATGGTTCTCATTCCGGACCACTATGTTCCCAACAAAGACATAGCCTCTGCGGAACAGGCCAAGGAAATGAGGAAGCACAACCTCCCGAACTATTACGAAGTGGGAAAGAGCGGTGTCTGTCACCAACTTATGGTCGAAGAAGGATTTGCAGCACCGGGAAGACTCATAGTCGGTGCCGATTCGCACACATGTACATACGGTGCATTGAATGCACTTTCAACGGGAATCGGTTCAACGGAAGCCGCGGCCGCATTTGCCACCGGAAGACTTTGGTTCAAAGTACCGGAAACAATCAAGGTTGTTCTTCACGGAAAGTTCAGGAAGAATGTAGGCGGAAAAGATCTCATTATCAAGATTATCACAGATATCGGAGTGGACGGAGCCAATTACAAAGCTTTTGAATTCCACGGAGATGTATGCAACGTTTCAGTTCCGGACAGACTGGCAATTTCCAATATGGCAATCGAAGCGGGAGGAAAAGCAGGAATATTCCCGTGTGACGACCTTACCCGCGAGTATATCAAGGACAGTGTAAGGGGAGAATACAAAGCCGTGGAAGCAGATCCCGATGCAAAATACTGCAGAGTCTTGGAATACAATCTTGACGAACTTGAGGCAATGGTTGCATTCCCGCATCTGCCGTCCAACGGTCATAAGGTTACGGAGACCGATGTAAAAATCGATCAGGCATATCTCGGATCATGCACCAACGGAAGAATAGAGGACATGAGGATTGCCGCAGAGATTGTGAAAGGAAAGAAAGTACATCCCGATGTCAGATTCCTTGTTGTTCCTGCATCACAGAAAGTATACAGGCAGATGGTGGACGAAGGTCTTATGCAGATTTTCCTTGATTGCGGTGCCTTCATTTCCGGACCGACATGCGGTGCGTGTCTCGGCGGATATATGGGCATACTTGCGGCAGGCGAAAGAGCAGTTTCATCCACAAACAGGAATTTCATCGGAAGAATGGGAGACAAGACCTCGGAAGTCTATCTTGCAGGACCCGCAGTCGTGGCCGCATCGGCCATAGCCGGAAAAATAGTAACTCCCGAACAGCTGGAGGGACAGTGAATGAAGCAGATTACCGGAAAAGTATGGGTTTTCGGCGACAATGTCGATACGGATCAGATAATCCCGGCCGAGAGGTTGGTAGCAGCAAATCTCGATCACCTGAATGATTTCATATTCGAGAAGGTTAGGCCCGGTTTTGCGCAGGAAGTCAAAAAAGGAGACATCCTCATAGCGGGAAAGAATTTCGGATGCGGTTCTTCCAGAGAACACGCTCCTCTTTCACTCATCGAAGCAGGTTTCTCATGCATAATTGCGGAATCGTTTGCACGTATATTCTACAGAAACTCCATGAACATCGGACTGCTCCTTGTCGAATGCAAGGTAGATTCTCCGAAAGAAGGATGCACCGCAACCGTGGATCCGGACAACGGTAAAGTTGTCGTAGACGGAAAAGAGTACTCTTTCCCTCAGTATCCTCCGTTCATCACGGAGCTGATCAACGAGGGAGGACTCATGAATCTTGTCAGGGAGGGTAAGATATGAAACATCTCGCAATTATTCCCGGAGACGGAATCGGTAAAGAAGTAATTGCAGCAGGTATGCAGGTACTTGATGCTGTTTCCGAAATTTCTTCGTTTCAGTATGACGGGGAATTCGTACCAATCGGCTCCGACCGTTACCTCAAAACAGGCGAATTGCTGACCGACGAAGATATAGCACTTCTCAAGAAGAAAGACGCAATCTACTTCGGGGCCATCGGAGATCCCAGAGTGAAACCCGGAGTCTTGGAGCAGGGCATTCTGCTTAAGATGAGGGCTGTATTCGATCAATACATCAATCTCAGACCCGTAACCTCATGGTTCCCGCTTGTTCCTCTCAAGAGGGAAGTCGACTTCGACATACATTTCCTCAGAGAGAATACCGAAGATTTCTACATGGGCGCAGGCGGCAAATTCAATGCCGAGAAAACCAGGAACCAATTTTCGGTTAAGAGAGAAATGTACACGCTTGATGTCGACATCGATGTAAAATCTACCAACGGAGATGATTTTGCATTCGAAATCGGTTTCCTGTCTAAAAAAGGAATCACCAGATTTGCCGATTATGCATGCAGGTATGCCATCGCCAGAGGCGACAAAAAGGTTACGCTTGTGGACAAAGCGAATGTGTGTACCAACGTGTACGGCATGCAGAGGGAAATATTCAAGCAGAAAACACAGGAATACGGACTTGATTTGGAGTTTATGTTCGTAGATGCAATGGCTATGGCTATGATTGTACGTCCAGAAACGTTCGGAACCGTAGCGGTACCCAATTTGTTCGGAGACATTCTTACCGATCTCGGAGCACAGCTTCAGGGAGGTCTCGGAATGGGCGGAAGCGGTAACATTAATCCGGAAGGAGTCAGTATGTTTGAGCCTATTCACGGTTCCGCACCCGATATCGCAGGTCAGGGTAAAGCCAACCCCATAGCTGCAGTTCTTGCTGCACAGATGCTCTTGGAGAATCAGGGCTTCCCCGAAGAGGGAAAGATGTTGCATGACGCGGTTAGAAAATCCCTTGATACCGGCATGACTACTCCCGATCTCGGCGGAAAACTTACTACCGAGCAGGTCGGAAAGAACATTGCCGAATTGGTCCGTTCGCAGAAAAGATGATACTGTGATTGAATTGAAGCTCGAAGCAGGATATTCCGACGAATCGGAGGCACATGCGATATTTGCCGCTTTGAATCCCGATAACGAAGGGTATGTTCATTCAGAGCTTCGCGGAAACACATTATTCTTCACGGTGTCGGCCGATAATGCCGGCACCATGAAGAACACTGTTGACGACCTAATGGCTTGTTTGAAGATAGCCGAGGACGCCGTCAGTGTGGTTAAAGGCGAATGAAGAGAATTACTCTTCATCCGATTTACCGGATCTGACTTTTACGGCCATTCCTTTCTTCATCTGTTTTATTTCAAACGGAATCAAAAACGCGCGGCCCGTTGCGATAGGATTGTCGTTTTTATCGGTTACGATAACTTCTTCCATAAGACGAATTTCCGGATCACAGTCCAGTACGAACTGTGCGAATGCATTACGTCCTTCAGATACAAACGGTATGGAATCGTCTGCAACCACGACTCTCATATGAGGTGCAGGAACGGAGGCTACGATTCTTTTGGCTCCTTCCATTCTTAATGTATACAACCCGTCGCCGGCACGCATGGACAATACGTGCTCTCCGTCGGAGATGACGTTCCTGATCTTTCCGGTTTTCTTGCTTTTTACAAGTTCGATTTTACCTCTGAACAGTGCATCGGCGGCTTCTATTCCGAATTGGTAACGTGCTACTGCTTTAGCTCTTATCAGATCCGCATCGTATTCTTCGTTTCCGTCATCAGGAATCTGTGAAGATTCAATTGCGGATTTGAAACCGAGTTGGCTTAACATCTGGTACATCAGTTTCTCGGATTCGGTTTCCGTTTCCATGTCAAGTATTCTGGGAAACAGTGATTGAGCCAGAGGATATACTTCGTCCAATTCTGCGGGAACAGGGCCGAATGCCGTAACAACGACAGGCGTATAGCCGGCCTTACGTGCCTTTGCAAATTCTTCGGCATAAGGTCTGCTGTACGGCTTGCTTGCAGTATCTTCAAACAATGCGGCTTTGTCGCTGAACGGAATATATCTGGTTGAAAGGCGGTCTATATATCTTTTGAACACAGGTCTGTTTCTTGTTTCGGATCCGGTGTAGAATATTGCTCCTTCTCTGCTGATCGGATCATAGTGTTCCATAAGGTCCTGATAATCCCTAAGTTTTCTGAGTGCTTCCAGAAGTGCGGGATGGGCACGGCACCTGATTTCAGCCAATTCCCACAAGCGTCCTTCGCGAATGTATCTTCTTACGAGAGCCAGTTCCTGCGTAATCTGATACAGATTATGTTCGGCAATCAGCTTGGTCTTTGCTTTCTTCTCCATTTTTCTGAGACCTGCAAGGTCGTGTCCGCGGCATGCAGGGCAATTGCAGTCCAAAGACTCCATATCCTGTAATCTGAATGTTCCGTCTACAAACATCATTCTTTCATCGCGGGCGAATTTAGCATAAGACGCAGAGTCGAAGAAATCGCAACCCATCAGTGCAAGAAGTGCCAATACCATGGGATGGCCGGCTCCGAATGCATGTACGGGACGGTTGGGATTAAGTCCTTTTTTAGAGGACATAATTACGTCTACAAGTTCTGCGTAGCGGTACTGCTCCATTAAAGGCACTATTCCGCCCACAGGATGTACGTCGATGTCCATGGATGCCATCCTTCTTGCGCATTCTTCACGTAAGTCTGTATAAATCGAACCCTGAGCGACACCGTTGATCATCATGTCGCCTTTCATAGTGCATGCCTGTTCGGTTCTTTCCAGTGTAGTCTCGATTGATTTTGCGGTTTGTTCTTTGGTCCAATACGGTTCCGTGAAGATGTCAAGAACGGTACCTATGTCGGTTCCGATCGATTTCTGAAATTCGATTATTTCTTCATTTGTGAGTTCGACTTCACCATACATATGACTTTGGAACGTACCCGAATCAGTCATGATTATGCCGGGAAAATCAAGCATTTCATGAAGGCCCATGCTTTGTGCCTTTTCTTTTAATTCGGGATTGTTCTTTATAATGTATGAATTTGTAATAAGTGATTTGAATCCGAATGTATCGTAAAGTTCGCGGGCCGGAACAGTGTTTATTTTTGGATTAATGACCGGAAACAGAGCCGGAGTTTCCATGCTTTTACCGGAATTTGTAGTAAATCTTCCGATACGAGCCATGCCGTCTCTTCTAAGGATTTCAAACATTAATCGCCCTAATGTCTGCATAGATAAAAAGGGGTATGGAAGGGAAAACCCTTCCGATATTATCAGACGTCGATTACATCAATGTTATTTTTGTTCATATCGGCGTAGACTTTGGCTATGGCATTTTTCATTATTGTGTCGGGTATGTCCTCGATATACTCTTTTTTCCAGTCAAGAGTGGGTCTCCCCATTTCAATTATGCGCGGAGTACCGGAGTCACAGGAGTCTTCCATTTCGAGCATTTTAATTTGAAGCCCGTCAATGATTTTAGGAATGGTCATTCCATTGATGAGCACATCGTTTGGTCCCTCTTCCAGTACCGTTTCGATAAATTTGCAGGAAATGTCTCCCATCTGCATTTCAAACAGCAAATCCCTGATATACTGCTTCATCTGAGCAACGGTGGGGCGTCTGATACCGGAATCTTTTATTTCCTCATCAGACGTGTGTCTGTATTCGATGTTGATCATTGCCATAGAGGATGCATTGTTATTCTCGTATATATCGACATCATGATTGATTTGAATTAGCAGAAGTTTATAAAATTCAATTGTTGCTGGACAGCTATCGTCATAATAGCATATTCGCAGATATTCTGTTATTTTCACCATTGAATTCTTGAAGATACCGAATGATAAACATCTGTCAGTTTGCTGGCTATTATTATGAAGAAAATATGCAGAACATAAGATCGGTGTTATACCGACCTTATGTTCAGGGGTTAAACAATTTATTCCAATTTGTTTTTTCAAATTGCTTTGTCTGCAATTATTTCTTTATGACAAATCTGTATAATACGAATCCGACTACGCATATGGCTATTACGGAACCTATTACAATATAAATGGTGCTGGAGTCCGATGTTTCTTCTGATGTTTCTCCGGGTGCTTTAGTTACCAAACATATGCTTTTGTAAGATTCGAGGTTTTCTATGTCACCTGGAAGTAAATCTACTTCAGTTCCATCAAAATTGATAGCTTTCGCAGATTTTAGTTCATAACCTTCGGCGATTACAAAATTACCCATTGCGGGTTTGTCACCGTCAGTATTCGTATTTTTTACATCAATGCTTGCTTTTTCAATCGTAAACGTATCTGCACATCCAATTGCGAATTTTGTATCCAAAATAAGTTCGGTACCGCCTTTGACAGTAATATCTCCTCTTGACCAGATTGCTGAATCAGCTGTAGATGTGCAATTTATGTTACTGCTGTCAAGAATCATGTTTACATCGGCAAATAGTGCTGGGTAATAACTTGTGGCTTTAACCTTTGAAGAAGCAATCTCGATGATACCTTGTGTTTCGGCACTCTCACCCTTCCAAATATACGCAGCATTTCTTCCATCCTGTGTTGCACAAAGTGTAACATCGGAACTGTTCATTATTTTAAGCACGTGTGAATCGATTCCGGCATACAATCCTGTCGAATTCAATGTAGCTCCGTCGATAGTGACTGTTCCGCTTGTTATTATGCCACAGCCCCCTGCAGCATTGATTACAAGATTTGCTTTTCCGGCAACAGTGAGATTTTTGTTGACACTTATACCGTCATAAGTTTCCCCACCGCTATTAATTATCAGTTTGCCTTCTCCTGTAATAAGAATCGACTCGTTTGAAGATATTGCCATACCGCCGGCACTATACGTTCTTGTAATTGTGT
>SAMEA104315432__coassemble_264_pt1 | contig 28305 bp, 38 predicted proteins | sample SAMEA104315432__metabat2_high_PE_023 | metagenome-assembled genome bin SAMEA104315432 (sample SAMEA104315432) | gut metagenome | biome: Monkey gut; feature: monkey-associated habitat; material: faeces | place: China | collected 2013 | reverse complement strand
CTGATTCAGGCTCCTGGAAGGACATGCCCCCTTGCGGTTCTCGACATCAACGGAAGAACCAGCTACCAGCTCGCAGTCGAGGGAACGAAAGTCGGACAGACTCTCATCATCGGCGGAGACGACGTTGTAGCAGGTAACATCACCATGCTGTCCAAGATTCCGGAAGGAACCCCCGTCCACAACATCGAGGCACGCCCCGGAGACGGAGGAAAATACGTAAAGACCGCCGGATCGTCCGGAACCATTGTTTCCAGAGGAGACAAAGTCATGGTTCTTATGCCGTCCGGAGTTAACAAAGAGTTCAGCCCCGACTGCCGCGCCGCCATAGGTGTCGTCGCAGGAGGAGGAAGAGGCGACAAACCTCTCGCAAAAGCTGGAAAGAACGTTCTGACCCTCAGGTCCAGGTCCAAAGCACCCTTCAAGACAAAGGGAGTTGCAATGAACCCTGTTGACCACCCCCACGGAGGAGGAAGCCACGCCCACGTCGGAGGACCCAACTGTCAGAAGAGAACCGCATCGCCCGGTCAGAAGGTAGGATTCCTGCCTCCTAAGAAGAAAGTTAAGAAGTGATTGCAATGGCAAAGAAAATTATTGCAGGATCGGCAAAAGCCTCCAGGAGGAAATCCAGGAAGAAGGCATCCGCAATCCAGGCGAGGAGGAAGAAAGAGTTCCTCTTCCGTGGATACAACATGGAGGAACTCCTCGCTATGCCTTTCGATGAAGTCCTTAGTCTGCTCCCTTCAAGGGCAAGAAGGACATACCTTCGCGGTCTGAACTACGAGCAGCAGCTCCTGTTCGACAAACTGAAGGCAGCCGAACCCGGAGAGGTCGTCAGGACCCACCGCAGGGATGTACCTATCATCCCCCAGTTCGTCGGAAAGACTGTCAGCATATACAACGGAAAAGAGTTCAAAGACGTCGAGATCAAGCCCGAGATGATCGGATGCTTCCTCGGAGAGTTCGCTCCCACAAGGAAAGCTCCTCAGCACTCCGGACCCGGAGTCGGTGCTACAAGATCTTCGAAGTTCATGCCGCTGAAGTGAGGTGTCAGATATGGTTTCAGGATATACAGCAGTTGCAGACCCCGACACCACCGCCAAAGCTCTTGGAAAAGAGATGCCTGTCTCTCCCAAGTTTGCCCGCGAAGTTGCCGGTATGATCCGTGGAATGAAAGTCTCCACCGCACAGAAAGCACTTGAGGAAGTCATCGCCAAGACCAGGCCTGTTCCCCTCAAGAGATACAACAAGCGCGTTTCCCACAAGTCCGGTGTCGGACCCGGAAGATACCCCGTGAAGGCCGCCAAAGCCATCCTCGGAGTTATCAACAGCGCCGCTTCCAACGCCGAGTACAAAGGACTCGACGTTTCCAACATGGCAATCTCCACGATTTCCGTTGCCAGGGGAAGAACAATCCCCGGACACATGCCCAGAGCACACGGACGTGCCACTCAGTGGAATCAGGAGACCGTCAATGTCGAGGTCATCATTCAGGAGGTTGAGTGAAATGGCATCAGAGAGAAAATTCGTCGCTGAGAACGTTCGTCGCGTTCTGCTCAAAGAGTACCTCATGAAAGAGGTATCCCGTGCTGGATTCGGCGGTCTCGACGTTCAGAGGACCCCTATGGGAACCCGTGTCGTCCTCACCACCGAGAGGCCCGGACTCGTCATCGGACGCCGCGGTCAGACTATCAAAAACCTGACTACGGTCATCGAGGAGCGCTTCGGATTCGAGAACCCTCAGATTGAGGTTACCGAAGTCAAGGAGCCCGCCCTCAACGCACAGATCATGGCCGAGAAGCTCGCCTTCTCCCTTGAGAGAGGATGGCATTTCCGCAGAGCAGGACACTCCACAGTCCGCAGGATTATGGATGTCGGAAAAGCACGCGGATGCCACATCATCCTCGCCGGAAAACTTACCGGTCAGAGGCACAGAACCGAGAAATTCAAAGAAGGATACATCAAGTTCTGTGGTGAGCCCAAAGCCCAGTTCATCGACCACGGATACGCCGTTGCCAAACTCAAAATGGGAGTCATCGGAGTTACCGTCGAGATCATGAGCAAAGATGCCAAACTGCCTGCTGACATTTCAGTCCTCAACAAGACCGATGCAGCCGCAGTCGCACCCGAACTCTTCGCAACACCCGAGGCTGCACCCGCAACCGAGGAAACCGCAGAGGAGGTGCAGTGATGGCACTCAAGACCGCCGACATCAGGAACATGTCCGCCGAGGAGCGCAATCAGAAACTGAAAGAGCTTCGTGACGATCTGATGCACGAGAGGGGAGTTTCCGCCATGGGCGGTGCCCCCTCCAGCCCCGGAGCCATCCGTGCTCTCAGGCTCAATATCGCCCGCATCTTGACCGTCCAGAAGGAGGAGGAAGAGATCTGATGGCTGAGATCTGCCCTGTATGTGGATTGCCCAAAGAACTGTGCATGTGCGAAGAAATCGCACGTGAGCAACAGACTGTGAGAATCTCGATTGACAGCCGCAGATACGGCAAAACCGTGACTGTAATCGACGGTATCGATGAAAACGACATCGATATCGGGGATTTGGCCAAGCAGTTGAAAAACAGGTGCGCCGCCGGCGGAACCTGTAAAGACGGACGCATCGAACTTCAGGGCGACCACAAGAAAAAAGTGAAGGCCGTTCTGGAAGAGATGGGATTCCGCACAGAGGTTAGATGAAAGACAATCTCTTCGCTAGAACTGAACTCATTGGCTTGGACGTGGAAGTGCTGTCTGCACCATACTCGGCTCTCTCCGGCAGGGTGGTCGACGAGACGAAGAACACGTTCACCATAGAATCGGCCGGAACTGAGAAAATGGTACCCAAGTCAGGCAATGTGTTCAGATTCACATACGAAGGCAGAACCATCGATATCATCGGATCTGAAATCGCACACCGACCAGAAGACAGAATCAAAAAGGTTAGGTGAATTAAATGGCAGCAAAAACAAGGAACATCGGAATCGACGTCGTCCCCCCTACACAGGAGTGCAATGACCCCAACTGCCCGTTCCACGGCAGTCTTTCGGTCAGGGGACAGACAATCGACGGAGTTGTCGCAACAGTCAAGATGAACAAGACCGTTGTCGTAGAGCGCAGCTCCCTCAGGTATGTAAAGAAATACGAGAGATACGAGAAAACCACCAACAGGTACACCGTTCACGCATCCCCTTGCCTCGAACTCAAAGTCGGCGACAGGGTCAAGATTGCGGAGTGCCGCCCTCTGGCTAAGACCGTGTCTTTCGTTGTAATCGAGAAAAAGGAGTGATTCAAATGAAGGGAATTGCTGGAAATCAGACAAGAGGACTTCAGAACGGATCCCGTCTCGATGTCATCGACAACACAGGCGCCAAGGTAATCGAGATCATTACCGTTCCCGGATACCACGGTGTCGCACGCAGGGTCCCCTCCGCAGGAGTCGGAGACCTTGTCATCGCATCCGTCAAGAAAGGAACTCCTCAGATGAGGAGACAGATTGTCTTTGCGGTTATCGTTCGTCAGAGGCGCCCCATGAGGAGGCCCGACGGAACCATCGTCTTCTTTGAAGACAATGCCGCGGTTATCACAACCGAGACCGGAGAGACAAAAGGAACCGATATCAAAGGCCCCGTTGCCAGGGAAGCCGCCGAGAGGTGGCCCCGTGTGTCTGCAACCGCCAACATGATCGTTTGAGGTGTAAGGTATGGTAAGCAGCAAAGCAAGGGTCCAGAGGAAGAATCAGGCAAACGCACCTTCCCACGTCAAGGGAAAGATGATGTCCGCACATCTCAGCGACGAACTCCGCGAAAAGTACGGAGTACGCTCTGCCAGAGTATGCAAGGGCGACACCGTCATCGTTGTACGTGGAAACAGCGACATCAAGAATGTCGAGGGCAAAGTTGTGGCAGTCTACACCAAGACCGGCCGCGTCGCCATTGAGGGTATCACCATCAACCAGGCAGACGGAACAGCAACCGAGCGCCCCATCCACGCGTCCAATCTCGTGATCACCAAACTGAACACCGAGGACGCATGGAGAATGGATTCACTCTCCAAGAAAAAGGAGGCTAAAGAATGAGCGACCACATGAAGAGATTGGCAGCACCCAGGAAGTGGCCTATCCAGAGGAAAGTAGCCGTCTGGATCACCAAACAGTCCGCAGGTGCACACTCCGTCGAGGAGTCTATGTCCGCCGTCACCGTCCTCAGGGACCTTGTCGGTGCATGTGACACCGCCAGAGAGGCAAAGAAAATCATCGGAAACCGCGAGATGTTCGTAAACGGCAAAGCTGTTAAGAACCCCAAGGCTCCCGTAGGATTCATGGATATCATCACTGTGCCCAAGATGAACCTCGGGTACCGTATGCTCCTTACAGACAAGGGAAAGCTCACACTCGTCCCTGTCGATGATTCCGAAGCATCCTTTGCCATCTGCAAGATCATGGACAAAACCATCGTCAAAGGTGGAAAGGTCCAGTTGAACCTCAGTGGCGGAAGGAACATTGTGTTGGACAAAAACGACTACAAGTGCGGCGATTCCGTCAAGATTGCCTTCGACGGACAGAAGATTGAGGCACACTACCCCATGGCAAGTGGCAACACCGTGCTCGTAACAAGCGGATCCCACGCAGGAGCCGTTAAGACAATCAAAGAAGTCCAGATTATCAAAGGAACCGGAAAGAACGTTATCCTGTTCAACGATGGAACCGAGACTATCACCGACAACTGCTTCGTCATCGGCGACGCAACACCCGCAGTCAAGCTCCCGGAGGCTTCCGAATGAGCGGAATGAGGGATCTCCACGTCGAGAAAGTCGTCGTGAACATCGGTGTCGGCGAAGCCGGTGAGAGGCTCGTCAAAGCAGAAAAAGTTCTCGAGATGGTCACCGGACAGAAGCCTGTCGAGACCGTTTCCAAGACTGTCAACAGGGATCTCGGAATCCGTGTGGGCATGCCCCTCGGATGCAAAGTCACTCTCAGGGGAGAGGCAGCTGACGATTTCATCAGAAAAGCACTCCCTATCAGAGAGATGCGCGTTCCCGAGTACTCCTTTGACAAAGAAGGAAACATGTCTTTCGGTATCTCTGATTACACCGATTTCGAAGGAATGAAATACGACCCCGAAATCGGTATCTTCGGAATGGATATCAGCGTCGTCCTCAGGAGACCCGGAGACAGGGTTACCAAGAGAGCACTCCTCAGAAGGAGAGTTCCCAAGAGCCACCGTGTTACCCGTGAGGAAGCAATCGCATTCATGAAGGAGAAATACGAAGTCGAGGTGGTTATGTGAAGCCTAAGAAGCAGTACGGAAGGTCCGTCGGCTGCACCCGTTGCGGACGCAGGAGAGGAATTATAAGAAGGTACGGAATGCACCTGTGCCGTCAGTGCTTCAGGGACATGGCTCCCGAGCTCGGATTCAAGAAATATTCGTGAGGTGACATAAATGCAGAGCGATCCACTCAACGACGCATTGTGCGTCATCAAAAATGCAGCCCTCAACGGAAAGTCTGAGTGTATGATTCAGCCCTCCAGCAAACTTATCGGCCGTGTGCTGAAAGTTATGCAGGACAAAGGCTACATCGCCCAGTTCGAGTACGTCGAGGACGGAAAGGCCGGAAAGTTCCGTGTCATGCTCGACGGAGCCATCAACGACTGCGGAGTTATCAAACCCAGATACTCCGTTAAAGTGGTTGATGTCGAGAAGTACGAAGCGAGGTTCCTCCCCGCACAGGACTTCGGACTCCTGATACTGACAACAACCGCCGGAGTTATCACTCAGGACCGTGCTAAAGAGCTCGGTATCGGCGGAAAACTGCTGGCATACGTATTCTGAATGAGGAATTAAAATGACAATAGCTGGGAAAATCGAAAGCACCATCGCCATCCCCGATGGAGTGTCCGTTGTCAAAAACGCGGACACTGTCGAGGTCTCCGGACCCAAGGGAAAATTGAGCAGAAACTTCGCCTCCCCAGGCATCGTTGTCGAGATTAAGGGTGACCACGTAAGCGTCAGCTGCGAGTACCCCAGAATCAAAGACAAGGCCATGGTCGGTACATTCGCCGCCCACGTGAGGAACATGATCCACGGTGTAACCGCAGGTTACACCTACCACCTGAAGATCGTCTTCAACCACTACCCCATGAAGGTAGCCGTTAAGGACAACAGGGTGGAGATCAACAACTACATGGGAGGTCACGCGACCCGCATCGCCAACATCATCGGCGGTTGCAAAGTAAAAGTGTCCGGTAACGATGTTACCGTAGAAGGTATTGACGTCGAAGCATGCGGACAGACCGCAGCCAACATCGAGAGGGCAACCTCCAGGCTTGGATTCGACAAGAGAGTGTTCCAGGACGGAATCTACATCGTCCAGAAATCGCACAAGGTGAAAGAATGACAATTAAAGCACTGACAGATCTTCAGGGTCTGAAAGAGAACAATGTCGCAGAGCTCGAGTCTATCGGAATCACTTCCGTAGCTCAGCTCGCCGAGGCGGTTAAGGATGATGCAAAGGCCAAGGAAATCATCAAGACTCTTTCCGGAGTCGGACCCAAGACCCTTGCAGCATGGAAAACCGCCCTTGCTGAGGATGTCGTCGAAGAGACTGCAAAATCAGAAGTCGTCGAGGCAGGAGAGAAAGCTTACACAGTTAAGGCCAAGCCCGAACTCGACGGAGAGACAGCCGACGCACTTGCCAAGAGGGCATTGATTTCCGGAAGGAGGCCCGCTTTCAAGAGGCAGGAATGGTTCAGATACGCCAAACTCGGCGAGAAGTGGAGAAAACCGAAGGGAATTCACTCCAAAGCCAAGAGATGCCTCAAGAGACGTGCACCTAATGTGGACATCGGATTCCGCGGACCCGCATCCGTAAGAAACCTTCACCCCTCCGGATTCGAAGAGGTACTTGTCTACAATGTTGACGGTCTTGAGGGAATCGACCCCAAGAAACAGGCTGTACGCATAGGCGGAACCGTCGGAACAAAGAAGAGAATGGCAATCGAGAACAGGGCCGAAGAACTCGGAATCCGTGTACTCAACAGGATGGTGTGAATATGTCCGATCTGAAGAACCAGAGAAGGATGGCAGCAGAAGTCCTCAAATGTGGAGAGAACAGGGTTTGGATGAATCCTGACAAACTCGACGAGGTTGCAGAATGCATCACCCGTGCCGACATCCGTACCGCAGTCGCTTCCGGACTCATCAAGGCGAAAGCCAAGAACGGAACGTCCAAAGGAAGGATAAGATACGCCGCAGGCCAGAAAGCCAGCGGAAAGAGGAAGGGACCCGGATCCAGGAAGGGAACCGCCAACGCACGTGTCAGAGACAAAGAGCGCTGGATGGGAACCATCAGGCCCATTCGTGACGAGCTGAAAACCCTCAGGGCAGACGGCAAGATTACACCTTCCGTATACAGACTGTACTACAGGAAGGCCAAAGGAGGACTGTTCAAGTCCCGTAGGCACCTTAGGCAGCACATGATTGCTGCAGGACACCTCAAGGAGGAGATCTGATGGCAACAGGACCTAGATACAAAGTCGCGTTCCGCAGAAGAAGAGAGAACCGTACGGACTACTACGCTCGCCGCAGACTCCTTTCAGGACAGGAGCCCAGGGCCATCGTAAGGAGGTCCAACAAGAACATCACCATCCAGTTCGCCGAGTTCGGCATGGACGGAGATGCAATCCTCGCAACCGCATCCACGAAAGAGCTCAAAGGAATGGGCTGGAACTACTCTTGTTCCTCTATCCCCGCAGCGTACCTCGTAGGATACCTTGCAGGAAAGAAAGCAATGAAAGCAGGCATCGAGTACGCTGTTCTCGATATCGGTATGCAGACTGTCCAGCACGGCGGAGTGCTTTTCGCAACCGTCTCCGGAATGATCGATGCCGGTCTCGAAGTTCCTTGCAGCGAAGAAGTTCTCCCCGACGAGGACAGGCTCAACGGAAAACACATCGATGACGCAATCGAGGCTGCTATCGCAGACCTCAAACAGAAGATGGAGGCTGAGTAAATATGGCAGACTGGGTTCCTAAAACCAGGCTCGGACAGATGGTCCTCAACGGTGAAATCACCACAATGAGCGACGCTCTGGCCACAAAACTGCCCCTCCGTGAGCCCCAGATTGTGGACATTCTCCTCCCCGACCTGAAAGACGAGGTCATCGACCTCAACATGGTCCAGAGGATGACCGACTCCGGAAGGAGGGTCAGGTTTGCAGTCACTTGCATCGTCGGAAACGGCGACGGATTCATCGGAATCGGCAGAGCTAAAGGAAAAGAAGTCGGACCTTCTATCAAGAAGGCAATCGACAATGCGAAACTCAACATGATCGAAATTAAGAGAGGATGCGGATCCTGGCAATGCGGTTGTGGACAGCCTCACTCTCTGCCTTTCGAAGTCACCGGATCTACCGGATCCGTTACCGTCAGTCTTAAACCCGCACCCCGCGGTGTTTCTCTGGCAGTCGGAGACGTTGCAAAGAGCCTTCTGACTCTTGCCGGTGTCCGTGATGCATGGGGATTCGCCCGTGGAAACACGAAGACAAAGGTCAACTACGCAATGGCAACTTTCGAGGCACTTAAGATGACCTCCCGCATGAGAGTTACTGATGCACAGGCTGAGAGCCTGAACATCGTATCCGGACCTACGGGAATCGTATATGCCGAGAACGATGTTGAGGAAAGGGAGGAATGAAAATGGCATACGCAGTAATTCGTGTACGCGGACAGCCCGATGTCAACTACAACATCGAGCACACCATGGGACTCCTCGGAATCAACAGAGTCAACCATTGTGTCATCGTTCCCGAGAACGATTCCGTAAAAGGAATGCTCCAGGTAGTCAAAGACTATTGCACATGGGGAGAAGTCGACGAGGCAACCCTTGCCGCCATGCTCCGCGCACGCGCAAAAGTCACCGGCGACAAAGATCTCACCGACGACTACCTCAAAGAGAACTCGGAGTTCGAGACCATCGATGCTCTGGCAAAAGCCATCATCGAGAACAACTGCAAGCTGAAAGATGTTGAGGGAGTTAAACCCGTCATCCGTCTCCACCCTCCGGTAAAAGGATACGAGGGCAACAAACGTTCCTACCAGAACGGCGGTGCACTCGGATACAGGGGAGCAGACGTGAACAAACTCATCAACAGGATGCTCTGAGGTGCTATAAATGCCTAGCAGAACAAAGAAATTCAGAGGATACAGGACACACGGACGTGGAAAGAAATCCGGACGTGGAGCAGGTATCATCGGAGGACACGGACAGGCAGGATTGGGCAAAACCGGTAAAATCGGTATGCTCAAGTTCGACAGGGATCACTACGGCCGCCACGGTTTCAAGAGACCCCAGTGTATGGTTGAGGCAAACAGGACTATCAATATCGCCGAACTCGCCGAGCAGATAGACAGGTTTGTTGCCATGAAATTCGCCACCAAAGACGGCGAGACCTACACAGTCAACCTTACTGAAGTCGGTATCGACAAACTTCTTGGTAACGGAAACATCGATTTCGCAGTCAATGTGATTGTTTCGGACGTTTCCGAAAAAGCCCGCGCAAAAATCGAAGCTGCGGGCGGATCCATCGTAGAGTGATAGAAGTCGAGAGGTAGATGTAATGGAAGAGACACAGAGCCTGTTGTATAAGATTAAGCCCTTATCCGACAGGCTACCCTCCGTCAAGAGGCCCGAAGGACATGTTCACTTCAGGACCAAGATGATGTGGGTCATAGGAATATTGGTTGTCTATTTCGTGATGACCAATGTCTATCTGTACGGACTTGATCAGGGCGACTCGCTCGATCTGTTTGCACAGTACAGGACGATAATGGCAGGAGCTTCCGGATCGCTACTGCAACTCGGTATCGGACCGATAGTTACTGCATCCATCATCATGCAGTTATTTGTCGGTGCCAAAATAATAAAGTTGGATCTTTCGAAGAAAGAAGATAAGGCCTGTTACCAATCTGTGTTAAAGCTGTTGGTAATAGTCATGATTGTCTTCGAATCCGTTCCCCAGGTATTCGGTTACCTGGTGCCTTCCGACGGCGCCGTAAACGCCCTCGGAAGCGCAGGAGCGAAGATACTCTTGATTGCCCAACTCTTTGCAGGATCCTATATCATCTTCATGATGGATGAAGTGGTGTCCAAGTGGGGTATCGGTAGCGGTATCTCACTGTTCATCGCTGCAGGAGTGGCTCAGGCACTGTTCACTGGAGCTCTAAACTGGAACCCGGTGGATATGTCTGCTGCCATGAGCATATCGAATCCGCCGGCTGGTACAATTCCCAGGGCTCTGTACTATGTGTTCACGATGTCCCCTCAGGAAATGGCTCAGGGCGGATATGAATCAATATTCCTCGGACAGCCCAACCCGATGATTGCCTTGGTGGGAACACTGGTGATCTTCTGTGTTGTCGCATACTTGGAATCAACGCGTATCGAACTACCGCTGGCACATGGAAATGCCAGGGGTGCCAGGGGACGTTACCCCATCAAACTGATGTATGCAAGCAACATCCCGGTCATCTTGATGTCCTCGTTGCTGGCTATTGTCAGTATGGTGGCACTGTTGCTCTACAGCAATGACTTCCTCAGCAGCATCCCGTTCATCGGACACAACTCCTCAATAGGATACTTCGAGAGCGGTTCAACATACGCAGCAGGCGGATTGGCGTGGTATGTTTCAGCCCCACAGGGACTGACGGCATGGCTGATGCCGATTCTCGATCCTGCGACATATGGAAACGATCACACTGTGATACAGAATCTCGCACATGTCGCAATCTACTTCACCATCATGGTGATGGGATCGATAATGTTTGCAAAGTTCTGGGTCGAGACAACTAATCTCGGTCCGGAGTCCGTTGCAAACCAGATCCAGAGAAGCGGTATGCAGATCCCCGGATTCCGTCGTGACCCCCGTGTCCTGAAACGCGTGCTCGAAAGGTACATCCCGACGATCACCGTGATGTCAGGAGCCATGGTTGGTGCTCTGGCTGCATTTGCAGATATGATTGGTACCACAGGAAACGCAAGCGGTACTGGAGTGCTGCTGTGTGTAGGTATCATCATCCACCTGTACGAAGCCATCGGTCGCGAACAGATGATGGAGATGAATCCCATGATGAGAGGATTCTTCGGTGGAGAGTGAAGTTAAATGGCAAACCCGGGAAGTCCACAGGCTATGAGGGCGCAGCAGGCTGCTGCGCCCGCAGCCCCAATGTCTAACAAGACGATGATCGGGATGCTCTTTACACTCATGATAATGATGGTTGTCATGGGTTTCAGAGATGCAATCGGTGGCGCTTTGGATGTTGTGTTCAAATACATCGCATTCGATGGAAAATATCCTGTTGCTACCCTGATCATTGCCGGAATAATCATGATTACGCTGAGCACAGTCATTAGGACCGTTCTTACAGATCCGGTTGCAATGGCGAAGAATCAGCACATATCATCAGAATTCAACAAAGAGTTCCGTCAGGCCAGAATTGAGAACAACTTGTTCAAAATGAAGAAACTTCAGGAACAGCAACCTCAGATTATGGCTTTGACTATGGAGGCAAGCACACAGCAGATGAAGGTCATGCCCATTACTATGCTCTTCATCATTCCCGTATATGCTTGGGTTTACTACTTCCTCATTCCGGGAGGTTCATACTTCCCTACCGAGGTTGTGGCAAACATGCCTTGGGGACTGCTCAACCTGAATGATGCCTTGATGGGCTTCTTCCCTGCATGGATTGTCGTATATACGATGGTCAGCCTTCCGATAGGACAGATCGAGAACAAACTCATGCGTTTTGTCATGTTGAGAAAACGTTTGGCTAAGCTCGATGCTGTCGCAAACTCTGCAGAGGTTGAGGAATGAGAATAACAATCAGCGGCCCTCCCGGTTCGGGAAAGACTACTGCATGCAACAAACTTTCCGAGATTCTCGGCCTTAAGGCCGTTGTCTTCGGACGCATATTCAGAGATTTGGCCGCTGAGAAAAACCTTTCTTTGGGGGAACTCGGCGCAATTGCCGAGGCAGATCCCTCCATTGATAAGATGATTGATACGAGGATTCTCGACATAGCCCGCGAGAATCCGAATATCATTTTAGAATCGCGTCTTTCTGCATATATGCTCGAACGCAATGACATTCCTGCATTCAAGATATATTTGGATGCCAGTCCTGCTGTGCGTATGTCCAGAGTAGGCATCCGCGAAGGATATACTGCCGAAGAAGTCGAAGCAGAAACTTTGGAGCGTCAAAAGTCCGAAGCCAAGAGATATATGATGTATTATGGCATTGATATCGAGGACAGAAGCGTTTACGATCTTATCATAAATACAGACGAACTCACTCCCGATGAAGTGATTAGTAAAATTTTGTCTGCTTTAGAGGGTAGACAGTGATAATAGTCGACCCGAATGCCATAGTAGATCGTTGGGGAAAACGTCCTTCGGATAGAACCCTCGGCGAGTTACTGGCAGGCGGAGTGGTTATTTTAGATAAGCCTTCGGGGCCCACATCACACCAGGCTACTGCCTGGGTAAGAGATGCTCTTAAAGTTAGTAAAGTGGGACACGGAGGTACATTGGATCCCTACGTGAGCGGAGTATTGCCTATCACGCTAGGGAAGGCTGTACGTTTAACAGATGTTGTTCTTTCTTCGGACAAACAATATATCTGTTTGATGCGCCTGCATGACGACCGTTCTGAAGAGCGCATTCGTGCTGTATTCTCACGTTTTGTGGGACGTATCTATCAATTGCCTCCGGTCAGGTCTGCTATCAAAAGGCAACTCAGGATAAGAACCGTGAAGTCGCTGGAGATTTTGGACATACGCGGCCGTGAGATTCTGTTCAGCATTGATTGTGATGCCGGGACATATGCACGTACCTTGTGTGCCGATATCGGCGATGTACTTGGTTGCGGCGCAAATATGGTTGAATTAAGACGTACGCGTTCGGGAAAGATGACCGAAGCACGCTCTGCTACGTTGCAGGATCTGAGGGATGCATACGTATTTTGGCAACAGTACGGGCGCGAAGATTGGTTGCGCAGTCTGATTCTTCCGATGGAAGTGTTGGTGCAGCCTCTTCCGAAAGTAATTGTCAAAGCCACTGCTGTTGATGCAATATGCCACGGTGCCGATTTGAATATCGGCGGAATACACATGATGGACGAAGACATCCGTAAAAACGCACTCGTAGCTATGATGACCGCACGTGGTGAGCTCATTGCAATAGGCCACATGTCAATGTCTTCGCAGAAGATATCCGGTACGTCCCAGGGAAAAGCTGTTCTCACGGAACGCGTTTTCATGGAACCCGGCCATTATCCGCGCATGTGGCGTTATTCTTCCGATCTAGACGAATTCAGAGAAACTGTTGAATTTCCAGAATGACGCAGTATGCTTTTAATCAAGTTAGATATACGATTCTTAGGTGATGGGGATGTCGCTGTTTGATAAGAAGGAAGTTGTATACGGCCCGGAAACGGTGTCCGTGGGCGATTTAGATTATTCGGTAGAGGGTTGTTACCGCAACGTGGTGACGATTCCTCTTACAGTAAAGCCGAAACGTATGCTTCGCATTAGAATAGATTCCGATGCCCCTGTCGATGTTGTTATCGCTAATGAAAACAGATCGTCTGTCGAACACAGAGAAGGCGTCCGTATGGGGGAGTTCGGACCGTATGATACGGGCAAAGCAAAGAGTATGGGAATAATCCTCGGAGTATTCAGAGGAGATAAGGCCAAGGTAAATGTAGAAGCATGGGTGGATAAAGAATGAGATTTCAAAGCACTGGTAACAGAATTCAGGTTGGCGACTCCGGCCGTAGTAAAATGACCTTGATGAGAAGTTATGATTACAAGATGCTTTATCTTTTCATTCTGGGTCTTGCAGCATCATTGGTTGCGATGTATGTTGCCGTTTCGTATTATGACTTTTCATCAATCAAAGTTTTGCCCTTTTTGGCAGCGCCTTTGTTCATAATCGGTATTGTGAACTATATAATTCATAAGCGTTGGATTCCGATACTTTGCATAATAGCCATTGCGGCAGCCATATATTTCCTGTGGGAGAAAAGTTACGTTTTGTTCTTCCTGTATCTTTTTGTCTGTACGGAAGGCGTTGCGGTAATGACGGAAGTCATTCAGAGAATCGTGTTCTTTAAGATTTTAACAATAATTGAATTTGTAAATCTAAAGGCCAAACTGAGCATTTCAGACAGAATAGTAACTTTTATGTTCAACATACCTTGCGACTTGGATACCCGCAATCTTAATGTGGATCTCAGCGTCAAGAGAGACGGCATACCCTGGTCCAATATGTTTCATACAATCTTCATGGCTCTGATGTTCTGTACATTTTTGTGGATGTACATGGTGTTCAACCCCTCATTTACATCAGGTGAAAGCGGAATGTCCATCTATACGTTTACAATCGTTCTGTATGTTTCCCTTTTGGTTCTTCCGTGGAATATTTTCAAATCACTCAATGTGAGAGTCCAGACGGGATACAGAGATTTTAATGTATATTCGGGTCTGTTTGAAACAATCAAAAGGATGTTCCTGCCTATTTTGGCAGTGTTTATTTTCCTTGCCCTGTCTTTGTCATCGGGCACATTTTCGATAATGTATGTGGCGCTGTCAATAGTGATGATTGCCGTAATAGTGGTATTCACATCGGTTCTGTATTACACCGGCAGCGAGGCAGACGTGGTTGCGGATGTAAAAGAGAAATGGGCAGATTTCCACCCTACTACAATGTATGCAGGATACAGGGAGAGGGGACAGGCATCTTACGAAGAGGATGTCCCCGGAACTCCCAGAAGAGAACTCAGACTGTGTCTGAGGAAAAACTGAATTCAAAGGAACTGAGAATTCATTCTTCCGGGGCCGTCAAGGCCCTGGATGATAGGTTTGAATACTTCACCGGATGACATTCCGGGAGTTTTGTTCAAACCGACTATTTCCGGCTCTTTCCAGTTTGTGATAATAACCTGGTATTTCTGACGTACTCCTTCTACTTCGACAGGAGGGTAATCGACGGATTTGAGAATGTCCAGAGACACGTCTGCCAAAATCTGGATTTCTTCAGGGGTTATTTCATCGGGTACTTTGATGAAGAATGTATGTTCTTCGGTGGTACCGTTCATCATGTACGTTACCTCCGATTTTTCGACTATTTCCTTGAATTTCTTGGATTTTTCATCATCTCCGGCCAGTTCCAGCATGCGCTTTTTCCAGGTATCGGGGATGTCTACATACAAAGCATCCTTGTTTAAAATCTTCCACATACTTCCGCAATCTTTCCGATATTAGTTAAGTTTAACGTGTGCACGTAAAAGGGTTATTATGGAAGGTCGGAGTACCGTGGCATAGGTACAATTATGCTTGAGGAATTCAAGGTCACTCCGTGGGAAGTAACCGGAGACATCGATTACGATCGTCTTCAGCAGCAATTCGGAACCACGCCTATAGATGAACAGCTGAAGGAGAGGCTGTCTAAGTACGGTGAAGTCCATCCTATGCTGAAACGCGGGATATTTTACACTCACAGGGATCTGAATCTCCTCTTGGACAAATACGATAAAGGAGAGAAATTCACACTCTATACGGGTCGCGGACCTTCGGGAAACACACATTTGGGTCATATGATGCCATGGATGTTCAATAAGTGGGTTCAGGACACATTCGACTGCGATATGCTCTTCCAGATGACCGATGACGAAAAGTTCCTTTTCAAGGATTTGACTCTGGAAGATACCACATCCATGGCGTATCAGAACGCTTTGGATTTTATCGCACTGGGTTTCAATCCGAAGAAAACACGCATAATTCTGAACACGAAGAACGTTCAAAAATTGTATCCGATAGCGCTCAGAATCTCCAAAAGAGTGACATTCTCTACGGCAAAAGCAGTTTTCGGATTCGACAATTCCACCAACATCGGATCTATATTCTTTACAACGATGCAGTCTGTACCGGCATTTCTGCCGTCTGTGGATGCGGGTAAACAGGTGCCTGTACTGATACCGTGCGGTATCGATCAGGATCCGCATTTCAGAATAACCCGTGACGTTGCACCCGGAATGAATTTCCCCAAACCTATTATGGTATACTGCAAGATGTTCCCCGGCCTTTCCGGAGCAGACAAAATGTCATCGTCTGATGAAAATTCCACAATATATACGACTGATTCTCCCAAAGCCGTAAAAAAGAAAGTCGGCCGTGCATTTACCGGCGGATGCGTTTCCGTGGAAGAGCAGAGACAAAAAGGAGGAAACCCGGAAGTCTGTGCCGTATTCAAGTACAACTACTACATGTTCGAACACGACGACGAAAAGTTGAACGAACTTGCTACAAAATGCCGCAACGGAGAGATTCTCTGCGGAGAATGCAAGATGTGTCTTACACAACGCATCAATGTTTTCCTTGAGGAACATCAGGATAAGAGAGAGAAGGCCAAAGATGTCATAGACAGTATGACTTACGATGGTTTTGAATGGTGATGAATATGGAATTCAACAAGATTCTGGAAGGACTCAGTTATAATGAGAAAAAGCTGTTGTTGGCTTTGGAGGATGCAAACGGTTCCGCATCCCCGTCGAAGTTAATCTCCGAAGGACAGTTTTCATTGGAGGTTGAGATCATGGGTGCAGCATCATGGCTCGAATCCAAAGGTTTGGCTGTTCTGAAAGAGGATACCGAAAAATTCTTTGTTCTGGAAGATAAGTCTGTCGTCGAATCCGGACTTCCGGAAAGGAAAGCCATCAATATCATCGACAAAGCCGGCGGTTCGATGTCTATGGAGCAATTAGCCGAGGCCATGGTCGGAGGCGAAGATAAAATCGCCGTAGGATGGTTGAAGAGAAAGGCTTTGGCAGATATCGTCAAAGACGGAGATGTTAAACTTCTCACTCTTACGCAACACGGAAAGGATTGCATCCATACGAAGATGCCGGATGAAGAACTTCTCGACAGGATGGCATCCGGTGCCGTATCTGCCGATTCCGTTGATCCTAAATTGATAAAGGATCTCAAAGGCCGTCAGGGCATGATTTCAGAGAAGATTGTCACATCCAGACTGATAACCCTTACAGATGATGGTAAGAAAGCAGCAACATCCGGTTTGGAATTAAAACCGCAGGTTTCCGATATTACCGACCGTATGATTCAGAACGGCGAATGGAAAGATGCCGAATTCAGGAAATACGACGTACATACTTTCGCACCTCTCTGCGTACCCGCGAAGAAACATCCTCTTTCCAGACTCGGCGCCCAGGTGAGAAGACTGTTTACCGATATGGGATTCAACGAGATGCAGTCGGAATATGTACAGCCTGCATTCTGGAACCTTGATATTCTGTTCACTCCTCAGGACCACCCTGCCAGAGATCTGCAGGACACATTCTACCTTGAGCACCCTTCGCACATACACATAGACGATGAGGAGTTGGTGGAAAAGGTGAGAAACATCCATGAGAACGGAGGAGACACCGGATCGACAGGATGGGGCGGCGTATGGTCCAGAGAGAAAGCGGAGTCTGCACTGCTCAGAACCCACAGTACAGTGAGCTCGATCAAATACATCGCAGACCACCCCGACGCGCCTCAGAAAGCCTTCTCCATATCCAGGATTTTCAGAAAGGAATCAATCGATTCTACCCACCTGCCCGAGTTTACCCAGATTGAAGGAATCATTATCGACGAGCATGCAGACTTCAACATGCTGATATCGATTATCAGGGAGTTCTACTCCAGAATGGGATTCGATCAAATCCGTATACGTCCGGCATATTTCCCGTACACGGAACCGTCCTTGGAATTGGAAGTATTCTTCAATGGAAAGTGGATGGAGTTGGGAGGAGCAGGCATATTCAGGCCCGAAGTCGTCGAACCGCTCGGTGTCAAATGTCCCGTTCTGGCCTGGGGATTCGGATTCGAGAGACTCGCTATGATAAAATGGAATATCAAAGACATCCGTGATTTATACATTTCCGATCTTGACAACTTGAAGAAGAACACTGTTCTTTAAGAGAGCCTGTATGTCCTCTTTTTGTTGCTTCGGTGATGTCGTAGGCCATTTCACACAGCCGTACGGATTCGTCCGTGCGGCCCAACGCTTTCATAACTTCCGATTCTAGACACAGTTCTTCATTCATCCTGAATGCACATTTTCTGTTTTCCATTTCGGTGCGCGCTTTTTTCAGAAAGAACAACGCATTCATGATATCGCCCATAGCCTGAGTTGTCTTTCCCAAAATCAGGCTTGTATCGACATCTCCTCTGTATGATTTAAGTGCCAGCGCATGTGCATTTTTAATGTCGCCCTCCTTAAGCAGTATTTCCGATTTTAATGCATTACCAAGTTCGCTGTCGGTTTTTTCTACCATCACCGCAGATATTGCAGCCTCTTCCAAGCGATTCATTCTTAATGCGATAAAAGTAGCTATGTATGGTATCTCGGATTCAACATAGACCTTGGAAAGAGTAAGTGATGCACGGAGAAGGTCTTCGCGCGGATGATCCATTATGAAGAATTTGTTTTTAAGCATCAGTTGTTTTGCCTCCATATTTCTTTCCGAGGATACCAAGTGATATATCCGTTTGCGAAAATCCAAATCATTATCGAGACAATAATCCGCAGCTAAACTGTGCCAGTATGCTATCGTTTCTTTTGAATTTCTGTTAAGTATTCTATTCATGGTTTCATTGCGCATCGATGAATATCTGCCCTCGAAAGGCAGCATTTTGGGAATATGGCGCAACGTATCCTTGTAAACGTTTCTTTCAAGGGCGCATATCATTCCCAGAATGTCTTTGTCTTTACCTCCCAGAGTGTCTATGCGGTCTCCGGAATAATAATTGATGTTGTTGGGGTAGAATATTTCGTCTTCTGGCATACCGCTTTTTTTCATTATTTCCGTGATACGTACGAATTCCATTTTGCCAAGGGGAGTTAGTCCGTATGCCTTACGTTTCAATCCTGTTTTTGTGTGCCGTACGCGGGAAAGTCTGTCGAATACATACCCTTCGTTTTCCAGTTTCAGCAATATTACAGATACGTGATTTCTGGAAAGTCCCAATTCCAAAGCAATTCCCGATTGTGTGACTTCTTCTGAGGCTATGCAGTCGTCGTCCGATGGATTACTGTCGCATCTACCAAGATGAAGAATCATCTTATCACGCAGATACATCTTTTCCATGATGCCGTCTCGTTCGGTATGAATATAAAACTTAATTCGCGTTCATTCATTTTAGATATATATTCCACATAATGAATTGTTGTAATGTCGGCATGAATTAGGCGGAAGCATCCAAAAGAAATCATTTCTAGGCGCACCAGACATTGCCAAAGCTACGAAGCATACAGCAGTTTGTTCCGATATGCGCGAATATCCTGCGGAGTAGAATTTGGATCTTCGACAAGTATGTTCGAATGTTATTAACTTTACACTTTGCATATAAATGTAAAGTTATGTAAAGTTGGCCTGATCGTTGTAAATGTATGCATTTCTATGTTTAACGCGTATCATTTTCACAAGTCCGATTTTGTTAAGTTTTAGGAGGTCTCTGCGTACGTTGCTTGGCTGAACCATATATTTTGCCGCCAATTCATAGACGTCCGCCGGTTTTGTATTATTCATAAGGTCGGAAAGGATTTCTCTCTGGCGTATGCTTAGGCCTGAGGTACGTGAATCCTCCAATGTTTTGCTGTTTTCCTCCATCTTACGTTTGACATATTTCAGGAATGTTTCGGTAGCCTCAGATATTGTGTCCAGATTAAAGTTAATGAAGTATGTAATGTCGTTATTGTCGGTTTCTGATAACAGGTATGCATTATCGTATTTATTGCGATGGCTTTTCATGGCTTTAGATATGGAAAGATATTCAACAGATGCATATCCGTTGCGCATCATAAACCAGTAGAACAACGATCTTGATACACGCCCGTTGCCGTCCATGAACGGATGGATGTAGGCGAGAGTAAAGTGTAATACAATACCTTTCACGATTGGATGAACGAAAACACTGTCATCGTTTGCGAAGTCACATAATGCCTGTATCAAGTCGGGAAGTTTGCCAAAGTCCGGCGGATCATGATACGTCTCACCGCTAAATATATCACGTACGGCAATAGAGTTATTGTCTCTGAATCTTCCCTCATATTTCGTATCCTCTAGAGTATTGTGGGAAATGACTGAGTGGATCTCTCTAATTAAATCTGGAGAAAGTTTGTCATCGGAGTGTTCTTTGATGAACTGCATGGCGTTATAATTATTGACAATCATGCGTTCAGATTTGTTCTTCGGAGCCGTTTTCTCACGAAGCATTTTCTTTGCAACTTTGGTGGTTGTGGAAGCGCCTTCCAATTGGCTTGATGCTATCGATTCTTCCATAACAGAGCTTACTGTCAGCACCAGGCGTCTTTTTTCATCCAATTTGCTGCTGGGAACGAGGCCGGACGAGAGGCGCATATCCAGGTCATGAAGGATACGCTGGGCATTATCAGTGATGTTGTATCTGATAATCAGGTCACAGAGTATGACTGTCCTGGCAGTTCCCTCTCTAAGAATTTTCATGAGAGCCCATAAGGTCTCTCTAGAGTCAGGACCAACATTTCTGTACTCCAGGTCAGACCAATGGAGATATTTGCCGTTATATTCTTTGGCCAGTTCCATGGTTTCGGGAGACCAAGGAGCAAAATTTCCGTTAAGGAAGTTTTCTACGTTTGGCGCTTGCTCCGGTCTCTTCATATCTGCAAGAAGGAGAAATAAGGATATTAACTTTACACTTTGCATACAAATGTAAAGTTATGTAAAGTTGGAAAGGAAAGGTTGTTTGTACAGTATGCAGTCAGATTTTGAAATCGTTATTCTTATTCAATCTGCGCTACATTGTGGTATGTGTGTTATTTTGAAGTATACGTTTGTGATTGGGACAATCATGTCACGCCTACTAGTCTGCTGTCCGTCCGATCTTCCATCCAAAAATATGAGGGATGCATTATTGAACAGATGTGATTGGGAGGATTTGGGTTCCGATGGCAGAAATTCGTTCGAGAGATGCGGCGACAATATCATCATGACCATCTCGGATAAACATCTGGAACATGATTATCCGGAAAGGGATGCCGAAGCTTTTGGAATTCATGTAGATGACGTTGTATTCATGTCCAGGCATTCCGCTAAAAGCGGAACGCCCGCTTTAACGGTACATCCTATCGGAAATTATCACGAGAATCTTTACGGAGGGGATGCAGAACATTTGGTAAAAGCATCCCCGTCTCTTATGAGCGATGCTTTGAGAAATATCATGAGGTTCAACGATACAGAGGGAACGCAGACGTGTTTTGAAGTTACTCATCACGGGCCTTTATCGGACAAACCGACATTTTTCATAGAAATCGGTTCGGACGAGAGTCATTGGGGAAATACCCACGCAGCCGAAATTCAGGCCGATGTGATAATGTCTATGCAACCCGCGGAAGATCATTTAATTGCCATAGGTGTCGGAGGCGGTCATTATGCACCGCGCTTCACAGAGGCCTGTTGTTCGTACAAAGTGGATTTCGGACACCTTATACCGAATTACCAGTTGGAAGGAAGAGATGACGAAGATATTGTGAGGATGATGACCCAAGCATCGGATGCAAGCGGTACAAAATTGGTATATCTTCACAGAAAATCAATGAAAAAACCCGAGGAACGCAGGATATCGTCCCTGATTGCATCCTCGGGATTGGAACAGGTTTCATCGAAGGATTTCGAACAGTTATGAAAATTAATGGGAATCTACAATGGTTCCGTTAATTTTCTTACCAAGAATGGCGTTGCGAAGTTCGTCGATGTTCCTTCCGTCCACGATCATAATGTCTATTTTATTTTCCTTGGCTATTTTGATTCCCAGGGGGTCGAACACACTGGATTTGGAGGCTCCGTGTTCTTTATAGACAATGTCTCCGAGTTCGTCGATTGTCATTCCGAGTATTTTCATGGCATTGGGATTTTTGCGGGGATCGTCGGTATAAACCGCATCCACGGAAGTTGCGTTTACTATTCTGTCTGCGCCCATAGCTTCTGCGACCATTGCGGCAACGGCATCGGTGGTATGTCCGGGGACAGTACCGCCCATGACAACAATTTTTCCGGGCGAAGATTTTAAAGCCAAATCCTGGGGATTCTCCGATACCCTGTCGGGCATGTCTCCGAGTGCCAGCGACAAGAGTTGTGCATTCAGTCTCGTTGCACCTATTCCGAGGATATCCAGCTGGTACTCGTTGCCTCCGAGCGCTCTGCCGGTTTCCGCATAGTATCTTGCAGTTTTTCCTCCGCCGACTACGATTGCAATCTGGGTCTCGTTGCATACCGCTTTAAGCATCTCGGCAAGTTTGGTTATGTATTCAGAATCATTGTTTCCGGGTATGAGGATAGATCCTCCGATTGAAACCACTACTTTATCCGTTGGAATCACACACCGATTGTGGCTTGTAGTGTGATGCCCGATAAAAAAGTTCGGATTACCCGTCGACCGTTACGTTTATTATTAACGCGCGGATGATAGTATCAAAAAGTAACAATCAAGGTGTTATTCAATGGGAGAAACCAATTCCGAGAACAAAGCCCGATATGATTTTAAGAAGGACATGCAGGAAATCACCGGATTCAGAGGCAGGGGTACCGAACTCATTTCGGTTTATGTTCCTGCATCCAGGCAGATTTCGGACGTTATGGCCTATCTCAGGAACGAGCAGTCGCAGGCTTCGAACATCAAGTCTAAAACGACAATGAAAAACGTTACCGGGGCCATTGATTCTATTACGTCAAGGCTGAAAACATATAAGGCGCCGCCGGAGAACGGCGTAGTTATCTTCTGCGGAGAAGTACCCCGTGCCGGAGATCAGACGAGGATGGTTCAGTATGTCATCAATCCTCCCGAACCGATTACCGCATTCCTGTACAGATGCGATTCGCAGTTCTTCACCGAACCTCTCGAGTCCATGCTGTTGGACAAGAAGTGTTACGGACTCATAACAATCGACAGGTCCGAAGCGACAATAGGTATACTCAGCGGATCCAGGATTCAGGTTTTGAAACATTTTGATTCATTGGTTCCGTCTAAGCACCACCAGGGAGGTCAGTCATCCGTTCGTTTCGAAAGGCTGATTGAAATTGCCGCCCACGAGTTCTTCAAGAAGGTTGCCGACAACGCCAACGAGGTCTTCCTCAACCGTCCCGAACTTTTGGGAATATTGATCGGCGGTCCGGGTGCTACAAAGGACTTCTTTGTGAAGGAAGAATATCTGCACCACGAACTCAGAAAAATCATATGCAACCCCCTTGTCGATACCGGATACACAGACGAGTCCGGTCTCAGAGAGTTGGTCGAGAATTCAAAAGACATAATCACCGACATGCAGCTTACCGAGGACAAGAAGTACATGCAGAGGCTCTTTGCCGAAATCAGAAAGACCGACGGAGGACTTTCGTGTTACGGAGAAGAAGAGGTTCGCCAGGCCACGGACATGGGTGCCGTGGATGTATTGCTGCTTTCGGAATCAATCTCAAAGAAGCGTATAACGGTCCAATGTCAGGCAGGACATGTTCACGAGATGACTGTGTCCAAAGATTACGATGATAAAATACAGTGTCCGGACTGCGGTGCATCCGCATCGGTTATCAAAGAAGACGATTTAATCGACGATTTCTTCATGAGGGCCGACAAATTCAACTCGCAGGTCCAGATTATTTCTCCGGATTCGGAGGAAGGAGATATGCTGCGCAAAGCATTCGGAGGTATCGCAGCGATTCTCAGATACAAGGTGAATTGATATGTCCATAATGGCTGATTTTGAAAAAGAAATTCGTGAAGCTGTTTCCGTTGCAATCGGTACGATGGTCGACGAACAGGTGCCGTTTGTTGTGGAAGCATCCTCCATGGACAATGTGGACGCCGCCGTGCCGTGCCACGCTCTGTCTAAAATTCTCAGGAAGGCTCCGAAGGCCATCGCAGAAGAAATCGCAGCCCAGATTAAACCTTCGGGACTCATTTCATCCGTTGAAGCCGTTAACGGTTTCCTCAATTTCCGTGTAGATCCTGCAGCTATGATTTCGGGTGTTTTGAAAGAGGCTCTCGACAGCGGAAAATCATACGGATCTATGCCATCCACCGGATTGAGAGTAAATGTGGAACATACGTCTACCAACCCCACAGGCCCCATCCACGTGGGACGCGCACGTAACCCCGTAATAGGAGACACGCTTGCCAGATGTCTCAAGAGGTGCGGTCACGATGTCACCACCGAATACTATGTCAACGATGTCGGAAAGCAGGTTGTCATTTTAACCTGGGGAGTCAACAACTGTCCCGACGGACCCGTAAGGAAAGGTGACGATTCTCATTTTGACGATGTTTTGAAAGCCGCATACAAAGAGGCTTGCGAAAAATTCCCCGATAACGGAGACGAACGCGACAAAGTAGATCACAAAACCGTTCTGTACTACCGTAGGGCAAATGCTATGATGGAGTCGTGCACCGAGGTTCAGGATCAGATAGCCGATATGCTGAGACGCTTCGAAGCAGGGGATCATCAGATTATCGATACCGTCAGGCATACCGCCGAGATGATGCTCGGAGGCCTCAGGGAGACTCTGGCCGGAATCAATGTGGAACTTGACAGATACACATGGGAATCCGGATACATAGCCGACGGAAGCGCAAAGGATGTTGTCGAGAGAATCAAAACCTCTAAGTATGCGGGTCAGACCGAAGACGGCGCATGGTTTGTGGATTTGAAGGATTTCGGCATTCAGGGAAAGAATACAAAATTCACGTTTACAAGGTCTGATGGAACAACGCTTTACACGACCAGAGATATCGCATACCATCTCGATAAATTCACCAGAGCAGACCGTGTTATCGACGTTCTCGGAGAGGATCAAAAACTCGGATCCAAGCAACTGTGTTCGGTTCTCCAGATTTTGGGCAGCGACAAGCAGCCTGAACCGATGTTCTACGCGTTTGTATCATTGCCCGAAGGTAAAATGTCCACAAGAAAGGGAGTTGTGGTGTATCTCGACGATTTGATAGACGAATCCGTAGCCCGCGCTTATGAAGAGATAAGCAAAAGGCGTTCCGACATGTCGGAAGACAGGATGCGCGAAATTGCCAGAATCGTCGGAGTCGGAGCGGTAAGATACAACATAGTGCGCGTACAGCCCGAAAAGCAGTTTGTGTTTAAATGGGAAGACGCTCTCAATTTCGACGGTAATTCCGGACCGTACCTTCAGTACGTACACGCAAGGGCATGCAGTCTTTTGAGGAAAGCCGGCGATTATTCCCATGATACCGACAGTTCTAAACTGTCCGATGAATTGGAGATTAATCTTGTGAAGACCATCGCCAGATACGGAGATGTTCTGCGCGTTGCCGGAAACGAGAAGCGCGTCCATGTACTGCCTTCGTACGGCCATGATCTCGCTGTGGCGTTCAATCAGTTCTATGCAGCCGTTTCCGTTTTGGATGCGGGAGACAGGCGTAATGCCAGGTTGACTCTTGTTGAGGTAACCAGAGACGTTTTGGCTGATGTTCTGGACTGTCTGGGTATGGGCGCACCCGAGGAGATGTGATTCCATGGAGATCCGTCCGCTTAAAATCAAGGATATACAGGCTGTTCGCGATTTGGAAATTTCCTGTATACGCGAATATTTTGCTAAGACCATAGAGAATAAGTGGGAGGATCTTCCCCAGGAATGGAAAGACAATTTGGGGGCCAGCAGCCCCCGTCATTTTAAGGCATATCTCGACAGCGGGCTGAGTTTTGTCGCAGAGGAAGACGGAGAGATTATAGGTTTCATTTTTGCCCAGATGCTGCACCACATATGCGATGAGGACAACCTTTTGTGGATCGAGAATATGGGCGTACACCCGTATTTCAGGCGTAACGCAATCGGATTCAAACTTTTGCGCGAATGCGTGAGAGCAGGACGCGATAAAGGTGCCGCAGTTGCACACAGTATGATTCAGGAGGACAATGCGCCGTCGATAATGCTTCACAAGAAATTGGGATTCTTTATGGATAGGCGCGAAGTTGCTCTTTTGGATCTTAGGGATCCGAAACTTAAACTTTGAATGCTTATCGGCAGACACGCATCATGTACCGATTATAGATACTTCCACTTTGGATTCTGTTTTGTTATCAGTACGGTATTTCAGATCCATGTTGTGGCCAACCGAGGAAGCAACATGATTGCGGATTGCACCGATCATCAGATTGTCTTTCATCGAATCAAAGCCGTTGACCGGATGTTTTATGTGATATGTCAGCGGAAGGCTCTTTTCAAGTTTTAGTTCCAGATTTAACTTTTCGGCAAATTTATACAATTCTTTTTGGCATTCATCACATTTCTTGCGCATTCTGCTGAATATAAACGAACCTAAGATTATCGTGAGTTGTTTTTCATTTTTTAATTTTTGACACATGAAATCGAAAAAACCGTTTAGGATATTGTCCGATTCATTACGCTTCAAAGTGTCATTCAAATGTTCAACTCCCCCCCCCCAAAAATCATAGTGTTATGTACGGGGAAGCAATAGGACAATCCTCCGGCATCAATCGAAAATATCAATCCTGAGTCAGACATTTTCTTTAAATTGGTATTTATCGTAGTGTAACACGCGTCTATTTCATCAATAATTGTGTTTCTAGTTGCGAGTTTTTCAACAATGCGATCCACGATTTTAACCTGGACGGGGTGTGAAATAATACGGCATTCCGAATCAGTTATTGTTATTGCAAAAGGGCAGTCGGCCTTTTTATTCTCTATAGGAGTTGTGTTGTGAGGTTTATCATGTGATTCAAATGTTATCGATATGAGATTGTTACTACAATTTACTCTGTTTGCAATTTCATATTTTGTCCCGTGAATGTGTTCCATCCAATGTTTCAGCACATTAATTGAAACCATACTCGATTCATCATTTTTGTAGCATTTTTCTACATCTATGGACAAAGGTTCATGTGATTTGATACGTACCTTGAAAGGTTTACACATCGAATTAAACAGTTCAACAACGGATTCAACAGAATTCCCAGTCAGTTTATTTTTTGTAATTTCGGCTAGGATACGGGCGTACGAATCCAGGAATGTATTTTTATGAAAGCCGTATGCGTCACAAAAATCGAGAAAGATGTATGACAACATGTTGCGATTTATTTCCGTTAATGTATTATATTCATAATCGTCACATTTGTTTGCGGATTTAGAATTCAGTATTATTTTACCAATTATTTGGTAATCATTACTATCGTTTTTGTTTATAATTCCCGATTTTTGCAATTTGGAGATTGAATATGCAGGGTTGAATGAAATGCCGGGCGATGAAGATATGTTATTGAATGACAGGGATTTTTCTGCCAACAATTCAAGTATTTTTATCTGTTTTTCGTCAGTTACAGGAACGAATCCGTTGTGCGTTTCGTAAATGATAAAATTTTCAGACATAAACTCATATGTTCTAAATGCATGTAATATATGAAGTTAAAGCACACTTAAACTATTTTATCAAACAGCATTCGGTGATGCATATCAACGTCCGTATAAGCAATCGGCACAGTCTGAATTAAAATACGCGCTATGTTGTTTGATAAGGTGTAATGCGGGAGTTACCCCGCGGTTTGTTTATTTTTTCTCGTATTTTCTTCTTTCAGTGGAAGGGGTCTGAGCCTTTGCGGCTTTCTTTTCGCTCTTCATAGCCATCTCTGCTTTCCTCTGCGCCTCGAGTTCTTCGAAAGTCATCTTGGAAGCTTCATTCTTGGAGTGGTTGTCGCGAATCCTGAGGTATACGATGATCGCGATTACAATCACAACGATGATGATTACCGCGAATGTTGTCCAGTTGGACAGGATGTTATCGTCTACGACAAGAGTCATCTCCGTGGAATCGAGGAGTATGTTGTCGGTGTCGTAAACCGAGATAACAATCATGTGTTCTCCTACGGATTTGTAGTCGCTCAGAGATACAGAGACCTTTGTGAAGGGATTATCCTCGCTGGCGGCAGGGATTGTAACAGGTCCGTTGCTTCCGATTTCGTTTCCGTTGCTCTTTTCGGTAACTTTGACGATAACCTGTGTTTCCGAAGCATCATTGACTACGTTACACCACACGGAGCCGCCGTTCATATTGTCAAACGTGCTGCTGCGACCGCTTTCACCAATCGCGACATCGGCATCAGAATCCTCCGCGGGTATGATGCACAACAACGCGAATGTAACGATTGCCAGTACAGCTATTTTCTTAGCATTCATATACAAACCT
>SAMEA104315432__coassemble_235_pt1 | contig 30794 bp, 27 predicted proteins | sample SAMEA104315432__metabat2_high_PE_023 | metagenome-assembled genome bin SAMEA104315432 (sample SAMEA104315432) | gut metagenome | biome: Monkey gut; feature: monkey-associated habitat; material: faeces | place: China | collected 2013 | reverse complement strand
ACCTTATCATTAGATCACTTCTTCTCCTTAACGCGCGCTTCTATAAAAGAGGTCGTTCTTGTTCTGGCTGTGTGATGCAATACGACAGGACTTCTTAAAACTCCAGACACACGTTAGTTTTTTCATTGAGGATTGTATCAAACTTTAAGGATACATGGCTGAAACCGAAAGCAACATCGAACAGAAAAGGACATCAGCGGAGGGACATAATCGCTGTAATGCCGAAGAATATATGACGGACAGATACACATGCCATCGTTGCGGTTATGTGTGGGTCAGTCGCACAGGCAAACCACACAAATGTCCAAGGTGCCAGTCCACAAGATGGAACGATCAGCATTATCGGTTCGTATGCTACCGTTGCGGACATTCGTGGAGCTCGCGTACCGGAAACGGTTCGGCAGACATCAAGATGTGCCCGAAATGCAAAAGCAGGAAATGGAACGAAGTAATCGGTATGTCTGTTTGTCTGTCATGCGGCTGTAAAATCAAATACAGCAGAAATACCAGGTTCTGTAATAAGTGCATGGGAAAAGACTATTTTGAGATGCACTGTTCTTTTTGTGGGACAGATTGGATATCGTCCGAAGAGAATTATTCCGTATGTCCCATGTGCGGCGCATTGCATAACAAAGGCAGATTGCCAGACGATTGTATGATTTGGTCATGCGGACGTACTGTATTGAGGCATGTTGCTCTCCCGGATGTATCTGTGATTTATCTTTGGATTGACGACATTCCTGTGGCATGTTGTTATATGCATGAAATATCGCGCATCACCGGATATACGGAAGACGAACTTATTTCAAAATTCGGTGATCCGTCGTTTGATAAATTATGGTCTGTAGTATCCTCGTCAATGTATGCCAGACGTGAAGATTACAAACATGACATAAACTATTACGTTAAAACATTGGATTTATCCGATTCCGATGCAGAGATACTTGCTTTGCATTCTACCGGAATGTCGCCGGAGGCAATTGCTATGCATTACGGGGTTACGCAGGAAGACATCAGACTGTCGTTCGATCGTATAATGGAATCTTACAAGAAAAAAGGCATCGTGGTAGACGATACGGTTTATACGGAAGATCCCAAAACATACTATTGATTGGATGGGTTATGGCATTTGCCAATCAAACATTTGCATGTTTTATGTAATTTTTATTCTGGATATCTTTAGTTTAAAAGAATCTTTTAAAAACTAATGTGGTTAAAAATGTCCCTGGTGAGAGCTAGGATATAATGTTATGGATATTTTTTCCATCCAGAGGTTGTTTTCCTTTCAAAGGCTGTTCGCATACCGTTGTTGAAAACATTATCTGTAATATGGGGCACAAATTCGCCAGTATCCTTTTAAAGACAGCTGGTGTGAAAAAACAAGTGATTCCCGATGAATGTTACGAATGTCAAAATCTTCATGTCCGCTGTGTGTATCGTGGTGGTTTTGGCCATTATCCCGTCTATAGGTTTAACCATAGATGCCGTAGATGAAAAACAAGGTGTGATGATAGATTTTGGTCAATACAATGTTGATTGGGTTCCATTCACATTTGATGATGGCGACACAGGGCTATCCGTGATTGACACGGCATGCAATTTAAAAGGATACGGCATAAAGTACGATTATTCGGGAAATATAACATCCATAAACGATTATGACAACATGATAACGTCCGTATGGGGGATGTATGTTCTGAGGAACGGGTCCTGGACATCAGTTGATAATCCTTCTACATACGATGTTTCCGATGAAAAGATTGTGTCTTGGGCCAGAACATCGAACACAGGTTCCATGATGCCTGCCGTGGATTCTTCCGGATTCACGTATTACAGCTATTCCGATAACGGAAAAAATGCTTCCGGGACCGATTTAAGAGTAATATCGTTGGCACCGTCCGTGACTGAAACGGTAGTGGCAGTAGGCGGTTTGGAATACATTGTAGCCGCGGACCGTTACAGCAATTATCCGAACGAACTTTCCGATATGGCAGAGTCGGGCAGGATATCCTATGTCGGCGGATATACCGATCCAAATTATGAGTTGATTGTAAGCGAAAACCCGGATTTGGTATTCCTGGACGGTAGTGTAGGAGAACATGTTTCGGTAGCAGACAAGCTCCGTAAATCAGGCGTTCATTGCGTGATGTTGTACGAGGTGATTACCGTTGATGATCTGTTCAAGAATCTGTGGATTGCCGCAAGTGCGTTGGGCATGTCATCATCCGGAAATACATACATCAATAACCTTTCCGGAACGATATCGAGCATATGCTCCGTTGCCAATATGCAGAATGTTAAAGCATTTATTTCGCTATCTACGGACGAATCCCCTTATGTTGCAGGCGGCAACACATATCCAGACAGCGTATTGAAATCACTCGGCGTGAAGAACATTTTCGGAAATCAGGATTCCTGGGTGATGGTTGACAAAGAAGTGATATACACTACTCAGCCGGATATGATTGTAATAATATACGAAGGCGGCGAGATAAAGAGTCAGGAGGAGTATGACAACATACTCCGTTCACTCAGCAGCATGTGGAAACAGACTCCTGCGTTTGCTAATAAAAACATATACATATTCTCGGGAGACTCGGCCGACCTTCTGTCAAGGCCCGGCGCACGTTTGGGAGCGGTTTTTGAATTGTTGGCTAAGGTAATGGATCCTCAGTCATTCATAGACAAAGATTACTGGGATCGTACATACAAATTCTTCGGAGACGATTATGCAACTTATCTGAAATATCAGAAAGAGGGGTTGATGGTTTGAAGCCATACGTCGTTCTTACTGCATTGTTGCTTATCGTACCTGTTTTCGTGTTCGCCCCTGTGGATGCGGACGATCAGCAAGGTAGCCTTCTTGTTGATTACGGTAACGGAAGCTGCGTATGGATTGACGGACTGGGCCAAGGTACTTTGACGGATGCGGTGTCGGATGCATTGTCGCGTGCCGGAATCAAATATGAAAAGTCTTCCGACGGATTCCAATCCGTTAACGGAGTCAGTACGACAAAAGTCCAGAATGTAGAATGTTCATGGAGATTTTACATTTGGGCCTCGGCATCATATTCATGGAGTTACGGTGAAACCGACGGAAGCAGACAATATACATCCGGCTACGTAGCTATCGGATTTTACTCCAGCAGTTCCATTGTTCCCGCATCTACCCCTTATTATAAAGAAACCTGGACGCAGGCATTCGGGGATTCATCCTCGTCATATTTTACATATAATACGGCGCCTGATACCGTTGCTACGCCGTTGGAATGGACATTCGAGGGAACCCACGGAAACATAGATACTTCCCTGTTGTTCGCAGACGGTTTGCTGTATTTTATCGCGGGAGGAAGTCAATCAGCCATCGGTGATTCGAATAAACCGTGCATATATTGTATCGACACGGAAACGCATGAGATTGCATGGTCCGAGACCTATACCAGCAATACAGGATATGAAATAATGTCTCCGCTTATTGTCGGAGGTTTGTTGATTGTTTCGTCCGGTAATGCGCACGTATATGCTTACGATCGTATGACCGGAGATATAGTGGCCGAATTGGTTCCGGAAGGCGAATCACCAATTAAAGCCGAATCTATAGATACTACACACTATGCATTGGAGAGCATCTTTGATTCCGAAGGGAATCTTTTGATTTCGGGCCCGTCGCGTATAACCGGAGCAACAACTCCCGTATATGATTCCGGTCTGTTGTATTTCAACACATACGACGGTGCGATGCATTGTTTCTCTATAGATTCCGAAAACGGATTCAAGGAAATCTGGAGATATATGCCCGAGGAAGATTCCGACCGCGGTGCGTTTTACAGCAATCCCCCCGTCGTAACAATCATGGATGACGGCAGTAGGGTTGTATTGGCCGGAAGTTATGCCGGGAGGGTGTACTGCGTAGATGCAGACACCGGTTTGGAAAGATGGACAAAACAGGTAGTTTCGTTCAATGAGAAGAATCCCGGGGCCGTATCCGGTATATCCATATGTCCCGACGATAAGATTTTGGTTTGTGCCACGGACGGAAATATGAGTGTATCCGCGGGACGTCTGATGACAATCGATCTTAACAGCGGCGAAATTCTGTGGGAATTGAACGTATACGGCAAGATGACGGTTGTCGGTAATGTGGCATACGGTTACGTAGCCAATTCAATATCCGAAAATTCTCTGATGTACGACAGACACGGTACGGAGGAAAAAGCCGTATCCGGATTCTATGCACTGAGGGTTTCGGACGGACATTACATTTGGAAAAACGAAAGTTTGGATACAACAAAATCCGGAATGGTGTATTCGGACGGAAGATTGTACTGTATTGATTATTCTCCCGGAACCGACTGGCCGAGCGGAGGAGCGGTCAGATGTATAGATGCCGAAACAGGAACATTCGTTTGGTCGATTAAAGTCGAACCGTTTGACGGCATGTGTTATTCGATGTCTGCCGTGACAATTATAGACGGCAAGATTTACGCCGCAAACGACGGCGGGTACGTATACTGTCTTTCTACAATATCCAGCAAAGTCTCGGAAGGCTCTGCTGAAATCGATTACAGGTCATCGGGCCTGATGCATTGGTCATGGATCGCACTGATTCTTTCCTCTATAGCCGTTGGAATCGTTTCGGTGCTTCTTTACAGGAAGTGATTATTTGGATGGGGATGAACGTAAAGCAAAACTCAAAGAAAAGTTGCACAGAGGATTCCGCGGTTTGAAAAACGACATGGTCGTCACAGATGACGACGAAAGCGAGATAGCATTGAAAAAACGCAGATTCAGAATACTGATGTTTGCAGGTTTGTTCTTTGCATTGGTAATGTTCCTTGTATCGATATCCATATCGACGGGCGGTATAATTCCGATAAGCGAGTCTCTGTCTTCTCTGATATCAGCGATACAGAAAGGCGGAGTAGATCTCAACGAAACTGAGAAATTCATCTATTACTCAAGACTTCCGAGAGCCGTGGCGGCTGTGGGCGTAGGTGCCGGTCTGGCCATTGCAGGATGTATGTTTCAGGCACTCATCCGTAATCCTCTTGTGGACCCGTACATCACCGGAGTTTCGTCGGGAGCAGGATGTTTCGCTATTGCGATTGTAGCTCTGGGAACTACCATGATTCCGTTCCTGTCCGACCACAGCACATACATAATACCTGTGGCAGCCATAATCGGAGGGCTGTTGGCATTCACGATAACTCTTATGGTTTCCGAATTGGCGGGAGGTTCCGCAACGAACTATATTCTGGCGGGAGTCGTAGTGGGTTTTGCATTCACTTCCGTTCAGACAATATTCCTGTCTATGGCTAAAGACAACCTCACAAACGTAATGTGGTGGCTCTACGGTTCGTTTGCCAACATAACCTGGGAGAATGCATTCCTGGTTTTGGTGCCTGCGATAGGAATTTCGCTGTTGGCTATGATATGGGCCAGAGAGTACAATTTGTTTATGATGGGCGAGGACCAGGCCAGTCAGATGGGACTGAACGTTCGTAAATTCAAGGCAATAATGATGGTTGTCGCATCCACTTTAACTTCGATATGCGTAGCATTCGTCGGAGTCATAGGATTTGTCGGATTGGTCATTCCCCATGCATGCAGGATGCTTCTCGGCGGAGATCACAGACTGATTATGCCCGCATCCATGATATTGGGCGCATGTTTAATGCTGTTTTCAGATTTGTTGGCCAGGACCGTTATGGCACCTACGGAGATTCCGGTCGGAGCAGTCACCGCGATAATCGGAACTCCCGTTTTCGCATATATGCTCATAAGGAGGGGACGCGAATATGACGGATGATCGTCTGATATACGGAGGAACCCCATTTGAAAACCCATGTGACAATTTCCTGGAAATAAACAACCTGTCTATCAAATTCGATGATTTCGAAGCCCTTCACAACATATCATATTCGCTTCCCCGCGGAAAGCTGGTGGGATTAATCGGACCCAACGGATGCGGTAAATCGACCATGATGAAATGCATTTCCCGCATAAACAAGGGTTGGACGGGGTCCATACACATAGACGGAAAAGATGTCAGTTCGATGCGTCCGATAGATGTCGCAAAGATGGTAGCCAACGTGCCCGCGGAGCCGGGGCCCACATTTGGAATGTCCGTAATGGATTTGGTTATGCTGGGCAGATATCCGTTTGTCAACAGAGTTTGGTGGGAATCTAAAGATGACGAGAAAAAAGTCCGCGAAGCTCTGAAAGCGTTCGGTCTCGATCATTACCGCAGGAAACAATTGTCTTTGTTGTCATCCGGTGAGAAACAGCGTGCTTTGATAGCGAAGGCATACGTTCAGGAACCTAAGATTATGTTGGTAGATGAACCGACATCCCATTTGGATATGAAGTACAAATTGGATGTTATGGAATATCTCCGCAGAATGTCCAGAGAGGACATGACCGTGTTGGTTGCGGAGCATGACATCTCGCTGATGGCCAGATATTGCGATTATTGCATAATAATGAAAAAAGGCAGCATAGTTGCTATGGGCGATCCGAAAGTTGTTGTCACCGAAAAACTGATCAGAGACGTGTATGAAGTCGAAGCAGTGGTGGGATTGGACCGCGACGGCGAGATATATGTTCTGCCAAAAAGACCGATAGGTGATTCGGAATGAGATGCAGGCTGGTTATGCTGTCGCTGTTGACTGTGCTGGTCATTTCCGCTTCCGCGGTATATCTGTTGAATGACAATCAGACCGAAGCAGATACCGGAGATTCCATAAGGGTTTGGATTCAGGACAAATACGGAGAATATCAGTTGACTACTGTGTCCGCTTCGTCCGTCGAGGGTGCGATGGAAGAAGCATCTTACAATCTCGGTATTCATATAGAGTATGATAATTTAGGAAAAATCAAGTCTGTAGACGGAGTCGAAGCCGAGCCCGGAATGTATTGGAACATACACCAATGGATGCCTTACGGATATTATGATTGGACGTCCGTAGGATTCGACGACCGTTCCAATTCTTGGTTGGTTTCCGGAACGTCATACTGTCTCCATATGTCCGGTATGGAAATCGTGGAAGGAACCACGGTGTATGATAAACCGCAAGATCTCAAGCCTGAATCGGACGGATATATGTTCATAAGATTCACCAAAGAATACGATTCCGATTCGGAGTATATCCGCGACGTATTCACGCCGGAGATGAGGATGGAAGGATTTTGGATTAAAGGACACGGATCCAATTGGGGAGAGGTTATCAAAAATGCCATGGAATCCAATAAATTCCAATGTGAATTCATGAGTGGTTTCGACGACAACGGAAACGATCTTCAATATTGGTTTTCGTCATTTTTCGGATTAAAGGATCAGAACCTCGGCGATTCCACCAGTTGGGCATATTGGTCCCAATGGTTTTTTATGAATGGGAAATGGTCATACAACAATTTCACGATGGGTTATTATGACCCTGCGGTTTACAAGTATGCGGCGTGCATCTATATTCAGTCTTACGGCGGTTCCAAAGATATCGGCGGCGATATGCCTGATCCCGAGGCGGAATTTCCGCATATTATGTCCATAAAACAGAATGTTAAATTCGTGGCAAACGGCGAAACCATCGGCGAGACTATAGTACATTACGGAAAATCCCTCACAATCGACCAAATTCCTGATTATACTCCGAAGGACGGATATGCATTCCTCGGATGGGGAGATACCACCATACCGATTGTCGAAGAAACCGTCTTCACCGCACAGTTGGAGAAATTGACGAATTCGGTTACGTTTGTGTCTGAAGGCAAAACGGTTTCCGTAGTTGAAGTCAAACCAGGAGGTAAAATTGTTTCTTCGCCTACGCCTGTAAAATCCGAATCATATACGCACAGATACGAATTCAAAGGTTGGTCTGTTTCTCCGGAAAGTTCCGATATCGTAGATTTGCAAAGCTATGTAGTCAATTCGCCTTTGAAATTTTATGCGGTGTTCGATGAAATAGCGCTTGAAACCAAAGAAGTAATGTTCATCATAGGCGAAAAAAGTACCAAGATAAACGCAACAGTCGGAAAACCGATTCCGTCGAATATGATTCCTGCTGCACCCGAAGGGTATATTATTGCAGGTTGGGACAAAGATATCACAGGTGTCGTTTCCGAAGACACAACATTCACGGCGGTTTTGAAGACAATCGTGTTTTCATTGACGTATATGGATTCTAACGGCAACGTGTGGGGCAAAGAAGAAGTTGAGTACGGACGTTCCGCAACCGAAAGCAATCATCCGGAAAAGGAAAAGACGGAAGATTATACCTATGGCTTCCTGTATTGGACCGTCGGAAACACATCGAAAAAGGCCGATCTTTCATGCATAAAATCCGATTTGATACTGTATCCTTCCTACGAATCCAAGTTAATAGAGAAATGTACTGTCAAATTCGTTCTGAACGGAGACGTTATAGCAGAAGTCAAAGTTGTAAAAGGGGAAAAGTTGGTAAAATCCCAGATACCTTCCGTGACGGTTACGGAGAAACAGATTTTCTCCGGATGGCAGGGAACGGATGAAACAATCATGCAGAACACCGAGTTTAAAGCAACTCTTGTTGACAAGGTATACAATTCTGTAAGATTCATTTCGGACGGTATGACGATACATTCGGAAGATGTGGAAGACGGTAAATTTTCGACATATGCATCAACACCGTCAAAATCAGATTCGGAGTACGCGTCTTACGAGTTTATGGGGTGGACCAAAGATCCTTCCGTAGATTCGCCCACTATTGTGGATCCTTTGAAGACAGAGATCACGGAAGATACAACATTTTATGCAGTATTCAAGGAGAACAAATTCCCAACATCGAAGGTGACTTTCGTATCCAACGGCATTACCGTATCGGAAACAGAAGTTGTCACGGGGCGCGTTCTTAATCAAAGCCAGATTCCGGAAGCAACGAGAGAAGGGTATTTGTTTAAAGGCTGGAACCCCGGAACGGATCGGATTATTTCCGAAGATACGACATTCACGGCAATCTTTGAAATTCTTGTTCTGAACGTGACTTATACGGATTGGAACGGCAATACACTGTATATCGAGTCTGTGAATTACGGCGAATCCGCAACGTATTCTTCAAAACCCGCAAGACAGGATTCCGAATATGCCAGTTATACATTCAAATGGTGGGCGGTTAATGTTGGCGACAGTTCTGCCGTCAACCTTTCGGTCATAAAGTCCGATACAGTCGTCATTGCAGTGTACAATGAACATCTTTTCCCGACATCCAAAGTTACGTTCGTTCTGAACGGGGACGTTATAAGTACTGTGGATGTGGTTACAGGCCGCACCCTCAAGCAGTCCCAGATTCCAGATCCGACAAAAGAAGGTATGACATTTTCAGGATGGGGAGAGGGCGTATATTCCGTTATAGATTCGGACAGGACATTTTCTGCGACACAGGAAATAATCAAGTTGAAAGTAAAGTTCTATTCCGAGGACGGAGTTCTTATGCATACTGAATCGGTGAATTACGGTTCTCCGTCAGTCAGTAACATGACCGCATCAAAGGACAGAACTCAGAAGAACACATTTGTATTCAAGGGATGGAGCAAAGATCCCGGAGCAGATATTGCAGTGATAGAGGATTTATCTTCTATCAAGACGAATCTTGTATTGAAGCCGGTTTTCGAAGCGATTCTCAACAAGTATACAGTAACTTTCTGTGACTATGACAGATCTGTAATATCCACAGTTTCCGTGGAATACGGCATGCCCGTAACACAGTTCCCGGATACTCCGTTCAGAGAACAGTCTGTGGACAAAGTCTTCTCGTTCAAGGGATGGAGTATCAGTCCGGTAGGATGGAATAATTCTCCGTTGAATTGCATTACGGAAAGTAAGACGACATACGCATTCTACGATTATACCGTGCGTCAATACGCTCTCGAAATATATGACGGGGACGAACTGATTGGCAGCATGAATGTCGATTACGGATCGTTCCTCAGGGAATCTGTATACATGGATACTTCGGAAGGATATCTCCTAAAACTTTTCAGAGACCGTGATTGTACTGTGCCGGTAAACACTTCATATTCTTTCTCGGGATATACCAAACTCTATGCTGTGAAAATGCCGGGATGTTACGAATATGCAACCGACGGTTCCTTTATAGACAAGAGTACAGTGGCAGTGTCGTTTGACATAGGTGCAGCTTCTAAACTGAAGTCCGATGGAAAGGTAACCGTAGTATCGGATATATCTCAATTCTCGGACGGAAAGAAAATCTGTATCGGGATGGATTCCGTCAGTAATCTGCGCGACGTGTTGGGACACGATGCAACTATACGTTTTGTCATGTATCGCGGATATTATGAGTTCGGTATCGGGAATTTGTATGATGCGATGTCTGACAGAGGATGTTCGGAATTAACCATATCCATGGACAAAGGACCCACATCTTTGGTGAAAGTCAATGCCGCACTGAAAAAGATAAACCATGATTCCTTGATGAGTCTAGGCATCGGCATGGACGGAATGTCTGTCGATTCAGATTTGTTGAAAGTAACTGCATATGTTCCGTACAGCCCGGATCCAAACGAACTTAATTCGCCTATGGTATGGGCCGTCGATGCGGGTACGGGTGTATTGACCCAGATCAACTGCAGTTATGGTAACGGGTATTTGAAATTTGTATTGTGCGACATGACTCTGTATGCCACGGGAACGGCGTTTCAGCGTTCCGATGTTGTCGATACGTCAGATCCGAGGCCGTACGGTGATGTTGAAACAGAATCGTTCCAGGGAGAATCCAATGCAGTAGTTATCGCCAAGATGACATTCGAAGGGTGCGGATATACGCTGTTCGTTCCGTCATATTACGAAGGAAGCGAAGTGGCCGGAATAGGACAGTTGGCATTCTCCGGAGTCATCAATGTAGGTACAATTGTGATTCCTGCTACGGTAAAGAAATTCGATTGGAGTTCTTTGACATCGGGCGACATCCGTTCCGTGTATTTCATGGGTAACGCACCCGAATTTTCTGGAGATGTTCCGGCAACCGTGACCATATACAGATTGCAGGATTCGGACGGATGGGAAGATTACGATACGGAAATTCTGTTGATGGGCTCATACAGGTTCGAAAACGGTTCCATGCTGAGATACTGTCTCATAAACAATGAGATTGTCGTATGCGGATATTCCGGAGAATCCGAGTTAAAGATCCCGTCGTATATTTCGATGAACGGAACCGAATACCCAGTCGCCGTTATCGGCCCTGATTCGTTCATGGGATCCGAAATCAACAGTGTGAAGATTCCCGAAACCGTCAGAGAGATTCAAAGCAGAGCGTTCCAGAGCAGTAAAATCACGACCGTATCCTGGTCAAACAATTCCTCACTGTCGTATATTTGCGACGGTGCATTCAGAGATTGTACTCTGCTTAGGAATTTCACCGCTCCCGACGGTACGCGTTACATAGGCAATGATGCATTCATGAATTGCAGAATGATTGCAGGTATGGATATACCAGATTCCGTCAAAATTATCGGATCCAGAACATTCTACAATTGTGTTAAGCTATCCGGTATTTCGCTTGGAAGCGGCATAACGGAGATTAAGGACTACACTTTTGCTTATTGTGTCATGCTGGATAATGTGTATTTGCCGAGTCAGATAACCGTCATCGGTACCGAAGCATTTGCCAACTGCAGGATGATGTCGTATATCGACACAAATAAAGTTCAGATAATAGGCGACGGAGCCTTTATGTCATGCGACAAACTAAAATCCATGGTACTTAACGACGGCCTTGAGAGTCTGGGTAAAGACGCTTTTGCCGGTACACCTATGAACAGCATAGTTGCATATTGTCCGCAGCCGTCCGGTTTCGAAGACGCATTCCCGGAATCAGTTCTGAACGAACTGAATTTGACGGTAAATTATGACGTAAGCAATTCATGGTCCGTCAATCATATCGTTCTGGAGAAAGAGGACGATATGATGGAGAGTTTTGAAGGAAGAACAATGCCGTATGTCATAGGCGGCATGATTGTGATGTTCATAATACTCGGAGTGTATTGCTTCAGACACCGTATGATTTAAGCAGAGAAATATTGTGAAACCGCTTCCGATCGGAGGCGGCTTCACATACATTTATAATAAATGGGAGCATCGCGAAGACTACTCTGTCATATGATAGAGTACCCGAATGTCGGGAGAGTCAGAAAAATGAGCAGCATAAAGACGAATCCCCAGCTCGTCGCCACCATTGACAACCTCAAGGCGAAGACAAGGGAGACAGAAGCCGCTATCTGGCGAGACATCGCGCTTAGGCTCGAGAAACCCAAAAGCAACTGGGCCGAAGCGAATCTCAGCAAACTCGAGAGATACGCCGCAGACGGTGAGACAATCATCGTACCCGGCAAAGTCCTCGCAGCAGGTAGCATCAGCAAGAAGATCACCGTAGCCGCATACAGTTTCTCCGATGCAGCCGCAAAGGCAATCGTTGACGCAGGCGGAAAGACGCTTTCCATCGAGGAGCTTGCAGCAGCAAACCCCAAGGGAACCGGCGTTAGGATCTTGAGGTGATTTGGATGGTTACAGTTATCGATGGAAGGAATCTTGTCCACGGCAGGCTCGCAAGCGTTGTTGCAGAGAGGATCATGAACGGCGAGGAAATCGTTGTTCTCAACGCCGAGGCAATCGTGATCACCGGACCCAAGGAGAACACTTTCGCGTCCTTCAAGGCAAAGGTAGACCGCGGAGACACCACAAAGAGAAAAGGACCCTTCTACCCCCGCAGGGCGGATCTTCTGTTCAAGAGATGCGTCAGGGGGATGATTCCCTGGACCACCACCAGCGGAAGAGAGGCGTACAGGAGACTTCACGTTTTCGTAGGTACCCCTTCGCAGTTCTCTGATGTGGAGAAAGAGAGGCCCGAAGAGGCCTGCAGGAAGATCACCGGCAAATACACAACCCTGGGAGCCGTTTCCAAATTCCTGGGTTCCAATGTGAGATGATCCCATGGTTGATTGTGTAAACACAAGCGGAAAGAGGAAGACCGCCATCGCTAGGGCCGTTGTTAAAGCCGGTACCGGTAAGGTCACCATCAACAAGGTCCCTATTCAGGTCTTCACCCCCGAACTCGCAAGGCTCAAGATCGAGGAACCTCTCGGTCTCGTCCCCGAGAAAGCAGAGAAAGTCGATATCGCCGTTACCGTTAACGGTGGCGGAGTTATGGGACAGGCAACAGCAGCCAGGACCGCAATTGCAAGAGGTCTCGTCGCATACTACAAAGACGAGGAACTCGAAGCAATCTTCAGGTCTTATGACAGGACCCTCATCATCAACGATGACAGGAGGAAACTGCCTAAGAACCCCCTCGGACCTGGTGCACGTGCTAAGAAGCAGAAGTCATACCGTTAAGGTGATAGCATGATTATCCCGGTGAGATGTTTCACTTGCGGAAAGGTCGTTGGCTCCGCCTACCCTGAGTACGTCAAGCGCGTAGGAATGGGAGAGAACCCGAAAGATGTTCTCGACGACCTCGGATTCGAGAGATACTGCTGCCGCAGAATGATCGTTTCCCATGCTGACCTGATCGGTGAGATCGCCCGGCTGGGCTGAGTCCCAGACAAACCTCTTACACAAACTTTTTAATATGGAACTCATTACCCCCATTTACAGGGGCCCGTGGGGTAGCTTGGTATCCTTCTTGCTTGGGGTGCAAGTAACTCCAGTTCAAATCTGGGCGGGCCCACCACTTTGTTTTATGAATGGAATTATGGGGAAGAATCCGGAATCCATTCGCCGTTATATGTTTGTGCGTCAGACAGTGTCAATTCGTCGCCGACTTCCAATGTCATCAAATCGTGTCCTGCGATTGTTTTGACACCCGTTTCTTTCTCCACATATTTCGCTTCTTTATCGGCTCCTCTGCGGAGCATAACAACCCCGAGATGTGTAAATATTGCCAATTCGGGTTTCACACGGTTTATGAATGTTAAGGCATCATCAGTACACAGATGGTATTTTATGCGGTTACCTGAAGGAGTGGTGACCGGAAGAATCAAAACTCTTGTTCCGCGATATTGGTCGGCAATATCGTCGGAATATGCAGTATCGCTTACGTAGGAAACAAGACCGTGTTCGGTATGGAATGTGAATCCGACATTCGTTGGATCGCTGTGGTCAGCATGATGAATGTCAACTCTAATTCCATCGACATCCAGAACATCTCCTGGTTTAAACACATGTATTCCTTGTGGAATTCTCATATGATAATCCGATAGACAAGGCCCCAATCCATTCTGTCCCTCGACGACCGTTACAGACCCGTAAACGTTTCCGCGTTTTTCCCATCCCCCTCTGGTCATACCTTCTATGACGCATTCTGCATCAGAATAATGGTCAGGATGGCAATGCGATATCATCACAGAATCTGTTTTTGTAAGATCATAACGGATTTTATTCATCTGAACCAATGCGCCCGGTCCAGGATCCATATGTATTGTTTTTCCGTCATGTTGTATAAGCATTCCGCCGGTAGATCTTGTTTGATACATGGTGGTGTGACGTCCACCGCCGGTTCCAAGAAATGTTATGCGGAAACTCATAATCAACTAATCATCGGCACAATATATTTGTGCATCGACCCAACCACATGTTGGTTCATATGCTGTTGGAAGCATGCGGAAGCGCACACTATATTACGCCGTTATTGATTGTATGTGTATGATAACTGCAATCCGCAATGCCTACATCGTTACGCAGGATGCTCAGAGAAGGATTCTGAAAGGCGATGTGGTAATCGAGAACGACGTCATTATTTCTGTAGGGCCGACGTTTAACGGCACTGCAGACCGTGAAATTGACGCTACCGGCGACATTGTTATGCCGGGTATGGTTAACACACATACGCACGTTGCTATGTCTGTGATGAAGGGCGTTGTAGACGATTTAACATTTCCCGATTTTCTGAACAAAGTATTCAAAATCGATTCTGACAGGACTGATAAAGATCTTGATATCGGTACCAAATTGGGATGTATGGAGATGATGCGCGGAGGTACGACTACCTTCATGGATCTGTATTACTCTGAAGATGTGATTGCCAAAGCTACGCAACAGGCAGGCATAAGAGGGGTTTTGTGCTGGTGTGTGCTTGATCAGGAATGCACCACACAGATTGGAAACCCTCTTGATAACTGCAAGCGCTTTTATTCTCAATTTAAAAACGAACGTAAAATAGTACCAGGTGTAGGTTTGCAGGGCGTATATGTCTGCAACGAAGAGACATGTGTAGGTGCCAAGGAATTTTCGGATGAGGTTGGTGCACCGATGAACTTCCATCTTTCAGAAACACGCGGTGAAGTAAACGATCATAAGAAAAAGACCGGCAAGCGTCCTGCCGAATGGCTTTACGATATCGGTGTTCTCGGTCCGCGCGGTGTGGCTGCACATTCCGCATGGTTGACCATGAGAGAGGTCAAGTTGATGGGAGAAGTAGGAATGAGTATATCTTCGTGTCCTGTCTCTAATATGAAATTGGCAACAGGCGGAGTTGCACCCGTACCGGAATTCCTGAGCAACGGAGTCAATGTATCCATAGGAACGGACGGTAATACAACAAACAACAGCCTGGATATGTTTTCTGAAATGAAGATTCTGGGTCTTCTGCAGAAATCCAGCAGATGGGATCCAACGGTTTGCAATGCACAGCAGCTTCTGGATTTCGCTACAATCAACGGTGCCAAAGCTGTCGGTATGCAAGATAAAATAGGATCCATAGAGGTCGGCAAATATGCGGATCTCGTTATTCTGGACGGAAAAGCACCAAATCTCAGACCCTTGGTTCCAGATAATATTGTACCAAATATCGTATATTCGGGCAACAGTCTGAATGTGAAAACTGTTTTCTGTCAGGGAGACATGGTTGTGGACAACTCATCGATAACTACGTTGGATGTCGGCAAGGTTATGGATGCCTCGGAAGATATTTGGTATTCTCTTTGTAAAAGATGAAAAAACAGGCCGGGTTTAAGCCCGACCCTCTTTTTCTGTATCGTCATCGGTTTCAGAGGAAGTCTCTGCAGGAGGAAGAGCAACAGGGGCATCCGGAGATTCCAGTTCGTCTTCCGATTCTTCTTCAGATTCTTCATCGGCACGATCCTCGTTCTTTTTTGATTTAATTACAGCTATTGCGAGGACAGCTATGGCAACAACCAGAATGAGGAAATGTTCCAGAAGGCCCAGCGGATTGGGAACAACCATCAGGATAATGAAGTCGATTCCGATAGATACAAGGTATGCGTTAATTTTAAGGAATCTTTGGAACACGCGTCCCGAATCATCGCTCATTTCCATTTGAGACATATGCCTGGCGGAGTCGATGACAAAGCTGTCCAGTAATTTTATGTTGTTTACCAGACGAACTGTCGGCACAGACAGTATGAAGAAATTTACCAGTAAGATGCCGATATACCAGTACCAAACGTCATAACCGAAGAATTCGGAAAGCCAGTGGCCGGCGGGTTCGAAACCGTATATGAAGACAATCTCTATGATTATCATTACAATGACGTTTATGTATGCATGCGTCATACTTTTCCTGATGGATCTTTGAGATTTCTTTGACATATCATATACGGTACTGTAAAGGTTGTCACGCGCATTGTTAACCTTGGCTATTCTGGTGCTGAGTGCTGCGGGGCATTTTTCACTGGCTTTATCCCACACTTTGTCGCATGATCTGGTCAGCAGAGGCAGCATTACCATTGAAATCAATGCGGCTCCGATTACTGATGTATAGAAACTGTTGTCCACGACACCGTAATCAAGTGCTTCTTTGGCTATGATGAATGCAAATTCTCCCATTGCCGTCAGACTCAATGCAGAGATAAATCCCATTTTGCCGTCTTCGTTACATACCCAGTATCCCAAGAACACTGTACCTGTTTTCAGAGTAACGAACAACAGGTAGAATATTATGACCAGAGCTATGTTGGATATAAGCAGATTTATGCTGATTTCCATTCCGACAGATATGAAGAACATAGCCATGAACATGTTTTTCATAGGTTCTATCTGATGATTGATTTCTTTGCTCTTTCTGCAGGTGGACATCATCATACCCATAAGGAATGCACCGATTGCCATGGACAAACCTACTTTGACAGAAAGAAACGCCATGCCAAATGCAAGACCTACGGAGAATATGACTAAAACCTCGTCGGTAACATTGTCGCTGATCCAGTTGACAATACGGGGAATGAGTCTCAAACCTATGATAAGGCTGACGACCATGAACACTATGATGCTGACAATCATCACGATGAGTTCATTGGGGGACATGGACGATCCTTTAAGCACAGGAGTAATCATAGACAGCATGATAACCTGTCCTATGTCTTCCATGATGGTTATGAGAACAAGCAGTTCTATGTGGCTCTTGTTGAGTTTTCCATTGGATTTAAGAACGGCCATTACTACCGCGGTGGATGAACCGGAAATGATACAACCCAGCGCGATACATTGAACCATGTCAAAACCCAAAAATCCTCCTGCAATCATACCTCCGATAACCATCAAAGGCAACTGAATTGCCGCGACTTCGATGGCAAATATTCCCTGACGCTTAATTTTCTTCAGATTAACTTCCAATCCGATACAGAACATCAGCATGACTAAACCTATGTCAGACAATATGCCGACAACAGTATGCGCCTCATCGCTTACTGTCCAATAATTGGCTATTATGATGCCTGCTACAAGGTACCCTATCAAAGGCGGTAACTTGATTTTGTTGAAGACAATAGAACAAAGGCCCGCCAATAGCGTAAATACGCTCATACAGGTAAGCAGCATCAGTTCTTCCATTTCACATCCCGCTGATTCTGTATGACTGACTTATTTTAAAGTTTATTATATGCATTTCAGCAAAGAAGCATCCTTTTAAAAATTAAAAAATGGTTTTTTTTATATTGCTGGATATGATTATTTTTTGTTCAAAACTGCCTCTATCTGAATCGTATGGTTTCTGTTCCCGTCGCCGAATATTTCGCCTACAGTCATTGTAAACTCGGTTCCGCGATATACCTGTTTGAGTAATTCGCAGAAGAATTCACCGTAAAATGTGTTTTTTGTTTCTGCAACAACGCGATCCATATCGTAGTTTTCTTTAATATTAACTTTGAATGGACGGAATCCTATAACTGTGATTTCCACATTTTTAGTCCAGTTGGCGCTGCATCTCAGATAATCGATCATATCTTCAAGCGGAGGGGATTCAAGACTGTCATATTCCAATTTGGCTATGGATCTGGCTGTGTTGTACAAAACAGTTTTGTTATCCATCCCAAGTCTCATGGCATTGACAATTATGAACCACACCATATATCTGTATGCATATTCGGGAGTTTCTACAACATTTGCAATATATTTGTCACACAAACCGATCAGTTCCTGATTCGGACCTTTCCATGACATACACGGAACAGAACACAATGCGAATCCGTTGGAATCACGCTTTACAAGATTCATTTTTCCCATACGATCCAAATTAAAGGAAATTGTAGACAGGGGCGCATCCACGGATGCGGCAATATCGGCCAAGTTCAATTTCCCTTCTGCCATTGTCAGGAGGATTTTTTCTTGTAAGCCCGATACGCACTGCACTCCATTTTCGCTAATGTACAGAGACGGAGTTCTGCTGTTGTCGACCTTGAACGATATGTCATGCAGACTGTTATTGGGCTGGAATATTCCGGGACCATCTTTTATGACAAAATGGCATCCGTCGAAGCGGGAGTTGATTTTCAGAGAACAAATTTTGTAATTTGTACCAAGTGATTCGTTGATTGCTTCGACGTATATGGATGCTATAAATCCGCCCATGACACGGGACGCACCCGCTGAAGACAATGCGGGAAATATAATGCTTATCGAGAAAGGATTTCTTTCAACAGATTGAACATCGGCGAGTTGTGATGTTTTAACAAATTTGTTAATTGTCTCGATGCAATCTAAATTAGGTCTTTCAACAAGTTTTTTCCCGATCTGTGATCCAAGATCTGTAAACAGAGGCATCAGATCGACACCGGTGAATTCTGCGGCAGACAGGAATGTTATGAAGCATATGCGCGGGATATCTCCCATTCTGTCGATATTACGTTCCGAGCCCCATCTGCTAGTTACTAAGTCGAATTTGAGTTTTTCAGGTTTTTTGAAGCTCATCAAACGTACCGAATCGGAACTGTATATCTTGCCGTTGTCAGTGGAAGAGGTTTCGCATTGAATCAGCCCTTCCGCAAGGAATTTGTTCAGAATAGAGAAGACTGTTGATTTAGGCAGTTTGGTGACAGATACTATCTTGGCCAGGGAACTAGGCTCGGTTAACACAGCATTCAGAACCGCATTTTTTGTTTCGCCGGTAACGGCGGCAGTTCCACTGCTGGTTATGAATATCTCGTATGTGTCTTCCATCCTATCCCCAGCATCGCAAAGATTTTCATTATTTTAATGGTATCTAGGTTTTCTCGGATTTATGGGTATTTTTCTCAAGAGAACGGATTGTTTCAATGAAGGCTCTTTTCGTTCTTTCTTCAACATCGCAGAAGTGTCCGCCGCGATTCCATTCGAGTATTGCGTGTTTTCCTTCTTCGATAAGTCTGTCATATTGAGTCATGATGTTTTCCGCAACCTTGGCGATTGTTTTGTTCTTTGTACTGGATTCGGAATCGCCGAGACTCAAATACACGTATTCGGCGTTTATCCTGTGCGAGTGGATATATTCCATCCATTCCGGAAACCATACCGAGGGCGAGGCGGATGCAATGGCGGAAAAACATTTTGATTCATATCCGCACCACAATGAAAACAGGCCCGCCATAGAATACCCTCCGAGTATTATGTCTCCGGTAACAAGCGGAATAATTTCATGTTCGATAAAATCCAGAGTATCTTTGCCGCCGTTTCCGAATGATTCTTTTCCGAATACAGGCGGTGCGTTCCACGGAGACAAATCATCATTCCAATGTTTTATACCGATTGAAACAACGGACACTTTACGGCCCAATTCAGATGTTATTGCATGATAGAACGATTCCGACATCGGGAGTTCTTGTTCGAACACGGGTCTGATGATGCATATCTCCGATCTGCAATCGCCGTGAATTTTGAAAGACGGCTTGTACATTCATTCACCGCCTATTATTGCCATTCGATTATTCCGGCGGGTTCGGATACAGATTCGTTTTTGAATATCGGAGTGTCGATACCTTCACATCTTTGCTTGCGGTAATCCTTGTATGCTTCTGCAACTTTCGAACCCAGTTTGAACACAATCAGCGCATTCGTCACCGCACATACGCCCAACAAAATATCTACAACGACAAATAAGCCGTCGCTGGCATAGAAGCTGGATATAAACACTACAATCAGCAACAGGGCACGCAGAGCCAATCTCGATGCCGTGTTATCCTTCGCAAAGACAAGATTATTCTCGCCGATTACAAAATCCCCGAACAGACTGGTCATCGCGAACGTTGTCAGCATTATCGCTACAAGATATGGAGCAATGAAACCTATGGTGCTCCCGAGTACATCCTGCAAAAGAGGAACGGATTCGTTATTCAGGTTTACGATGGAGGAAATATCGCCGAACGACAGTATTACCAGTGCTGTAAGCGTACTTACAACTGTATCGATAAGTACGCCCAATGATTGGGTCAGCCCTTGCTTTACAGGGTGTTCCACATCTGCCATTGACGATATGTTGGTGATAGTGCCAACGCCTGCCTCATTGGATAATACGCCTCTTTTCATGCCTATAATCAGCATGCCCCCTATCGTTCCGCCTACGGCCGAGGGTACGGAAAATACATGGGAAAAGATCATTCCGAATGCATTAGACACGCCTCCGTCGCTGAGGGCAATAGAAATTACACAAATGACGAACCAAATAAGTGCCATTATGGGAACAACGACCGTTGATACGCGTGCAACGTTTTTCATTCCTCCCAATATTACAACAGCTGTAACAAGTGTTATGACGGATGCGAACACCAGCGCATTGTTATCGAATACGAATGCACCGCGCAATGCTTCGGACATACTGCATACTTCCATCGATGCAAAACCAATGATGTACATCAGTATCATCAGAAATGCCACAATGGATGCAAAACGTCTCATACCCAGACCATTTCTTATGGTGTATGCGGGGCCGCCGTGGTAATGTCCGTCCGATTTGCGTTCTTTATAAATTTGTCCGATGGTTGTTTCGACAAAACTGGTGGCCATGCCTATACAGGCAAAAATCCACATCCAGAATATTGCTCCCGGGCCACCGATGAGTATTGCCATTACAGGGCCGGTGATATTGCCCACACCGATGCGATTGCCCATACTGACACAGAACGTTTGGAATGAAGAAAGGCTCTTGGCTCCTCTTTTTTCTCTAGAGAAAGTTACGCGTATCATTTCCCTGAGTTCGCGGAACTGTATTCCTTTCAGCATCAATGTGCTGTATATTCCCAAACAAACAATAAGAACCAGCGGAATGTACCATAATGCATTGCTGATTTCTTCCAAGCCGTCCAGTAGTGACACAGGGCCCCCTAATCGGAGAGTCTATTTCTGTTTTGCTTTATCGTTTATTTTTTATCTTTTGTACGGAGATTACTATATATGGATGCAAAGCGTGAGCTTCAGGACGTTCTGGACGGTGTATGCGACACGCACCCTCCGGCTATTTTCACCCAAACCGGAACCATCGGAATGATGGAACACTGCAGTTGTTTTTGGCCGGAAGCAAATACGTGTTCCGAGTCGATGGTTAAATTGGCATTACAGCCAAACATTATGTTTGGGCTCCCTACGGCAAGAATTCCGTTCTCAATAATGTCGGATGCGGAAGCTTTGGGTTGTAAATTGAATCCCGGATCCCGTGATACGCAGCCTTCTGTATGCCGCAATTTATTCTGTGAGGGCCCCGTATGTCCGGACATCCTTCCGTCTTCGGAAGAATTCTTGCAGAAACCGAGTATAGATGTCAATCTGAAAGCAGCAGAATTGCTGAGTATTCACGAATCAGTATACACCGTAGCAGCTATGAACGGTCCGTTCGCTACGGTATGCAATGCAATCGGAATGGAAAACGCATTGATGGCTTTAATTGCCGATCAGAATATGCTGAAGCAATGGTTGAATGCAGTCGAACCGCTGTCTGTTGCATATGCCTCAGAATTGGCAGACAGAGTCGACAGCGTCTTATTTATCGATGAGGCAACCACGGATATTCTTCCTCCGGATTATTTCCAATTTGCAATAGGCGATCATCTTCCGAAAGTAATATCTGCCGCAAGGCACGCATATACGGTTCTCCATTGTTGCGGAAACACATCGGATATAGCATCAGAGCTGTCTGTTTTGGGAGAAGATGCCCTGTCTCCCGAAGCATCCGCCTGTCCGGATTATGTGTCGCGGGTTCGTAACAGAGTAAAGTTGTTCGGATGCATAAATCCGGTAAAGGATTTGTTGTACGGCTCTCCGTTGGATGTAAGGAATGCGGCGAAAAAATCCGTTGAAGCAGGTTTCGATGTAATCATGCCGGAATGCGGGGTTCCCCCAAAATCATCCAATGAAAATATCCGCGCATTGGCAGATTACCGTTCATAAGTTGCAAAAGATGGTAGCGAGGGGTCGATTTGAACGACCGGTCTCCGGGTTATGAGCCCGACGGGATATCCTGGCTACCCCACCTCGCTATAATGGTTCGATATAAGGAGTTGTATAAAAAGTTTGTTGAATAATCAATCTTCAGAAGAATTTCTTCAGGAACATCAAATCGTCGAGTTTTCCTTTGATAGTAACTTTTCTGAGAACATATGCTCTCATCGGTCTGAGAGTTCCGTCCATCAACCCTTGGAAATTTTCAGGAGTCGTTGTAAGTGTGACATCCGCATTATCCAAAAGTTCGTTGCTGAAATCATAGATGTGGGAGTCTTTGAGTTTCATAGAATAGTGTTCGCTCCCAAGATCGATATTGAAGCTCTTCTCAAGGTGTGCAATTTCATTTTTGAGATGTTCATCGTTTTCTACTTTGCCGTGGAATTTGTCGATGAGCGCCTGAATCTGTGTTTGCATAGTCATCTAAATCACCAATCTGTAAGCTTTGTGTTGGCCCGTCTGGATAACATGACTTTTACCGGTTCCCACGAACACCGAACATGTTTGGGTGCATGACGGTTTTTCTGAATCCATTCTTCGATGAAATCCATGGTGTAATGGTCACTCGGATATCCGCTTCCGATATCGACTCCGAATTCTTTGCGGATATCTTCAATCATCCTATCTCTCGTAACTTTCGCTACAATCGAGGCCGCTGATACCACAGCGTATGTGTCATCCGCTTTATGCTTTGCTATAATTTCCACGTTGTTTCCGAGAATATCAGAGAGGCGTTTCGAAAATGATTTCTCATTTACGTCCGGACAGTCAACGTATGCTGCAGTACATTCGGAATGCAGGATTCCCTCGACAAACATATGCAATTCAATGTCGTTGAGGGACATGATTTTGCGTTTTTCGTCTATTTCTTCGGCGCTTATCACGACCGTGGTCCATGATTTGCATTCAGATATGATTTCATCATACATCTCTTCGCGTTTCTTGGGAGTAAGTTTCTTTGAATCTTTAACTCCGATGGTTTTTAGAAATTCGTCATCGTCAACGAACACACTTCCGACAACAAGCGGACCCATTACGGATCCTCTTCCTGCCTCGTCGATACCGCAATACATGATTATCCGTCACTACTACCTAGTTGGTAGTAGTACATCACATTTTAAGTTATATCTTCGATACGGTGTATCGATATGACATTGAAATGCGACCTCCAATATGGTAAGGGGGATGCGAGTTACAAACTTACGCGCGTAGGTGTGAAGGGTGTTCGCAAACCCGTTCTTATAAAAAGAGATGGTGCAAGCCCTCTTAATAATGTAATTAATTGCAGCGTTGATATTTTTGTGGATCTTCCTGCCAGTCAGAAAGGATCCCACATGTCCCGTAATGTGGAAGTACTCAACGAGGTCGTTGAACAGAGTGTTAAAGAGCCGATCACCGGTCTTGAAGATATGGCCGCTGATATGTGCAGGAAGCTGTTGGTACATCACGAATACGCAAAGACTGCAGATGTTACGATCAATGCAGAATATTTCCGCAATTCAGTAACTCCTCAGGGCAGACAGACTTTGGAGATGTTTAATCTCATAGCAGGCGGACACATTGTACGCGACGGAGAACTAACAAAAAAACTCGGAGTAAAAGTAATCGGAATGACAGCATGTCCCTGTGCGCAACAGACTATCAGGGAAATGTTGGAATACGAGGGGGATATGCCCGTAATGTCCCACAATCAGAGAAATGTAGTTACTTTGGTTGTGACTATGCCCGAAGATTGCAGTATTGAAGCAGACGAGTTAATCGATGTTGTGCAGGATGCATTCTCTTCACCGACATTCGGACTTCTTAAGAGACCGGATGAAGGCAGCGTTGTTATCAATGCTCACAGAAATACCAGATTCGTAGAAGATACAGTAAGAGGCGTTCTGCAGAATTTCGTAGAAAGGTTCCCTGCTCTTCCCGATTGTGTGAGCGTAGATGTTATAAGCGATTCCGAGGAATCGATTCATAAACACGATGCATATGCACAGAGGGTTGCCACTTTAGGCGAACTCCGTTTAGAAAATCAGTAAATTAGGTGGGGCCATATAGGCCTCACCAAGTTTTTTTCATTCAGATACGCGGTACAGCTTTTTCTCGAGAACCGACATATCTGTCACAGAGACATCGGGCGGACATTCCAAATCGTCCAAACACCCGACCCAGTAAACGACGAGTCCGGGACCGAACAGTTTCGTATACGGTATCAGTTGTTTACGCGAATTGAACTTAAACTCCGTATTGTCTCCGAACGAAGCTTTGCTCTCTACCCAGTATATCTTTTGTCCTTCGTAGATAACAGGTTCGTTCAGAAGGGCATCGGGAGTTTTTGTGAATCCCTCTTCATCACGCAGGTCGTTTTCGGTACGGTATCCTATGCCCTGTCCGTCTAACCACTGATGAAGGAGATCTTCGCCCCATATGCCACGTTTTTTCTGCCTTTCTGTAGCAGTAGGCGAGTATACGCGATCTTTCTCTACGACAACACGTAGCTCTTCTTCGGTTTCCTTATTCTCAAGGAGCGAAGGATCATTGACATATTCCCAGAATTCTTTTTTCGAAGCTCCGTCTTCGAGAAAGATGAACATGGCGGTCAATATCGGAGGGAATCTGTATTTGTCGGACAGTTCCATCATTGTGGTGCCGTTCATCCAGTCTCTGAGCATGCGTCTGGAATTCTGTTTTACGGTGTAAAAGCGCCTTTTTACCTCTCTGCTGGTTTTCTGAGTATACAGAGTATCAAGCAACTTTTCGTCATATCTGTCACTGTACTTGTCCACATCGCTGTCCGATTTGAGGCCTCTGTACAGTTCGATGTATTCATCGTATTGCACGATATCACTGTTTCAGTTTGTCACACAGATCTTCGACTGCAGATATCACTACATCTTTTACCATAGATGTGGGCGGGCAGTACGCGGTTTCCGAACGTACGAGGAAGTCTTCTGCGGTCATTCCGTTTATTGCGGCAGCCGTAATCCAATCGATACGTCCCGTGATTTCTTCATCTGCGATAATTTGTCCGCCGATAATTCTGTGTGATGTTTTGTCGGCAAGAACCTTCACAATCAGTTCTTTTCCTCCGGGGTAGTATCTGGCACGTGTCAGACCAACGGATTTTCCTTCTGCGATTTCAATTCCGTACCAGGACGCGAGGCCCATGGACAATCCGGTTCCTGCAATCTGTTTTCCGCCTATGACACTGACCCAGGGGCTGGCAACTGGTCCGAAAAGCATTTTATCTGCGTTGGCAGCATTATTGCCTGCAACGGTACCCTGTTTAACGGCTGTTGAACCAAGCTGGCTCATAGTTGCGCCAGGCATAATGGCAGATTCGCACTGAACAAGATCTCCGGCAACATATACGTCGGGTACAAGTCTTCCTCTTCTGTAGGGATTCAGAGTCGGGGCAACAATCAGTGCACCGAGCTGGCCTATGTCGAATCCAAGCGCTTTCGGTATGTCCAGGTTGGCACGTATTCCGGTTGCGAATATCATTACGTCGCACGGGTATTGTTTGTCTCCGGCGGTAACGCTTTCCACGTGTCCTTCGCCGTTGACAGACTGAATGGGTGCTTTCATGATGAATTTTATACCCATGGATTCCAAGTGTTTCTGCATGACATCTGCCATATCTTTGTCTGCAATACGGGGAATGACCTGATTCATCATTTCTATAATGGTTACGTCTTTGCCCATTTCTTTGAGGGCCACGGCAAGTTCCAATCCAATTACTCCCGCTCCTCCGATAACCACTGTTTTGGCATCCGAGAGAGCTTTCTGGATATTTTTACCGTCGGTAACAGTTCTGACAATGAAAACATTCTTTAAGTCGGAACCGGCAATCGGAGGTACAAACACTCTTCCGCCTGTTGCGATTACAAGGCTGTCGTAGCTGTATGTCTGTCCGGCTGCGGTGACAGTTTTAGCGGCATCGTCGACAGAATCCACTTTGGTCTTGGTCAGGATTTTTATTCCTCTCTCTTTTCCATACCATTCGGGGCTGTGCATTACAATTTCGTCCCATGCAATTTTTCCCTCGATTCCCCACGGAATGGCACAGGGGGAATATGCAACATCAACATCCTCTGTAAATACAGTTACTTCAGCTTCAGGATCTCTGTTTTTAGCGGTGGAGGCAGCAGTCATTCCGGCGGCACCCGCACCAATCACAATGATTTTTCTAGCCATATGGCATACCCATTTTTCGTATCGGTCGGTCGTAGATAATCTTTTGGAAACGGCAGATACGCAGGTCAGACCTCAGATGATGTCTGTAACAGCCTCGGCACATCATATATTGGGCACACATCATCCCATAGTCTAATTTAGACCTACTCTTTACAGGACCTCGGAGTGATTCGATGAAAGACAAACGTTCCCCGTCGCAATTGGAAGCTATCTGGAAAGAAAGCGACATGGCAAACGGTGAGAAAGTAGATGCCCTGGTAATCATCATGCGCACTAACGGTTGCTGTTGGGTCAAGCACGGGGGATGCACAATGTGTGGTTACAAAGAAGCATCTCTTCAAAACGTGTCCGAGGAAGATCTCATCAGCCAGCTTCAGCAGGCATTGTCACGTTACAAAGGCGAACCCTTTGTTAAAATATACACGTCAGGCAGTTTTCTGGACGAGAATGAGATTCCTTTGCCTGTGAGAAATAAAATCTTTGACGCATTTTCCGGCTGTACCCGTATTTTGTTCGAGAGCAGGCCTGAGTTTATAACTCCGGAAGTGGTAGAAACGCTGCCGAGCAACGTTACTGTGGCACTTGGTCTGGAGAGTTCCAATCCGGAGGTTCTCAGGACTTCTGTCCACAAAGGATTTACGTCAAGCGACATCCTGCGTTGCGGTACGCTTCTGCACGAGAAAGGACTGGGTGTGAGGACATATCTGTTGCTCAAACCGCCGTTACTCACCGAGGACAGGGCAATGGCTGATGCAATCGCTTCCGCGAAATTTGCCGATCCTTTCTCCGACGAGATTTCCATCAATCCCTTGAACGTTCAGCGCGGAACATACGTTGAGCGTCTTTGGAAGAGGGGCGAATTCAGATCCCCCTGGATTTGGTCGCTTATAGAAGTATTCCGTCAGTTGGACGGAAAAGTATCTGCGCGTTTGATGTCATCTCCGTCGGGAGGAGGTGCTATGAGGGGTGTACACAATTGCGGCCAATGCGACCAAAAGGCATTGGAGGCCGTTGAAAAATACAGCTATTCGCAGAACATTGCGGATTTGGACATACATTGCGATTGTGAAAGAGATTGGCGCGCATACAGGGAATCCGAGGAGATTTTGGGGACTCCCGCAGATTTAGACAGAGATTTTGAGAATGAATTGATGTTAAGGATGTGACGAAATGGATTACGACATAAAAAAAGGATGGTACAAAAACATCGAAGGAGATTTACTGGCACAGATGATGAATGAGATTTTCGGCAACGTTGCCCGCGAGGGTGACGTACTTGTTTCCAGCTACGGTGTTCTGGAACGCATCGAAGTCAAGATCGTTTCGAAGACTGTTTTGGACATCACCACAGTGAGTTCAAAAGACGGTCTGACCGATGAGAACATTCTCGATTCCAAGAGAAAACTCAACGTATTTGCCGAGAGGGCCACCGGATTCGATGCCAAGGCAAGGATGAAGAGGGCACAGAAGAAGGCTAAAGAAGGCACTCTCTGAAACCGTTTATATCGCCCCGCCCCCTTTATTATATATTATACGCGCGGGGCATAGTCTTATATACCAAACCCACCTACGGAGCCCTAGATTGGACATAATAGTGTCCGACCAGACGTTATGGGCAATGCGTTTGTATCCCTCATCTGAGCCTTACCCATGTGGATTCTTGGCTCAAACAGACGTCACGGTCGGAACATTAAGACGTTCGTCTGATAAATCGCGAGGTTAGCGAAGATACCCTCGCAGGTATGTGTAAATATGCCGCAAAGAAGACGTCCTAAGAGAGGATCGAGGGCATACGGCCCCAGAAAGAGAGCACAGTCGCAGACCCCTAGGCTCGACTCGTGGCCCGAAATCAGCGGAGCCCCTAAAATTCAGGGATTCGCTGGATACAAAGCAGGAATGACGCACGCATTTGTCGTTGACAAACGTGCAAAGAGCACAACCACCGGTATGGAAGTCCAGACTCCCGTCACCGTCGTAGAGGTACCCCCGATGAAAATCGCAGCGGTCAGGTTCTACGAGTCCAGCATCGTCGGTCTTAAGACACTCGGCGAAGTATGGGCCAAAGATCTCGACGCACTTCTCGAGAAACGCCTCCGCGTACCCAAGAACCACGACGAGTCTACTTTCGCCAGATACGAGGGTGTTGACGTCGAAGACGTTCGTGTCCTCGCATACACACAGCCCAAGATGGTTTCCGGAGTTCCCAAGAAGGTCCCCGACCTGATGGAGCTCAGAATCGGAGGAGGAACAATCGACGAGCGTGTCGCATACGCAAAGAGCATCCTCGGAACCGAAGTCTCGTTCACAGACTTCACCGCAGAGGGAAGCCTCATCGATGTTATCGCAGTCACCAAAGGAAAAGGATTCCAGGGTGTTACCAAGCGCTGGGGAGTAAAACTTCTGTCCCACAGAAACTCCAAACACAGGCGCGGAATCGGTAACCTTGGTCCTAAGAGACCCGGATACGTCAGATCCACTGTTCCCGCTTCCGGTCAGATGGGATACCACCAGAGAACCGAGTTCAACAAGAAAGTCATCAAAGTCGGAACCGAGGGTTCCGAAGTCACCCCCAAGGGCGGTTTCGTGAACTACGGAGAAGTCAGGACCGCATACGTCCTCGTTCACGGATCCGTACCCGGACCTACAAAGAGACTGATTAGATTCAGAGATGCAACCAGGGTCCCCAAGAAGGCGGACAACGAGCCGGCAGAGGTAACTTATGTCTCTACCGAATCAAAACAGGGGGCATGAGTAAATGGCACAGACTAATGTTTATGCAGTTAAGGGCGGAGTTGCAGGTACCGTAGAAGTTCCCGCAGCATTCGAGACCCCCTACAGGCCCGACCTCATCAAGAAGGCGGTCCTTGCAGCGGCAGCCAACAGGAGACAGCCTTACGGACCTTCCGAAGGCTCCGGAATGAGGCATGCCGTCAGTACCCGCGGAAAAGGAACCGGATCCGCACGTAACCAGAGGATTCACGGACTCGGAAAGGCAGGAGAATCTCCCAACAACGTCTCCGGACGCAGAGCACACCCTCCGCTTCCCGAGAGAATTTGGGCACAGAAGGTTAACAAGAAAGAACTCAAAATCGCACGCCAGTCCGCTCTCGCAGCAACAGCATGTGCAGAGTGCGTCAAAGCCCGCGGTCACCAGTTCGACGACTCTGTTTCCTTCCCTATCGTTATCGAGGATGCCATCATGGATGTCGCAAGCACCGCTGATGTCGCCGAGGTATTCGAGAAAATCGGAATCGCATACGATCTCGACCGTGCAAAGGACGGACGCAAGATTCGTGCAGGAAGGGGAACAATGAGGAACAGAAAGTACCGCACCCCCGTTTCCGTACTGATCGTTGTCAACAACGAAGACAGGAACGCACCCATCTTCAAGAGCGCTTCCAACCTTCCCGGAGTTACCGTGGAGGAAGTCAAGACTCTGAACACCAGCATACTGGCTCCCGGAGGAGATGCAGGAAGGCTCACTGTCTACACCAGATCCGCAATCGATGCTATCGGAGGATGGACACAATGAAGCAGAGCGACGTTCTTATCAGACCGTACGTTACAGAGAAGGCCATGAACCACATGTCCGGAACACCCACCCTCAACTACAAGGATGGAAACAGGATTGAGTTCATAGTACACAGGAACGCAGACAAACACACCATCAAGACCGCCGTCGAGGAACGCTTTGAGGTCAAAGTCGAGAAAGTCTGGGTAAGAATCCAGAAAGACGGAAAGCACGCAATCGTCAAACTCGCAGAGGGCTACTCTGCCGAAGATGTCGGTGCCAGAGTCGGAGTATTCTGAAGGTGAGTGAACATGGGAAAGAGATTGATTACGCAGAGAAGGGCACGCGGAAACTCACTGTACCGCTCACCCAGCCACAGGCACGTCGCCGACATCAGGCTCCCCGCAA
>SAMEA104315432__coassemble_141_pt1 | contig 43752 bp, 42 predicted proteins | sample SAMEA104315432__metabat2_high_PE_023 | metagenome-assembled genome bin SAMEA104315432 (sample SAMEA104315432) | gut metagenome | biome: Monkey gut; feature: monkey-associated habitat; material: faeces | place: China | collected 2013 | reverse complement strand
TGTGTGGATTGAAATCGAGAGTCTCCAAGAACCGTTGTGGTAGGTCAGGGTCACACCCCTCGCGGGTGTGTGGATTGAAATGATGTCGCGGTAGGTCACGGTTCTCACGCGTGCTTGTCACACCCCTCGCGGGTGTGTGGATTGAAATTTTGATGCAAGTTGCCAATAAAATTCACAACCCGTCACACCCCTCGCGGGTGTGTGGATTGAAATGGCTACATCCAGCCATCCATTGAGATATTCCGCGCGTCACACCCCTCGCGGGTGTGTGGATTGAAATCAAGCGTCATCATCATCATAGGCTGCGTCGTACATGTCACACCCCTCGCGGGTGTGTGGATTGAAATTCAACGGAGACGGCGTAACACAGCCTCAGGGTATTCGTCACACCCCTCGCGGGTGTGTGGATTGAAATATAAAAGTAAATTCCAAGACTGTGACCAAAGGCAGTCACACCCCTCGCGGGTGTGTGGATTGAAATTTAATAAGTATGCCATATTGATAACCTCTTTTTGTGTCACACCCCTCGCGGGTGTGTGGATTGAAATACGGAAACAGCCCCTGAAGACAATCTCCGTAGAAGTCACACCCCTCGCGGGTGTGTGGATTGAAATAATATGCCAGCGGTTGTAACGTGTGCTGGAGCAGGGTCACACCCCTCGCGGGTGTGTGGATTGAAATGGCACATACGTAGAACTGTACACGGGCTTCGTGTGGTCACACCCCATGTGGGTGTGTGGATTGAAATTACGGAGAGAATGATAGATTCTGGGCTGATTACAGTCACACCCCATGTGGGTGTGTGGATTGAAATTATGTGAAGGCTACTAGAATCCAATCTATTAAAGGGCACATCCCATGCCGGGTGTGTGGATTGAAATTACCTTGGATATATTGTCAACGAGGGCATAGTCAGTTACCCCATACGGGCGTATAGATTGAAGCGGTTAATGGTGTATTAACATCGCTCTTTACACCATGTTAGGATGTAAAGATTGTGCTGATCACAGGTAGAGAAAATTGTTGACGTGTCATATTCATAGCTAATTTTGATTTTAGCTACATTAAATGATTTCGCAATAGATTATGCTATTCAACGCAAATTAAGACTCATAATTGGAAACGTTTATTAATATCGAACAATGTGACATAGTTTATGTCATTCTTTGATGAGCCTAAAAACGCAGGTATGGCACTCGTCATAGTGGCAATTCTCAACCTGATTTCCGCAGTCCTCGGACTGTACGACGGAGTCAGCGGAGATTTCAACACAGGCGCTGTCTGTGCGGCCATCGGAGCCATCATCTGCGCAATAATCTACTTCAAGTTTGGCCAGGAACTCAGAATGGGATCCTCGTCCAAAATTGATACGCTTGCAACGTATGTAAAAACCGTAGGACTTGTAACAGTCATCGGCGGAATATTCTACCTTGGGTATGCTGCCAACGAGGACTGGGGCATGGTTAGCAGCGGAGTCATCAGCATCATTCTCGGTCTTGTCGTTATGTGGTGTGCATCCAGAATCAACGACGGAAAGAAAGACGCATTTGACAAGATTCTCTGGATCATCCTTACAGTCATTATGATTCTGCTCGTTATTGTCAGTCTCCTCGCCATCGTCGGTTCTCTGAGCCTCGACGGAGCACTCAACATTGCTCTGGGCGTTCTGATTGCCATATGCGATCTCATCATTTACCTCTTCATGCTCCTCCTTCTGCTCGATGGAGAAGTTAAGAGCAAGATGGGAATGTAAGGAATACAAGAATTTTGGTTTTCATTTTCCGGCCTTCGGGCCGGTCCTCTTTCTATACGCCCTGTAGGGCGTGACTTCGACAGGAAATGAATGTTTTTCCCACCTGTTGTGAATTTTTACATAGCTACCGCTAATGTGCAAGTTAAGGCGTTCGGGCTCCTATCATTATATTAAAATAGGGATATATATTAACTTGCTTTGCAAGTTAATTATAATCCCTAAACCCATTAAACGGGCTTCCGAACGCGATACGAAGGCGGTGAGTAAAGTTCCCGAAAAGATGAAAATAAACCATCATGCGATGGATTACGAAGGATTGGCGGCGTCAAGTGCCGTAGGCATGGCGCTGTTCGAATCTCTCGGATTGAGGCAACTCATCGACCAACGCTGCAAATATGATCCGGCAAAGAGGATTCTTTCGCCGGGCATGGTAACAAAGATCCTACTCGGACCCACTTTCAACATCCACAACAAATATCCGCTTTACATGGTGAACAAAGCATATACATCCTCTCCGCTGGACCTAATATGCGGATCGGGAGTGGAATGCAAAAATCTGACAGATTATTCTCTTGCAAGAGGATTGGACACATTGTTCGATGCCGATCTGACCGAACTGTTCACCGAGTGCAGCGAGCATGCGGCAAACAAACTCGGTTTTAAAGCACACGTCTTTCACATAGACTCTACAGATATATCCTTCCACGGTCTCGAGCATCACGCAGACAAGGAAGGAGCATCCGTGCCCAAACACAACGGACATCCCAAAGACGGGCATACGGAACTGCTTCAATACGAACTTCAGGTTGTCACGGACAGCACCGTATCATCCGTTACATGAAGACATATGACGGAAACATAGGCGATTCTGTGATGGACAGGAATACGATAGCAGACCTTACAAGGATTTTTCCGGAGAACGAACGCAGAGAGATGATTCTTGTAGGCGATTCCAAACTTGCAACATCATCCAATATCGCATCCATGATTGATTCGGGTTTTGGTTTTGTGTCGAATTGTGCCGTCAATTTCAAAGACGACGGTTTCGAACGCGCCCGCATCCAATCTGTTTCGAAAACAATGCATTCGTGCGACCGCCGCGGTCTTTGGATGTCGGATGCCGATTTTGAGATAGAATTGAACAGGAACCGTAAGGAGAAACTGCGTTTTATCGCCCTTCGGTGGGAACCGAAGGTCGAACGCAGAATCGAAGAAATACGGGAAGAACTGACGGAAAGCGTGAAGAAACTTCAAAGGGAAATTTCGGATAAGTGCTTCGATTCGGAAGAAGACGCATTGGAATTCGTCGAATCAAAGATTAACCGCAACGGGCCGATACTCGCAAACGTCAGGGTAAAGCAGTGCAGGGAAAAATATAATCCCAAAAAAACGTGGTGGATGCTGGATCTTGATTTCATGATATCCGACAGGCGCGTGCGCAGGCAGGCAGAACTGGATAAAACCGTAGTTTTGGTCACCAATCTGGAGCGCCCGGAGAAAAAAGACGGGTACGAAAACAACTCCGGAACAGTTCCGAAGTATGAAGATACCGATACTACGGGCCGTCCGGGACACAGAAGGCGGTTTTCCGATGAAGAAATCGCCAGGATCTACGACCATGAGTACAAGGCGGAACAGTCTTTCCGTCTGATGAAATCCGGATTGGGAATGAATTCCGTCTTTGTGCAGAAACCTTCGAGGGAGAACGCGATGATGTTTGTGATATGCATAGGGGCCCTATTGTCAAACATCGCTGATGCGATGTTTAGGCGTGCGGATACACGCGTGGACGGAATGCCTATGACTATGTACAGACTGTCGTACGAGCTCCAAACCACGCTCGTCATTTACTCCCGCTGCGATAATTCCTTCAGGCTCATGGGACCTCCTGAGGTTACGGACAGGTTCTTCACGTATACCGATACGCTCGGAATAAACCCGCAGTTGCTGCTTGGATATGCCACCGGATGATGCCTTGGTGCTCCCGGTTCAGCGGTAGCTGTGGAGATAATCAGGATAATTGTCCAAAACCTTCATTTCCTGTCGAAGTCACGTAGGGTTTTTACATATAATGCAATAACTCATGTTTGACGCTTGCGATATCGCAATCTATTTATTTTACAATCCCGTGACATGGTATGGAGAGGATAAAAAACCAAATGTATGGGTAAGTCAACAGAATATTGACATAATTTTTGACTTTCATCTATGCGGCCTTCGGGCCGTTCCTCATTTCTTATCAACGTGCGACATTCTTATAGGCGTATGTTGATTCATTTTTCGTGAATGTTATAGAGTCAACCGCATCTGCCATCAGCGACATGACGATACGTGGCGCAGGCCGTATTGCACGTGCGGGAGCTTCCGCGATGGGATCGTTTGCGGAGTCGTATTCCGGCAACAATCTGGAGGAGTTCAACAATGCCGTTTCCGATGCGATGCGCACTATCCTGGCATCCAGGCCTACTGCGGTATCGCTGTGGAACGGCGTACATGCTTCCGTGCGCGGACTGTCCGGCGCAGAATCAGTCGGCGAAGCCCGTGAATTAATCATATCAAATTCCAAAGCTTTTGTCAAATCCTCCGAAAAAGCCGTGGAAACGATTGCACGCATAGGCGCCAAGAGGATATGCGACGGCGATACCGTAATGACCCACTGCAACAGCAGTGCCACAGTCGGTGTGCTCAAAGAAGCATACAGACAGGGTAAAGATTTCAGAGTTTTTGCGACTGAATCCCGTCCTTGGAGACAGGGTATCATAACGGTTACGGAACTGGCGAATGCCGGAATAGACACCACACTGATTATCGACAGTGCAGTGCGTTCGGTCATGAAGAAGACGGACAAAGTTTTCGTCGGAGCCGATACGGTTACGTCGCACGGTGCGTTGGTTAACAAAATCGGAACATCGCAGCTGGCTTTGTCGGCGCACGAAGCCCGTGTGCAATTTTACGTCTGCGCTGAAACCTACAAATTCTCGCCCATGACCCTCTACGGAGACATGGTTACGATCGAAGAGAGGGATGTCGGAGAGATAGTACGTCCGGGGGAAATACCCGAATCCGTAAAGGTATTCAATCCCGTATTCGACAGCACCCCTGCGGCGTATATCGATGCGATAATAACCGAATTGGGGATGATTTCTCCCGGTTCGGTCTATGATGTAATGGTCAGACAATTGGGAGATTCCGTTTTTAAGGAGTGATTATTATGAGTATGTCATATCTTCATTTGGATGAGGAGACAAATCCCGACGAATATGTGGTTTGTAAATACAGAGTGACAACCGACCTTCCCATGGAGAAGGCTGCCGAAGCCATTGCTGCCGAGCAGTCCACGGGAACTTGGACCGGCATTTCCACTCTGGATAAAAGTATCTTCGATACGCTGGGTGCCAGAGTGACCGAAATCAATGACGATATGGTTACAGTCGAATTTCCCGTGGATGATTTTAGTATCGAAGTCGGATCCGTTCCGCAGATTCTGTCCGTAATCGCGGGAAATCTGTTCGGATTGGGTGCTCTCAAGGCCGTCCGCCTCGAAGACGTTTCGTTCCCCAAGGCTATAACATCGCAGTTCAAAGGACCGAAATTCGGTGCAGACGGCATAAGAAAAGCATTGAAACGTCCGGAAAAGCCTCTCGTGGGAACCATTGTCAAGCCAAAGATAGGGTTGTCTCCGGAAAAGACCGCGGATTATGTTTACGAAGCAGGTTCCGGCGGACTCACGAATTCCAAGGACGACGAAACTCTGGTAGACCAGCCGTTCTGTCCTATAGAGGCAAGGACTGTTGCCGTATCGGAAGCGTTGGACAGGCTTGCGGAAGAAGGACATCTGATGATGCACGCAATCAACGTATCCACGCGCGGCGATAAAATCGTCGAACTTGCGGAGAAGGTTCAGTCGTGGGGTGCCAGAGAGATTATGGTAGATGTGATTACATGCGGTTTCGGTGCCGTTCAGGCTTTGGCAGAAGATCCGTCCATTAAAGTTCCGATACACGTTCACAGGACTATGCACGGTGCCATGACCAAAGATCCGCACCACGGCGTGGCCATGCTGCCGATAACCAAACTGGTCCGTATGTGCGGAGGCGATGCGCTGCACATCGGTACGCTCGGTGTCGGAAAGATGTCCGGCAGTTCCGGAGAAGACACTAATCTCAAAGCGTGTCTCGGAGACAATGTTCCGTACAAAACAATGATGCCCGTATGTTCCGGAGGAGTTTATCCCGGAATCGTCGGCGCAATCATAGAGAGGGCGGGATTCAACGTTCAGATTCAGGCCGGAGGAGGCGTTGCGGGACACCCCGGAGGAGTAAAAGCCGGCGCCATGGGTATGTGTCAGGCCGTTGACGCGGCATTTGAAGGAATGTCAGCGGAGAAGTATGCCGAAACGCACAAAGAACTCAGGGAAGCTCTGGACAGGTGGGGATGCTGATGCAGCTTCGTGCCGTTTATTACGATATAGATTCGTCCGAACCTACCGTGATGATTCACGACGACGACTGTGCGGAGATAGGTGTCAAGGAGAACGACCGTGTATCTGTGTCCGGCAGATCTTCCACAGTGGCGTTGGTGTCCAAATCAGATACTCTGGTTGAGAAAGGAACGATTCTTCTGCCGCAGTCGGTGATGTCCAAGATTTCCGCCGCCGACGGCGACATTGTCAATGTGACTTATGCGCAGAAACCCGATTCCGTCCGTTCGATAAGGAGGAAAATGGACAAAGAGGTTCTGTCCAAAGAAGAGATAGAATCTATTGTAACGGATATTCTGGAGAACAGGCTGTCCAAGATAGAAATATCCGCCTGGCTTACTGCGTTGTATATCAACGGTATGAATATCGGAGAGATAGCGGATTTCACGAATGCCATGGCCAACACGGGAGACATAATAAAATTCGACCGTTCGCCCGTTTTCGATTTCCACAGTCTCGGAGGAGTTCCCGGAAACAAGATTACTCCGATTGTCGTCTCGATAGTCGCGGCCGCGGGACTGATGATACCCAAGCTTTCGTCCCGTGCGATCAGCAGCGCATGCGGAACATCGGATTTCGTGGAAACGTTCTGCGATGTTGCCTTGGATGCGGACAGGCTCAAGAAAATATCCGAGGAAGTCGGAGGAGTGTTCGCCTGGGGCGGATCGATGAATCTGGCACCCGTGGACGATATGGTGATAAAAATAGAACATCCCCTCGGTATCAATCCCCGTGCCCAGATGCTTGCGTCGATTATGAGCAAGAAACTTGCCGTCGGTGCCACGCATCTCGTAGTGGACATACCGACCGGTGCGGGTACGAAAGTTCCGACTCTCGAAGTGGCACGCGCCTATGCAAGGGATCTTATGGATTTGGGCGAGAAGATAGGCATGCATGTGGAATGCGCCATTACATATGCCGACCAACCCGTCGGCAATGCCGTCGGACCCAATCTCGAGGCGAGGGAATGCATACGTGTCCTCGAAGGATCCCAGCATCCCGCCAGCGTAATCGAGAAAGCATGCGAATGCGCCGGAATAATCCTCGATATCGGAGGAATACCCGACGGAGCCAACAGAGCCAGGGAGATACTTTCTTCCGGAGAGGCCCACAAAAAGTTCATGGAGATTGTGGTCGCACAGGGCGGCAGTCCCGATCTGAAAGCCGACGACCTCAAGCCCGGGCAGTTCTCGTTCGATGTCGTATCCGCCAAATCCGGATACATACACGCGATAAACAACAAGGACATTGTGGCTATTGCCAAAGCATCCGGGGCGCCGTCCGACAAGGGCGCCGGACTAATGGTTCTGAAGAAGAAGGGACAGAGGGTCGAGAAAGGAGACGTTCTGTTCACGATTTATGCGGACAACGAGGCCAAACTGAGACGTGCCAAGGAAACCGCGATGAAGTATCCTCCCATGGATATAGAGGGAATGCTCATAAAACGCATGGGCACGCCCGGAGTAAGGGAATGAACCGTAGGTTTGCGTTCACCGTCGATTTGGACCGTGACGTAAACCTCCCTTTGAAAGGGGAGGTTGCGGCGGGATCCTTGGACCGCGGTTCGGGCACCGAACCGAGGTTCTCGTCCTGCGAGAAAGGATTGGGTATACTGCTGGATCTGTTGGACGAAATCGGTATCAAAGCTACCTTTTTCGTCGAGGGCAGGACCGCGGAGACAATAGACTGTTCGTGTCTGTCCCGCCATTGCATCGGACTGCACGGTTACGATCACGAAGATCTGCTTGCGCAGGATACGGGCGTTCCGGTAGACCAGAAAGCCGTTCTGACCCGCGGGTTCGAAGCCGTATCCGACAGGATTTCCAAACCGATCTGTTTCCGTGCCCCGTACATGAGGGCGGACGAAGATACGCTGTCTGCGGTGTCATCGCTCGGAATACGCCACGATTCGTCGGTATACCGCTACATGGACGACGGATACGGAGTATACCGTACGCATTGCGGAATCGTCGAACACCCCGTTCCGAAATCGAGGGATAGTTCGGGTAAGGTTATCGCGGCATACCTCTGGCCGATGCACGAAGGGAAACGCAGCCCGGAGGATTACATCAGGATGGCGTCATCCGCAGAACCGGGAGAATTCATTCTTGCTACGCATACGTGGCATATGGCGGAATCGCGCGAAGACGGCATAATGTCCGACGAACGTATCAAAACCAATGCCGATAACGTACGCAGAGTAATCGAAGGAATTTTGGACGAAGGTTTCCGTCCGTCGACGATAGCCGAATGATTTCAACCTTCTCGTTCCTGCCGATAAAATTATTATATATTTTCTCGCCATCGAAAGCAAACGATAGTCATGACGGCCAGACTGATACTCGGCAAGGACGTATCCGATGCCATTTACGCTGAACTCAGACAGAGGATAGATGCCCTTAAAGCCAAAGGGGTTACGCCCGGACTGGCCGTAGTTTTGGTCGGGGACGATCCCGCATCCAAAGTATACGTGCGCAAGAAAGGGGAAATGTGCGAATCGCTGGGAATGAATTCTCTGACGATATGCATGCCCGAATCGACCACTCAGGAAGAGCTGCTGGCGAAGATAGCCGAACTGAACGCCGATCCCAAGATTCATGCGTTTTTGGTTCAGTTGCCGTTACCCGGACACATCGACGAGAAAGCAGTTATCGCGGCGATAAACCCCGAGAAGGACGCAGACTGCTTCCATCCGTCAAACGTCGGCCGTATGCTCATCGGCGATCCGTGTTTCCTTCCCGCTACGCCCGCGGGAGTTCAGCAGATGTTGCTCAGATCCGGCATAGACACTTCCGGAAAGCACATCGTGGTGGTAGGCCGCAGCAACATCGTGGGAAAACCGATGGCTGCCATGCTGATGCAGAAAGGCCAGGGTGCGGATGCGACTGTTACCGTGGTGCATTCGCGCACGGAGAATCTTGCCGATATCACGAAACAGGCAGATATCCTGATAGTCGGTATGGGCAAACCGCGTTTCATAACGGCCGATATGGTTAAGGAAGGCGCCGTGGTCATAGACGTGGGCACAAACAGGGTTGAAGACCCTTCGTCTCCCAAGGGCAGCAGACTTGTGGGAGATGTCGATTTCGATAATGTGAAAGACAAAGTCTCGGCCATAACCCCGGTTCCCGGAGGAGTCGGTCCGATGACAATATGCATGTTGATGGCCAATGCCGTATCGGCGGCCGAGAGGACGATGGAGTGATTATGATGATCGGAGAATGCACGGAACACGGATATTACCGCAACGACGACAACAGAAAGATTTGCCCCGTCTGCGGCGAAGAGGGAAAGTTCATAATGAACGATTTCGAAATAGAGAAAATCGGAAGAATTATGGCTGCGGCTCTCAGACACGGCAAGTACAATGTGGATTTGGACAGAAACGGATACACAACCGTCGGAAGTATCCTTGATGCGGTAAAGTCCCGCAATCCCCGTATGGGCTGGCTGAGACCCAGGCACATAGAGGCAATAGTCATAACCGATCCCAAAGGAAGGTACGAGATTTCCGGCAACAGAATCCGTGCTACATACGGTCACACATTGGAATTGGAAGTTCCGTTGGATTACAACGACGTTCCCGAAGAATTATTCTATCCCACTTCCGACGAGGAGGCGGACAATCTGCTGGACAACGGTATAGATCCGTCCGGCCGTGCCATGGTCCATCTTTCCCGTACCTATGCGGACGCAAAACGTGCCGGTTCGGTACACTGCGACGATCCGATTATACTGCTGATCGACGTCGAACAGGCTGCCGAAGGCGGATGCAGAATCGGAAGGGCATCGAAGACCGTGTATCTGTGCGGCCATGTACCCGCCGAATCCATTTACGTGGCCGAACCCGAGGATTATGACACCGAAGCCGCGGACGATACCGCGGAAGGAGATGAGTGAAGCATGGTTCAAATCCTCAGACCGGACGAGGTTCGCAACAAATACGGCGAGATGTTCTGCCGCGGATTCTTCACTATGGTCGACGAAGAAAACGGTGTTGCGCAGATTGTGGAGAAATGCGTTGCTCAGGGTCCCGGCGAATGGGATATCGTCAACCGCAGGAGAACCGGCGGAGTCATAACGAAGATAGTCCAAAAATCGGGCGCACTCGTTATGGATACGGTTATAGGCGAGAAAGAACTCAGTTTCGGACCGGTATCCTCCGATGTGGGAGGACAGGGGCTTCAGGCACTGAAAGTCGAGGGAGACACCGTTCGTACGACATGGTACGGCATTGCAGGCGCATCGGTCGGTATCGGCGCATGCATACCCCAGTGTCCTGATGATATCCGGACGATTTTGCGATAGGCGGTGCCCACAGGGCGCACGTTGATATCATAACGCCTAAGTTGGTCCGCGTGATAATAGGTGTGGACGACACCGATACCAAAGAAAAGGGAGCTTCGTGGGTTTCGTCGCTCCGTCTCGGAACAACGTGCCCGGTAGGTCATTTCCTCGAACATAAAATCATACAGCTGAATCCCAAGGCTCCCAACAAGACCACGAACTGCTGTTCCACAGCCGTTTCTTTCGCGGTCAGGGAAGACGAGATTCCGGCACTTGTGGAATACGCCAGGGATTTCCTGAAAAAAGAATCGTATTCCGACGATACCGTGATGACTGTATTCAGAGGTCTGAAGATTCCCGACAGTCTCAGAGAATTCGGATGGAGCTGCAAATATATTCTGTATAAACCCGAAGATGCCATTGCCGCCGCAGGCGAAGCAGGTGTCCAGATTATCAGCGTTACAGGCGGTATGGGCGGCGTGATCGGTGCCGTTGCCGCCATAGGCTGCTTCGATCTCGGCGAAAAGTCTGCGGGACTCCCCGAGGATTTCCAGTGATACGATGACTCTCACCCATGCGATAAAGGACCGCGCCTATTCGGCATACGAATCACAGTTGGAGAAAGAGATCAAAGAAGGTCTCATGCCGAAGCACATTGCGGTCATCATGGATGGGAACCGCCGTTATGCCAAGGAAATTCTGAATGCGGAACCGATGGAAGGCCACAGACTGGGAAGAGCCAAACTGGACGAGGTTCTGCACTGGTGTCTGGAACTGAATATACCCGTCCTTACGTTCTACGCGTTTTCCACGGAGAATTTCAACCGTGACGAGAGCGAAGTAGAATATCTTATGAACCTTCTTGAAGAATCTCTGTATGATTTCGCCAAGAACGAAGACGTCCACAAACACAAGGTGGCGATAAGGGTAATCGGCGACCGCGACATGCTTCCAGAGAATGTTTGCAAAGCGATGGATCACGCATACGAAGTCACCAAAGATTACGACGGCAAGATTCTGAATATGGCCATAGCATACGGCGGCCGCCAGGATATTGCCATGACCGTTAAGGGAATAGCCCAGGACGTACTCGACGGCAAGATCGCGGTAGACGACATAACCGAACATCTGATTTCCACAAGAATATCCACTTTGGGTCTGCCCGATCCGGATTTGGTAATCCGTACGTCCGGAGAGATACGCATATCCAATTTCCTGCTGTGGCAGATTGCATATTCCGAATTGTATTTCACCGATGTGTTCTGGCCGGATTTCAGGTACATCGATTTGTTGAGGGCCATACGCACGTATCAGAAACGTATGAGACGCTTCGGAGAGTGAACCATGGGTTACGACGTAATCTTTCTTCACGCGCCCAGCGTATACGATTTCCGTAAAAAACCGATATTTTACGGACCCGTCAGCGATGTGATTCCGTCGTCTCCCGTATTCGAGATGTATCCGATGGGATTCATGACCATATCGGCACATCTGGAGGCTGCGGGTTTCAAGACAAGGATAGTAAACATTGCGGTCCAGATGCTCCAGAGCGAGAAATTCGATGCCGAACGCAAGATTTCCAAACTGAATGCCAGGATGTTTTGCATCGATCTGCACTGGATGCCCCATGCTCACGGTGCGCTGGAGCTTGCGAAACTGGTGAAAAAATACCATCCCGACGCTCTGGTTGAATTCGGCGGACTGACGTCGTCGTACTTTTACGACGAACTCATACGCAGGCCCGAAGTCGATTTTGTTATGCGCGGGGATACGACCGAAGTTCCCACCGTAAAGTTAATGACTGCTTTGGAGAAAGGCAGAGATTTGTCGGAAGTACCGAATCTTGTGTGGAAGGACCGTGACGGTAAAATCCACGATAATACTCTGACCTATTCGCTTACGTCTTTGGATGAAATTATATTCGATTACGGTGCGATGATAAAGACCGTTATGAGAAATATGCACATCTCCGATGCGTTGCCCTGGTTCGGATGGGACAAACTTCCGCTGACGTCGGTGTTTACCGTAAGAGGATGTTCCATAAACTGTGCCGAGTGCGGAGGTTCCCACTATGCCAACGGTAAGGTGGTCTGCAGGAAGGCTCCGGCATTCAGAAGTCCGGAAAAACTTGCCGAAGACATAGACATGATCCAATCGTATCTGGATACGCCCGTGTTCATAGTCGGCGATCTGCGTCAGCAGGGTATGTCGTACGCGGAACGTTTCCTGAAAGAATGCAGGGAACGCAGGATAAAGAATCATGTAGTCATCGAATTGTTCAACGGAGCAACGCCCGAATATTTCCGCGAGGTAGACAAATCGTTCGAAGGCGGTTGGTCCATAGAGTTTTCTCCGGATTCGCATGACGAGGCAGTCAGATTGGCTCTCGGAAAAGGGTATACCAACGAAGCAATCGAGAAAACCATTCCCGCGGCATTCGACAACGGGTGCAGCAGGTTCGATCTGTTCTATATGAACGGTCTGCCGTTTCAGGACAGAGAATCGTCTTTAAACAGTGCCAGAGCTTCCAAGCATCTTTGGAGTTTGGTGAACAGGGACGATAATCTGTTTATCTACAATGCGCCGTTCGCGCCGTTTGTGGACCCCGGAAGCAGGGTGTTCGAGGAGCCGGAAAAATGGGGATATAAGCTTCGCGCCAAAACTCTTGAGGAACACAGGATGCTTTTGGACAATCCGTCGTGGAAACATGTTCTTTCGTACGAAACAAAGTGGATGTCGCGTGACGATGTTGCCGAAATATCGTATGATGCGGCAATAATTCTTGCCAAGTGCGAGAACGAGGTCGGGCGTATCGATGATAATATGTGTGCGCAGCGTTGCGAGAGAACGGAATTTGCGCGCGAACTGATGCACAAAGTGGACGATATCATGAATATCGCAGATCCCGAAGAAAGAAATGCGCGTTTGTGGGAGACCAAGGACGAAGGTTCCCGTATGATGAACTCCACAGTTTGCAACAAAAAGGATTTGGATTGGGATGCGGGCTCCATCTGGAGCAACGCACCCCGTGTGGCATGCGGACTGATAAAATCCGTGTTCAGGCGTTAATCAGTCTTTGTTGCTCATTCTGCGTGATTTGGCGATAGTGTTGTCCACCGCGGCAATCATTGCGGAACGCAATCCTTTGTCTTCCAGAGTTTTCACGCCGACTATGGTCGTACCTGCGGGAGAACAGACTTCGTCTCTGAGCTGATCGGGATGTTTTTCTGTTTCCAGAACCATTTTTGCCGCTCCGAGCATCGACTGTGCGGCGAGTTTGACAGAGTCGCTGCGGCTCAGTCCGTTCAGGACTCCCGCATCGGCCATGGCATCGATTATAAGATACATGAATGCCGGAGAACTTCCCGCAATACCTGTTATTGCATCCATGTATTCTTCGGGAACTTCTATTGCCAGTCCTGTGGATTCTAATATTCTGGCTATGTATTTTTTATCGGTTTCGCTGAATCCGTTGCCGCAGGTGTAGCCCATTGCTCCCTCCAAAACCATGCAGCAATGGTTGGGCATAACCCTTATAACCTTAGAGTCTGGCACATACTCCTGAAGAGTGTTGAGCGTCAGTCCCGCTACTATGCTTATCAGGGTTTGTTCCGGAGAGAATGAAATTCCGGGTTCGGAGAATACGCCGGATACGTGCTTGGGTTTGACGGCAAGTACGACGAGGTCTGCCATGCCGACAACTTCCGCGGCAGAACAACAGGTGTCGATTCCGTATGTCTCCTTCACATGATCCCTGGTTTTGGCACTCGGGGCACATGCGACGATTTCCTCTTTGGCGAAGATGCCTTTCGCAATCAGTCCGCCGATCAGGGCCTCGGCCATTTTTCCCGCACCGATGAATGCGATTTTCTTGTCCATGAGCACGCCGATTGTCGTGCGGATTATTAACATGATGCACGCGCACGCGCGTCGCGCATCCCTAATAATAAAAAGCGGGATGCAACCTTTATGTACTAACACACCATCCGCAAGACCCAATGTCACTAATTGTGTACTACATGCCATTAGCGATTGTGAGCCTCATCGCGCTCGGATTCGCCCCATTGGCATGGTGGGCATCAAGGTTCGTTAGGCCTACTCATCCCACTCAGTGGATGGAATCCACCTACGAGTGTGGTTCCGAGCCTATCGGAGATGCTCATGTCCAGTTCAGGTTCCAATACTACACCTTCGCGCTGATCTTTGTGGTATTTGACCTGGTGGCGACATTCCTCATGCTCTGGGCTGTAGCGTTCACGGGATTATCCATGACGGCCAAGACCATGATGATCGTCTTCTTCGGAATTCTTATTCTCGGAGTATGCTACGCTCTGAAAAAGGAGGAAACCGTATGGATATGAGCTTATACCCCCATGCAGTCGCGATGAGTGCTGACGAGTTTATGTCATGGTCCAATGCCATGATCAATGACTTGCTCAGCTCAGGAACGAAAAAAACCATCGACGAGCTTACCGGACCTATCTGGTCCTGGGCAATGAAGAACTCCATGCACCCTCTGCACTGGGGTCTTGCATGCTGCGCTCTCGAGATGGCCGCTGCTTCTGCACCCAGATATGATGCCGAGCGTTACGGTATGATTTACCGTTCTTCGCCCAGGCAGACCGATATCCTCCTCGTCAACGGATGGATTTCCAAGAAAATCCGTCCCGACCTCAGGCGTCTTTACGAGCAGATCCCCAACCCCAAATGGGTTGTCGCGATGGGCGAGTGCGCCATTTCCGGAGGACCTTGGTACGACTCTTACAACACCGTACAGGGACTCGACCAGATTGTTCCCGTGGATGTATACATCCCCGGATGCCCGGCCAGACCCGATGCAATGATTGACGGATTCATGCTTCTCCAGAAGAAAATCGAGAGTTACTTCAGGAGAGGAGCCTTCATGGAGGATCTCTGATGGACGAGACCGTTTACCAGAAGCCTACCGAGGAGGAGATTGTTTCTGCTCTGAAGACAAACTGCCCCTGCGTCAATGTCACCAAGACCGAGACCCGCAGAGTATACGCAACGGTTCCCAGAGAGAATCTTTTCAAAGTCTGTCAGTACATCCAGAAGTACCTGACCTTCGAGCACTGCTCGACAGTCATCGGCGTCGATTACGTCGACCACCTCAGCACAGTGTACCACCTCACCAATTACTACAACGGTGTCATGATCGAGCTCACCGCGGACATTCCTGCGGACGACCTCCACATCGATTCCGTTACTCCTATCTGGGAGGGTGCAAACTGGCACGAGAGGGAGACATACGAACTGTTCGGAATCATCTTCGACGGTCACCCCAGACTGGAGAGGCTGCTCACACCCGAGACTTATCAGTTCTTCCCGTTCAGGAAATCGTACAAGCTCAGGGGGTCCGAGTGATTATGACAGATTCAATTGTTCCCGTACAAGAGATGGAAGAGAAGATGAAGACCGACAAGATGTGGCTTATCATGGGTCCTCAGCATCCTTTCTCCCACGGTCTCTGGACACTCAAAGTTCAGGTCGACGGAGAAATATGCGTGGACGCAGATCCTATTGTCGGATACCTTCACCGTGGATGGGAAAAAGAAGCAGAGAACAGGACATATCCCAAAATCATTCCGATGGCGGACCGTCTTTGTTATGCGGCTTCCATGACCTACACCCACCTTTACTGTATGACAGTAGAGAAGGCACTGGGCATAGACATCCCCGAGAAAGCAAAATACATCAGAATTGTCGCAGACGAAGTCTGCCGTATCCAGTCCCACCTTATGTGGCTGGCTGCAGTGGGTACCGATCTCGGTAACCTGACAGTGTTCCTTTGGTGCATGAGGGAAAGAGAATACTTCCTCGACCTCAACGTCAAGCTCTGCGGAGCCAGGATGACCACCAACTACCCCCGTATCGGAGGAGTCAGGAACGACACTACCGAACTGTTCGACAGAGACATCATCAGATGCTGCGACAGATTCGAGAAAGCACTGTGGGAAATTATCGCCCTTATCGACGATTCTTCAATCTTCGTATCAAGGATGAAGGGAATCAGTTACCTCACACGCGAGCAGTGTGCCAACCTCGGTCTCACAGGTCCCGCTATGAGAGGATGCGGAGTCGATTTCGATATCCGTCGCGACGATCCCTACGACAACTACGACAAGGTTGATTTCGAAGTACCTGTCCTCAAAGAAGGAGACAGCTATGCCAGATACATGATTCGTATCGAAGAGATGTTCCAGTCTTGCGACATCATCAGGCAGGCAGTCCAGAAGATTCAGGCACTCGGAAAGAACGCACCCTACAGGATAAAGACGCCCTCGCAGGTCCCCGCCGGAACCACGTTCACCAGGCTCGAGGATCCCCGCGGAGAGTCTCTTATGTACCTTGTATCGGACGGAACCGACAAGCCCTACAGGCTTAAAGTGCGCAGTCCGATTTTCACGAACGTATCCACATCCAAGGCCATGGCAGTAGGATGCAGGATTGCCGATGTTCCGGCTATTCTCGCTCAGATCGACATGTGTCTCGGTGAGACCGACAGGTGATTCGAATGGCAACAGAACACATTTACAAATCGTTGTCCGATTGGATCGACTGGAACGGTGTTGCCGGCAACATGATGAGCAATCCCTACTACCCGTTCGGCGATGCCTACAACCTGCCGTTTGACATGGCATGGAAACTGTGGGATATCATCGGCGGAACCATAGCATGGCTTATCAACCTCATTTGGGACGGAAACCCCATCTCTACCTGGCTGATGTGCGATGCGACGATGACTCTGATGTCGCTCATCATCTTCATGCTGCTCATCTTCATCGTGGTGTTCGTGTGTACGCTGATATCGTTATGGATGGAGCGTAAGTGCCTCGGTAGGATGATGGACAGACGCGGTACCATGGTCGGTCTCAAAGGATTCCTCCAGTGTGTCGCAGACGGTCTCAAGACCTTCATGAAGGAGAACACAATCCCCAAGAAAGTCGACAAGATGACTTACATGTGGTGCGTCTCGCTTATCGTGGGCGTATCTGTTTTGGTCGCTTGTATGATCCCTCTGTCCCAGAGATGGTTCGTCGTTGCTTACGGATCCGGACTTCTCATAGTCATGGCATTCTATGCACTGGCACCGTTCTTCATCCTCGTTTCCGGATGGGCTCAGAACAACAAATACTCCCTTATCGGAGGTATGAGGGCTGCGGAACTTATGATTTCATACGAGGTTCCTATGCTCATTATGATCGGTACCACCGCTCTTCTCGCAGGCAGTGTCAACATCGGTGACATCGTCAATGCCCAGAACGATACCATGTGGTACTTCATTCCCCAGATCATCGGTTTCATCACATTCTTCTTCTGCGCCACAGCAGAGGCCGAGCGTACTCCTTTCGATATCGCGGAAGCAGAGGCGGAACTCGTCGAAGGATGGCAGACCGAATACGCAGGTATGAAATGGGGTCTCATCATGCTGGCAGATTATTTCAGAGGATACGTTTCCTGTGCAATGGTCGCTATCATGTATCTCGGTGGATGGACTCTGCCTTACATCGGCGACACGTTCATGCCCGAGCTGATCTTCCTCGCAAAGGCTTGGTTCGTCTTCTTCCTGATGATTCTCGTAAGATGCGCCCTTGCCCGTGTCAGGACCGATCAGATTCTTAACATCGGATGGAAAGTTTTCATGCCCCTGTCCGTTATCAACTTGGTTATAGCCATCCTGCTTAAGACCGGAGGTGTCTTCTGATGGCAATGAAATATCTTGACAAATATCCGAAGAATCTGGCAAAGAGCCTGTGGGTAATCAAACCCTGCTGGGCAGTCATGAAACTGTTCATCAAGACCATCATCCACAGACCTGTCACGGTTCTGTATCCTTATGAGAAGGAGTGGATTCCCGAGAACTACCGCGGACGTCCCGGACTTATCTTCGACAAGTGCGTCTCCTGCGGTATGTGCGTCCGTATGTGCCCCACGGCTTGTATCAAGCTCATCGAGGGCAGCGACGACGAAGGAAACCCGGTCATGAGACCTCAGGTAAACCTCGGCAGATGCGCTATGTGCGGTTACTGCGCCGAGTACTGTCCTGTGGATGCTATGACGGTCACTCCCGAATACGAGCTCGCAGAATACACTAGGTACGATCTTCTGTACGGTCCCCGCAGGCTTAACTACCCCGGAACCACTGATGGAATGAAAGTCAAACTGGAAGTTACCCTGCCTTCCGATATCGAAGCTGGACACCCCGAGAGGCGTGTCAGCGCATTCGCCGTAGACAGGCCCGAGCTCATTGACAGCAAGTGCATCGGTTGTAAGAAGTGCGCTAAAGTCTGCCCCGTGAACGCCATCGAAATGGTCGAGAAGGGAGTCAACGAGAAGGGAAGGCCCGTAATCCGTCCCGTCGTAGACATGCATAAGTGCATCGCATGCAACAACTGTGTCGATGACTGTCCCAAGGATGCTCTCAAGATTAAGGAGGTGCTCTGATGGGAATCATTAATGATGCAGTGGATTTCGTCTGGGGAGGCATCAAGGATGTCGGCTGCTATCTGCTCGACAACCTGGATCTCGTAGCATTCCTCATACTGGCGTTCATCGCCGTTCTGGCCGCACTCAAAGTCGTCCAGGACAAAGAGGTCATTCACAGTGCGTTCTATCTCGCTCTCGTGTTCCTCTGTGTGGGATTCGTCTACTTCTTCCTCGAAGCTGAATTCATTGCTGTAGTACAGCTGCTCGTGTACGTCGGTGCTATCACCATTCTGTTCGCGTTCAGCATCATGCTTACGAGAAGGTACATTATGAAGAAAGGAGGAGACTCCGATGAATAAGAGAATGATTATCGGTGCCGTCGTATCGGTTGCCCTTCTTGCGGTCTTTATCGCCGGAATCGTCACTGCCGACTATGACAGCGCATACGATGAACCCAACGGTGTTCCTTCGGGAATGGGTGCGGGTGCTGGAGAAGGAGAAATCTTCGACGCAGACGGAGACCTCAAAGAGGATTCGCTCGCATATTCCATTTTCGAGAAGCACGCCTTCGTCCTGATTCCGTTGGCCGTTCTGATGTTCGGTGCGATGATCGGCGGAGTCTGTATTTCGAGAGAGGAGGTCGAAGAGGAATGATTCCGATCGAATTCTTCCTGGCTCTCGGAGCCATCCTGTTTGTCATCGGAGCCTACGGTGTCCTGACAAAAAGCAACGCAATCATCGTCCTGATGTGCATCGAGCTTATGCTCAACGCAGCCAACATCAATTTCATGACCTTCGCAGGATTCTACGAAGGCGGAGTCATCGGACAGACTTTCGTCATTATGTCCATCTCTGTCGCTGCCGCTGAAGTAGCAGTCGGTATCGCTATCCTGCTCAACGCATACAAGGTCAGGAAGACGACAGAACTCGACGATGATGCTCTCACAACCATGAGGTGGTAAGAATGTTCCTAGAGTATACTTGGCTCGTCCCCTTCATCCCCATGATGTGTTTCCTCATCATAGGCATCATCGGACAGAAGGTGCCCGAGAAAGGCGGACCTATTGCGATTCTGGGAGCACTCATCCCGTTCATCCTCGCGGTCCTGATTACATACGAGTACATCACCGGCGATTTGTACACTGCCGGCAAAGCATACGAGATGTCCATCGAATGGTTCTCGATTCCCGGAGGTTTCACCCTCAATGTGGGAGTTTACGTCGACGGTCTCACCTGTATGATGATGCTGTTCTCCTCGTTCATCTCCACCCTGATTTTCGTCTATTCCATCGGATACATGGGAGACCAGGGAGGAAGAAAGAAGAGATACTACGCAGAAGTCTCTATGTTCCTTAGCGGAATGCTCGGACTTATCGTATCCAGCAACTTCCTCGAGATGTTCATCTTCTGGGAAGTTATGGGTCTCTGTTCGTACCTCCTGATCGGATTCTGGTCCTTCAGGCACCCCGACGGAGATGCGGCATCCGCAAACGCGGCATCCGCAGCAAAGAAAGCATTCCTTGTCACCAGACTCGGAGATGTCTGTTTCATGGCAGGTCTGTTCATCCTGCTCGGTCTCTTCAAGAGCCTTGATTACAGCACTCTGTTCGATGCAACCAATATCGAAAATGTCGATTCCAACCTGCTTATGCTTGCCATGCTCCTGCTCTTCGGAGGAGTTATCGGTAAATCCGCACAGTTCCCTCTGCACGACTGGCTTCCCGACGCGATGGCCGGACCTACGACCGTTTCGTCTTTGATCCATGCCGCAACAATGGTTAAGGCAGGAGTTTACCTCGTCGCAAGGGCATTCCCTCTGTACGTACAGAACGCGGATGTTATGCTGTTCGTCGGTATCATCGGAGGAGTCACCGCATTCATCGCGGCAACCATGGCTCTCAACAACATGAATATCAAGAGAGTTCTCGCTTACTCCACCATTTCCCAGTTGGGATACATGATTCTCGGTCTCGGTGCCGGAGGATACCTTGTATGCATGGGAATGAACGAAAGCAACCCTGAACTTGTTGCAGCAGGTATTGCCGGATTCGTTGCAGGCTGCTTCCACATGATGAACCACGCTTTCTTCAAAGCGCTTCTGTTCATGTGTTCCGGATCTGTTATTCACAGTGTCGGAACCGAGGATATGCGCCTCATGGGCGGACTCGGAAAGAAGATGAAAGTCACTTCCATCACAATGCTGCTCGGATCACTGTCCATTGCCGGATTCCCGTTCTTCAGCGGATTCTGGTCCAAAGATCTGGTCCTCGATTATGCATTCGAAGCAGGAGACCACAATGTTTGGTTCCTTGTCCTTTGGATTCTCGCAGTCGTTACCGCTTTCATGACCGCATTCTACATGTTCCGCATGTGGTTCATGACCTTCATGGGAGAGGAAGGCGCCAACGCCAAACACTGCCACCACGAGAACAAGATCATGACTACACCTTTGATTGTCCTCGCAGTCTTTGCCGTCGGAAGCGGATTCCTTATCATGTGCGGACTCGACAAGCTGCTCAGCACCGCCCCTGCTACATTCTTTGCAGCATACGGCGGAGAAATAATCAACCACGGCTTCGAGTACGTTACGGAACTCTTCACCAACTGGAAGACATACCTGACAATCGTCCTTGCATTGGTCGGTATCGGAATTGCATACCTTATGTATGTCAAGAAGACCATTGACCCCGCAAAGTTCAACAAGAACGGAAACTCCTGGCTTTACAAGGCACTCAACAAGCGCTGGTGGTTCCCCGATCTGTACAACCAGATCTCCTGGAAGTTCGGATACGGAGTCGCACGCGGTGTAGAGTATGTGGACAGACAGGTTATCGACGGTACCGTCAACGCCCTTTCCGGAGCGGTTGTCGGCAGCGGAGATGCACTCAGCAAAGTTCAGACCGGACACGTTCAGGATTATTCCTCGATCGTTCTCCTCGGAGTATCTGTGCTGTGCGTTCTGTTCCTCGCTATTGCCATGATCATGGGAGGTTACTGAAATGGATGCACCGATTCTTTCACTGCTCATTCTGGTCCCCCTGATCGGAACCATAATCACGCTCTTCATGGGCGGATCCAGACAGAAATACGCTAAGTTCGTGGCGATGGCGTTCTCGCTCATCACACTCTTCCTCTCGCTGTACGTCCTTATGTCGGACGATATGGGAGCACTCGGAGAGAGCTACGAATGGATTAAGACAAACTCGGTCATTATCAACTACGCACTTGCCGTTGACGGACTGAGCATCCTGATGGTCGTTCTCACAGCCATCCTCGTACTCCTGGTAGTCATATTCACTTCACAGGACCACGAGGTTGAAGAGGACAGGCCCAACTACTACTACACCCTGCTCCTTGCCATGGAAGTAGGACTGATGGGAGTCTACCTTGCGGCAGACTACTTCCTGTTCTACGTCATGTGGGAAGTAACACTCATCCCCATGTACTTCATGATCTCCTGGTACGGAGGACCCCGCAGACACTACTCTGCAATTAAGTTCTTCATTTACACCCACGTAGCATCGCTCGTTATGCTGATCGGTATATTCGGACTCGGATTCGAGGCTGCAACATACAACGGAGGAGTAGTCAACTTCTCCTTCGAGTTCATCAACGAGACCATCAGAAACAATGCAACCGAAGCATTCCAGGCACTCATGTTTGCACTGCTCTTCTTCGGATTCATGGTTAAGATGCCCGCAGTACCGTTCCATACCTGGCTGCCCGATGCACACACCGAGGCTCCTACCGGAGGATCCGTTCTTCTGGCAGGAGTTATGCTTAAAATGGGGTCCTACGGTATCATCCGTATCTGTCTTGAAGCCCTCCCCGACGGAGCCAAATACTGGCAGTGGGTTATCATCGCAATCGCCATCATCTCGATTATCTACGGTGCGTTCGCTTGTATCGCCCAGAAGGATCTCAAGAAGATGGTTGCATTTTCGTCCATCAGCCACATGGGAATGGTTATGCTTGCCATCGGAACACTTTCCAGCGCAGGAGTTACGTTCGCCATCTTCCAGATGTTCGCGCACGGTCTCGTTACCGGAATCCTGTTCATGGTGTGCGGTATGACCGGACACAAGGTCGGTACCAGAGAGATTCCTCTGCTCGGAGGACTCGCCGGAAGGATGCCTATCTACGCCACCTTCATGATGATCGGATTCATGGCTTCTCTCGGACTTCCCGGACTCGTAGGATTCTGGGGAGAGTTCGGAGTTATCTTTGCGTTCTATGAGTTCATCAACGCCGAAGGCATGATCTGGATGCTTCTGTTCTGTATGCTGTCCCTCATGCTTACCGCAGGATACTACCTGTGGGCTATGCAGAGGACTCTGTTCGGACCCGAGACAACCAAGATTGACATGAACAAGGCTCACGATGTCAGCTTCACCGAGGCTCTTGCTCTCGGTGTCCTCGTGGTTCTCGTCGCACTCTTCGGAGTATGGCCTGACGCTGCTCTGACATTCATCGAACCCTACGCCGAATTCGCCGGAGGTCTGTTCTTATGATAGATGCAATCAGTAACATGTTCGGAGAGTACACAGCACTCGTTCCGATGATCTTCCTGATCGTCGGAGCATTGCTGGCTCCCGCTGTTCAGCTTATGACCAAAAACAGAACGGCCACCTGGGCATTCTCCCTCGTCATGGTCATTCTGTCAATGGTGTTCAACATCCTGATGATGACCGATTACGGAGGAGTCGATGCTTACAAAGGCACATGCCTCGGAGTAGCATATAATGCATATTCCGGTGTCATGATCCTGCTCTTCCAGATCGTCCTGTTCCTTGCCGTTTTCGTATCCAACGAGAGTGTCGAGACTACCAGGCTCCATGTCGGCGCATACTATGCACTGCTCATGGGTGCAGCACTCGGTATGATGGTCGTGGTTTGCTCCAACGACCTGATTACAATCTTCGTCGGTGTCGAGCTTACGAGTATCTCCTCGTATGCCGCCGTTTCGATGAAGAGGAACGACTCCAGGGCTGCCGAAGCCGCTGTCAAGTACGTCGTCATCGGTGGAATGTCTACCGCTCTGACCCTCTACGGTATCTCCATGATATACGGTCTGGCTCACACCACCGTCATCTCCGATATCTATGTAAGCGACATCTCGATAATGTACATTATCGGTCTGATCTGTATGATTGCAGGATACGGCTTCAAGATTGCAGCCGTTCCGTTCCACATGTGGGCTCCCGACGTCTACGAAGGATCCGCAACACCCGTTTCGCTGTTCCTGGCAACAGGTTCCAAGAAGATGGGTCTGGCAGTATTCTTCCAGATCTTCCTTGTGCTGTTCATCGGAGCCAATGTATGTGCAGGAGTGAAAGAGGTTCAATACGTATTCGCTATTATTGCGGCATTCACCATGACTGTCGGTAACGTCGTTGCCATCGCACAGTCCAACATCAAGAGAATGCTTGCCTACTCGTCTATCGCGCAGGCGGGTTACATCCTGATTGTAATGGCCGTCATGAGCGAGTATGCCACATCCGCAGGTATCTTCCACATGTTCACCCACGTGTTCATGAAGGGAGGAGCATTCCTTGTTGTAGGTGCACTCATCTGTGCCGGTGTCGGCGAAAAGATCTCCGATTACAGAGGACTTGCAAAGAGAGCACCTCTCCTTGCAGCAGCAATGATGCTGTTCCTGTTCTCTTTGGCAGGTATCCCGCCTCTCGCAGGATTCACATCCAAGTTCTTCCTGTTCTCCGGTGCTATCGTCGGACCTACCGGAGGAGTGGCTTCCCAGTGGGTTTGGTTGGCTCTCATCGCTATCCTGAACTCCGCTATCTCTCTGTACTACTACGCACGCGTAGTCAAGGCAATGTACATCGAGAAGGGAACCAGCTGCGAGAAGATCGCTGTGCCCAAGACATTCGTCCTGGCAATCGTAATCTGTGTAGTATTCGTCATCGTTCTGGGAGTTTACCCCCAGCTCCTGTACGGATTCTGCGAGAACGCAGCAGCGATTCTGTTCCAGTAAATAATTTCATGAAACCATTTACCCGTTTCCGGGTTCGGAGACGGGGTCAATTATAATTTATATTTGTACGATAGCGCATCATTTTCTAATGTATTCTGCGATGTATTATTCGTTTGATAATATCCAGGTATCAGTCGGATATGATTGTTTATTCAATTCTGTTTGATCTGTTTTCGTAAAGTCCCTAGGAAAAGTTGCATGATATGGTCAAAAGTCCCTAGGAAAAGTTGCATGATATGGTCAAAAGTCCCTAGGAAAAGTTATTAAGAATCGTGTAGATAGCAAAAAAGATGTTGAAGAGGAAAATCTACGATACGTTTTTGAAATGGATCGAATCACCATATTCATACGTTCCTTTGGTAATAGGAGCCAGACAAGTGGGTAAGACGTTCATAATCCGTGATTTTCTGAACAACAATTTTGAAAGCGTCATAGAGATTAATTTCGTAACAAATCCAGAATATTCTGCAATATTCAGAGGAAATCTCGACATTGATAATTTGATAACAGAAATCTCTGTGAGGATGCCGGATGTGAAACTGATTTCCGGTAAAACGGCGATATTTTTGGACGAGATTCAGGAATGTCCGGATGCCAAAACCGCATTCAAACCATTTGTGGAAGACGGACGTTTTAGAGTAATTGCATCCGGATCTCTGTTGGGAATACGTCATAAACAACCGCGTTCCAATCCCGTAGGCTTCATGAATGAAATCAATATGTATCCTCTTGATTTTGAGGAGTTTTTATGGGGATTAGGGATTAATGAAACTATTGTAAAGAAAGTCTGTAACAATCTGACGACAAAAACACCGTATTCAGATTCGATATTGTCTGCAATGGAAGAATATTTTTCGATTTACATGATTGTAGGCGGGATGCCTGAGGCAGTACAGACATACCTTCGTACTAAGAATATCCAGGATGTCAGATTGGTTCAGAAGACCATTGTTACGGGATATCGTGACGATATCACAAAATATTCAGAAAAATCCGATACGGATAAGATTCGTGCGATTTTTGATTCTATACCGATACATCTGTCACAGGAGTCTAAAAAGTTCAGCTACAAGATTGTCGACGAGGAATTCGTTCCCACATTTCGTACATACGAAAGCAGCATTAATTGGATGAAGGACGCTTCAATAATCAACATTTGTTATAATTTAGACTCGCCGTCCCAGCCGTTGAGGGAACACAGAAAAGACAGGCAGTTCAAAATATATATGGGCGACACAGGACTATTAACATATATTCTGGGACTTAATGTTGCAAAATCCATCCTGTCCGGAGACACGCGCGTGAATAGGGGCGCCGTAACAGAGAATATTGTCAGTCAGTGTCTGGTTTCCAGCGGGTTTGATTTATATTATTTCAAACCTGAAACGATGGAGATAGATTTCGTGACGGTACTTGGAACCGATGTAGCCGCCATGGAAATAAAGTCAGGCAACAATAAGCAATCAAAGTCTCTTAATTCATTGAAGGACAGGTATGGTGTCAGAAGGAGGATAAAGTTCGAAAAGAGCAATATCCAGATTGATGATAAAGGCATAGAACACTATCCGTTATTCGCATGCAGTTTTATCAGGGATCTGCAGCACGAATTGGCTGTTGATATAGATGTAGACGTCAATTCGTTCATAAAAGAATTTGAATAACTTCAGTTTAGAAATTTAGAACAAATGGCATGTGCATCAGTTAATTCGGAACATTTTCATCAATGCAAATCGGACAAATTATCTGTTGTGACTCATGTCCGTATGCCATAAATCAGCAAAAACGAATCATCCAATCCGAACGATTAAGTACCACACGTTTATAATCGTACGATGGTCGAGCCTTGGCATTCTTGTATCGATACGGAGCTCAGCGACGTTGAGAAGCTTATGATGAGCAATCTTGATTCCGATAACGCTGAACTTACGGAGATGTGCCGCTACGTTATTGGAGCGGGCGGTAAGAGGCTGAGGCCTTCGTTATGCATTCTGTCATACTACATGTGTGGCGGAAAAAACCCCTCGATTCCGATTCAGATCGGATCGGCGTTCGAGATTGTTCACAGTGCGACGTTGATTCATGATGATATCAACGATATGGGCGAGATAAGGCGCGGTCGCAGGACGCTTCATAAAGCGTACACTACGAGTAAGGCTATAGTGGCCGGAGATTACATGTTTGCAATCGGATTCCGTCTGCTGGCTGATGTGGCCCCGCAGGTTGTAGGATACATCGTCGATGCTTCGTCTTCAATGGGTTCCGGAGAATTCATACAGAAAGATTACGAGCATGCCGTTAATGTTACCGAAGACGAGTATGTGAAAATCATCACCGGAAAAACCGCCAAACTGTTCGAGGCAGCAGCCAAATCAGGTGCTGTTGTAGCCGATGAAGCTTCCATGGAGAAAGTAGACGCCTTGGGTTCATTCGCACACGATTTGGGTCTGGCCTTCCAGATAGTCGATGATACGCTTGACGTTACCGGAGATCCGAATTCCACAGGCAAAGCCGTCGGAACGGATTTACTCGAAGGTAAGCCCACTCTGCCCGTGATATATGCCATGCAGAATCCTACCTTGGGTAAACGCGTCTCGGAACTGTTCGAGAAACCCGAGACGTCGCTGGAAGATGTCAAAGAAGCACTGTCGCTGATACGTGCTACAGATGCGGTTTCCAGGTGCATCTCCAAGGCTAAGCAGTTTGCATCCAGAGCATGCGAACATCTGGCAATATTCCCGGATTCCATTTACAAGAGATCGATGCTGTCTTTGGCAGACTATATCGTCTGCCGTAACAGGTGATTTTATGGCAGAGCATACGGATGTTGATGTGCTCGTCGTGGGATCTGGTCCCGCAGGCAGTACAGCAGCAAGATTTGCCGCGCAGAGCGGTGCCGATGTGATGGTTATCGAGAGGCGCTCCAAAGTCGGAGTGCCAGTTCGTTGCGGGGAATTTATGCCCGGTCTCGGAGAGATAAAGGACATGTTTCCCAGTCTGAACGATGCGGAATCGTTGTTTGACATCCCTGACAGACTCCGCTGTTTGGATATCAAGGGAATCAAGCTTGTCGATCCCAAAGACAGAGTCACTCTGTTGGATTTCGACGGATATACAACCGACCGTGATTTGTTTGATCAGTACCTGATGGACGAAGCAATATCCGCGGGAGCGACATTGGAGACAGGTTGCAGTTTTAACAGTATCGAGAACGGCGTAGCCAAGACGTCCGAGGGCGACATAAGGTACAAAGTCATTATCGGTGCCGACGGACCCGGTTCCAGAGTAGCCAGAAGTCTGGGTTTAAAGAAGAATCAGAATCCGTACCCTGCCGTTACGGCACAGGTTAAAGGAGATTTCGAGCCGTACACGTACATGTTTTTCGGCGACGTAGCGCCCGGAGCGTACAGCTGGATTATCCCGAAGGACGGACGTGCCAATGTCGGTGTCGGATTTTCGCCGAAGTTCTCCAACGGTAATCTTAATGATTATTTCGTTAAATTCGCAGATAAACGCGGTTTCAAAGAGCATTCCAAACTGGAAGGCAAGTATGTTCCCAGCGAGGGGCCGATCCCCTCGACCGTTTCCGGAAACGGTATGGTTGTGGGCGATGCTGCAGGGCAGGTCATATCCGTAAACGGAGGAGGCATACCTCTCGCACTGATTGCGGGAAGGATATGCGGACAGGTTGCGGCATCCAATCTCAATTCCGGCACACCGCTTGCCGAGTATGATACCAAATGGAGAGCAATCATGGAGAAGCCTCTGAAGACTGCGGCATTCAATAAGAAGCTTGCCGACACGTTCGCCTTCAGATCGGAATGGAGCACGAATATGTGCATGAAGATTCTGGGAAAGCGCAGAATGGGCAACCTCATCAGATGCAAGCGCATATTCCCGTAATCACGGCCGGCCGACATTTTTGTCTTGGTCGATTTCGCGTGTGAATTTGCAACCTCTGGTATAGTAGTTTTCACACCCTATGAACCGTCCGAATTTTCCTTTTCTTATGACCAGTTGTCCCCCGCAAACCGGACAGTAAAACAGAGCGGGATCGTCGTTGATGTGGAATATTTCTCTGTAGTATGATGATTGGCGGTTTGTTTCTGTTTCGGGAAAACTCGTATTTTTCGACTTCGTTTTAAGGATATTGTGATATGCTTTTAAAATCTATTAGAGTTTATGATAAGGGAGTATTGCTACTCCTGATTTATGTTTAAATCAAGTTTATAGAATAAATATAGGTTGCTTTGGGGATGTGACAGTACTTCAATAGCATTCACGTTCATGGTATGCGAGAGTACGCATAATTTATTCCCGTTCATTTCCATCGCTTTTTACTAAACCGTACCAGATCAGTCCAATTAAAGATATCACCATAAAGATGGCTACAACTGTTTGAATCACAACTGTAATCTTGGGTGTGTTTGTGAAATCAAAGTTAATTTCTTTATATATAATCATCCAGATTTCAAATAACATACCTGCAATCAGTAACGATGCGAACGAAATTGTGCGATTAATTTTTGATAAATCAGCTCCAGGTTGCATATTGTCCCTCCGCATGGCCAATTGAAATGGTGTGTTGAGATATTTTAAGATTATTCGAATCAACATTGCTTAGACTATTTACTATCTCTGTCATTCTATTATTTATCTTCCTTTTCATTTTTCACCGAATTAGGGACGATTTGTACTTTTTAATAGTTATCGATTTCGGCAACAATTCAATAGTTTGGCTACGATTAATGAAAGTGCCCTATTGCAAAATTTCGAAAGTTATGAATATATTACAGATTGTATGTTTAACAATGGATTCCGATTGTTTCATTTCGCTTTTTCCGATTCTTGGCTCTCCGATTATTTAATGAATCCTTTTTTTACAGTTTCCGAGTATCGATTATTCCAATTTTATGAGGATGCTCTCCTCGTGAATTGATAGTGCAATAGATGCACATCTGGCGTTCTAAGTTACGAAAGGGTCCGAATGCATCCTTTAGGTATAGGAATTAATCCGGAGCGGAATTCCGCATCTCCGAGTATAGCCGTCTCCGGAACATCTGCGACACATATTACATTATAATATATAGGAGAGAAAGAGAACAGAATTACTTCCTTCTGCATGCCTTCATCGGAGATCCGCAGATGGGGCAGTCTGCTATCTTTTCTTTATACCATTTATGGCAGCCGATGCATTGGTAATTCCATTTGACTACTTTCTTTATGCCTTTCATTCCGATTGCTTTGAACGGAATTCCTATGATGGATGCGACGTTTTGAATGGAGTAGTCGTCGGACCAGATTTCTCCGTCCAAATCCACGGCCAATGCGATTACGGTCATGTCCGTCGGGGAAAGGCGTCCGAGATCGCCGCTCTTTGCAGCCACGGCTTTGACTTTGTCCAGAGATGATTCGGTGCAGTCGGAAACGCGCACCATATCTCCCCATAATGCGAGACGGGGATCCTCGTGATTGGTCAGCTCTCTTATCACTCCCGGGGGACACACATGTTCCCCTTCCGGCAGGTTGTCCATAGAGAAGAATGCGGAGCTGTCGAGAATTATCGTTTTCATCTGACCGTTCGGGACTATGGCGCCACGCGTTATGAATCTCTCGGTGACGGTTTTCGAACGACGGCCTTATAACGTCGATATAACATCAGAGTAATCGGTGTTTGAACAATGGATGCCGTCGGATTGATAACAATCATATTCACTGGCCTTTGGCTGTTTTTGCCGGCGATGATTCCGAATTCGGCAGCTGTCGTTTTCGGCAAGATGTCCAAAACGAAAATCGATTTCGGGCGTTCGTGGAGAGGGAAGAGAATATTCGGCGACGGCAAATCCTGGGGAGGATTCTTCGGAGGTGCCTTTTCCGGAATCGTATTGGGATTGATTCTCATAGGAATCTCCTGGATTTTCGGTTCTCCGGATTATTGGGGTTACGGGCCTTTCTGGGGCAATGTGCGCATAATCGCATGTTTGTCTTTCGGTGCCGTACTCGGAGACCTTACGGGCGCATTTATAAAACGCAGGATAGGGCTGGAGAGAGGCCAAAAGGCACCGATTCTGGACCAGTATGATTTTGTTGCGGGAGCATTCCTTCTGACTGCACTGTTCAATTGGGATTGGGTGTACTCCACGTACATCGAAGGATGGCATTTGGCAGCCCTGATATTCATTCTCGTGATAATGTTCGCCATTCACCGTTGCGTCAACATTATCGGTTACAGGATGGGACTCAAAAAAGAACCATGGTGATTTACAATGAGCGATTTGTCTAAAGCGTTGATGGACTGCGGAGCGTTGCAGTTCGGAGGATTTACATTGGCTTCGGGAGCCAAGAGCGACTATTACATTGACATCAAGAAGGCCAGCACCAATCCGAAAGTGCTCTACCTTATTTCTCAGCTGATGGCGGAGAAGATGCAGATGTGCAACATACGTCCGGACAGGATTGCGGGCGTAGTATTGGGATCCGTTCCCCTTGCCGCCGCGCTTTCGCTGGCCACAGGCATTCCGTACGTCATGATACGCAAGGAAAAGAAAGACCACGGTACCGGAAAACTCATCGAGGGAGATCTCAACCCCGGAGACAAAGTTCTCGTCGTCGAAGACGTCATTACTACCGCAGGTTCGTCCATAAAGGCAATACAGACTCTGAGGGAGAACGGTGCGGTCGTCGAAAACGTGATTTCGGTCATAGACCGCGAAGGGGGAGGAAGAGAGAATCTGGAGGCCATAGGCGTGGCGTTCAACCCTCTCGTAGTCGCTTCCGACCTTGTGCGTGGGAAGAAATGAGGCCCGATCCGGACTGTGCGCTGTGCGGTCTGTGCAACGGCAGGACGAACATCGTTATGCCCGACGGGGATTTCTCGTCGGGAATAGTTTTCGTCGGGGAGGCGCCCGGGGAGAACGAGGATCTTGAAGGAAGGCCTTTCGTGGGCCGTTCCGGCAAGATTCTGGAGGCGATGATGAACGAAGCGGGCATATCCCGTTCCGACGTCACGATAACGAATACGGTAAAATGCCGCCCTCCCAACAACCGTGACCCGAAGCCCGACGAAATGGAAGCCTGCAGGCCGTTTCTGGAGTGGGAACTTTCCCAGGCAAAACTGGTGGTCGGTTTGGGGCGTTCGGCCGTGAAGGACCTAATGGGTTTCGACGGCAAGATGTCGGAAGTCGTCAACAAAATCACCGAAATAGAGGTGTGCGGGGAGAAGATACGTTTTCTTCCGGCATACCATCCCGCGGCAACAATATACAACAAAGTGTCCAGAGCCGAACTGAGGCGGACAATGGATATCGTCAGGAGTGAAATGCAATGAAAATCGGCGGATTTATGATAGATATGGACGGGACCGTGTACAAGGGAGGCAATGTAATTCCGGGTGCCGTCGGATTTATAAAGTCTTTAAAAGAGAGAAACATTCCGTTCGTTTTTCTTACCAACAATTCTTCAGGTCCACGTTCCCGTTATTACGAGAAACTGATCCGCATGGGGTTTGACGTAAAACCCGAGAATGTGTTAACGTCCAACACGGCTACAATACGTTTCCTTTTGTCGCAGAGAAAGGGAAAGACAGTTTATCCGGTATCGTCTCCGGAAGTGGCTTCCGAGATGTCGGAAGCCGGCGTAAAACTCGTTTATGAGGAGCATCCGGACATAGTCGTGCTGACATTCGACAGAACGATAACGTACGACAAGATAAACAGAGCATACCGTGCATGCGCTGACGGTGCCGAACTGATTGCCACGCATCCCGACGACCTGTGCCCTACGGAAGATTCCTATGACATCGACATAGGGCCGTTCATAAGAATGTTCGAACAGATGTGCGATACGAAGGCTACGATCATCGGTAAGCCCAACCGTCTGATGCTGGAGATGGCAGCTATGGAAATGGGTGTCGATCCGATGGATACCGCGATGGTCGGCGACCGTCTTTACACGGATATTGCCATGGCTGAAAATGCAGGAACAACGTCTTTTTTGGTACTTACGGGCGAGACTTCGGTCAACGATTTGAAGACTTCGGCAATTAGTCCGACATATGTCGTAGACTCGATTTCGGACATTTCTTCCATGTTGGATTGAGCAGTTTCCGATTTAACACAATTGGGGCGATTGCTACCCCCGTAGACTGTATTAAATAGTTTTTCCCCCTTCGTATATACATCGTGCGTACACGCGCGCGGTAATATGGGATGCAGAGAGCTTCGGCTCGAGCCCCCCTGAGAGGGGTTCAAAGTGTATTTGAAACAGGTGGAATTGGAGAATTTCAAATCATTCGGCGGTAAACTGACCGTGCCGCTGATGGAAGGATATACTGCGGTCACGGGACCAAACGGTTCCGGAAAATCGAACATATCGGACGCTATCATGTTCGTTTTAGGTCCTAAGAGTTCAAAGGCAGTACGTGCCGGAAAACTGACGGATCTGATCTTCGACGGAGGGAAGTCGAAGAACAAGGCGAGTTACATGAAAGTCTCGTTGGTCTTCGATAACAAAGACCGTCTGATGCCGTGGGATGACGACATTGTGCGCTTAACGCGTCACGTCAAGCTGTCAGACAACGGTGTCGATTACACTTCCTATTTTTACATCAACGACAAAAAATCCACCATGGGAGAGTTTGACAGCCTCCTGACCAAAGCAAGGATCAGCGCGGACGGATACAACCTGGTCCAGCAGGGTGATGTTACCCGCATAGTCCAAATGGGTAACGTAGAGAGGAGACGCATTCTCGACGGCATTTCCGGAATCGCCAGTTTTGATGCGGACATAGACAAGGCGAAGGCGGAGCGCCAGGAAGCCCAGACAAATCTCACGCAGACTACAATCATCACCGACGAACTGGCCGACCAGTTGGAGAAACTCGACAAGGACAGGGTTGCCGCACAGAAATATCTGGACGCCAAAGGAAAACTCGACATGGCGAATGCCCAGATGATTCACAGGAAACTGGAGATTTCGAAGTACAACGTCGGAAGCATAACCGACAACATCGCCAAGATGGAGGCAACCATTCAGGAAAGCGTTGCCCAACACGCGGAGAAACAGAAACTCCGCGACGAAGTTACCGCAGCAATCGAAGCCAAGGAAGAGGAGATTGCTTCCAAAGTGGGTCCCGAGTACAAGGAGCTCAAGGACAGAATCAACAACACAAAGGTTGAGATTGCTACCAAAAAGTCCAAAATCGAATCCGCCGAGGACGACAAAGAGGAGCGCCAGCAGCTGAAGGAGAGCCTGGAAGAGACAATGGCCTCCAACAACAATCAGGTTGTGCTTCTCAAAGAGAACATCAAAGACCTGGACATCAAACTGCAGGCAGCCAAAGCCAAAGAAACCGAGAAGATGGCCGAGGAGAACGGTATTTCCGAGGAAATCGCCAGTTCCGGAGGGGAGTACAGGGAACTTCAGACCCGTCTCGCAACCGTTGAGGAAGACGCGACCAAGTGTTCCGCCGAATTCAGACAGCGCCAGGGAGAACTTGCCAAGTCGGAAGCGACATACACCGAGGCCAATAATTCGTACAACACCATCCAGTCCCGTATCGAAAATATCGATTTCGAGATCAAGGATGCCGCGTGGAGTCTCGAACAGCTGAAGAAAGAATCCGGGCCGAGCACAGAAGATTTCAGCAAGAAGATTCTGGATGCCAAACAGAGAGAGTCCGAACTCGAAAAGAAAGAGTCCGAACTGGAGAAGGCATACCGCGAGATCGATGCGGAGTACAACAGACTCTCTGCGGAAAAGAAAGCTTCCGAGAAGTTCAACCGCAATTCTGCTGCCGTCGATGCAATTCTGTCCCTTAGAAACAGGGGAGAGATGGCCGGAATCCACGGTACCGTTCAGGAACTTGCAACAGTCGACAAAGGTTACGAGACCGCATTGTCCGTTGCCGCAGGCGGAAAGATGCAGGCCGTTGTCGTGGATGACGACCAGGTGGCCGCGGATGCCATCAATTATCTTAAGAAAGAGAAGCTCGGACGTGTGACGTTCCTGCCTCTGACCAAGATGATCGGCGGAAAGCCCCGTGCCAAGGCAATTATGTCTCTCAAGCAGACTTTGGGATTTGCCACGGATCTTATTGATTACGATCCGAAATACGCGAATGTGTTTTGGTATGTTCTCGGAGACACATTGGTTACCAAAGATCTGAACGCTGCCCGTGAAATCATGGGCGGAATCAGGATTGTTACCGTTCCCGGAGAACTGATCGAAGCATCCGGAGCGATGGTCGGAGGTAACATCGTACAGCAAAATCTCCTCAAGTTCGGTGTCGCAAGCGAAGATAAACTTGCTGCCGTAGGGGAGAAACTCAAAGGGGCCACCGAGGCTCTTGCATCCATACGCACCAAACTGAGGGAAGTCCGCGACGAAATCCGCTCGATAGACGACGAGATGAGATCCGCCACAACATCCGGTGCCGAGGTCAGGGACAAGATTGCACAGCTGAACGGAGCGAAGACGGAACTCGAGAAAAGCAAAAAGGCCGCTTCGGAAGAACTTGTTCAGGCTGCAAAGAGAGTCTCCGAGTGCGAAGCCCTTCTCAATTCCTCGAAAGATTTATTCTCGCAGGTATCGGAGCGTCTTGCCAAACTGAACGAGGAGAAGGACGAGGTTAAGGAACGCATGGATGCCATAGCGCCCGTCGAACTTCAGACCAAGATTCAGGCCGTCCGCGACGAACTGCACAAACTCAGAACCATGATTACCGAAACCGAAGGCGAGAAGAAAGTCGCGGAGAAGGAAATCATCGGATACGGCAAGCAGAACGAATCCTATCAGATGCAGCTCGACAGCACCAATGCCGCCATACACGCGGACGAGAGCATAATCGAGAACAACAACAAGGATCTCGAGCGTCTGAACGTCGATCTGACCGCACTCCGCGGAATCGAATCCGAGATGGAAGCAGGCATCGACGATCTGCGTACCGAAAAGGACGATCTCATGCGCAAGGGATTCCTGCTCGATTCCGATATAAGGGAGCTGCAGAAGACCGTCGAATCGTCGGAAGGTGTTATCCAGAGCAACAGGGCGCAGCTCCTGGCGGCTCAGGAAGAGGTTCAGAGACTTACCGACGAAGTTGCGCAGCTGACCATCGAGGTTGAGAAGCCCGTACCGTCCGAAGAAGAAATCAGACGCAGAATCCGTGCATTGGAGAAAGAGATAGAAGCTCTCGGTACCGTCAACATGCGTGCCATAGAGGATTACGACGAGAAAAAGGAACGTTACGACAATCTGATGGCCCAGGTCAACAAGCTGAACGTGCGTATCGGAGAGCTCGACACCCTCATGGAGCAGCTGTCGTCCAAGAAGAAAGGCCTGTTCATGCAGTCGTACGATGCCGTTGATGCCAATTTCAGGGCGATATACGCACAGCTGTCCGGCGGAGGAGAGGCGTTTATGGGTCTCGAAGATCCGGAAGATCCGTTCAACGGAGGTCTGACGATAAACGCAAAGCCCAGGAACGGAAAGCTGCTGAGGCTTGAGTCTCTCTCCGGAGGAGAGAAGTCGCTGACGGCACTGTCGTTCATATTTGCCATACAGGAATACCAGCCGTCTCCGTTCTACGTGTTGGACGAAGTGGACATGTTCCTTGATTCGGTTAATGCCGAAATGGTTGCAAAGAGAGTAAGGGAAAGTTCTGCCAAGGCGCAGTTCATACAAGTTTCGCTAAGAGCCGTCGCATTGAAATGCGCGGACAATTTAATCGGGGTTACCAGACCCCCGACGGGAATAAGCAGGATCATCATCCAGCCGGATCTCGCCGAAGTTTCGAAGTACGAAGAGCAGGCTCTGCAGAAAATGGAAGAGCAGAAGGCTGATTGATACCGGAGGGAAGAAGGATGGATGGAAACACAAGTATAGAGGATTTGGAACAGCACCTGCTGTTTCACAAAGCGATGACCAACGATGCCGAATCATACAACAGAATCGGCGGATACATGGACATTCTTGCCAATGCAGGAAACGGAGAAAAATTACAGGACCCCGTCGACGAGTCCATACGCTCCGTGTTCAACCTTGTATTGGAGAACGGAATCGATCCGTGGGAAATCGACCTGTCCGAATTCGTCAAAATGTACACCCGCAAGGTGAACAACAATACCTTCGATATGATCGTTGCCGGAAAGCTTCTCTTCATGGCGTACAAGATTCTGAGAATGCAGTCCGAATCCACGCGCACACTCTCCGAACCTCCTGTTGAAGAATGCTTCGAAGAACCGATCGACGAGTCCTTCTTCGAGGACGACGAGTGCCCGATGTTTGTTCCCGAAGTATCGTTCCGCGAGGCATACCACAAAGAGCCCACCCGCCCAGTTACCATGTACGAACTTATCGACGCCTTCGAGGGCGCGAGAAAGGAAATCGACATACAGAAGGAGAGGGAAAGAGTCAGAGCCGAACTCAAAGCGAAGGAACCCAGAACATTCGACAACAAGGCCCACGACGAAGACGACGAGAAAGCCGTCGAAGGCGTTTGGCAGAAGATTCTGAAACTGGGTGCCGGACTGATTCCGATTACGGACCTCTATGTCAGCGACATCCGCGCCAACATAACGACATTCGTATCTGTTCTTCACCTTGTGAGAGACGGACGTCTCGATGTCCACCAGGATTCTCTTCCTTACGGAGAGATTACCATCGAGATAATAACCGACGGTGTCGAAGGCAAGCTCGAGGACGGAGACAACCGCATCCCTGAGGCAGCAGTATGAAATCGGACGTAAAGGGTGCCGTGGAGGCCGCGTTGTTCTCCAGTGCCGAAGGTCTCCGCATATCCCAGATTGCCGAAAAGACGGGATTTGCGGATGAAGACATACGTGTTGCGTTGCACGATCTCCGCAAGGAATACGATGACCGCGATTCCGCTATAGTCATCGGAAAAATCGGCAACGATTACAGGATGATGCTCCGTTCGGATTATACCGAATATACCGGAACTTTCGCCAAGGCGGAGATGGCTCCCGGAGTCATGCGTACGCTCAGCACGATAGCATACAACCAGCCCGTCCTCCAGTCCAAACTCGTGGATACCCGCGGACCCAGGGCGTACGAGGACGTACAGAAGCTGATTGATATGGGATTCGTTTCCGCAAAGAAATGCGGTCAGACGAAGGAACTGTCGACAACAAACCATTTCGCAGAATACTTCGGTATCGGTTCGTCCAAGAAATCCGATATCCGTGCATGGATTGAAGCCCAGGCACGTAATACCAAGCCGGAATGACCGTTCAAGTATTATACTGATTAACGGATGCGAGGGGCGATACAAATGGAAGTGCCCCCCGCATCCCGCATATCCGTTTACATTAATATGCGGAACAGGAGATTATCGATCGATGTTGCAGACGGGGGTTGCATATGCCGTTAATTAAGAAGATTGACGAATTTTCGGGTAATCCCAAAGTACGTTCCGCGTGGCTGAAGTTTGCGATAATCGTATTCGCCGTAATTATTGTCATCCCGTCGGTATTCGTTGTTACCAAACTGGCGACCGATTATGACTTGGTATCGGATACGCTGAACAACGGCCAAATGATGGATCTGATAATCGGAGCCATAGGCAATTCATTCTCGCTGGCATTCGTGGTTACAATCATAGACATCATAGTCGGTCTGCCGATGGCCTGGATAATGGTCCGCAGAGAATTCAAGGGAAAAGGTTTCCTGGACACGCTTCTCGATATCCCCCTGGCTTTCCCGACTGCGGTTCTGGGTTTGTCGGTCGTTATGTTTTGGGGCGCACCGGACGGAATTCCCATTCCGGGACTGGGTCTGGTAGTGTCGCCGTACCTGATGATGGTTTTCCTGCACATTCTGTTCACTTATCCGTATATGGTTCGTTCTCTGTCCGGTATATTGGAACAAATCGATCCGAGTTACGAAACTGCCGCGATGACGCTGGGTGCATCCAAATGGACCGCGGTGCGTACGATAACCCTTCCTTTATTCCGTGCAGGTTTGGCAACGGGATTTATTCTCTGTTTTGCCAGATCGCTTTCGGAGACCGGAGGAACGTACATTGCCCTGACCATAATGGGATGCGAAGATTCGTTCTTCACGGGACCGACGTTTATCAGTGCCGCTAAGGAACTGTTCCCGTCGGACTACATGGGCGCAATGATTGTCATCAGTGTGATAATGATTGTACTGGCATTGCTCATGCTGTTGTTTGTCAACAAGATTATCAAAAAATTCAGGATACCGATAAAAAGAGTATGGCCTGATCTCGGCAGGCGCGTCAGCAGGGGAATTCTTCCCAAAACAAAAGACGGTATTGCGATAGCGTTCTTTGTGCTGGTAGTCCTCATTCCCGCATTCTTTATATTCGCATATCTGACCCAACCGATACCCGATATCGAATGGGGCACACTGTTGGGATCCATAGGAATGTCATTCCTTATAGCCGGTGCGGCATTGGTATTCGACATAGTATTCGGAATTCCCGTGGCCATGTACATTGCCAGACACAGGAACAGCAAGAAAGGGGAAATGCTCGATTCGCTTGTCAACGTTCCGCTTATAATACCGACGACGGCGTTGGGATTCTCATTGGCATTGTTCTGGGGAAGCCTCGGCATCGGTGATTCGGCAGCCGTTGTTTTGTGTATTTTGGGTCACGCTTCGTTCACATATCCGTTGGTTGTCAGGAATATAACCGGTGCGATAGAGGAAGTCGATCCTTCGTACGAGGAGGTCGCTATGACTCTCGGTGCGAAACCGTTCCAGGCATTCAGGAAGATTCTTCTGCCGATTGTAAAATCATCGGTTATAGCAGGAGGAATATTGGCATTTACGAGATCCTTGGGAGAAACAGGTGCGACCCTGTCCATCAGCTCTTCGGTCAATACCGTCCCGATTTACATAACGAATCTTGTCAAAGCAGGCGATTATGACCAGGCGGCTGTATGTTCGATTATTCTCATCGTAATTTGTTTCATACTTATGATGGCCGTCAGGGCACTTACTGCCAGTAGGAGGAAGGGACGCGATGCCTGAGATTACACTTGAAAACGTCTGTAAGAAATTCGACGATTCCGTGGCTGCCGATAATCTGTCCCTCAGCATCAGGGACGGAGAATACATATGCATCCTGGGGCCCACAGGTGCCGGTAAGACCACATGCATGAGAATGATCTGCGGTCTGACCGTTCCCGATTCCGGCAGGATACTGTTTGACGGGGAAGACATAACCAACAAAGACATCGATTTGCGTAATGCAACCATGCTGTCGCAGACTTATTCGCTGTTTCCCCACATGTCTGTTTACGACAATGTGATGTTCGCGCCCAAGATTCACGAATGGCCGGAATCAACTTCAAAGCAAATTGTGCGCAGTATGATGAACATGGTTCATCTGGAACAGAAAGCGGATTGGATGCCGAATCAGTTGTCCGGAGGCCAACAGCAGCGTATTGCTCTGGCGCGTGCGCTTGCGTCCGGTTCCAAAGTGCTGTTGCTGGACGAACCGTTGAGGGCACTAGATGCCAGGCTCAGAATTAATCTCAGAAAAGAACTCCGTTCGATGGCCAAGGAGATGGGCCTCACATGCATACACGTCACACACGATCAAGACGAAGCATTGGAGATGGCAGACAGGATTGCAGTTATACGCAAAGGCCGTATAATTCAATTCGACACTCCGAAAGACATTTTTGACAATCCCGCCACTCCGTTTGTAGCCAATTTCGTGGGACGTTCCAATGTACTTGTGGGTAAAGTCAGATCGGTAGGCGAGAAAACAGTGGTCGAAGTAGGTCCCGGAATACTCATGGAGGCCAGATCCGGAGCGGTGACAATCGATCAGGATGTGGTTTTAACCATTAAAGTAGGGTCTACAAGAGTACGCCATCATGACGAAAATGCGGACGGCGCATACTGTACCGGCCGCATAGAACGCATTCTGTACGAAGGTGTCACGATAACCGTGGAGGTTATGGTGGAAGGCGTAGGAATCATATCGTCCAAACTCCCCAACAGGAAGTTTGACGATTACAAAGTAGGCGAGGAAGTGGAGATTTCCTGGTCTTACGACAAGGCATCGGTATTCCCCATGCCTTCTAACGGATTGGAAGAAGAAATGAGGCTGGACTGATGGGAAAGATAAAATTGGAACACATCTCGATGAAGTTCGGCAAATTCTATGCCGTGAGAGACATAAATCTGGAGATAAACAACGGCGAATACGTGACTGTATTGGGGCCGTCCGGATGCGGAAAGACGACACTAATCAAAGTCATTTCCGGAATATGGACTCCTACTGACGGGCGCATATATGTGGACGGTCTCGACGTTACTGACGTTCCGATCGAAGACCGCGATGTGGGGTACGTATTCCAAAACATTGCTCTGTTCCCGCATATGAATCTCAAGGACAACGTTTCGTACAGTCCCAGAGTTAAGGCGCAGGGTCAGGAGAGTATGGATTCGCTTTCCGGCGAGTATCTCGAATTGGTAAAGATGCTCTCGCGTGCCGGAATGTTCCCGAACGAATTATCGGGGGGAGAACAACAGAAAGTGGCAATCGCACGCGCACTGGCATCCGGATCCAGGATGCTTATGTTGGACGAACCTCTGTCGGCATTGGATGCACGCGTACGTGTGGAACTCAGATACGAAATACGCAGAATGGTCAAGAAGTTGGGCATAACCGTATTGCATGTTACGCACGACCAGGAGGAGGCAATGTCCGTATCGGACCGTATCGTTCTGATGCGTTACGGTACGATAGCAGAGATGGCATCGCCCCTGGATATGTACAGACATCCTAAATCCATATTTGCTGCTAATTTCATAGGCGAGACAAATCTTTTGGAATGTACCGTGTCGGATAAATCCAAGACGGGCAAGACAAAAGTTCGTTTGAGAGGGGGACCCGAAGTCAGGGTTTCCAAGACAACGTTCAGTGTAGGGGACCCGGTTGTAATATCGGTACGTCCCGAACATGTTTATCCCGCATTAGACGGGCTTTCGGCCGAGGTCACGGCCGTTGTGTTTATGGGTACTTATTGGAGAGTACGTACGTTCTCGGAAACGCGTGACAACGTAGACTACAATGTATCTGCCGACGATGAAATTCCTTCCGTCGGAGACCAGGTTCATCTGGTATTCAACAAGAAGGCAGTCGTCGTATTTGCAAGACCCGAGGGTGGAATCGAGGAGGAGATTAGACTTGAGTGAAGACGGAAAGAATCTGTTGGAATGGTTCGGAAAGAGAAAGGAAAATGTTTTGCAGAGCGGAATCGGGACACATGCGCTCGCAGTCCTCGATTGCGTTCTGGAGCTCAACATCTGTCTGAGGAGTATGGAAAACGGCGAAACTTCCAGTGCGGAGAAGAGCATCGAGAGATTATTTGTAAACGAGAAGAAGGCCGATTCGATCGAAGATCAGCTCTGCGAACAGCTGAGCATCGGAGATCTCAACATCCAGGAGAGAGAAGATCTTCTGCATTTCGTTCGTAAAATCGACAACATAGCCAATTGGACGAAGGAAGCGGCACTTCATGTCCGTTTGATAAACGAAATAGGATTGGTTATACCCAAGGATATATGGAACAATCTGGCGGGAATAGGTTCGGAGCTCGAAACAGAGGTCAAGTACCTGATGAACGCGATAAAGCTCCTGGGTACAGACGGTCCGGAGATACACAACTGCGTGCAGGGAGTGAAGGATCAGGAGTCGATCATCGACCGCCTAAACCACTCGGCAGAAAGGGTTGCATACACAACAAATATGGATTACAAGTCCCTTATGCTCGTGTCGGAAGTTCTCAATTCTTTAGAGATGGCAGCCGACACGGGAAAATCATGTGCGGATACAATCAGTATCCTCACGGTTGCAAGGAGATTATAAAATGGGAAAAATGTTCGGAACGAACGGTGTTAGAGGCGTAGTCAATGGTTATATGAGCTCAGAGTTAGCTCTGCAGATGGGTAAAGCCATCGGTACCGAGTATGGCGGCAAGATAGCATTGGCTACCGATACGAGAGTTTCGGCAGATATGCTGTCGTCCGCTGTTGCATCCGGATTAATGGCAGTAGGCTGCGATGTCCTGTTCCTGGGAATTGTGCCCACGCCTGCATTACAGTACTATGTAAAAACACACAGTGATGTTTCCGGAGGTGTGATGATAACCGCATCTCACAATCCTCCGGAGTTTAACGGTATTAAATGCATAGCCAGCGACGGTACGGAAGCTTCTCATTCCGAAGAATCCAATATTGAGCGTCTTTACGAGACCGAGATTCCGTGCGTGGAATGGTCCAAAATCGGAGAGATGCATGAGGTCAGCGGAGCCGGAGAGGCGTATATCGATGCAGTCATCTCCAAACTCGGCAACAGTTTGGCGATACGCAATGCGGGTCTGAAGGTTGTATTGGACTGTGCCAACGGTGCCGCGTTTGAGACAACGCCTTTGCTTTTGAAAAAGCTCGGAGTCCGTGCAATAACGCTTAACAGCAACGCACAGGGCGAATTCCCCGGACACAACAGCGAACCCACAGAAGACAATCTTGCAGACCTGAAAGCGCTTACAGTATCATGCGGAGCCAATTTGGGTATTGCCCACGACGGGGATGCGGACAGATGTGTGTTCGTAGACGAAAAAGGCAATTTTGTGGCAGGAGACAAGACACTTGCGCTCATATCCAAAGCTATTTTGGGACGTGAGAAGGGAGGAATAGTCGTGACTCCCGTGGCCACTTCGTCTCTCGTCGAAGAGGTCGTGAAGGATGCGGGAGGATCCGTAGTTTACACAGCAGTCGGATCGCCCACAGTAG